>Ga0222426_100866_pt1 | contig 14931 bp, 10 predicted proteins | sample 2B50Ametagenome_FD_180087 | JGI IMG/M metagenome (GOLD analysis project Ga0222426, IMG submission 180087) | Enriched microbial communities from leaf-cutter ant dump, University of Wisconsin, Madison, United States - 2B50A (version 2) | ecosystem: Environmental > Terrestrial > Nest > Insects nest... | reverse complement strand
CTGTGCTGCAAGGCCTGCAGCTTGCCCCGCTTCCAACTGCTGCTTAATATACCGTAGTGCCGGATGCGCACAAAACGGTGCGGCAATATGTGCTGTGCAAAACGGCGCGTAAACTCCACATTGGCCACTGCATCAATTTGCTCTTGCCTCCGTCCTGCATCTACTTAACCAGTAACGAAAGGTGTGCTTGTTGATATTATGCAACTCACAAAAAGATAACAGGCTTCTATCCCCAGCACGATATTGGGCCACTAAATCAGCCATCTGGGCAGCATTGCGTCTCGTAAAAATTGTTTTTATTTACACACGCAAAACTAAATCCCATACGTTCTATGAAAAATATGTTTTGGTCGGGCGGATATAGTTATTTACGAAAATTACCAAAACTAGAACATGGTTTTGTCTATATCTTCAAAATTAATAACTCATAGTTTTGGAAGGCACATGGCCCAGTTAAAGCTGTAATGGAACCGGCTCAGCTGGCGGTCAAGTACAATCTTTGGTTTAGGCTTAATAACAGATGGTACACGCCATTTAAATTGGCGATACTAATTTTAGATATAATTTTTGATAGCCGCAGGAGTAACCCGGGAAGTTTGAAAATGATTAGTCCATTACTTTTTTAGATTCTTAAAAAAATGTTGCATTTTACAGTGATTTGCATGTAGGCGGATGAACAAACAACCAACTAAAAAGCGAGACTGTAATTATGGAATTAACCGACGAAAAAGAATTCGAAGAGCGATCAGACAATATTGAAGATTCGGATTTGGCTATATGGAATATCGAAAATGATCACTTTTCGAACATACAAAAGAAACTCAAAGGTGCAGGTGCTAAGTTATTAGTCGGCCCACGAGGTACGGGTAAAACGCATCAAATGCGAATTGTGTACAGAGATTGCGTGGTTCATTCAAAATTGAACTCTAAGCCCGTATGTATTTTTACTTCTTTTGGCAAATATTATTACCTGGAGCCTCTACTTGTTAAATCCACTAATGCACTCCAGATTTTTCACACTTGGGTTCTCTGTAAGATAATTATAGGCATCCACAGTTACTGTGCTGATATAGATTACGCGGATATCGGCAGCGTTTCTGGAAACGACGTTCCCGCGCAGGCATTGATACAAGATTTTATTGCGAAGGCGGAAAAACTCTCGCCGGCGGAGTTGACTAATCATCCTTTGATAGTTGAACTATCGATTTCGAAAGTCGTATTGCTAATTGAGAGATTGGTTCTAACACTTAGAAAGTCTAAGGCCATTCTACTATTGGATGATGCAGCTATTACGTTTACGCCTGATTACCTTATCGAATTTTTTGACATCTTTCGCAGCTTAAAGACTAAAGTTATTGCTCCGAAAGCATCTGTATATCCTGGCACCACGCAATATGGTCCCAGATTTCATGTCGGTCATGATGCCGAAATGGTCAACTGCTGGCTTTCGGTTACAGATACGGCTTATATGGCATTCATGAATAGCTTAATCGAAAAGCGGTTTTCTCAGTATACTTCGCAATTGCCAAATGATATTCTCGACATTTTACAATTTGCTTCTTTCGGTATTCCTCGAGCATTCATTTCATTGCTTCGTAATTACAACTCTTCTAAAGAGCCAACTCTTCAAGCCACCTTCAATAAAGTGATATCCGAGCAGTCTCGATATATACGTGCCGAGTATGATTCGATGCAAATAAAGATGCCACAATATAAAGGTGTTATAGAAGCAGGATTGTATTTTTTTGAAAAAATAATCTCCGAACTTAAAGAGGAAAATAAAACCTTAGTAGGGGAAAAGAATGTATATATAGGGATTGAGGAAGATTCGATTAAAAATGTTCACCTCTCTGAGAGGATGATTCGTTTTTTAAACGAAGCGGGGTTGTTGTATGAAGATATTCCGGTAAGACATGGAGCCCACAGCGCGGGAGAAAATAGACAATATTATCGGTACATTCCTCATATCCTATTTCTCCTCTTGGAAAGAACCTTTAGTAAAGGCAGGGGCTTTAGTCAAGCTGAAATTTTATCTAATCTCAGGGCTAAAAATAAAAAACATCCTTTAAGACGAAAAGTGGATACTCTCCTTAATAGTGAAAACAGAGACAAGCTTAAATTAGAAGTTCCGCCTTGTCCTAAGTGTCACACGCCTCGTCTTACAGAGGAGCAGCGATTTTGCCATATATGCGGAAGTGAGCTGATTAAGCAATCTGCTTTTGAAAGTTGCATGAATATCAATATAGATCAGTTACCAATACCCGAGTGGCAGAAGACAAAGATTCATGACGACTTAAATATTAATACGATTGGTGAGCTTATTAGCAAACCTGATCCTGGTATCGAATTACGCAAAATTCGCAATATTGGCGTAAAGCGTTCTGAGAACATTCATAGAACTGCACTCGTTGTGGTTGACGAATTTTTAGGATAATATATGGCAACACCTCACCCTCTATACACGTATCGCGTCAACGATTATTCATCAAGCTCTGGATGGACAACAGATGCGTTGTTTGATGGATCTTTCACTGAGGCTGCAGCTTCAGCTATCGATACCTTTTATCAAAAGTCAGGAGAATTAAATGTATTAATCCTTGATCCCAGGGATTTCCGCTTAATGTTTCAGGGCTTGAGAACTGGAGGGAGAATATCACCCGCAGTTCATAACGAACTAGAAACAGCGCTGAGTGATACAACTTCTATAAAGCCGGTTTTTTCAAATCTTGTTTTACTAGGCTATATATCTGCCGTAGAAAGTTACATTCGCGAAATTTTGCGGCGTGTCATTACAATAGATAGCGAAGCTAGACGGGCCTGCGAAGCTAAATCAATTTCTTACGGTGCGGCACTCTTTCATACCCCATTGATGCTTCCTGAAGCTCTTTTAGAACAAATGAGCTTTATTTCAAGAAGAACAATTGAGGACACAATCAGGGAATTCGTGGGCATAGTGAAGGTTCAAATCCCCAAAGGTATTTCTGATATTCTTATTGAGTATGAAAATGTATGTCAATTGCGACATTGCATTGTACACAGGTTTGGTAAACTGGGGGCTAATAATGCAATAAAGCTAGGCCTTGACCTTCATAGTTCTTTTATCGAAAAACCAATAAAATTGGATTACGCAGGTTTACAACGTGTTGCAGCAGTATGCTCGAATCTGGTGAAAGAAGTCAACCAATTTCTTTGGGAGTATGTAATGATGAGGCTAATTGCCGAGCCCGCAAATCAAACCAAGTGGAAAAAGAAAAATAGCAATATCCCATGGTCTTGGGATTTTCGGAGAGACAAAGCTGCGTTTAAGAAATATTTTGATACTTTCGCTTTTACTGGTTCGGCTACAAACATACCTAGATTAGCCGATGCTTATGATGAATACAGGAAAATGTTTAGAGCTTTTGTGTAATTAAAAATAAATGGACGCATTAGGAAGATATTATACAAGTAATTTATTTTCAACGTTGCTAGTATCTAACATAACTGCAAAAGATCCTGCTATTATATTAGAGCTGGGTGCTGGTGGTGGCTCATTGCTCAAAGCTGCTAAAAAGCGTTGGATAAATGCGGCATTTTTTGCTACGGAAATTGATGGAGAGAGTATAAACAATATCAAGAAGAGTCTTCCGTTTGTTAATCTTTTTCACGATAATTCTTTAGACATTTCAGTACCTGATAAAATTAGATTTCTAACCGGCGGGGCAGATGTTGCCATCTGTAATCCACCTTATCTGCGGCTACGCGAAATTGAACGTTACTATGATTTGTTTGATGCGGCCAACCTTCCTCTATGTAGACGCTTAAATTTCGTCACATCGGATATCATCTTTTTCGCGCAAAATTTGACAATTTTGAAAGACTCAGGTCAGCTTGGGATTATTCTGCCGGATAGCCTGATAACTGGTAAAGATTTTGCGGCATTTAGACAAACTTTGTTAGAAAATCATGCAATCACTAAAATTATTGAGTTGCCAGAGAACATATTCCCCAAAACAGAAGCTTTGACCCATATTCTAATAGTTGAGAAAGGTAATACTACTAGAGACCAAATAAAGGTGTTGAAGGCGGAAAAGGACGGGAGGTACTCAGAAGAAATACTTGTAAAATCTTCAGATCTCATCAATCGAATGGATTATAAATATCATTCACATGTTTTAACAAATTCAGGAGGTAAGACGCAGAAGACGTTAAGTGATTTCATGCCGGAAATAAAGCGAGGTTCTGTTGAACAACGGCATTTACGGGAACAGAAAATATCGCAAATTCACACTACTACAATGATTCATGGAAAAGCCGATATGATCTTTAAGAAGGGCTTAGGTAGAAAACATTTGGACCGCTTTGTAATAGCTCAAAAAGGCGACATTCTTCTCGCCCGCGTAGGTCGCGGATGTATGGGTAAAGTATGTATGGTAGATTCCGGAGAAGCGGTAGTCTCTGACTGTATTTACAGGATAAGGGTAGCAGAAAAACACAAGGATAGAGTTTTTGAAGCTCTACGTTCATTCAAGGGACAAGAATGGATAAAAGCAATTGCTCATGGCGTTTGTGCTAAAGTCTTAAGTAAGTCTGACGTGTTGCAAATACCAATAGACTAACGTTCCCACATATTTCCCAATAGGTTAATCATGGTAAGATTATTACTGTAAACAGTAGCTAGCGATACTTTTTTGCTCTAACCTTAAAAAAATCAAGCTGTTTGAATACGCTTTTGGTGACACGTGCACTCTTTCAAATGCCTTAATCTCTAAGAGAATTTTATAACTTCCTTGCCAACTTTATTATAAGATCATTGAGCTGTGTCTTGTAATCCGCAACTTCAATTCTCAGCAACCGAATTTGTTCGTCCTTATCGGCGATTATACTCTTATATGTGTTTCGTTCAGAATCCGAAACGTCGGTATGGATAATAACTTCCTTCGCTGAAAATCCCACTTGATTGCTCTCATTGGTGACCTGATGTATATAAAATGACTCTTGGGAATTTATAAGATCTGTCAAAGGAATTTCTAGGATATCAGCGATTTGTTGAAGTCGCTCCAAGTCAATCTTGGTAATGCCGTTTTCAATGTTTTGCCAAGCCTTTTCCGACAAGTGGATTTTCTCACTCACTTCTTTCTGGGTTAATCCAAGCTGGATACGTCTTCTCTTGATAGCAGGAGCAATAGTGTTCATATTATGCGATTTTATAGGTAGTGAAACTGCCGATGAAGGGAAGAAAAACTACCTGCGAAAAATATCTTGAATTTTTACTTTTGTAGTAGCTGCCAAGGCAGGTAAATTAATGTACCAAAAATACAAAAGAATTGTTTAAAGCAAATATATAGCTACTAGCTTCTTATTTTGCTAAAATAATATAGTTTTGCGATCCTTCATGTAAGAATCTGAAGCATTCGCTTAGAATCTCGTAGCACAGAAACCTAGGAAATTTCAATAGACACGGGACGATAAGTAGAATGCCCACGCATAAGAGCGTGGGCTTCCTTATTGTGTCTGTGGGCTTCCTAGGGCCTCTGTCTACTTTAAGAGAAGTTCCACGCTCTTTTGATTTTACCAATATCCAAAGACCATTCTGCTCTTGAAATAAGATACTATAGCAAAACACTCCAAATTCATTTATGGGATTCGCATTCAAACAACGAGTGTATTTTCTAATCCTATAATATGAATTTAAGCATGAATGCAAAGCATCTACTTTTCCCCCTCTTGTTGGGCGGCATTACCAACATACAGGCAAATCCTACCAAGACCTTACCATCAGGCACTTCGCCGCTTTCCTTTGTCGAGAACAAAGGTCAGGTTACAGACCAGTACTATCAATCCAGGAAAGACATAGACTTCCGCTTAAACGGCAATGGTGTCAGTGTATTTGTAGCACACTCAGCTTTGCATTATCAATGGGCAAAGCCTGTTGGAACAAAGGTATCCGGTGAAGATACTTTACAGCGGCTTGCCACCTACCGGATGGATGTAAAGCTGCTTGGTGCTAATCCTGATGCAATGCTTGTAAAGGAGCAAAGGCAGGGCTTTTATGAGCGGTACTACACGCCTCAATTTGGCGAACAGGGCAGTATAGCACAAGCTTACCAAAAAGTGACTTACAAAAATGTCTATCCACAAATTGATTGGGTGCTGTATGTTAAGAACAACACCGTAGAGTATGATTTTATCGTTCACCCTGGTGGTAATGTCGCCGATATACAGTTGCAGTATGATGGTGCAATATCCCTGAAAGTAAATACTGATGGCAGCCTGACAGCCACTACGCCAATGGGTAGCATTACAGAGGCTGCGCCAATAAGCTACCAGCAGGCAGACGGCAAACCGGTAGCCTCTTTTTTTAAGCAGGAAAATAACACCGTTAGCTTCGCTACCGGCGATTATTACGGCACGCTGGTCATAGACCCTACATTAAGTTGGGCAACGTATTACGGTGGAACCGGAGCAGAAACAATACGAATGGGTTGTACCGCAGGCGACAATCAGGGAAATGTATTTTTTGCCGGAACAACAGGCAGTACTTCCAATATTGCTACCGTTGGGAGTTACCAAGATACTATAACCGGTAGTACCGATGTGTTCATAGTGAAGATGAACAGCAGCGGAGTACGACAATGGGCAACTTATTATGGTGGTAGTGGAGCAGAAAATACCTATGGCATTGCCTGTGACACTTTTGGCAACGCCTTTTTATCTGGTTATACGGCCAGTTCTTCAGCTATTGCAACAAGCGGTGCGCACCAAACTACAATAGGTGGTAGTACCGATGCCTTCCTTGTAAAGTTTGACACAGCAGGGACGAGGCAATGGGCAACTTACTACGGAGGCAGTGCAGCGGAACAAGGTCTTGCTGTATGTACGGATATTTCGGGCAATGTATTTCTTACAGGTTATACTCAAAGTACAAGCGCAATAGCAACAACTGGCGGCTACCAGTCTTCTAATGCAGGAGGACAGGATGCTTTCATCGTAAAATTTAATCCGGCAGGCAGCAGGCAATGGGCAACATATTACGGGGGCAGTAGCACTGACCAGGGATTAGGTGTGACCTGCGACCTCAATAAAAACGTATTCCTTACTGGATATACACAAAGCACATTAGGCATTGCTACAAGCGGCAGTCACCAAACTACATACGGTGGCGGGCAAGATGCCTATCTTGCCAAGTTTGACAGTACAGGTGTTATACAATGGGCTACCTACTATGGAGGAACAGGATTAGAAAGAGCATATAGCCTTACTTGTGGCGAGACAGGAGATATATACATGACTGGCGAAACCACAAGTACTACTATGATTGCTTCCACAGGTAGCTTTCAAGATACCTATGGTGGTGGGGCTGCCGATGCTTTCCTTGTAAGGTTCAACAGCAATGGTATTCGGCTTTGGGCAACTTATTATGGGCATAATGGTAATGACATAGGATATGGATTGACCCGCTCTCCCTTATCCGACATTTACATGACTGGACGTACATCAAGCACTTCCAATATTGCGGTAAGTGGCACATTTCAGGATACCTTGAATGGAACCGGCGATGCCATGCTGATAAAATTTGACACTTCCGGCGCAAGAATATGGGGAACCTATTTTGGTGGTGAAGGTTCGGATATTGGTTATGGGGTATTCTGTAATAATCTTTCCAAAGTATTTGTAGCAGGAACAACTGCCAGCTATTCAGGAATAGCCACAAGTGGAGCACATCAAACGACCTATGGGGGTGGTACTTTTGATGGATTCATTGCCAAATTTGATGATTGCCTGCTAATGGCGCCAGCAACCATAAGCGGAGATGATACCATTTGCAGGAATGGTAGCTATACCTACACGGTACTGCCCGTAACAGGAGCAACGTCCTATACATGGACACTGCCAACCGGATTTACAGGCAGCAGTACTACTAACACAATCAGCATAACAGCAGGTACCGGCAGTGATACCATTAAGGTTGCTGCAAATTTCCTTTGTGGCACAAGTATAACAATAGACAAGCCGGTGTATGTATCACCGCTACCAACTATTAACCCAATAGGAATAATAAAAGTATGTGCGGGAGACAGCGCAACCTTTACCGCCAGTATTGGTACGGCTTACCAATGGCTGCAAGCAGGCACACCTATAAGCGGGGCTACCAATGCTACCTATACCGCACATACAGCTAATACCTATGCAGTTGTTGTAACCAATACAAACGGTTGTACAGATACATCGTTACTTGATACGCTTATTGTTAACCCGCTACCGATTCCGGTGATTACTGCATCGGGTACTGTATTGAGTACCGGAACTTATACTACTTACCAATGGAACCGAAACGGAACACCCATTACAGGTGCAGTAAGCCCAACCTACACTATTGTGGAAGCATCCGGCGATTATACCGTTACTGTAACAGATAGCAACGGTTGTAGCGGTACATCTGCTATTTATTCGCCGACTACTGGCATTCATGAAACAGGCACGGAAAAATACGTTCGTATCTATCCTAATCCCGCAACGGACTGGCTTTATATTGATGCAAAGGTGCCGGTTACGGTATCTGTAAGCACGATTGAGGGTAAACTATTAATAGACCGTTCTGCGCAGAAAAAGATAAGCATTGCAGACTTACCAGCAGGGCTATACTTGCTGCGTTTTTACGATAAAAATACGGGTGTTTTACTGTTTACTGAAAAATTGGTAACAACTATTAATAACAGATAATTGGGGCTGTTTACCGGAGCCGGAAAGGAATCCTTCCGGCTTTTCTTTTTCTCAAAAAAACTAATCAGATTTTATGAAAAAGCTATTTTTTATAGGTTTTCTTTGGTTGATACTTGCTATGCAAGCCAAAGGACAGAATGAAGAAAATATATGGACTTTCGGGTCACGGGCAGGACTTGATTTTACTACACTATTACCGACTTCCAGCCCTAACAATTTATTCCCCGGTTTAGGAGGAGGTGCATCTATTTGTAATGCTTCCGGCCAGTTATTATTTTACAGTAACGGATTTTGGGTATGGGATAGAGATCACCATATCATGCCAGAACTGACGGGCGGTATAAGTGGTTATACCATGCCAACGGCAACATCTGTAGGTTATCCACCACTAATGCCCTGGATTGGAGGTCATGCCACCCAGGAAGCCGCTATTTGTAATGCTCCAGGCCAACAGGGGAAATACTATCTGTTCAGCCTTTGTAACAACGGCCAACTGTTTTACAGTATGATTGACATGAACCTGAATGCTGGTAAGGGTGGAATCATTAACGGGAAAAAGGGTATTTTCATTACTGGTAATCTTGCCGAAAAAATGACAGTGGTAAAAGGTTGCAATAATAACTGGTTGGTAGTACGCTCCCTGAACCATAATCAATATCAAGCCTATGAAATCAACGATACGGGAATTATAACTACCCCTGTAATTTCCAGTGTAGGCCAGTTGCCTGTTTCATGGTATAAATGCGGAGTGATTAAGTTTTCTCCCAATGGACTTAAAATGATAGCGGCCTGTAATCAATCTAATAAAAATATCGGAGGATTAGAACTATACGACTTCAATCCCATAACTGGTATCTTATCCAATGCTACCGTACTGGATAGCAGCAGTACATTAGGTTATTATTACGGAGCCTGCTTTTCACCTGATAATACAAAGTTATATGCGTCCACATCTGCGTTTGCGCACGGGGGCATTTTCTATTATGGAAAAGTACGCCAATTTAACCTTAGCTTGCCGACATTTCCGGCAATCATAGCATCTAATACCGTTGTCTATGCAGATAATGTTTACCAGCCAGGATTTTTAGGCGACCTTAAAAGAGGCAAGGACGGTAAAATATATGTAGGCGGAGGGAATCCTTCGTCGGGCTTTCCATTTATGCACATTATCAATACACCCAATAATGCAGGTGCAGCCTGCGGCTTTATTCCTAATTCCCTTACCATGCCTCCCGGAATGTGGTCAGGAAAGGGACTACCCAATGATATTGCTATATTACCTGCTCCAGATACCTTAGAAACTAAGCATCCAATTTCCATTTGTTTTAGAGATAGCGTTTTGCTCATAGCTGACACCGGCAAGCGGTACAACTGGAGCAATGGCAGTACCGGCAGACAAATTACAGTAACCAACAATGGCAGCTATATTGTGCGGTATATTAATGCAGCTTGCCAGTACGCCATAGATACCTATTCCGTACATTTTTACAAGCTGCCGGCCATTGGTACTACCGGTTATAGTTGTTCCGGCAAAAGGCAAGGCATTGCCTGGTGTAACACACCCGCTGGTGATACAAGTACATTTTTGTACACCTGGAAGGATGCCAGCAACAATATAATACAACAACATTGGAGCAACCAGGGTGATACGCTTAGGGGATTAGATACCGGCAGGTATGCCGTACAAGTAACCACACAAAACGGATGCGATACTACTTTGTACACTACAATTCTCCCGCTACCCACACCTCAAATTGCTATTATGGCTGATTCCACAGGTTGTGTCGGTGCGGCGGTACAATTTACCGGTGCAACGGATGCGCCGGTATGGTCTTGGCAATTTGGAGACGGAAACACCTCTACTGTACTGAACCCTGATTATTACTACCGGCGAATAGGAACTTATACCGTTAGCTTCATAGCTACTAACATTGAGGGGTGTTCTGATACCACCAGTAAAACAATCACAATAAAAGAACTGGATATAAAATTGACTGCGGATAAAGACCTGGTGAATGTGGGCGAACTGGTACACCTGCGCACTTCGGCAAATGAACCTTATGCCATTCTTGCGTGGGAACCGGCTTACTTGTTGCCCAACCAAACAGCATCGGCGCAAACTTTGCCGCTTGACACTACACAAATATTTACAGTTACAGGCAGGTCTGCTTATGGTTGCATTGGTAAGGCTTCTATACAGGTTGCTGTTATGCCAAACGTATTTATGCCTAATGCGTTCACACCCAATAATGACGGGGTGAATGACCGCTTCCGGCCTGTGGCCACCGGCTATATCTTTGTACGTTACTTTGAGATTTATAACCGTTACGGGCAAATGGTGTATTCGGCACAAGGCCACAATATAGCTGGTTGGGACGGCACATTTAACGGGCAGCCTATGGAATTAGGAACCTACTACTATCACATCAACATAGAGACGAAAGAAAATAAAACTATTTCCCTTAAAGGAGATGTAATTTTATTACGGTAAACACATAAGCCAAATAAAAAAAGTGCCTGGGAACAGGCACTTTTTTTATGTTCTAAAGGCATTCCCCTTTGTCCTTAATGGAATGTATCACTGTTATTTTACAAGTAGCTTGGTACGGGCTACATTGCCTTGCTGTAAAGAAACTTTAATCAAGTACATTCCGGCACTTAAACCTTCGGTAGATATAGCCACCCGTTGATTGCCTTTGGTGAAGTCCTGTGTTATAGTACGTACCACCTGGCCTAAGTTGTTGGTAACGGTAATTTGTACCCTACCTGCCTGCTCTGTTGTAAATGCCGCATAAGTTACACCATTAGCAGGATTAGGAGCCAAAGTAAGGTTACTATTATTGTTGGCTATATTACCAACACCTGTAGTAACCATACCTTTTAGTTGAGGGCAGAAGTCTTCCCCGGCAGGGTACCAGTTAATCCAATCAAAGTCTGTCCAATCTTCTGATTTATTTGTTGCTCCATGATAACCGGCTGACATTACGAAGAAAACATTGTCTATGTCAGAATCTTCAGGAAAGTCGGATTCCCCTAACTCGGTGCTTCCACCTAAAAGAAAACTCGGTGAAGTGATGTCGTAAGACCCACAAATAGTACCGCTAAAGTCAGGATCGTAGGAAGGAGTTGAGAACTGATTGTTAGGTTGTGAACAGCTACTACCACCTGTATTGGAAATCCATTCATCCATTGTTGCCGCACAATTATTAGCCCATGTTACAGATATATCCAGGTCGTAATCCAGCGCATTGTCATAAAAGCTATTCTCAAAGAAATTGAGTTTATATTCAATGTCGGCCTTGTCCGCTGTAAACTGGTCTGCAATGAATAAACCGATTGGCCAGCCAGCTATGATACTATTAGCTATGGTACCTTCCGTTCTATTTTGGTACAGTACTGCGTTTTTGAAATTGGAACTTAAACCGGAAGGGTCACAATAACGGGGGCCGATTAAGGTGACATTGCTGAATACAGGATGCGTAAATAAGGCACTGGTTGAGCCTAAATAATCGTTTAAAGCATCGTCGTTATTACTGAAAACAATGCTGTTCGATTGTAACCCTGTAGCTACATTAGCATCGTGGTCTAAACGAACAGCAATGATATACTGGGCTTTCGATACGTTGCCATGTGTGGCCAATATATCAATGCCATAATTATCCAGGAAAACCATTCGGTTGAAATCCACCGTACCACCATACAGTTCCAGCCCATTTTGGGAACAGGACGCAATTTGTATATCGTGCATTTCAGTTCCTCTCCCAACAGATAGCATAGTAAGGCCGTATTCTGCGTATTCTATCCGCATGAATTTCAGCACGCCGGAATAGTCATTGGCGGTTGCACCACCACCGGTTACACTGGTGCATGTGCGGTTGTTAAGGGTAATAGAGTTGCTGTTATTGTTTGGCGCGTCACCTTCAAAGATGATACCACCCCAATCGCCGGGGTTCCTGTTTGCCTGCACCTGGTTAGAGGTAAAAATTACCGATTGAGAAGATGTACCCTGGGAAATGAATATAGAACCTTTGCGAAATACAAGCGTTCCATGAGTGGCCTTTTCGCCCATAATTACAACGCCTTCTTCGGCTGTAATGGTTACACCTGACGGTACAGATACACAACCCGACAACAGGTAGGTTGTGTCTTTGTCCAGTGTGCGGTCTGATAATACTCCCTCCAGTGTAACAGTGGGGCAGGAAATGGGAATGTCTTCAGCCATTACATTTGATGAGGCTGCAAGACCTATGAGTAAGGTTATGATTACGTTTTTCATAACTTTGTTTTTAGATGTTAAAAATGTGGTTTCTGTGTTTACTCTGGTTAGCGTAGCTAAGGTGGGTGTACACAATGCAGCATCATTTTTAAGTCCCCTTGTTGTTGGTAGCAACGGGGGGCTTTTTTTGACCTGTAGCCGCAATATGTTACATCAGTTTTCATCGGTTAAGATGAGTGGTCAGTGATCAGATAGGCATTACGATAATCTTGTTTCGCTACTCTAAGGGACAATCAGGTTTACAGCGCACATTATTCCATTGGTTCGGTCCAGTCTGTAATGGTTCTTGCAAATTGGATAACTTCTGCGAAAAGAAAAAAGGGATATCCTTCAAATTTTCATGGAAGTTTTTCCGTACATGCAACAACAAATTGTTCTTCTTGAAACAAAGGTGAGAAGTGTTTTTGACTTAAACGAGGGATAAATCCCCCAATCTTTCAATTTTCAAAAGATTGGGGGATATCCCCCGGTTTTTCAAAAGATTAAGGGATATATCCCTTGTTTAAAGCATGGTTTGAGGAGACAACGTGTGAAATAGTACACACTTACAAACTGAATGATTACATCAGTAGGGCGTTCCCAGTAATGCAATGACGTCCTTAACATCAGCCGTAGTGAATATCCGCTTGCCAGTATCCGCCCGACTAACCCCGTATTGTTAGCCTTGCACTAATTTATTAAAATTTTGCGGGTATAGGTCTGTGAGGTTTTTGTACTGGATGGTGTTGATATGCTGCAAGGTGTGTTTCAGCCAGGCGTATGGATTTACATCATGCTTCTTGCAAATTGCGAAGAAGGAATAGATCATGGCTGCGCGCTGGGCAGCATCATGTGTTCCGGCAAACAGATAATTCTTCCTGCCGAGCGCTACCGGACGAATAGCATTTTCAACCAGATTGTTGTCGATGTTTAAATGGCCGTCATTCAAATAAGCCATAAGCTGATCCCAACGTTTCAATGAGTAAGCCATCGCCTTTCCTATCTGAGATTTGGGCAATACATTGCGGATTTCAGATGTCAGCCACTTGCCCATTGCATTTATTACAGGCAAACTAGCTGTCAGGCGCACTTTCAGCAAAATTTATACCTCTTTTTTTGTCTGCTTTTAAGCACCTCAATTCAGCTATCATCAGCACCAGATCGCTGTATAAAATCCGGTTATCCAACCCCATTTTTGGCAGGCTAATACGACCACTTTCCAGGCGCTTGTAATACAACACGAAGCCACCTTCTTCCCAATGAAGCAGTTTAATATGCGTACATAACTTGTTCAGGAAAATGAACACGTCACCACTAAGCGGGTTACGATGCAGATTGTTTTGCACCAAACCACACAGTCCATCAAAAGATTTGCGCATATCACAACTGTTGCGGTACAAGTAGTACCGGTGTTCGGAGCCCAGATGAAACATAACAACTAAAAACAGAACGGATGAGAGAGATGATCAACGACAGGTTTTGAGCGGAAGTTTTTAGTATTACCCCGTTAGGGAATTCTAACTCAATGTCCTTCCCTTGCACATCTGCTGGCTCCGCGAAAGTAGCAAGGGGAATGAAGTCGCCTTCCTGCTTTCTTCTACATTTGTTTAGCCAGTAACGAAAGGTATGCTTGTTGATATTATGCAACTGGCAAAAAGATAACAGGCTTATATCGCCAGCATGATACTGCGTCACTAAATCCGCCATCAGGGTCGCATTGCGTCTCATAAAAATTGCTTTTATTTACGCGCAAAACTAAATCCCGTACGGTCTACGAAAAATATGTAGTTCGTCGGGCGGATACGTTGCTGATGGCTACTTTGTGGGTGTAGCGCCCCAGATATTTTATCACCTGCTTAGGGCCACCAAAGGGACGCTTGGCATACACTACCCACTGTTTTTTAAACAAACTTCCGATAAGGGCCTTATCGTTACAGCCCGCATCCCGTAAGGCTTGCACGTATTTGGCCCTG
>Ga0222426_100864_pt1 | contig 15074 bp, 14 predicted proteins | sample 2B50Ametagenome_FD_180087 | JGI IMG/M metagenome (GOLD analysis project Ga0222426, IMG submission 180087) | Enriched microbial communities from leaf-cutter ant dump, University of Wisconsin, Madison, United States - 2B50A (version 2) | ecosystem: Environmental > Terrestrial > Nest > Insects nest... | reverse complement strand
CGCCCAGCACCTGGCGCTCCAGTTCGCTGGAAGAGCCGATCGACAGTTGCAGGCGCACTTCCTGATCACGCCGGCCGAAGCGCGCCAGGGCCTCGTGGACGCGGGCCTCGGGCAGGGTGGCGATGTTGTCCGCCAGGCCCAGGCGCAGTTCGCCCACCAGACGTCCGGCCAGGGACTGCACCTGGTCGCGGAAGTCGCCCAGGGCGGCGAACAGCGCCTGGGCGTGCTGCAGCACCAGGGCGCCCTTGTCGGTCAGGCGGAAGCCGCTCTTGCCGCGTTCGCACAGGCGGTAGCCCAGGCGCGTCTCCAGGCTGGCGATGTGGGTGCTGATGGTCGACTGGCCCATGCCCAGTTCGCCCTGGGCGGCGGAAAAGCCGCCGCAGCGCACCACCGTGGCGAAGATGCGCAGCAGGCGCAGGTCGAGGTCGGAAACGTTGTGCAGCATGGGGCCTCTGCATCCATCTGGTGGCATGTGAGTGAGCGAACGCATCGAATTTTATCAATGCCTGAAAGCCCTCACCACGTACCTGTACGAGTGCCGCCGGCCCCATGCTAGAGTGCCGGACGAGTTTTCCCGCGGGGTTCACGATGACGTTGCGCCACCTGTTCTGCCTTGCCTTCCTGGCCTTTTCCGGGCCGCTGTTCGCCGCCGATGCACAGGTGGCCCATGCCCAGTTCCTGCCGCCGGACGACAACAACCTGCGCGGCGAGGCGCCGGAACAGCAGCAACTGCTGCAGGTCACCGAATACAGCGTGGTGCTGGGCAACCAGCGCCAGTCCAACCAGCAGCCGATCCCGATCACCACCCCGGCGCTGCTGCGCCTGAAGGGCAAGCCGCTGAACAAGGGCGGCGCCGTGACCCAGGTGCTGATCAGCTTCGACAGCGAGGGCAAGAGCCTGAAGAAGCCCAGCTACGATGCTGCCAGCCGCACCCTGAGCCTGTCCTACCCGGCAGCGTCCTATACCCAGTTGCTCGACCTGCTGCGCCACGGCCCGGTGTACTGCCAGTTCCTCAGCTACCCCAACGGCCACGTCTGGGCCGACCTGCACAGCGGCGCCGTGCGCCTGCGTTGAGCCGGCGCCCGCCGCGGGGTTACACTGCCCGCCTTTGATGACGGCCGGGCCGTCGACTGGTGCCGTAGAGAGAAGCGAGCGATGCGTAAAGACAAGAAGCAGGTGATTGGCGAAGAGATCGGCGACGAGTCGATCAAGCTGTTCCTCGAGGTCGAACCGGCCGACGACACCCCGCCGTCGCTGCACAAGCTGATCAAGGCCTACCGCGGCCTGCGCATCGACGATTTCGAGCGCTTCGTGAAGTTCTTCGTCGAGGCCGGCTACGACCTCGGCGCCAAGGACGCCAAGGGCCAGGACTTCATCGCGCTGATCCGCGACCAGCGCCAGGCCGAGCCCTACATCGAGGTGATCGAAGCCGCCCGCGGCTGATCGGCCTTGCCGTGAAGAAGCCCGCCGCGTGCGGGCTTTTTCGTACCTGACGCCCGCCCCGTAGGATGGGTGGAGCGAAGCGATACCCATCGCCATGCCTGGACGGTTCGCGAGCAAGCTCGCTCCTACGAAGAGCATTCGGGCGGGCCTGCTCGCGAACCCCCGCCTAGACTTGCAGGTAGAACAACGACAAGGTGAGGACGCCGACATGCATGTACAGCCCTATCTGTTCTTCCACGGCCAGTGCGACGAGGCCATCGCCTTCTACCAGCAGGCCCTCGGCGCGCAGCTCAATGCGCTGATGCGCTACGAGGAGGCGCCGGGGCCGCTGCAGGTGCCCGACGGCTGGTGCGAGAAGGTCATGCATGCCAGCCTGCAGATCGGCCAGACCGAGGTGCTGATGTCTGACGGCCGCGGCGAGCACGAAGCGCCGTTCAATGGCTTTTCGCTGCACCTGGCCCTGCACAGCGTGGCCGCCGCCGAGAAGGCCTTCGCCGCGCTGGCCGAGGAGGGGCAGGTGGACATGCCGCTGGAGAAGACCTTCTGGGCGCAGCGCTTCGGCATGCTCCACGACCGCTTCGGCGTCGGCTGGATGATCAGCTGCCGCTGAAACGAAGGCTGCACAAACGAAAAGGCCCGCCGGATGGCGGGCCTTTTGCGCTGGCGCTGGATCACTGATCCAGTTGCAGCTTCTGCCAGGTGTAGGCGTTGATCTCGCGGTAGGCCGAGGCATCGGTCTCCAGCTGCTTCTCGCGGGCCGGGAAGATTTCCTTGAGCTTGGCGCCCCAGGCTTCGGACTTGTACTGCTGCGGGAAGCAGCGCTCCAGCAGGCCGAGCATGATCGATACGGTGACCGACGCGCCCGGGGAGGCGCCCAGCAGGGCGGCGATGGTGCCGTCCTCGGAGGCCACCAGCTCGGTGCCGAACTGCAGGATGCCGCCTTTCTTGGCGTCTTTCTTGATGATCTGCACACGCTGGCCGGCGGTTTCCAGGCGCCAGTCGGCCGGGTTGGCCAGCGGGTAGAACTTGCGCAGGCTTTCCAGGCGCTGGTCCATGGACTGCATGACTTCGCGCACCAGGTAGCGGGTCAGGTCCATGTTGTCGCGGGCGACCGCCAGCATCGGCATCAGGTTGCTGCCGCGCACCGACAGCGGCAGGTCGAGGAAGGAGCCGTGGCGCAGGAACTTGGTGGAGAAACCGGCGTAGGGCCCGAACAGCAGGGACTTCCTGCCGTCGACCACGCGGGTGTCCAGGTGCGGCACGGACATTGGCGGGGCGCCGACCTCGGCCTGGCTGTAGACTTTGGCCTGGTGCTGCTTGACCACCTCGGGGTTGTCGCAGCGCAGCCACTGGCCGCTCACCGGGAAGCCGCCGAAGCCCTTGCTCTCCGGGATGCCGGACATCTGCAGCAGCGGCAGCGCGCCGCCGCCGGCGCCGAGGAAGACGAACTTCGTGCGGATCTTGCGCGACTGGCCGTTCTGGGTGTTCTTGATGTCGACGATCCAGTCCTGGCCGTCGCGCTCAAGGCCCACGACCTTCTGGAAGTAGCTGACTTTCGCGCCGTCCTGCTTGCCCAGGCGGGCCAGCAGTTGGTTGGTCAGGGCGCCGAAGTTGACGTCGGTGCCGTGCTCCACACGGGTGGCGGCGACCTGCTCGTCGGCCGGGCGGCCGGGGATGGTCAGCGGCGCCCACTGGCCCAGCTGCTCGCGGTCCTCGGTGTAGACCATGGACTCGAAGGCGTGGTGCTGGCTCAGCGTCTCGAAGCGCTTCTTCAGGAAGGACACGTCCTTGCCCCGGACGAAGCTCAGGTGCGGCACCGGGTTGATGAAGTTGCGCGGATTGCCGAAGCCTTCCTTGTCCACCAGGTGCGCCCAGAACTGCTTGGACACCTCGAACTGGGCGTTGATCTGCACCGCTTTCTTGATGTCGATGGAGCCATCGGCGGCCTGCGGCGTGTAGTTCAGCTCGCAGAGGCCGGCGTGGCCGGTGCCGGCGTTGTTCCAGGGGTTGGAGCTCTCGATGGCTCCGGACTCCTGCAGTTCGACGATCTCCAGGCGGGTGCCGGGTTCGACTTCCTTCAACAGGGTCGCCAGGGTTGCGCTCATGATGCCGGCGCCAACCAGCAGCACATCCAACGCTTCGTGTTCGTTCGCCATTCTCGCTCGCCACACTCTCGTGAAGTAGTGAAAAACCTTCAAATCACGCTCTTATGGAGACGTGAAGCTCAAAGGGGGTCGTCGCTGCGGGCGGGTCCGGACTCGGTACGGAGGGGACTCGCGGCAATCCTTGCCTGAAAGTTCGTCGCAACGATCGGTACAAAGCGCGGGACCGGTGGCCACGGCGCAATTGGCGACTCTCTAGGAGGGTGTGACAGGCCGACGGGCGCGAGGCCGTCGGGCTGTTGGACCCGATCAGGAGGCGTCCTTATAATCGGGGCGCGATTATAACGACGAAATGCAAAAAAAGCCCTCGGACTTAGACTTTTTTCCGAGTTCCGGTCACCGGATTTGCCCTTTTTGCACCATTGTGGTGCGTTTTCTCCGCGCGCGTGTCGCCGCCAAGGAACCTGCAACAAAGTGCCAGCGTCCAACCTGCAGAGCGCTATCAGGGCGCTCCGACGGCCGGTATACTGCCCGCCGTTCCGAGCCCAACCCATGGAGACACGAACATGTTGCAGCGCCTGTTGCTCAGTCTGATCGCCGCCGGCACCCTGGCCTTGTCCGGCTGTGCCCTCAGCCCGCAACAACTGAACCCGGACCCGGTATTCAAGGGCCAGCCGGTCGCCGTCGGCCAGGGCCAGCCTGTGGTGGTGAAGGTGGTCGACGGCCGCCAGAGCACCGAGCTGGGCACCCGTGGCGGCCTCTACTCGGAGACCAGCGCGGTCACCGTGCGCAGCCAGGACGTGATTCCCAAGCTGCAGGCGCAGACCGAGGCGGCGGTACGCCTGCTCGGCTTCACCCCCTCGCCGAACGCCTACAACGCCCCAACCCTGACCCTCACCCTGGCCGAGCTGAAGTACCAGTCGCCCAAGGACGGCGTCTACGTCACCGAGGCCACCATAGGCGCGACCTTCCGCGTCGACGTGCAGGCCGGCGGGCGCCGCTACAACGGCCGCTACGGCTCCAGCCTGAACCAGCGCTTCGGCATGGCGCCGAACCAGCAGACCAACACCAAGCTGGTCAGCGACGTGCTCAGCGACGCCCTGGACCGCGTGTTCAAGGACCCGACTATCGGGCAGACGCTGAACCAGCGCTGATCGTCCTGGCGCGAATGAAAAAGCCCGGCACCTGCCGGGCTTTTTCATTCATGGACGTGGGAATTCAGGCGGCGGCCTGGCGGAACGGGTCGGTCTCGTAGGCCGGCCGGCGCTCGTCGGCCTCCGGCAGGTCCAGGTGTTCGTGGCCGCAGGCCTGGCAGTACACCAGCCAGTGGTCGTCCTGGACGTTGAAGGAGAGGTCGGTGACCACGGCTTCGATTTCATCCAGGTGTTCGATCAGGTAGGCGCTTTCGTGGGGTACGATTTCGAGCATGGCGAATCTCCTAGGCGGGATACCGGATGGCGAAAGGTGACTAGCCAGTCATGTGCCAGGTGTCGGAAAAGGCTTAGAACCCTTCTCGATAAGACTGACGTTCGTCGTGAATAAGACGACCGAACTGGCTGCGCCATCCTCCTGACAGATACAATCGGGCGTCTTTCTTTCAGTCCTGTGACGCACCCGCTGCGGTTCGTCGCTTCGTACAGAACTCGGCCTTGGCGCTTTCTGGCTTCCGGGCGTGCAGTCCTGAAGTGTGGAGGTCGTGATGTCGCTGCAGGCGCTCTGGAATCTGTTCCAGGCCCATCCCGCCCGGGTTCTCAACGACCTGGCATTGTTCTTCGCCCTGGCCGGCGGCTGGCTGCTGCTGGCCACCCGCCGGCGTGAGCGCCAGGCCCTGCAACGCCTGGTCGCCGGTGGCGAGGGCGTGGCCGCGCCGCTGGCCGAGGCCGAGCCCTCGACGGCGAAGATCAACCGCTTCTTCTACCTCTTCGGCTTCGCCTGCCTGGCCCTGGCCGTGGGCCTCAGCCAGTACAGCACGCACCTGCCGGGCTGAAAACGCACCGTCACGATGCAAAAGGGCGCCCATGGGCGCCCTTTTCGTTCATGGCCGTGGTTCAGGCCTGCTTGAGCCGGTACTGGTTCAGCACCGGGTTGGCGTACTGCAGGACCAGGTAGGGGCGGTGTTCCGGCGGGCAGGCCTGCAGCCGTTGCTGCCACTGCTCGCGGGCCCGGCGCAGTTCCTCGGCGCCGAACAGGCTCTCGACGCTGGGCACGGCCAGGGCCGGGTCGCGCAGCTCGGACATCTCGTAGGCCAGGTAGTGCACCGGGAACAGCCGGTAGTTGCCGAGGATCTGCCGGTCCAGGGCGGCGGCCAGCTGCTTGGCGTCGGCGTAGTCGCCGTCCATCTCGGCGCCGAAGTTGATCTGCACGCGGCCTTTGTAGCCGGTGATGCCCTGGGCGATGCTGGCGTCGTCCTCGCCCGGCGCCTTGCGGTACTCGCCGGTAGTGGCGCGGGTGTACAGCTCGCGGGCCTTGGCGGCGTCGCAGGGGTCGTACTCGTAGCTGATCGACACCGGGATCAGGTGCAGCTCGCGGACCACCTCGGCGAAGGGCTCGTCCTTGCGGCTCATGTGGAACATCTTGAGGATCGCCGAGTCGGTGCGGTCGTCACCGTCCTTGGCGCGGCCCTCGGCCTGGGCGATCCACACCGACTCGCCGTCGTGGCGGATCGAGTGGTTGATGTAGGCCGAGAGGGTGTTGTAGGCCGCCAGCTTCTCGCGCCGGCCGCTGATCGAGCGGTGCACGATGAAGCTCTTGTTCAGGCGCATCAGGTCACTGACGAAGGGCCGCTGCAGCAGGTTGTCGCCGATGGCGATGCGCGGCGTCGGCAGCTTGGCGTGGTAGATGGCGTAGTTGCAGAACGCCGGGTCCATCACGATGTCGCGGTGGTTGGCGATGAACAGGTAGGCGCGGCCGCTCTTGAGGTTGTCCAGCCCGGAGTAGGTGACGCCGTCGGTGGCGTGCTCGATGGTGCGGTCGACGTAGGGCTCGCACTTGTCCTGCAGTTCCACCACGCTGCGGATGCCGGTGACCTCGCGGGCCAGGCGGTGGGCGATCAGCGGGCGCAGCAGCCAGCCGAAGGGGCGCGACAGGCGCGGATAACGATAACGCGCCAGAATACCCAGGAAGGCGTCGTCGCTCAGCAGGCGCTGGAGAACGGCCGGGACTTCGGCGTCGTTGTACGGTCGGATGGCTTCGAACTCGCCCATCATGCTCTCTTGTTCATGGGTGTAACTGGCACGGCACGCGTCTGGCGCGGGCCTCTCCCCCGGAAAACGGCCATGCCCGCGGGCCTGGCCGGATAAAAAGACCGCGGGAGTATAACGGAAGTCACAGGGGACCTTCAGATGCTCGAGACCCAGGCTTACCACTGCCCCTATTGCGGGGAAGCGGTCGAGGCCGTGCTAGACCTCTCCGGCGGCGACCAGAGCTATTATGAAGATTGTCCGGTGTGTTGCCGGCCCATCCTGTTCCAGCTGTACACCGACGGCGCCCAGTGGACGCTGGAGGTTCACCGGGAGGACGACTGATGCAGCGAGTCTACGAACCGGCCGACCTGGCCGAGGCCGAGTTGCTGGCCGGCATGCTGGCCAGCGAGGGTATCGACTGCCACCTCGGTGGCCGCCACCTGCTCGGCGGCATCGGCGAACTGCCGCTGCACGGGCTGCTGCACCTGTGGGTCGACGACGACGCGGCGCAACAGGCGCGGGAGTTGATCCAGGCGTACAATGCCGCGCAGCCGCTGCCCGGCCCGGCCGACGAGTTCGGCCCGGCCAGCGGCGTGCTGCTCTGTTGAGGCCGCGCTGGAGCGCCGATGACCGCCCGCTTTGCCCTGTTCCGCTGGACCCGTGAGCTCGCCGAGCTGCCGGGCTTTCCCAAGGACCACCCGCCGCACTGGAACCTCGCCCCCGGCGCGCAGCTGCTGATGCTGCGCGAGGAGGCCGACGCGCGCCGCGCCGACCTGGCGCGCTGGGGCCTGACCCCGGCCTGGCTCACCGACCTGTCGCGCACCCCGGCCCACGCCCGCGCCGAGACGCTGCACGAGCAGCCGATGTTCCGCGAAGCCTTCGCCCGCCGCCGCTGCCTGGTGCCGGCCAACGGCTTCTATGAATGGCGCGGCGTGCGCAAGCGGCCCTACTGGGTGGCCGGCGCCAGTGGCCTGAGTTATTTCGCCGCAGTCTGGGAAGCCTACCCGGTGGACGGCCACACCTGGCTGAGCCTGGCCCTGGTGACCCAGGCGGCCGGACCGCTGCGCCGCCCGTTGCTGCTGGAGAGCGAGGAGGACAGGGCGCTCTGGCTGGGGGGCGAGACGCCGCTGCCCAAGCTGCTGAGCCTGCTGGCGCGGCCGCAGGTGCGGCTGCGGGAGCAGGCGTTGGCGAGCATAGTCAACGATCCGGCTTGCGATGGGCCGGAGTGTTTGACGCCGGCTTAATGCGGGGACGTTGAGGGGCTTTTCGTAGGAGCGAGCTTGCTCGCGAATGGCGCCTCCCGGTTGTCGAGGTGCGACAGATTGACTCCGCTCCCTCTCCCCAGCCCTCTCCCTGAAGGGAGAGGGGGCTAGACCGTGCCGAGAACAGGCATGGTTTCAGCCGGAAACCACCGCGCTTGCCGGCTGACGCAGGAGTACCCATGCACGCCGAACGGTCCCCTCTCCCTTCAGGGAGAGGGTTAGGGAGAGGGCGCTCTTCAGGGTAGGCACCCACGCAACCCCCCTTCGCGAGCAAGCTCGCTCCTACGAAAAGCCTCCGCCTTATCATCCAGAGGCCCCCACTCGCATTCAGCAGCCTGATAGTGCGCGCCAGCTTCCCTCTCGCTTGCCTAAGCTGCACTCCACCCCTTCGCTCTGGCCGCGTTGGCGGCGAACAGGAGTTCGGCATGCACAATAACAACAACGGCTACCCCTCCAGTGCCGTGGCCTGGTCCACGGTGGCGATCCTCATGGTCGCCTACGTCCTGTCGTTCATCGACCGGCAGATTCTCAACCTGCTGGTCGGGCCGATTCGCCGTGACCTGGCCATCAGCGACACCCAGATGAGCTTGCTCATGGGGCTGTCCTTCGCGCTCTTCTACACCCTTTGCGGCATCCCCCTCGGGCGCATGGCCGACAGCCGCAGCCGGCGCGGGCTGATCACCGTCGGCGTGCTGATCTGGAGCGCCATGACCGCGGCCTGCGGCCTGGCCCGGCAGTACTGGCAGTTCCTGCTGTTCCGCGTCGGCGTCGGCGTCGGCGAGGCGGCGTTGTCGCCGGCGGCCTATTCGCTGATCGCCGACAGCTTCCCGGCGCAGCGCCGGGCCACCGCCATCAGCGTCTATTCCATGGGCATCTACCTGGGCTCCGGGCTGGCCTTCCTGCTCGGCGGGCTGGTGATCAAGTTCGCCTCGGCCCAGGGCGACGTGCACCTGCCGCTGCTCGGCGAAGTGCGCCCCTGGCAGCTGATCTTCCTGCTCCTCGGCGCCGCCGGGGTGCTCTTCACCCTGCTGATGCTGGCGGTGAAGGAGCCGCAGCGCCACGGCGTGGGCGCCGGCGTCGAGGTGCCGATGCGCGAGGTCAGCGCCTACCTGCGGGCCAACCGCAGGACGGTGATCTGCCACAACTTCGGCTTCGCCTGCATCTCCTTCGCCAGCTACGGCAGCGGCGCCTGGGTGCCGACCTTCTTCGTCCGCACCTACGGTTGGGACGCCGGCCACGTCGGCGTGGTGTACGGCAGCATAGTGGCGGTGTTCGGCTGCCTGGGCATCGTCTTCGGCGGGCGCCTGGCCGACCGCTGGGCCAAGCGCGGCAGGACCGACGCCAACATGCGCGTGGGCCTGCTGGCGGCCTGCCTGGCGCTGCCGCTGTCGGTGACCTTCCCGCTGCTGGACGACGCCAACCTGGTGGCCCTGCTGATGGCGCCCACGGTGTTCTGCCTGAGCATGCCCTTCGGCGTGGCGCCGGCGGCGATCCAGGAGATCATGCCCAACTCCATGCGCGGCCAGGCCTCGGCCATCTACCTGTTCGTGGTCACCCTGTTCGGCCTGGGCGTGGGCCCCACCGCGGTGGCGCTGGTCACCGACTTCGTGTTCCACGACGACATGGCGCTGCGCTACTCGCTGCTGATCGTCACCAGCCTGGCGCTGCTGGGCGGCGTGGTGCTGCTGGGCATGGGCCTGAAGCCCTACCGCCAGAGCCGCGAGCACCTGCAGAACTGGAGCCTGCAGCGCGAGTCCGGTCAGGACAGGGGCGGGATGCAGCGGCAGCCGGCGTAGGCTGTTATGCCCCGGCCAGCACCGTGGCTGGGGCCGGGCCATTGCGGACGGAGTCCGCTCCTACGCCACCCCACCCACGCCATTCCCCCGTAGGAGCGGACTCCGTCCGCGATCCGGCCGCAAGGCCGGCAAAGAAAAAGCCCCGCTGCTGCGGGGCTTTTTCGTTCAATGCGCCGGTGTCGGCTCGCCCTCTGGCGCCAGGTCCTTCTTCGCCACCAGCGTGTACACGCACGGCAGCACGAACAGGGTGAAGAGCGTGCCCACGGTCATCCCGGTGGCGATCACCACGCCGATGTCGAAGCGGCTCACCGCGCCGGCGCCGGTGGCCAGCAGCAGCGGGATCACCCCCAGGACCATGGCCGCGGTGGTCATCAGCACCGGGCGCAGGCGGATGGCCGCGGCTTCCTCCACCGCCTCGCGCACGCCCAGGCCGCGTTCGTGGCGCAGCTGGTTGGCGAACTCGACGATGAGGATGCCGTGCTTGCTGATCAGCCCGATCAGCGTCACCAGGCCCACCTGGGTGTAGATGTTCAGGCTCGACAGGCCGAGGAACAGCGGCACCAGCGCGCCGCAGATCGACAGCGGCACCGTGACCATGATCACCAGCGGGTCGCGGAAGCTCTCGAACTGCGCGGCCAGCACCAGGAAGATCACCGCCAGGGCCAGGCCGAAGGTCAGCAGCAGCGCGTTGCCTTCCTGGACGAACTGCCGCGAGGCGCCGGCGTAGTCGAAGGCGAAGCCGCGCGGCGACTCCTGCTCGGCGATCTGCTTCACGCTGTCGATGGCATCGCCCATGCTCACCAGCGGCACGCCGGAGATGATCGCCGAGTTCAGCTGCTGGAACTGGTTGAGCTGGCGCGGCCGCGCGCGCTCGTGCAGGGTCACCACGGTGGACAGCGGCAGCAACTCGCCGCGGCCGTTCTTCACGTAGTAGCTGCCCAGCCACTCGGGGTTCTCGCGGAAGCGCCGCTCGACCTGGGCGATCACCTTGTAGCTGCGCCCGTCGATGGTGAAGCGGTTGATCTCGCCCTCGCCCAGCAGGCTGGCCAGGGTGATGCCCAGGTCCTGCATGGACACGCCCATCTGCGCCGCCTTGGCGCGGTCGATGTCGACCACCAGCTCCGGCTTGTCGAAGGCCAGGTCGAGGTCGAGGAAGGCGAACTTGCCGGATTCCTCGGCGCGCTTCTTCACCCGCTCGGCCACCTGCAGCAGCGACTCGTAGTCGCTGGCGGTGTTGATCACGAACTGGAATGGCAGGCCCTCGCCGGTGCCCGGCAGCGACGGCAGGTTGAAGCCGAAGATCTGCAGGCCGGGGATCTTGTCCAGCTCTGCCTGCACCGCGTGGAGCAGCTCCATCTGGCTGCGCTCGCGTTCGTCCCAGGGTTTGAGCAGCATGCCGCCGATGCCGCTCTGCACACCGTTGTAGCCGTTGATCTGGAACGCCGAATAGTACTCGGGGAAGGTGCGGAAGATGCGCTCGTACTCGCTGGTGTACTTGTTCAGGTAGTCCAGGTTGGCGGTCTGCGGCGCGTTGGCCATGAGGAAGACGATGCCCTGGTCTTCCTCCGGCGCCAGTTCCTTGTGGGTGAACACCAGCAGCAGCGGGATGATCGCCAGTACCAGCGCGCCGAACACCAGCACCACCGGGCGGTTGTCCAGGGTGGCGTGGAGGCTGCGCTGGTAGCGTCGCTTCAGGCCTTCGAAGAGCTGGTCCAGGCGGTGCGACAGGCCGCTGGGGTTCTCGTCGTGGCGCAGCAGGCGCGAGCACATCATCGGCGACAGTGTCAGCGCGACTACGCCGGAGATGATCACCGCGCCGGCCAGGGTGAAGGCGAACTCCTTGAACAGCGCGCCGGTCAGGCCGCTGAGGAAGCCGATGGGGGCATACACCGCGGCCAGGGTGATGGTCATTGTGACCACCGGCACGGCGATTTCCCGGGCGCCCTCGATGGCGCCCTGGAAGGGCGACTTGCCGTCCTCGATGTGGCGGTGGATGTTCTCCACCACCACGATGGCGTCGTCCACCACCAGGCCGATGGCGAGCACCATGGCCAGCAGCGTCAGCAGGTTGATGGAGTAGCCCATCAGCTGCATGAAGAACAGCACGCCGATCATCGACAACGGGATGGTCACCACCGGGATCAGCACCGAGCGGAAGGCGCCGAGGAACAGGAAGACCACCACGATGACGATGAGGATGGCCTCGCCGAGGGTCTTCACTACCTCGTCGATGGAGGCCTGGATGAAGCGCGTGGCGTCGTAGGCGATGGACACCTTCAGGTCCGGCGGCAGCTGTTCCTCCAGCTCGGGCATCTTGGCGCGGACTTCCTTGATCACGTCCAGCGGGTTGGAGCTGGGCGTGCCCTTGATGCCGATGTACACCGAGGGGATGCCGTTGAACGAGCTGACCGAGTCGTAGCTGGCCGCGCCCAGTTCCACCCGCGCCACGTCGCTCATCAGCACGCGGCGATCGCCCAGGGTCTTCAGCGGGATGGCGGCGAAGGCCTGCGGCGACTTCAGGTCGGTGGCGGCGTTGACGCTGGTGACCACCAGCTCGCCCTTCACCTCGCCGGCGGCGGAGAGGAAGTTGTACTTGCGCACGGCGTCGTCGATGTCGCTGGCGGTGATGCCGTAGGCGGCCATCTTCACCGGGTCCAGCCACAGGCGCATGGCGAACACCTGGTTGCCGAGGATCTCGGCCTCGGCGATACCCGGCAGGGTGGCGAGCTTGGGCTGGATCACCCGCGACAGGTAGTCGGTGATCTGCGGGTTGTCCATGTGCTCGCTGTAGAAGCTGATGTACATCAGCGCCGAGGCGTCGGCGGCTTCCTTGTCCAGCACCGGGTCCTCGGCGTCGGGCGGCAGCTGCGTCTTCACCTCGCCGATCTTCGACAGCAGCTCGGTCACCAGGCGGTCGGTGTTGGCGCCGATGTGCGCGTAGATGGAGATCACCGAGTAGTTCTGCCGGCTCACCGAGGTCATGTAGTCGATGCCTTCGGCGCTGGCCAGGCTCTGCTGCAGCGGCTGGGTGATGTAGCCCTGGATGGTCTCGGCGTTGGCCCCGGCGTAGAAGGTGGTGACGGTGATCAGCGCGTTCTCCATCTGCGGGTATTCGCGGATCACCAGGCGGCTGAAGGCCTGCATGCCGAGCAGGACGATCAGCAGGCTGACCACCGTCGCCAGCACCGGGCGGCGGATGAAGGGATCGGTAAAGGCCATGGTTCCAGTCCTTTGTCATTGCGCCCGCGCGGCCGTGGCCGGGCGGGGTTCGGCGGCCGAGCGGGCCGCCCTGGTGCTTGGGTTGCGGCTCAGCGCACGTCGTCGACGATGGCCACCGGGGTGCCGCTGTCCAGCTTGAGCTGGCCGCTGGTCACCACCTGGTCGCCGACCTTCAGGCCGTCGAGGATCACCGCCTTGCCTTCGCGGCGCTCGCCGACCTTGACGAAGCGGCGCTCCACGGCCAGCAGCGGCTGGCCCTTGGCATCGTTCTGCGGCTTGCCGTCCTTGTCCTGCTTCGGCCCCACCACGTACACCGAGTTGCCGTACAGGGTGAAGGCGATGGCGGTTTCCGGCACCACCACGCGCTGCGCGGTTTCCGGCAACTGCACCTCGAGGCTGGCGAACATCCCCGGCAGCAGCTTGCCGTCGGGGTTGGCCATGCCGGCGCGCACCTGCAGGTTGCGCGTCTCGTTGTCCACCCGCGGGTTCAGCGCCTGGATGCGCGCCTCGAACACCTGGCCCGGGTAGGCCGCGACCGTGACCAGCACGCGCTGGCCGACCTGCAGGCGGGGGAAGTCCTGTTCCGGCAGGAAGAAGTCCACCAGCAGGGTGGAAAGGTCCTGCAGGGTGGCGATGGGCGTGCCCGGCGAGACGTAGTCGCCGACGTCCACCTGGCGGATGCCGATGGTGCCGCCGAAGGGGGCGAGCACACGCTTCTTCGCCAGCGCCGCCTTGAGCTGCGCGACCGTGGCGCTGGAGCGCTGCAGCTGCGCGGCCAGGCGGTCGAACTCGCTCTTGGAGATGGCCTGGCGGCCGACCAGGCTGCGGCCGCGCTCGAATTCCACCTGGGCCAGGTTGAGGTCGGCCTCGGCGGTGCGCAGGGTGGCGGCCTCGACGTCGTTCTCCAGTTGCACGATGGGCTGGTCGACGCGGACCTTCTCGCCGGAGGCGAACAGCACCTGGCGCACGGTGCCCGAGGCTTCCGCGGTGAGCACCACGCCCTGGTTGGCGCGCAGGGTGCCGATGGCCGGCAGGCGGCTCTGCCAGGTGAGTTCCTCGGCCTTGACCGCGGTGACGCTGACCGGCGGGCGCGGCGCGGTGAACTGGGCGATCTGCTTCTGGATGGAGAAGTACTTGGAGCCGGCGAGCACCGCGACTATGACGGCGACCGCGCCGAGCATGATCAGCATGCGGCGCAACATGTTCCTGTTCCTTGGTAAGTGCCTGGCGGCTCTGCGCTGCGAGGGGCCCGTTCCTGTATGACCGGCCCTGCCTTCGCGGGACTGCATCGGTTCCCGGAGCCTGGCGGGAATGCCCCGTTGCGGGGCAGAAGTGCGCACATTAGACGGAGTTCGCTGCCGCGTCAAAGTGCCTTGATTGCAGGACGTTTCCCCTCGCGGAGGATTTACCGCGGCCCTGCGCAGTTCAGGAGGCCAGGTGCAGGTGGTTGTCCCAGAATGCCGGCGGCAGTTGCAGCGCCTCGGCGGCGATCTTCTCGCCGCGGCAGTCGTAGAGGCGGCAGCGGCCCTGGCCGGAGGTGACCACGAAGCCGTCTTTCACCGCGCCGACGCCGGCGCAGTCGGGCAGCGGCGCGTCCAGGCGCAGGGCGCCGCTGTCCAGGTCCCAGATGAAGAAGCGGTTGCCGCGCGGCGCGGTCAGGGCCACCAGGCGCAACTCGTCGTGCACCGCCACGCTGGCGGTGTACTGGACCATGGTCTGGCGCTGCTCCTCGCCCAGCGGGAAGGGCTGGAAGCTCTGGCCGGGACGCTTGATGGCGAGCAGCTCGGCGGCCTCGTGGGCGTCGCCCATGAACTGCTGGCAGGCGACGATGGTGCCGTCGGCGGCGATGGCCAGGTGGCGCACGCTGTTCATCTGCTGGGCCAGGGTTTCCTTGGAGACCAGCGAGCCGTCGCGGCGCATCAGAACCAGGCTCGGCTCCATGGCGTCGAGGTTCATTTCCACCCGGCTCTCGGCCTCGGTGCGAATGCCGCCGTTGGCCACCACCAGTGTCTCGCCGTCGGGCAGCCAGGCCACTTCGTGGGGGCCCAGGCCGTGGGTCGGTACTTCACC
>Ga0222426_100859_pt1 | contig 15135 bp, 10 predicted proteins | sample 2B50Ametagenome_FD_180087 | JGI IMG/M metagenome (GOLD analysis project Ga0222426, IMG submission 180087) | Enriched microbial communities from leaf-cutter ant dump, University of Wisconsin, Madison, United States - 2B50A (version 2) | ecosystem: Environmental > Terrestrial > Nest > Insects nest... | reverse complement strand
CGAGGTCGGCATCGGCCTCGTGCGCGAGAAGAAGCGCACCGAGGTGAAGGCCAAGGCCCACATGAACGCCGAGGAACGGGTGCTCGACGCCCTCGTCGGCGCCACCGCCTCCCCGGCGACGCGCGACAGTTTCCGCAAGAAGCTGCGGGGCAACGAACTCGACGACAAGGAGATCGAGATCGACGTCGCCGATACCGGCGGCATGCCCGGCGGCTTCGAGATCCCCGGCATGCCGGGCGCCAATATCGGCGTGCTCAACCTGTCCGAGATGTTCGGCAAGGCGATGGGCGGGCGCACGAAGAAGGTCAAGACCACCGTCAAGGACAGCTACAAGCTCCTGATCGACGACGAATCCGACAAGCTGCTCGACAACGAGCAGATCCAGCGCGAGGCGATCCGCTCGGCCGAGAACGACGGCATCGTCTTCATCGACGAGATCGACAAGATCGCCGCGCGCGACGGCGGCATGGGCGCGGGCGTCTCGCGCGAGGGCGTGCAGCGCGACCTCCTGCCGCTCGTCGAGGGCACGACGGTCGCCACGAAATACGGGCCGGTGAAGACGGACCATATCCTCTTCATCGCCTCGGGCGCCTTCCATGTGTCGAAGCCCTCGGACCTTCTACCCGAGCTTCAGGGCCGCCTGCCGATCCGCGTCGAGCTGCGCGCGCTGACGAAGGAGGACTTCCGCCGCATCCTGACGGAGACGGAAGCAAGCCTCATCCGCCAGTACAAGGCGCTGATGGCGACGGAGAATGTCGATCTGGACTTCACCGAGGACGGCATCGATGCGCTCGCCGACGTTGCCGTGCAGCTCAATGCCAGCGTCGAGAATATCGGTGCGCGGCGTCTCCAGACGGTGATGGAGCGCGTGCTCGACGAGATCTCCTTCGAGGCGCCGGACAAGGGCGGCAACCGGCTCGTCGTCGATGCCGAGTATGTGCGCCAGCATGTCGGCGCGCTCGCGGCCAACACCGACCTTTCGCGCTATATCCTGTGACCTTTCCGCACCGGCGGCCCGCTTTGCGGTCGCCGGTGCCGGATTTTTGATGGCGTGGCCTCTCGACAGGAAAGGCCGCGCGGCCTAGGCCTTTGCCGCGCCCGGCATCATTCCGACACGATTGTCCGGCATCGCCATCGCCGACCTTTTGACCAGACGGAACCGGAACCGTGCGACAGCTCCTTTCTGCGCTTGCCCTTGCAGCCGCCCTCCTGATCCAGAGCCAGACCGCGGCGCTGGCGGTCGATGTGGTGCCCGCCGGCAACCGCAATGCCGAGCAGCCGGCCATCCCCGGTGCCTCCGTGCGCCGCACCAAGGCGGGCAGGACCTCCTTCGACGCGAAATACGAGAAGGTGCGCGACCTCCTCGCCAACGACCGGCAGCTCACCGGCAAGATCAAGTCGGTCGCCGGAAAGTACGGCATCGATCCGATCCACATGGTCGGCGCCATCGTCGGCGAGCACACCTACAATGTGGACGCCTACGACCGACTGCAGAGCTATTATGTGAAGGCGGCGTCCTATACCGGCAATTTCCGCTTCGCCTATGACGGCGAATCGATCGGCGATTTCCTCGCCCGGCCCGAATTTGCCGCCTGCGCCGGCAAGAAGGGGTCCTATGCGCTGTGGACCTGCCGCGAAGGCGTCTGGAACCGGACGTTCCGCGGCCACAGCGTCGGCGGCACGTCCTTCCCCGACAATCGCTTCAGCGCCGTGTTCTTCCAGCCGTTCTATGCCGGCCAGACCTTCGGCCTCGGCCAGATCAACCCGCTGACGGCGCTGACGCTGACCGACGACGTCGCCCGCATCTCCGGTTACGACCGGCTCGACGAGAACGACGCGGCGGGCGTCTACCAGGCGATCATGGATCCCGACACGTCGCTCGCCTACATGGCCGCCGCGATCCGCCGTTCGATCGATGCCTACCGGAAGATCGCCGGCGTCGACATCTCGAAGAATCCCGGCCTGACGGCGACGCTCTACAATATCGGCAATCCCGATGCGCGTGCGGCCGCCTTCGCCGCGCGCCGCGCGGCCGGCGAGGCGACCTGGCCGGAAGAGAACTATTACGGCTGGCTGATCAACGACAAGCTGGAAGAGCTCCGCTCGCTGCTCTAACTTCCGCCTTCCTGCCGGTGCACGCTTGGCGCATCGGTCGAAAGGAGAAGACGATGGATGTGCGCCCCGAGCCCTTCGAGCCGCCGGCCCCGGTCCCGCGCACCGTGCCGCCGTCGAAGCTCGAGATCATCCGCACGGTGTTCCGCAATCCGCTGGAGTTGTGGGGCGAGCCCTCCTACACGCTGCCCTGGATCATGACGAGCTTCTTCACGGAGAAGACGCTGATCGTCAACGATCCCGGCCTCATCCGGCATGTGCTGGTCGACAATGCCGCCAACTACAAGATGGCCGTGGTGCGCCAGCTCGTGCTGCGGCCGATCCTGCGCGACGGGCTGCTGACGGCGGAGGGTGCGGTCTGGCGCCGCTCGCGCAAGGCCGTCGCGCCGATCTTCACGCCGCGCCATGCGAGGGGCTTCGCCCATCAGATGCTGGCCCAGGCGCAGTCCTATGCCGAAAAATACGAGGGCGCGGAGGGAAGGGCCTTCGACATCGGCAACGACATGACGGAGCTTGCCTTCGCCATCCTCTCCGAGACGCTGTTTTCCGGCGAGATCGCCACCGAATCGAACAGCTTTGCCGACGACGTCGACGATCTCCTGCATACGATGGGCCGCGTCGACCCGATGGATCTCCTGCGCGCGCCCGGCTGGGTGCCGCGCCTCACGCGTCTCGGCGGCATGCGGGTGCTCGCCAAATTCCGCCGCATCGTGCGCAACACGATGGACATGCGCCGTGCCCGCCTCGATGCGGACGGTGAGAACGCGCCGGCCGATTTCCTGACCCTTCTGTTGAAAGCCGCAGGCCCCGACGGTCTCACCGTCGAGGAGGTGGAGGACAATATCCTCACCTTCATCGGCGCCGGCCACGAGACGACGGCCCGCGCGCTCGCCTGGACGCTCTTTTGCGTCGCCAACAGCCCGCATGTGCGCGATGCGATGGAAGAGGAGATCGACGGGGTGCTCGAAAGCGGCGCCGATCCGGTGGACTGGCTCGATCGGATGCCCTGGACGCGCGCCGCCTTCGAGGAGGCGCTTCGGCTCTATCCGCCGGCGCCCTCGATTAACCGCGCGGCGATCGCCGACGATGTCTGGACCAGCCCCTCCGGCGAGACGGTGGAGATCCCGAAGGACGTCACCATCCTCGTCATGCCCTGGACGCTGCACCGGCATCAAGCGTTGTGGCACAAGCCCCGCGCCTTCATGCCGGAACGCTTCCTGCCGGAAAACCGCGATGCCATCCATCGCTTCCAATACTTGCCCTTCGGCGCCGGCCCGCGCATCTGCATCGGCGCCACCTTCGCCATGCAGGAGGCGATCATCGCGCTCGGCGTGCTGATGCACCGCTTCCGCTTCGACATGACGGAGGAGACGCGCCCCTGGCCGGTGCAGCGCCTGACGACGCAGCCGGCTAACGGGCTGGCGTTGAGGGTGACGGCTCGTCGGCCCGCTTCTTCGATTTCTTGATGGTCCTGATCGCCGCGCAGGTCGTTTCGGGGTTCCTGCACGGCTGGTAGACGACGATCTCGCTGCCGCTGCCGTCGTCCCAGACCGCCTGCACGGCGACGGTCTTCGCCTCGCCGGGCTTCAGGCCGAGATAGAGCCAGTTCTGCGTGTCGTCGGAAGGCAGGTTGAAGGGCAGCTCCGGGTCGCATGCGGCAAGCGGGAAGCGCTTGTCGAGCGTGTCGTCGTTGATCGAGTAGCGGATTTCCGACAGCCGGCAATGCATGGTCTGGAGCGCCGTGAAATAGATGAGCTGCCGGCCGGCGAAGCTGCGGAACTGCACCCAGCCCGTCTGCTTGTTGGCATCCAGCATCGCCTTGTAGATGGAGACGGCCGGGATCTGCGCCCTGTACTGCTCTTCGTCCTCTTCCTGGGCATGGGCGGGCAGGATGCAGGCGAGAAACGCCGCACCCAGCAGGCCCATTGCCGCAAGCGGCTTTCGGTCGCGCAGATCGTTCACGGAAGGTTCCTCGCTCTTCACCGCAGATGTCGCCGTTGGAACGGTGGCAATCGGCCTGAACATGCAATAACACAATTGTAGACCCGCCTTGAGAAGAGACGGCGGGACCTCCGGAAGAATTCTCGTGGCAGACCATTTATTACTCGGCATCGATACCGGCGGCACCTATACGGACGCCGTGCTCTACAGCGAAACGGCGGGCGTCGTCGCCCGCGCCAAGGCCCTCACCACCCGTCACGATCTTGCCGTCGGTATTTCCGGCGCGGTCGAAGCGGTGCTTTCGCAGGCGGCCGTGCCCGTCTCCGCCATCGGCCTCGTCTCCCTTTCGACGACGCTCGCCACCAACGCGCTGGTGGAAGGGCAGGGCGGCCGGGCCGGGCTGGTGATGATCGGCTTTGCGCCGGACGATCTCAGGCGCGACGGACTTGGCGAGGCGCTCGGCAACGATCCGGTGCTGTTCCTTCCCGGCGGCCATGACGTGCACGGCACCGAAACGCCGCTCGATATGACGGCGCTCGAGGAAGCCCTGCCGACCCTGTCACAGACCGTCTCCTCCTTTGCCGTCGCCGGCTATTTCGCCGTGCGCAACCCGGCGCACGAGGAAGCGGTGCGCGACCGTATCCGCGCGGTCTCCGGGCTTCCCGTCACCTGCAGCCATGAGCTTTCCTCGCGGCTCGGCGGCCCGCGCCGCGCGCTGACGACGCTGCTCAATGCCCGCCTCGTCTCGATGATCGACCGGCTGATCGGCGCCTGCGAGGACTTCCTGGACCGCCGCGGCATCCATGTGCCGATGATGGTGGTGCGCGGCGACGGTGCGCTGATCTCCGCAGCCGAAGCGCGGCGCCGGCCCATCGAGACGATCCTGTCCGGCCCGGCGGCAAGCCTCGTCGGCGCGCGCCACCTGACAGGGCTCGACGCCGCCGTCGTCTCCGACATCGGCGGCACGACCACGGACGTGGCGGTGCTCGACGGCGGGCGGCCGAAGCTCGATGCGGACGGCGCCGTCGTCGGCGGCTACCGCACCATGGTGGAAGCCGTCGCCATGCGCACCTTCGGCCTCGGCGGCGATTCGGAAGTGCGCATCGACGACCGCGGCCTTGCGGCGAGGATCGATCTCGGGCCGCGCCGCTTCATGCCGCTCAGCCTCGCCTCGGCGCTGCATCCGGAGGCCATCGTGCCCGTGCTGGAGCGCCAGCTGCGCGCGCCGCATCTCGGCCGTTACGACGGGCGTTTCGCCGTGCGCACCGGCGTGCCGGAGCGTCTGGCAAGCGGCCTCCAGCCGCATGAGCAGGCGCTTTATGAGAAGATCGGCGCCGTGCCGCTGCCGCTGGACCGGCTGCTGGTCAGCACGTTGCAGCGCGTCACGCTCGACCGCCTCGTCGCGCGCGGCCTCGTCCATATCTGCGCCGTCACGCCGTCCGACGCCATGCATGTGCTCGGCGGGCAGGGGCAATGGGATGCGGTCGCGGCCCGTCTCGGCATCGAGATCGCCGCCCGTTCCAAGGACGGCTCCGGCCATCTGATCGCCGACGGGCCGGAAACGATGGCCCGCCTCATCGTCGACCGGCTCACCCGCCAGTCGGCCGATGCGGTCCTTTCCGCCTGTCTTGCCGATGACGGGGTAGGGGCGATCGATCCCACCAATTCCGTTTCCGTCGACCATGCGCTGCACCGGGTGGAGGGCATCGTGCGCTTCTCCATCGCGCTCGACCGGCCGCTCGTCGGCCTCGGCGCGTCGGCGCCGGTCTATTATCCGGCGATCGCCGCGATGCTGGGCGCCGAGCCGGCCATTCCGGCCGATGCCGGCGTCGCCAATGCCGTCGGCGCGGTGGTCGGCCAGGTGCGCTCCGTCGTCACGACCTTCGTGACCATGCCGGAGGAGGACGTCTTCGTCGTTGCCGGCGGGGGAGAGAGCGTGCGGTTTCCAGAGGAGGCCGAAGCCTTCTCCGTCGCAAGGGAACGGGCGATGGCCGCGGCGCTCGCCTCGGCCCGCGCGAGCGGGGCGGACGAGCCGGTCGTTACCCTGTCGGAGGAAATCGACGCACCGGAGATCAAAGGTCATCGCAAGCTCATCGAGGCCCGTTTCCGGGCAACGGCAAGCGGCCGGCCGCGTATTGCGGAAGAGGCATAAGTACGATTTTATCCCGGTCGGAATAAATTCTTTATGCTAATGCCGAATTGACTATGCGTGAAAGCTCCGGAAAGTGGGACCATTCGGGATACTCCCCCTTCGTCCCGCCATTCGGAGCCTTTTCAAATGACCTATACCGAAAAAGCCGGTCTTTCGATCGACAGCGCCCTTTACGATTTCCTCGTCAATGAGGCCCTTCCCGGCACCGGCGTGGATGCCGAGCGCTATTTCGCCGATTTCTCCGCCATCGTGCACGATCTTGCGCCGGAAAACCGCGCGCTGCTGGCAAAGCGCGACGCGCTTCAGGAAAAGATCGACGCCTGGTATCGCAAGAATGGCGCGCCGTCCGACATGGCGGCCTACGAGGCGTTCCTGCGCGAGATCGGCTACCTCCTGCCGGAAGGGGGCGAGGTCAAGGTGACGACGCAGAACGTCGACCCGGAAATCGCCGTCGTCGCCGGCCCGCAGCTCGTCGTTCCGGTCATGAACGCGCGCTATGCGCTGAACGCGGCCAATGCGCGCTGGGGCTCGCTCTACGACGCGCTCTACGGCACGGATGCGATCCCAGAAACGGACGGCGCGGAAAAGGGCAGGGGCTACAACCCCAGGCGCGGCGCCAAGGTCATCGCCTGGGCACGCGCCTTCCTCGACGAGAGCGCGCCGCTCGCCGGCGCCTCCTGGCGCGATGCGGCGGGTCTTTCCGTCGACGGCGGCAAGCTGGTCGTCGCGCTCACGGGCGGCGGCAAGACCGGCCTTGCTGAGGAGGCGAAGTTCGCCGGCTATCTCGGCGATGCCGCCGCGCCGACGCATGTTCTCCTTCGCAACAACGGCCTGCATATCGAGATCCGCATCGACGCCTCGACGCCGACCGGCAAGGACGACGCGGCGCACATTTCCGACGTGGTGATCGAATCGGCCCTGACGACGATCATGGACTGCGAGGATTCCGTCGCCGCCGTCGATGCCGAGGACAAGGTCGTCGTCTACCGCAACTGGCTCGGCCTGATGAAGGGCGATCTTTCCGAGGAGGTCGTGAAGGGCGGCAAGACCTTCACGCGCAAGCTCAATCCCGACCGGGAATACACCGCGCCGGACGGCTCGACCTTCACGCTGCGCTGCCGCTCGCTGATGCTGGTGCGCAATGTCGGCCACCTGATGACCAATCCGGCGATCCGCGACCGCGACGGCAACGAGGTGCCGGAAGGCATCATGGACGCGATGGTCACCGCGCTGATCGCCCTTTACGACGTCGGCCCGAACGGCCGCCGCAAGAACTCGCCCGCGGGTTCCATGTATGTCGTCAAGCCCAAGATGCACGGGCCGGAAGAGGTCGCCTTCGCTTCCAAGCTCTTCGGCCGCGTCGAGGCCGCCGTCGGCATGGCGCCGAACACGATGAAGATGGGCATCATGGACGAGGAGCGCCGCACGACGGTCAACCTCAAGGAGGCGATCCGTGCCGCCAAGGACCGCGTCGTCTTCATCAATACCGGCTTCCTGGACCGCACGGGCGACGAGATCCACACCTCGATGGAAGCGGGCCCGATGATCCGCAAGGGCGACATGAAGCAGGCCGCCTGGATTTCCGCCTACGAGAACTGGAACGTCGATATCGGCCTCGAATGCGGCCTTTCCGGCCATGCGCAGATCGGCAAGGGCATGTGGGCCATGCCCGACCTGATGGCCGCCATGCTGGAGCAGAAGATCGCCCATCCGAAGGCCGGCGCCAACACCGCCTGGGTGCCGTCTCCGACGGCGGCGACGCTGCATGCGACGCACTACCACAAGGTCGATGTCGCCGCCGTGCAGGCCTCGCTGCGCTCGCGCCCGCGCGCGAAGCTGTCGGACATCCTGTCGGTGCCGGTCGCCGTACGCCCGAACTGGACGCCGGAGGAGATCCAGCGCGAGCTCGACAACAATGCGCAGGGCATCCTCGGCTACGTCGTGCGCTGGATCGACCAGGGCGTCGGCTGCTCCAAGGTGCCGGACATCAACAATGTCGGCCTGATGGAAGACCGCGCGACGTTGCGCATCTCCGCCCAGCACATGGCGAACTGGCTGCATCACGGCGTCGTCACGGAAGCTCAGATCGTCGAGACGATGAAGCGCATGGCCGCGGTCGTCGACGGCCAGAATGCCGGCGACCCGCTCTACCGCCCGATGGCCGGCCATTTCGACACGTCGATCGCCTTCAAGGCCGCCCTCGACCTCGTGCTCAAGGGCCGCGAGCAGCCGAACGGCTACACCGAGCCGGTCCTGCACCGCCGCCGGCTGGAGCTGAAGGCGGCAGGGGGCTGAAGAGTAGCTGCCCCTCATCCGCCTGCCGGCACCTTCTCCCCGCAAGCGGGGAGAAGGGGCGTGCCGCGAGGCCTCGCGAATTTAGGGAAGCCTTCGCTCCATCCTCCTTCTCCCCGCTTGCGGGGAGAAGGTCGCGGCAGCGGGATGAGGGGCATCGCACCAAAGCATAAGGCCGCCGGAGTGACCCGGCGGCCTTATGAACGATAGCGTTGCCGTCCGCTTACTGCTGGACGATGACGCGGGCATCGTGGCCGGGGCGCACGCGCTTGTAGAGGTCGATGATGTCCTGGTTCATCAGGCGGATGCAGCCCGAGGAGGCGGCCGTGCCGATGGAAGCCCATTCCGGCGTGCCGTGCAGGCGGAAGAGCGTATCCTGGCCCTTGTCGTTGAAGAGGTACATGGCGCGCGCGCCGAGCGGGTTCTTCAGGCCCGGGCCCATGCCGTCCTTGACGTAGCGGGCGACGTCCGGCTTGCGGTCCGCCATTTCCTTCGGCGGGTGCCAGGTCGGCCATTCCTGCTTCCAGGCGATATAGGCCTCGCCCTGCCATGCAAAGCCGGACTTGCCGACGCCGATGCCGTAGCGCACGGCCTTGCCGCCGGGCAGCACGTAGTAAAGGAAGCGGTTCGGCGTGTTGACGATGATCGTGCCGGGCTTTTCCTTGGTCGCGTAATCGACGATCTGGCGGTGGAACTTGGTGTTCACCTTGTTGATCGGGATCGCCGGCAGGGCGTAGCCGTTGTCCTCAACAGGGCCATATTCCGATGTGAAGATGGCATTCGTCGCCACCTTTTCGCCCGGAAGGGAGGTCGAAGAGGAAGAGCAACCGGCGAGCGTGACGGCCGCAGCGAGGCCGCACAGAAGGAGGGCATTGCGGAAGCGCATGAGATTCTCTTGATAAGGAATTAAGAAGTTCCGTGACGCAGAACTTTCATCGATCATGGTTTATTTTCGATTAAACCGATCAATGCAAGCGCGTGCGCTGCGGCATGGGCTTGCGTTGAAGCAAAAAGCCGGGGAAGTGTTTTTTTGCAACAGCAATGCCCGGCCGCCTGCCGCTCCTCGCCGCGCCCGATCCATGCCAAGCACGCCGCCGCCGGCCGTTCAATGGCCTTGCCGCCCGCCGGCCCGAAGCCGCACAGGAAGCTTGCCGCGCGGTTAATAGAGTCTTGAACGCCGAGCTTGCCGCCGCCCGTCCTTAACTTTTGCCCGGCCGCAGGCCCGTTTCGCGATAGAATGCGATTCGCCGAGGTTTCCCATGACGATCGTTTCGCTCCACAACGACAATCCGCTGATCGACGGCCGCCAGTCCGACCGCGCCATGATGGTGCGCCGCGGCGTGCAGCGCATGCTGATGGAGATGCGCCATGCCGTCTTGCCGGAACTGACGCTGGCGAGCGGCCGGCGCGCCGACCTCATCAGCCTTTCCGACAAGGGCGAGGTCTGGATCGTCGAGATCAAGACGTCGATCGAGGATTTTCGCGTGGACCGCAAATGGCCGGACTATCGCCGCCACTCGGACCGCCTGTTCTTCGCCACGCACAAGGACGTGCCGCTCGACATCTTCCCGGAAGATTGCGGCCTCATCCTCTCCGACGGCTACGGCGCGCACATCATCCGCGAGGCGCCCGAGCACAAGCTGCCGGCGCCGACGCGCAAGGCCGTGACCTTCGCCTTCGCCCGTGTTGCCGCGGGCCGGCTGCTGCTTGCCGAATTCTCGATGGATGCCCGGCGCGACGGCCCGGATATCTCGGCCATCGTCTCCGGCCGGCGCGACGAGCCGGCCTGATCGGGCCCCGTTACTTCGGTGCGCGCTTGGCGAGGATGCGCTGGAGCGTGCGGCGGTGCATGTTGAGGCGGCGGGCCGTCTCGGAGACGTTGCGGTCGCACATCTCGTAGACGCGCTGGATATGCTCCCAGCGCACGCGGTCGGCCGACATCGGGTTTTCCGGCAGTTCCACCTTCTCGCCCGGCCGCTGCGTCAGCGCGGCGAAGATGTCGTCGGCGTCCGCCGGCTTGGCGAGGTAGTCGACCGCGCCGAGCTTCACGGCGTTCACGGCCGTGGCGATATTGCCGTAGCCGGTCAGCATGATGATGCGCGTGTCGTCGCGGCGCTGGCGGATGGCGGCGATGACGTCGAGGCCGCTGCCGTCGCCGAGCCGAAGATCCACGACCGCGTATTTCGGCGGGGTGGTCTTGGCCTTGGCGATGCCCTCGGCGACCGATTCGGCCGTGTCGACGGCAAAGCCGCGCGTCTCCATGGCGCGCGCAAGGCGGCGCAGGAACGGTCCGTCGTCATCGACGAGGAGAAGCGAGGGATCCGGCCCGATATCGTCGGCGGCCGTATGCGGTTCGGTATTTTCTGCCATTGTCATCTTCCGCGGCGGATTTTCGTCCATTCTTGATCGGGATCAGCTTATCGCCCTTTACATAGGGCGGGTAAAGTCATTTTGCGCCCCTGGCTTCCATGCGCGCCCGCGGCCAATCGACTGAGACGCGCGCGCCCGGCCGGTCGCCGGTGCGGTTGCCGAAGGTCAGTTTCGCGCCCGAGCGCTCCAGCAGCGTCTTGGCGATGAAGAGGCCGAGGCCGAGGCCCCCGGCCCGGTCGTCCTTCTGGCGCCGCGTGACATAGGGATCGCCGATGCGCTGGAGGATATCGGCCGCATAGCCGTCGCCGTCGTCCTCGATGACGATGCTCACGCGCTCCGGCGTGTGGCTGACGGTGACGGTCACTTCCTCGCGGGCGTGGTCGACGGCGTTTTCCAGCAGGTTGCCGAGGCCGTAGAGGATGCCGGGATTGCGGTTGCCGACCGGCTCGTTCTCCCGCTCGCCGTTTTCCACGAGGTTGAGGCGGATGCCGAATTCGCGGTGCGGCGCCAGCACCTCCTCCATCAGCGAGGAGAGCGGCAGCACGCGCATGTGCGCCTCCTCCTCGGTGGAGAGCGTGGTGAGCCGGCGCAGGATGTCGCGGCAGCGCTCGCTCTGGCTTCGCAGGAGCTGCACGTCCTCTCGGAAGCGGTCGTCGCTGCCGAGTTCGCGCTCCATCTCGCGCGCGACGACGCTGATCGTGGCGAGCGGCGTGCCGAGCTCGTGCGCGGCGGCGGCCGCCAGCCCGTCGAGCTGCGAAAGGTGCTTTTCGCGCTGGAGGATGAGTTCCGTCGCCTGCAGCGCGTTGGAAAGCTCGGTCGCCTCGCGCGAGACGCGGTAGGAATAGAAGGCGGCGAAGGCCGTGGTCGAGACGATGGCGAACCAGAAGCCGGCCGTCAGGATCGGCGGTACGACGAGCAGCGTGCCGGGAAACCACGGCAGGGGAAACGGCGTGAAGGCAAGGGCGGTGATGCCGATGAAGGAAAGGAAGCCGAGCGGCAGGCTGAGGCGGATCGGCTGCAGCGAGGAGGAGATGATCACCGGCACGCAGACGAGCGGCGCGAAGGGATTGGCAAGGCCGCCGGTAATGAAGAGCAGCGCTGTCAACTGGCAGAGGTCGAAGGCGAGCAGCAGGAAGGCCGACGTCGGCGTCAGCCGGTGGGCCGGCGGAAAGCGCACGGCGAGGAAGAAGTTCACCGCCGCCAGCAGCGCGATCAGCACCGCCGCCGGCAGCCAGGGCAGGGGAAATTTCAGCCACAGCGCGACGACGAGGACGCTGATCGTCTGCCCGGCCACTGCCAGCCAGCGCAGGCGGATGAGCGTTTCGAGGCGCAGGCGCCGGCCGGTGCCCTCGAAGTCGATGTCCTGATAGCCCGTCATCTCTCGCCCTTTCGTTGATCAGGTGCCGCGCGGCTTGGCGCGCGTGGTCGGCATGGCCCCGGCCGGATCCTCCGGCCAGGGGTGTTTCGGATAGCGCCCGCGCATGTCCGCCCGCACGTCCCGCCACGAACCCGCCCAGAAGCCCGGCAGGTCCCGCGTCGTCTGGATGAGCCGGTGCGCCGGCGAGTGCAGTTCCAAGAGCAGCGGCAGGCGTCCGCCGGCGACGGCCGGGTGCTGTTTCAGCCCGAAGAGCTCCTGCACGCGGATCGCCAGCACCGGCTCCTCGCCGTCGTAGCGGATCGGATGGCGCTGGCCCGTCGGCGCCTCGAAATGGGTGGGCGCGAGGCGGGCGAGATCGCGCTGCGCCTCGTAGGGCACCAGCGCCATCAGCCCCTCGTGAAGGCTTGCGGCGGAAACGTCGTCGAGGCCGCGCGTGTTCTCCTGGAACGGCACGAACCAGTCGCCGAGCCGCGCCAGCAGCGCCGCCTCGCTCGTATCCGGCCAGGGCTCGCCGATCGAGCGGTGAAGGAAACCGATGCGGTCGCGCAACTGCGCCGCCTCGCGCGAGAAGGGCAGGGCCTGCAGGCCGAGCTGTCGCACGCCGTCGGCAAGCGCCGTGGCCGCCTTCGGCCCGGCCGGCCGGGGCAGCGGCGTATCTTCCAGGATCATCGCGCCGAGCCGGACGACGCGGCGCGCCCGCACCTGCCGGCTCGCCCGGTCGAAGACGCACTGGTCTTCGCGCACGATATTGTCCGCAAGGCCGGCCTCCACCGCCGCCCGGTCGATCTCGGCGGCGGCAAGGATGCGCTGGCGTCCTGCCTGCCCCGTGAGGTCGGCGACGACGATCATCTCGGCGCCGGCCAGCCGTTCGGTCTCCGGCAGCTCGGCGCCGCGCCCGTTGGCCATGACGAAGCGCCCCCGCCCGCCGCGCTGCAGGGCGACGCGGTCCGGAAAGGCATGCATCAGCAATGCGCCGGGTGCGCTTGCGGATGCGGATGCCGACTTGCCGAAGCCGTCCGCCATGCGCTGCGCCAGCCGCCGCGCCGCCTCCGCCCGCTCGCCGCGTTCGTTCGCAAAGCGCCGCAGTCGCTCCTCTATATCGACCGCCGCGCCGCCGAGGCCCTGTTCGGTGAGCAGAACCGCCAGCCGGGCGGCGTCCGCCTGCTCGCCGTCTTTCGCCGCATGGAGGATCATCGCCGCCAGCCGCGGCGGCAGGGCAAGGTCGCGGATGCGCTTTCCCGCCGGCGTCAGCGCGCCGGCCTCGTCGAGCGCGCCGAGGAGGCGGAGAAGATTGCGCGCCTCCTCCACGGCTGCGGGCTGCGGCTGGTCCACCAGCCGCAGCGCCGCCGGATCGGTGACGCCCCAATGGGCAAGATCCAGTATGAAGCCGGAAAGGTCGCTGGAAAGGATCTGCGGCGGCGTGAAGGCGGGCAGTGCCGCCGTCTGGCCGGCATGCCAGAGCCGGATCGCCACACCCGGCTCCGTCCGCCCGGCGCGGCCAGCGCGCTGGTCGGCCGAGGCGCGGGAAACCCGCACGGTCTCCAGCCGCGTGATGCCGGTCGCCGCCTCGAAGACCGGCAGGCGCTGCAAGCCGCTGTCGATGACGATGCGCACGCCGTCTATGGTGATGGACGTCTCGGCGATGGAGGTGGCGAGCACGATCTTGCGCGTGCCGGGGGCGGCAGGGCGGATCGCCGCGTCCTGCTCCTTCTGGCCGAGATTGCCGTAGAGCGGCACCACCGCCGTCCCGGCGTCGAAGCGCCCCTCCAGCCGCTCGGCGGTGCGGGTGATCTCGGCCTGGCCGGGCAGGAAGGCCAGGATCGAGCCGCTCTCGCCGCGATGCGCCTCGGTGATCGCGCGCGCCATCGTGTCCTCGATGCGCTCGCCGGCCGGCCGGTCCTGATGGCGGATGTCGACGGGAAAGCTGCGCCCTTCGCTGGCGATGACCGGCGGATCGCCGAGCAGCGTGGAGACCCGCTCGACGTCGAGCGTCGCCGACATGACGAGGATACGCAGGTCCTCGCGCAGCGCCGCCTGCACGTCGAGCGCCAGCGCCAGGCCGAAATCGGCATCCAGCGAGCGCTCGTGGAATTCGTCGAAGAGCACGGCCGAGGCGCCGGAAAGCTCGGGATCGTCGAGGATCATGCGGGCGAAGACGCCCTCCGTCACCACCTCGATGCGGGTTTTCGCCGAAACGCGGTTGTCGAGCCGCATGCGGTAGCCGACCGTTTCGCCCACCTTCTCGCCGAGAAGCGCCGCCATGCGCCCCGCCGCCGCCCGCGCCGCAAGCCGCCGCGGCTCGAGCAGGATGATCCTGCCGCCGCCGCGCCAGCCGGCCTCGAGCAGGAAGAGCGGCACCAGCGTCGTCTTGCCCGCGCCGGGCGGCGCGGAAAGCACCGCGCGCGTGCCCGCGTCGAGCGCCTTGCCGAGAGAGGAAAGCACGTCCGTGATCGGCAGGCGCGGCAGGCTGTCGAGGATCGACCCCATTCCTATAGGAGCCCGCAGATGACGGCGCTATTATGGGGAATGGGCATGCGTTTCTCCGGTGTCGTTTCCTGTCTCTGAATAGCCTGGCGGTGCTCCGGAGAGAAGAGGCCGGGCGGTTTCGGAGGGAGCCGGACACGCAATACGGTCCGATCCGGAAATTTTACCACCTGGACAAGATTTTCCGGGCGCAAAAGGCGCCTGCGAGGACGGCGCCGAGGAATTTCAAAGGAATAATGACTATAATTCAATGGCTTGTCAGTTTTTTGCATTTTTACGATTTGGCCTGTTGACGTATCGCTGGGGGTAGGCTTATAACGCCGCTCATCGAGAGGGCGTTGGGCGCTTCTGGCGGCCAGTTCACTCGCTCTAAGGTTTCTTGAAGGAGCTGTTGAGAATTGGACCG
>Ga0222426_100855_pt1 | contig 15174 bp, 13 predicted proteins | sample 2B50Ametagenome_FD_180087 | JGI IMG/M metagenome (GOLD analysis project Ga0222426, IMG submission 180087) | Enriched microbial communities from leaf-cutter ant dump, University of Wisconsin, Madison, United States - 2B50A (version 2) | ecosystem: Environmental > Terrestrial > Nest > Insects nest... | reverse complement strand
ACCCGCCCACGGGCGCCTGTGAACGGCTGAAAGCCTGGTGAAAGGCAGCGGCGCTAGGATCGCCCCTCAGACGACGAAGATCGTCCCCAAATCGGCTGGCGGCGTGGCGCCATCCACACAAGAACAAGAAATGGAGTCCACCGATGCTGACTGTCCAGCACCCGGCCCGTGGGGCCAATCCCGTCCTGTTCCGTGTTTTTCCCGCCGGTTTCGGCGCGGCCCTGGCCCTTGGCGGCCTCGCCGGGGAAGCCGACGCCTCCGGCTTCATCGAAGACAGCAGCCTGAAGCTGCAGACGCAGAACATCTACTTCAACCGCGACTTCCGCGACGGCGCCGGCCAGTCCAAGCGCGAGGAGTGGGCGCAAGGTTTCATCCTCGACTTCCAGTCCGGCTACACCGACGGCACCGTCGGCGTCGGCCTGGATGCCCTGGGCATGCTCGGCCTCAAGCTCGACTCCAGCCCCGACCGCACCGGCAGCGGCCTGCTGCCCACCCACGACGACGGCCGCGCCGCCGACGAGTACAGCAAGCTCGGGCTGACCGCCAAGTTCAAGGTTTCGCAGACCGAACTCAAGCTCGGCAGCCTGATCCCCGACCTGCCCACCCTGCAGCCCAACGACAGCCGCCTGTTCCCGCAGATATTCGAAGGCGGCCTGCTGGAGTCCCGCGACCTGCCCGGCCTGACCTTCACCGGAGGGCGCCTGGAAAAGGCCATCGACCGCGACTCCACCGACGCCCAGGACCTGGCGCTGAACAACAAGAACAAGCGCTTCACCGGCAGCGTCGCCGGCGAGCACTACGACCTGGCCGGCGGCGACTACAAGTTCGACGACCACTTCACCGGGCGCTACCACTACGCCGAGCTGGACGAGGTATATCGCCAGCACTTCATCGGCCTGCTCAGCAGCCACAAGCTGGGCGACGGCAATCTGACCACCGACTGGCGCCTGGCGATCAGCGACGACGACGGCGCCGCCCGCGGCGGCAGGATCGACAACCGCGCCTTCAACGCCATGCTCGGCTACGCCATCGGCGCCAACAGGTTCAGCGTCGGCTGGCAGCAGATGGACGGCGACAGCGCCTTCCCCTACATCGACGGCAGCAACCCCTACCTGGTGAACTTCGTCCAGGTCGGCGACTTCGCCGAAACCAAGGAACGCTCCTGGCAACTGCGCCACGACTTCGACTTCGCCGTGTTCGGCCTGCCCGGCCTGACCCTGATGAACCGCTACCTCAAGGGCGACAACGCCGAGATCAACGGGCGCGCCGGCGAAGGCCGCGAGTGGGAACGCAACACCGACCTCAAGTACGTGGTGCAGAGCGGCCCGCTGAAGGACTTCGGCGTGCGCCTGCGCAACGCCACCTACCGTTCCAACTTCGCCCGCAACGCCGACGAAACCCGCGTCTACCTCACCTATTCCCTGGCGATCTGGTAAACAACAACAAGAAGAGGCCCCGATGATGACCAAGCTCCGCACCCTCCCCCTGCTCCTCGCCGCCGGCGCGCTGTTCACCGCCGCCGTCGCCCACGCCGAGCCCAAGCGCCCGGAATGCATCGCCCCGGCCGCCCCCGGCGGCGGCTTCGACCTGACCTGCAAGCTGGCGCAGAGCGCCCTGCTGGACGAGAAACTGCTGAGCAGCCCGATGCGCGTCACCTACATGCCCGGCGGCGTCGGCGCGGTGGCCTACAACGCCGTGGTCGCCCAGCGCCCGGCCGACGGCAACAGCATCACCGCCTTCTCCAGCGGTTCGCTGCTGAACCTGGCCCAGGGCAAGTTCGGCCGCTACGACGAGAACGCGGTGAAGTGGCTGGCGGCCATCGGCACCAGCTACGGCGCCATCGCCGTGCGCGACGATTCACCCTACAAGAACCTCGCCGACCTGGTGGCCGCGCTCAAGGCCGACCCGGGCAAGGTGGTGATAGGCTCCGGCGGCACCGTCGGCAGCCAGGACTGGATGCAGACCGCGCTGATCGCCAAGGCCGCCGGCATCGATCCGAAGCGGCTGCGCTACGTCGCCCTGGAAGGCGGCGGCGAGATCGCCACGGCGCTGCTCGGCGGGCACATCCAGGTGGGCAGCACCGACATCTCCGACTCCATGCCGCACATCCGCGCCGGCAAGATGCGCCTGCTCGCGGTGTTCTCCGAGGAGCGCCTGCAGGACGAAGGCATGGCCGACATCCCCACCGCCAGGGAGCAGGGCTTCGACATCGTCTGGCCGGTGGTGCGCGGCTTCTACGTCGGGCCCAAGGTCAGCGACGAGGACTACCAGTTCTGGAAGGCCTCGTTCGACAAGCTGCTGGCCTCGGAGGACTTCGCCAAGCTACGCGACCAGCGCGAGCTGTTCCCCTTCGCCATGACCGGGCCCGAGCTGGACAGCTACGTCAAGCAGCAGGTCGCCCGCTACCGCCAGATGGCCCATGACTTCGGCCTGATCCAGTAAGCCGCGAGGTTCCCGACATGCACGCCCCCCACTCGCTGCCGCAGCGGCTGTTCGCCGGTGCCTGGCTGCTGGCCTGCCTCGGCCTGGCCGCCGTGGCCTGGAACTACCAGGCGCCCTTTTCCTACGAACCGGTGGGCCCGCGCGCCTACCCGCTGCTGTGCCTGGCGCTGATGGCGATCGGCCTGGCCTGGCTGATCCTGCGGCCCACGCCGGTGCGCCACGACGACGAGCAGCCGCTGGAAGGCGCGCTGCTGCGCAAGGTGGTGGCGTGCATCGGCCTGCTGCTGGTCTACGCCGGGCTCTTCGAGCCGCTGGGCTTCATCCTCGCCAGCGCCCTGGTGGGCAGCTTCATCGCCCTGCTCTACGGCGGCAAGCCGGCCGTCAGCGTGCTCACCTGCACGCTGCTGAGCATCGGCCTGTACCTGCTCTTCGACCGCACCCTGGACGTCCCGCTGCCGCGGGGCGTGCTCGACTTCCTGCCCTTCTGAGGACACCGTCATGGATACCCTGAGCTATCTCGGGCAGGGCTTCGGCGTCGCCCTGAGCCCCTACAACCTCGTCACCGCGCTGATCGGTACGCTGATCGGCACCGTGGTCGGCCTGCTCCCGGGCCTGGGCCCGATCAACGGCGTGGCCCTGCTGATCCCGGTGGCCTTCGCCCTCGGCCTGCCGCCGGAGTCGGCGCTGATCCTGCTGGCCGCGGTGTACCTGGGCTGCGAATACGGCGGGCGGATCTCCTCGATCCTGCTGAACATCCCCGGCGAGGCCTCCACCGTGATGACCACCCTCGACGGCTACCCCATGGCGCGCAACGGCCTGGCCGGCGTGGCCCTGTCGCTGTCGGCCTGGAGCTCGTTCATCGGCGCCTTCATCGCCACCTGCGGCATGGTGCTGTTCGCCCCGCTGCTGGCGAAATGGGCGATCGCCTTCGGCCCGGCGGAATACTTCGTGCTGATGGTCTTCGCCATAGTCGCGCTCGGCGGCCTGGCCGGCGACCGCCCGCTGAAGACGCTGCTGGCGGCTCTGCTCGGGTTGTTCCTGTCCAGCGTGGGCATCGACGCCAACAGCGGCGTGTACCGCTTCACCTTCGAGAGCATCCACGTGGCCGACGGCATCCAGTTCGTGGTGCTGGTGCTGGGCCTGTTCTCGGTCAGCGAGATCCTCCTGCTGCTGGAGAAGACCCACCACGGGCACAAGGCCGTGGAAGCCAGCGGGCGCATGCTGTTCAACCTCAAGGAGGCGGCCTCGGTGTTCGTCGTCAACCTGCGCTGCGGCCTGCTCGGCTTCATCATGGGCGTGCTGCCCGGCGCCGGCGCCACCCTGGCCAGCGCCGTGGCCTACATGACCGAGAAGCGCTACGCCGGCACCAGCGGTAAGTTCGGCCAGGGCGACATGCGCGGCCTGGCCGCCCCGGAAACCGCCATCGGCGCTTCCGCCTGCGGCGCCCTGGTGCCGATGCTGACCCTCGGCGTGCCCGGCTCGGGCACCACCGCGGTGATGATCGGCGCGCTCAGCCTGTACAACATCACCCCCGGCCCGCTGCTGTTCCAGGAGCAGCCGACCATCGTCTGGGGCCTGATCGCCTCGCTGTTCATCGCCAACCTGATGCTGATCATCCTCAACGTGCCGATGGTACGGGTGTTCACCCGCATCCTCTCGGTGCCGAACTGGGCGCTGGTGCCGGGCATCGCGATCATCACTGCCATCGGCGTGTACGCCGTGCATGCCACCACCTTCGACCTGTTCCTGATGGTCGGCATCGGCATCCTCGGCTACATCCTGCGCAAGCTCGACTTCCCGCTCTCGCCGCTGCTGCTGGGCTTCATCCTCGGTGGACTGATGGAACAGAACCTGCGCCGCGCGCTGTCGATCTCCAACGGCGAGCTGGGCATCCTCTGGTCCAGCCCCATCGCCATCGGCACCTGGACCCTGGTCGCGCTCATGCTCGTGCTGCCGCTGTACCGCGCCTGGCGCCGCCGCCTGGCCCGGCGCAACGCGGAGCTGGCCGGCGCCTGAGCCCGGAAGACCAACCACGCTCGCCGCGTTCTCTCCTGCGGCGATTTCAGACCCGCCTTGCGCGGGTCTCTTTTTGCCTGGGGTGGGCGCTGGTAAAACCCTGCGATGGGTATCGCTTCGCTCAACCCATCCTACGAGGGACTGCAGGTGCGCCAGGGCGCTTTCGCAGGATGGGTTGAGCTTGCGATACCCATCGGCCGGCGAGCTCAGCGTGGCGCCAGGTGCACCACCATCAACTGCACGCTCTCGTTGCCGCGGTATTCGTTGACGTCCAGCTTGTAGGCCACTTCCGCCCAGCGCACCGTCGGGTTCGGCCAGACCTCGCGGTCGACGTTGAAGGCGATGCCGTCCAGCTGCAGCGAGCCGCACTCGGTCTTGAGCACCAGCTTCAGGTGGCGCTCGCCGACGATGCGCTGCTGGACGATCTGGAACACCCCGTGGAACAGCGGCTCGGGGAAGTGCTGGCCCCAGGGGCCGGCCTGGCGCAGGGCGCGGGCCAGTTCCAGGTGGAATTCGGTCAGGCTCAGCTGGCCGTCGGAGAGGATGCGCCCGGTGAGGTCGTCCTCGCTGAGCTGGCGGCGCACCTCGGCGTCGAAGGCCGCGGCGAAGGCGCCGAAGTGCCCTTGCGCCAGCGACAGGCCGGCGGCCATGGCATGCCCGCCGAACTTGCTGATCAACCCCGGATGGCGCGCAGCCACGGCGTCCAGCGCATCGCGGATGTGCAGGCCCGGCACCGAGCGCGCCGAGCCCTTGAGGCTGCCGTCGCCGGCGTCGGCGAAGGCGATGGTCGGGCGGTGGTAGCGCTCCTTCAGGCGCGAGGCGAGGATGCCGATCACGCCCTGGTGCCAGTCCGGGTCGAACAGGCACAGGCCGAAGGGCATTTCCTCCACCGGCAGCTCCTTGAGCTGGGCCAGGGCCTCGCGCTGCATGCCCTGCTCGATGGCCTTGCGGTCCTGGTTGAGCTGGTCGAGCTGCACCGCCATGTCGCGGGCCAGGGCCTCGTCCTCGCAGAGCAGGCATTCGATGCCCAGGGACATGTCATCCAGGCGCCCGGCGGCGTTCAGCCGCGGGCCGAGGATGAAGCCCAGGTCGGTGGAGGTGATGCGCCGGGCGTCACGCCCGGCCACTTCCAGCAGCGCGCGCAGGCCCGGGCGGGCGCGGCCGGCGCGGATGCGCGCCAGGCCCTGGTGCACCAGGATGCGGTTGTTGGCGTCCAGCGGCACCACGTCGGCGACGCTGCCCAGGGCCACCAGGTCGAGCAGCTCGGCCAGGTTAGGCTCCGGCGTGCCGCTGCGGGCGAACCAGTCCAGCTCGCGCAGGCGCGCGCGCAGGGCGAGCATCACGTAGAAGATCACACCGACGCCAGCCATGGCCTTGCTGGGGAATTCGCAGCCCGGCTGGTTGGGGTTGACGATGGCGTCCGCCGCCGGCAGTTCCGGGCCCGGCAGGTGGTGGTCGGTGACCAGCACGCGCAGCCCGGCGGCCTTGGCCGCGGCCACGCCGTCGATGCTGGAGATGCCGTTGTCCACGGTGACCAGCAGCTCCGGGCGTTTCTCCAGGGCGACCGCGACTATCTCCGGGGTCAGCCCGTAGCCGTATTCGAAGCGGTTCGGCACCAGGTAATCGACCCAGGCCGCGCCGAGCAGGCGCAGGGCCAGCACGCCGACGCTGCTGGCAGTGGCGCCGTCGGCGTCGAAGTCGCCGACGTAGAGGATGCGCTGGCGCTTCTCCAGGGCGTCGACCAGCAGCTCGACGGCGGCGTCGATGCCCTTGAGCTGGCGGTACGGGATCAGCCGCGCCAGGCCCTTGTCCAGCTCCTCGGCGGACTTCACGCCGCGGGCGGCGTACAGGCGGGTCAGCAGTGGCGGCAGGTCGCCGAGGTCGGGCAGGGTTTCCGGCAACGGGCGGGGGTCGATGCGCATCAGAGCTTTCCAATCCTTCCATTTCAGCCTGACCTTGCGCCTTGCGAGCTAGAGCACGGCTAGGCGAAAACAGGCACGGGCGCGGAGTTTACCGAGTGTAAATGAGCAAGCCCGGGCCTGTTTTCAACACAGCCGGGCCGACGCGCAGCTAGCGCAACTCAGCGTTCGCCCATCAGCCATTCGAGTTGCAGTTCATGCTGGCCGTTTTCGTCGGTGACGAAGATCGTCCCCTCGCTGATCATCACGGTCCAGTTGATCGAGCGCGGCAGGTCGCGGGCCAGTTCCTCCAGCGGCTCCTGGGGCACGGCGGCGACATTCAGGTTCTTCAGGTGGCGCACGCCGTCGAGAACCTTGGTGGTCCACACGCGCAGGTTGCCGTAGGCCAGCAGCGAGAGCTTCTCGCAGCGCCGCGAGCACCACACCAGGCGCTCGCTGTCCGGCTGGCCGACCTCGATCCAGTGCAGGATGCGGTCGTCCAGGCTCTTCTCCCACAGCGACGGTTCCTCGACGTCCGACAGGCCGCGGCCGAAGGCCAGTTGCTCGTTGTACCAGAGCACGAAGGCGATCAGGCGGACCGCCAGGCGCTCCTCGGTTTCCGAGGGGTGGCGGGCGACGGTGAAGCGCAGCGTCTCGTAGACGCCGCGGTCCAAGTCGGTGAGGCTGATGTCGGCCTTGTAGGGGGTGGCGGAGAGGGCCATGGTCTATCCCAGCGATGCGAAGGCGGCAAGTCTACCCCGATTGCGCCGGCCCTGCCGCCCCCGTCGCGCTCAGCGGTGGCCGCGGCCCTCGCGGCCGGAGCCCGGCGCCGACAGCTCGATGCGGTTGCGGCCCTTGGCCTTGGCCAGGTACAGCGCCTGGTCGGCCAGCGACAGCAGCCGCGCCAGCTCGTAGCCGCCCTCCTCGCTGGTGGCCACGCCGATGCTGACGCTGAGCAGGCCATCCGCGACGAACGGCACCTCGGCGAACTCCCGGCGGATGCGTTCGGCCACCTGGCAGGCGGCTTCGGTGCCGGCGCCGATCAGCAGGCAGGCGAACTCCTCGCCGCCGATGCGCCCGAACACGTCCTGGCGGCGCATGCGCGAGGCGGTGATGCGGCTGAACTCCTGCAGGGCGCGGTCGCCCACCGGGTGGCCGTAGGCGTCGTTGAGGCGCTTGAAGTTGTCCAGGTCACAGACCAGCAGCGCCACCGGCTCGCCACGCTCGGCGCACAGGCGCAGCAGGCGCTCGCCGGAATCCATGAAGGCGCGGCGGTTGCCGATGCCGGTCAGGGGGTCGCTCAGGGCCGCCGAGCGGAACTTCAGCTCGGCGCGGTCCTTGACCATGGTCAGGGTGGTGAAGGCCAGGCCGACGGCGACCAGCATGGTCTCGAACACCAGCAGGGTGAACAGGGTGGTGTAGGTGCCGGAGGGCACCACCGGCACCTCGCCGCGGTCGACGAAGATGCGCAGGGTATAGAAGCCGGCGTGGAACAGCAGCAGGGCCAAGGTCGGCCGCAGCGGCACCTCCAGGCGCTGGCGGCTGCGCCACAGCTCGGCGGCGGCGAGCAGGCAGTAGACCACGGTCAGCGCCGAATGGACCTGGATGCGCAAGACCATCGACTGCAGGAAGGCCGGCCACAGGCACAGCAACAACCAGATCACGGCCCCCGCGGCCACGCCGGGCCAGTAGGGCGAACGCCCGGCGAACACCCGCATGCTGGTCCACAGCAGTGCGCAGGAAAGCGCCACCACCATGTTGCCGGCGACGATGGCCAGCAGCTCCAGGCCGAAGCTGCGCAGGGCGATGAGGAAGGTGGACAGCGCCCCGAGCAGGAGCATGGCGGCCATGTAGCCGAGGGTCGGCTCGCGGCGCCCACCGTACCAGGCGAAGAACATCAGCACGCCGACCAGGGCGAGGATGTACAGGTCCACCAGCAGCAGGGTGGGCAGGCTCAGCGACATGCGCCCTCCTTCGGCATCCCGCGCGCAGGCGACGTAGGGTCGACGGAAGGAGAAAGATCAACGGCGCGCATGAACGGATACCCGGCCGGCCTGAAAAGGGTGTGGGAATGTTCCCTACTCTACGCGTCCGGCGTCGATCGCGGAACGCCTTCACAACCGATCGGTCAGCTTTGCCCGCGCCGCCGCCCCGGCCATGGCTTGCGGCGGGCCGGCGACGGCCCTAGAGTCGCCCCACTGCCCGACTGATGGAACCCTTCGATGAACGCCACCGCCAAACCCCTCGCCGGCCTCAAGGTCGTGGAACTCGGCACCCTGATCGCCGGCCCCTTCGCCGCGCGCCTGTGCGCGGAGTTCGGCGCCGAAGTGACCAAGATCGAGTCGCCCGACGGCGGCGATCCGCTGCGCAAGTGGCGCAAGCTCTACGAGGGCACCTCGCTGTGGTGGTTCGTGCAGGCGCGCAACAAGCGCTCGCTGACTCTCAACCTCAAGCAGGAAGCCGGCCGCGAGGTGCTGAAGAAGCTGCTGGCCGAGGCCGACATCCTCATCGAGAACTTCCGCCCCGGCGTACTGGAGAAGCTCGGCCTGGGCTGGGATGTGCTCCACGCACTGAACCCGAAGCTGGTGATGGTGCGCCTGTCCGGCTTCGGCCAGAGCGGCCCCTACAAGGACCAGCCGGGCTTCGGCGCGGTGGGCGAATCCATGGGCGGGCTGCGCTACATCACCGGCTTCGAGGACCGCCCGCCGGTACGCACCGGCATCTCCATCGGCGACTCCATCGCCGCCCTGTGGGGCGTCATCGGCGCGCTCATGGCCCTGCGCCACCGCGAGGTCAACGGCGGCCAGGGCCAGGTGGTGGACGTGGCGCTGTACGAGGCGGTGTTCGCCATGATGGAGTCCATGGTCCCGGAGTTCGACGTGTTCGGCTTCATCCGCGAGCGCAGCGGCAACATCATGCCCGGCATCACCCCGTCCTCGGTGCACACCACGGCCGACGGCAAGCACGTGCAGATCGCCGCCAACGGCGACGCCATCTTCCGCCGCTTCATGCTCGCCATCGGCCGCCAGGACCTGGCCGACGACCCGCAACTGGCAAGCAACGACGGCCGCGATGCGCGGCGCGACGAGCTGTACGGGGTGATCGACCGCTGGGCCCGCTCGCTGCTGCTGGAAGGCGTGCTGAAGGTGCTGAACGAGGCCGAGGTGCCGGCCAGCCGCATCTACTCCGCCGAGGACATGTTCAGTGATCCGCAATTCCTCGCCCGCGAGATGTTCCTCTCGGCGAAGCTGCCGGACGGCAAGCCCTTCAAGATGCCCGGCATAGTGCCCAAGCTCTCGGAAACCCCCGGCTCGGCAGAGTGGATAGGCCCGAAGCTGGGCGAGCACAACGACGCAATCCTGGCGGAGTTAGGCTACGACGCCGGACAGATCGCCGCGCTACGGCGGGATGGGGCGGTCTGATAGCGGTGAGCACACTGCTCTTGTAGGAGCGAGCTTGCTCGCGAACTGGAGTCACCGGTGACTTCAACGCTATGGCTTGGCTCCGCCCCCTCTCCCTAACCCTCGGCTGCGCCCCCCGCCCTGAAGGGAGAGGGGAGCGTTGGGCAGATGCTGATGTTTCGGCGTTAGCCGGCTAGCACGGAAATTACCGGCTGAAACCATTCCTCCTCTCGGCACGGACCAGCCCCCTCTCCCTTCAGGGAGAGGGTTGGGGAGAGGGCACTCTTCAGGTCAAGCGCCGAGATTGCCGGCGAAGCCCCATTCGCGAGCAAGCTCGCTCCTACGAAAAGAACGGAACCACCCGACTGATCCGCACTGGAAAATCCACTACCTGATCCTTTCGGCGCCTATTCCGGGCGCCCCGCAGAGGAGAAGGCTCCATGGAGATGAACCAGCACTGCCTGGACACGCTGCGCAAGCTGGCCCAGGGCATCGACCCGCGTAGCGGCCTGCCGCTTCCCGAGGAGGATGCCTGCCAGGCGCCGGAGGTGATCCGCGCACTGTTCCAGGCCATCCAGGCCCTCGAAGCCCAGAGCAAGGTACGCCCGCCGCCGGAGCAGGCCGGCAAGCCCTGGAGCGAGGAAGAGGAACAGGCCCTGCTGCAGCGCTTCGACGAGGGCGAACCCATCACCGCCATCGCCCGCGCCCATGGCCGCACCACCGGGGCCATCCGCGCCCGCCTGGTGCAGTGCGGGCGCCTGTAGAAACACGAATGCCGCCGTCCCGGGCCGGGGCGGCGGCATTCGCGATGGAACCGGCGGGGCTCAGGTGTCGTAGCTGAGCACCTGGGCGGCGCGCTGGCGCAGAGCGTGGATCACGTCATTGCAGATGCGCCCCTCCTGCACCGCCAGGTCGCGGCTGATGGCCTCCAGCGCCTCCTGGCTGCTGCGCTCGTCGGCCAGCTGTTCGCCACTGAGGACGCGACGCAGGACGACCTCGCCTTCGGAAGTGCTCAGGCTCAGCACCCGGCCACCGTCCGGACGCGCGGGGCCGAGATCGTGGGCGTACTGGCTGAAGATGGCTGCGAGCAGGGGCTCGAGTCGGTCCATGGGGTTCTCCTGGGATACAACGGATACGTCAGGAAAAGACCTCTATCTGAAGGAAAAAGTTCAATAACCTCAGATATTTGCCCCGAAAACGAAAAAGCCCGCCAAGGTGGCGGGCTCTTCCTGCGGCCGGTTTAGAGCGGCTTGCCGCGGTTGCCGTGGGCGCTGACGAAGGCCTGGACCTTGGCCAGTTCGTTGGGCAGCACGGTGCAGCGTTCCTCGCGCTGGAACAGGTCGGCCAGGTGCGCCGGCAGCGCCGGGGCCGCCTCGATGCCGGCCTTCGCCACCGCTTCCGGGAATTTCACCGGGTGCGCGGTGCCCAGGGTGACCATGGGGATGGCCAGGCTGCGGCGGCATTCGCGGGCGGCGCGCACGCCGATGGCGGTGTGCGGGTCAAGCAGTTCGCCGCACTCGGCGTAGACCTCGGCGATGGTCTGGCAGGTCTGCTCGTCGTCCACCGCCAGGGAGTCGAACAGGCGGCGCGCCTCGGTCCAGCGGTCATCCTCGACGGACAGCTTGCCGGTGGCCTTGAAGCCGTCCATCAGCTCGGCGATGGCCTTGCCGTTGCGGCCGTGCAGGTCGAATAGCAGGCGCTCGAAGTTGGACGAGACCATGATGTCCATGGACGGCGACAGCGACGCGTGCAGGGTGTCCTTGTCGTAGCGGTTGCCGGACATGAAGCGGTGCAGGATGTCGTTGCGGTTGGTCGCCACGATCAGCTGGCTGATCGGCAGGCCCATGTTGCGCGCCAGGTAGCCGGCGAAGATGTCGCCGAAGTTGCCGGTGGGCACCGAGAAGGCCACCGAACGGGCCGGCGCGCCGAGCTGGATGGCGGCATGGAAGTAGTAGACGATCTGGGCCATGATCCGCGCCCAGTTGATCGAGTTGACCGCCACCAGGCGGGTGCCTTTCAGGAAGCCCTGGTCGGCGAAGCTGGCCTTGACCATCTCCTGGCAGTCGTCGAAGTTGCCTTCGATGGCGATGTTGTGGATGTTTTCGCCGAGGATGGTCGTCATCTGCCGGCGCTGTACCTCGGACACGCGGTTGTGCGGGTGCATGATGAAGATGTCGACGTTCTCGCAGGCCTTGCAGCCTTCGATGGCCGCCGAGCCGGTGTCGCCGGAGGTGGCGCCCATGATCACCACGCGCTCGCCGCGCTTGGTCAGCACGTGGTCGAGCAGGCGGCCGAGCAATTGCAGGGCGAAGTCCTTGAAGGCCAGGGTCGGGCCGTGGAACAGCTCCAGCACCCACTCGTTGCCGTTCAGCTGGCGCAGCGGCGCCACGGCGTTGTGGGCGAAGACGCCGTAGGTCTCCTCGAGGATCTTCTTGAAGTCGGCGTCCGAGATGCTGCCGGCGACGAACGGGCGCATCACCCGGAAGGCCAGCTCGTGGTACGGCAGGCCGGCCCAGGAAGCGATTTCCTCGACGGTGAAGCGCGGCAGGTTTTCCGGCACGTACAGGCCGCCGTCGCTGGCCAGGCCAGCCAGCAGCACGTCTTCAAAGTTCAGCGCGGGCGCCTGGCCGCGGGTACTGATGTAGCGCATGTTAGAAACCTTTCTTGAAAACCGATAAAAGCGCTGGAGGCTTGAGGCTGGACGTAGAAGCCTTCTCGTCCAGCCTTCAGCCTATAGCCTTACGCGAGCTGCTCTACACGAATGCGTACGACGTTGCCGACCACGTCATCCAGCGCTTCCAGCGCGGCGATGGCTTCGATGATGCGGGACTCGAGCACGCGGTGGGTAACCAGGATCATCGGCACCAGACCGTCATGCTCTTCGACTTCCATCTGCATGATCGATTCGATGTTGATGCCGCGCTCGGAGAGGATGGTCGCCACCTGGGCCAGTACGCCCGGGTGGTCCTTGGCCTGGATGCGCAGGTAGTAGGCGCTTTCGCAGGCTTCGATCGGCAGGATCGGGTGGTCGGAGAGCGAGTCCGGCTGGAAGGCCAGGTGCGGCACGCGGTTCTCCGGGTCGGTGGTGAGCACGCGGACCACGTCGACCAGGTCGGCGACCACCGAGGACGCGGTGGGCTCCATGCCGGCGCCGGCGCCGTAGAACAGCGTGGAACCGGCGGCGTCGCCGTTGACCATGACCGCGTTCATCACGCCGTTCACATTGGCGATCAGGCGGTCGGCCGGGATCAGCGTCGGGTGCACGCGCAGCTCGATGCCGGCGTCGGTGCGGCGGGCCACGCCCAGGTGCTTGATGCGGTAGCCCAGGGCCTCGGCGTAGTTCACGTCGGCGGTGGTCAGCTTGGTGATGCCCTCGGTGTAGGCCTTGTCGAACTGCAGCGGGATGCCGAAGGCGATGGACGCCAGGATGGTCAGCTTGTGCGCGGCGTCGATGCCCTCGACGTCGAAGGTCGGGTCGGCTTCGGCGTAGCCCAGCGCCTGGGCTTCCTTGAGCACGTCGGCGAAGGCGCGGCCTTTCTCGCGCATCTCGGTGAGGATGAAGTTGCCGGTGCCGTTGATGATGCCGGCCAGCCAGTTGATGCGGTTGGCCGCCAGGCCCTCGCGGATCGCCTTGATCACCGGGATGCCGCCGGCCACCGCGGCCTCGAAGGCGACGATCACGCCCTTCTCGCGGGCCTTGGCGAAGATTTCGTTGCCGTGCACGGCGATCAGCGCCTTGTTCGCGGTGACCACGTGCTTGCCGTTCTCGATGGCCTTGAGCACCAGCTCGTGGGCCAGGGTGTAGCCGCCGATCAGCTCGATGACCACGTCGATTTCCGGGTTGTTCGCCACGTCGAAAATGTCGGCAGTGATGGGGGTGCTGCCGGTTTCGCATTTCGGATTGGGGCGACGGGCGGCAATCTGCGCAACCTCGATACCACGCCCGGCACGGCGGGCAATCTCCTCGGCGTTGCGTTTGAGTACATTGAAGGTACCGCCACCGACGGTCCCCAACCCACAGATTCCCACTTTCACCGGTTTCACGCTGAAACTCCCCATCATCGCGGCAAACGGGGTACGTCCCGGCCCGCGGCGCATGCGCGGCGAGAGCGGGGACGTACCGTACGAAGGCCGGGCGAACGCCCGGCCTCATGGTTAAAGGAACCGCACATTACGAAGCGGCTCCCTATTAGTCAAATCAGGCGCAGGGCCCGATTCACTTGGTGTCCAGCACCAGCTTGGCGATTTCGCCGGCGCTCTGGTAACCCGGCAGCATCTGGCCGCTTTCGAGGATGATCGCCGGGGTGCCCTGCACGCCGACCATCTGGCCCAGCTGGAACTGCTTGTCCACCGGGTTGGGGCACTGCGCGGCCTTGATTTCCTTGCCGTGGAACATCTCGGTCATGGCCGCCGCGCGGTCCTTGGAGCACCACACCGCCTGCAGCTGCTGGTCACCTGGGGACTTCGGCCCCTGGCGCGGGAAGGCCAGGTAGCGCACCTCGATGCCGCGCTTGTTCAGCTCCGGCACCTCGGCGTGCAGCTTCTGGCAGTACGGGCAGGTGGTGTCGGTGAACACGGTGATGTGCGCCTTGGCCTTGCCCTGGGCGGGGAACACCACCATGTCGCTGGCCGGCAGCGCATTGATGGTCTTGGCCACGCCGGCCGCCTCGGCGACCTCGGTGATGTTGGTGGCCGCGCCGTCCTTCACCTGGTAGATGTTGCCCTGCACCACGAAATTGCCGTCGACGCTGGCGTAGAGCACCCGGCCGCCCTTGAGCTGGACCTGGTACAGGCCCTGCACGGGGCTGGCGCTGATGGTTTCGATGGGCAGGTCGGGCTGCAGCGACTGCAGGGTCTTGCGGATGGTCTGGTCGGGCTCGGCGGCCAGGACGAGGGTGCTGGCGAGGCCCAGGGCCGCGGCAGCCAGGAAACGGGACAGACGCATGGAAAACTCCTGTGGATGAACCTCGCAGCCTACCACAGCAGAGCCTGCGGACCGAACCGCGAGCTTGTAGCACGAGGCTTCAGGGCGCGCCGTTGGTCGATCGGCGTCCCTTATCTCGTAGGGCGTATAACCGTTCGCGGTTATACGCCGCTTCACCCATGCCCTCCCCGGCTCTGGCTTCAGAACGAGGCCCCTTCCAGCTCGACATCGAGCGGCAGGCAACCAAGGCCAAACGGCGCCTTGTCGCAGGAGCGGATCTCATCCGAGGGACGGCTCCCCGCAGGATGGGTGGAGCGAAGCGATACCCATCAGCACGAGCGCATGGGTTTCGTAAACTCAACCCATCCTACGAAAGGCACCTCGGCGCAGGGCCCTGCCCTGTAGGAGCGAGCTTGCTCGCGAACCGATTCCGCTGCGGGGTTGGTTCGCGAGCAAGCTCGCTCCTACGAAAAGCCCTCTTCAGCCACGAGGG
>Ga0222426_100852_pt1 | contig 15235 bp, 9 predicted proteins | sample 2B50Ametagenome_FD_180087 | JGI IMG/M metagenome (GOLD analysis project Ga0222426, IMG submission 180087) | Enriched microbial communities from leaf-cutter ant dump, University of Wisconsin, Madison, United States - 2B50A (version 2) | ecosystem: Environmental > Terrestrial > Nest > Insects nest >... | reverse complement strand
AGACCGACGAGCGCGGACATCCTGTAGGAGCCCGCTAGCGGGCGATGCTTTGGCTCCTGCGAATCCCGACTCCCTGCCTCAAAGGCATCGCCCGCGAGCGGGCTCCTACGGTTGTCTCCCATGTGCGGGAACAGCGCCATGTTCGCGCCACCGACAAACAGAAGGCCCCGGCTTGCGCCTGGGCCTTTTCGTTTTCGCATCAGGCCGACGAGCGCGGACATCCTGTAGGAGCCCGCTAGCGGGCGATGCTTTGGCTCCTGCGAATCCCGACTCCCTGCCTCAAAGGCATCGCCCGCGAGCGGGCTCCTGCGGTTGTCTCCCATGTGCGGGAACAACGCCATGTTTGCGCCACCGACAAACAGAAGGCCCCGGCTTGCGCTTGGGCCTTTTCGTTTTCGCATCAGGCCGACGAGCGCGGACATCCTGCAGGAGCCCGCTCGCGGGCGATGCTTTGGCTCCTGCGACTCCCAGTTCCCGACTCCCTGCCTGAAAGGCATCGCCCGCGAGCGGGCTCCTACAGATATCTCGCGCTTTCCGGTTCGCAGCGAGTGATGCAAAAACGAAGAGGCCCCGGCTTGCGCCGGGGCCTCGTTGGATCTGGCGGTGAGGTGGGGAGCGAGGCTCTTCTCTCGTTCCTCACTCCTCTTCACTCACTTCTCGCCTTGCCCTCAGGTTCCACGCCGCGGGTCGGAGTCGAACGTCTGCACGCTGCCATGGCCGGCCACGGCGGCGTCGCCGTCCAGCTTGTCGCCCAGCAGGCGGCGGACCACGACGTAGAACACCGGGATCAGCAGCACGCCGAGGAAGGTGGCGAACAGCATGCCGCCGATCACGCCGGTACCGATCGCGTGGCGGGCGTTGGCGCCGGCGCCGCTGGAGATGAACAGCGGGAAGACGCCGCCGATGAAGGCGATCGAGGTCATCAGGATCGGGCGCAGGCGCAGGCGGGCGGCGTCGACCACCGCCTGGCGCAGGGTGCGACCCTCGCGCTGCTCGATCACCGCGAACTCGACGATCAGGATCGCGTTCTTCGCGGCCAGGCCCATCACCGTGATCATGCCGATCTTGAAGTAGATGTCGTCAGGCAGGCCACGCAGCAGGGTGAACACCACCGCGCCGAGAATGCCCAGCGGCACCACCAGCAGCACCGACACCGGGATCGACCAGCTTTCATACAGCGCGGTCAGGCACAGGAACACGATCACCACCGACAGCACCAGCAGCAGCACCGCGGCATTGCCGGAGAGGATTTCCTGGTAGGACTGGCCGGTCCAGTCGTAGCCGAAGCTGCGCGGAAGATCCTGCTCGACGATCTTCTGCATCTCGTTCATCGCCTCGCCCGAGGCGTGCCCCGGCGCCGGCGAGCCGACGATCTCGATCGCCGAGTAGCCGTTGTAGCGGGTCAGCGAGGGCGACGCCATCTGCCAGTTCGCCTTGACCACGCTGGACAGCGGGATCATCTGCGGATTGCCACCGGCATCCTTCTGCATGCTGGGGGTGAAGATGTGCTGCAGGGCTTCCGGGCCCATGCGGTAATCCGCATCCGCCTGCATCACCACCCGCTTGACGCGGCCGCCGTACGAGAAGTCGTTGATGTAGACCGGCGCCAGCATCAGGCTGATCGCGTTGTAGATGTCGCCGACCTGCAGGCCCATCGACTGTGCCTGCACGCGGTCCACGTCGAGCCGCAGCTGCGGCGCGTCCTCGAGGCCATTGGGGCGCACGGCGGTGAGCAGCGGGTTCTGGTTGGCCTTGCCCAGCAGCATGTTGCGGGCATCGGTCAGCGCCTCGCGACCGGCACCGCCGCGATCCTGCAGGTACATGTCGAAGCCGCCGAACTGGCCCAGGCCCTGCACGGTGGGCAGGTTGATCACGAAGATCTGCGCGTCGCGCACCGCCTGCACCGCGCCGTTGGCGTGCTGGATGAACTCGTCGGCGGTGATGTCCGGGTCGACCGGCGGTGCCTTGCCTTCCTTGACCAGTTGGTCGCGGATCTTCTTCTGCTCCGACTGCTCGGGCGACCAGTCACGCTCGCCCCACGGCTTGAGCCGGATGAAGGTCATGCCGACGTTTTCGCCCAGGCCAAGGAAGCTGAAACCCGACACCTGCAGCATGCCGTCCACCGCCGGATCCTGTTCCAGCGCATGGCGCATGTCGGACATCGCCTTGTTGGTGCGCTGCAGGCTGGCGCCGGGAGGCAACTGCACGATGCCCAGTGCGAAGCCCTGGTCTTCCTCGGGCAGGAAGCTGCTGGGCAGGCGGGTGTAGAGGAAGCCGGTCAGCACGCTGATCAGCACGAACATCACCATCCAGCGTGGCGCGTGGCGCACCGCGCTGCCGATGTGGCCGGTATAGGTGCGGGTGATCTTCTCGAAGATGTTGTTGAAGCCGCGGTAGACGACGTTCTTCTTTTCCTCGTGGGTCGGCTTGAGGAAGCTGCCGCACAGCGCCGGGGTGAACGACAGCGCGAGGAAGGCGGAGAAGCCCACCGACACGGCGATGGTCAGTGCGAACTGCTTGTAGATCACGCCGGCGGCGCCCGGCTGGAAGGCCGAGGGCACGAACACCGCGATCAGCACCACGGTGATGCCGACCACCGCGCCGGTGATCTGGCCCATCGCCTTCTTGGTGGCTTCCTTGGGCGACAGGTTTTCCTCGGTCATGATGCGTTCGACGTTCTCGATCACCACGATCGCGTCGTCGACCACGATGCCGATCGCCAGCACCATGCCGAACAGGGTCAGCTGGTTGATGGTGAAGTCCAGCAGCAGCATGCCGATGAAGGTGCCCAGCAGGGCCACCGGAATCACCAGGGTGGGGATGATGGTGGCGCGGAAGTTCTGCAGGAACAGCAGCATCACCAGGAACACCAGGACGATCGCCTCGACCAGGGTGTGCACCACTTCGTCGATGGAGATCTTCACGAAGGTGGTCGAGTCGTACGGCACCATCCAGCTGACGCCCTGCGGGAAGCTGCCTTCCAGCTCGGCCATCTTGCCGTGCACCGCGGTGGCCACGTCCAGCGCGTTGGCACCGGGCAGCAGCATGATCGCGAACGCCGCGACCGGCTTGCCGTTGAAGGTGGTGTCGAAGCCGTAGTTGCCGGCGCCGAAGGCGATCCGAGCCACGTCACCGAGCTTGACGGTGGTGCCGTCGCTGTCGGCGCGCAGGATGATGTTCTCGAACTGCTCCGGCGTGGTGAAGCGGCCTTCGGTGGCCACGGTGACGCTGAGGCCCTGGCCGTTTTCGGCGGGGTCAGAGCCGAGCGAGCCCGCGGCGAACTGCACGTTCTGCGCGCTGACTGCGGCCAGTGCCTGGCTGGCCGACATGCCGTAGCCGTGCAGCTTGTCGGGGTTGAGCCAGATGCGCATGGCGTATTCGCCACCGAACTGCTGGGTGTTGCCGACGCCGGGGATGCGCGCGATCTGGTCGAGCACCTGCGAGGCGACGATGTCATTGAGGTGGTTGCGGTCGATCGCCGGATTGTCGGACTGCAGCGCCACCACTTCCAGGAAGCCGGAGTTGGCCTTGGCCACCACCACGCCCTGCTTGGTCACGTCGGACGGCAGCCGCGGCGTGGCCAGCGAGACCTTGTTCTGCACCTGCACCTGGGCGATGTCGGGGTCGGTGCCGTTTTCGAAGGTCAGGGTGATCGTGGCGCGGCCGCTGGAGCTGGACGACGAGCTGAAATACAGCAGGTGATCGATGCCGGTCAGCTGCTGTTCGATCACCTGGGTGACGTTCTTCTCGGTGGTGTCGGCGCTGGCGCCGGGGTAGGTGGCGTTCACCGTCACCGAGGGCGGTGCGACGGTGGGGTAGGACTCCACGCCCAGGTTGAGGATGGCCAGCACGCCGCCCAGGGCGATCAGGATGGCCACCACCCAGGCGAAGATCGGGCGGTCGATGAAGAAACTCGGCATGGTCGGGCTCCGTTACTTGCCGTTCGGGCCGGCGGCGTTGGCGGGCTGCTCGCTTTCCGGCTTCCACGCCACGGCCTTGGCCGGCGCGCCGGGGCGTGCCTTCTGCACGCCGGACACCACGATCTGGTCGCCGGTGGCGAGGCCGTCGCTGACCACCCAGTTGCCGTTGACCATGTCACCGGTGGTGACGTCCTTGCGCGCCACATTGCCGTCCTGGCCGACCACCAGCACGTAGGTGCCGCTGGTGTCGCGCTGCACGCCGGCCTGCGGCACGATGAACACTTTGTGCTGCTCGCCGAGATTGGCGGTCAGCGACACGTACATGCCGGGCAGCAGCGTGTGCTGCGGGTTGGGAATCGAGGCACGCAGGTTCACCGCGCCGGTGGACGGATTGACCATGGTGTCGGAGAAGTCGAGCACGCCCGGTTCGCCGTAGCTGCTGCCATCGGGCAGGGTGATGCTCACGCGGGTCTTGTTCGGGTCGCTGAGGGTGACGTTGCCGCTGCTTTGCGCGCGACGCATCTGCTCCAGTTCGGCCACGCTCAGGGTGAAGTTCACGTACAGCGGATCGATCTGGTCCACCGTGGTCAGCAAGGTGGCTTCGCCGCTGCCGACCAGTGCACCCTCGGTGACCTGCTGCTGGCCGGCGCGGCCGGCGATCGGCGCGGTCACGTTGGCGTAGCCGAGGTTGATCCGCGCGGTCTGCACGTTTGCCTTGGCTGCCTGCACGGCGGCGGCAGCGGTGCGCTCGGCAGCCAGCGCGTTGTCCAGGTCAGCCTTGGACACGAAGCCCTTCGGCGCCAGCTCGCGCATGCGGTCGGCGGACACCTTGCTGTTGGTGTAGGTGGCCTCGGCCTGGGCCAGTGCGGCCTGGCTGGCATCCAGCGTGGCACGCAGCGGCGCCGGGTCGATCTGGAACAGCAACTGGCCCTGCTTGACGTCGGTGCCCTCGGCGTAGACGCGCTTGAGCAGCACGCCCGGCACGCGGGCGCGCACGTCGGCGCTGCGGTAGGCGGAAAGGCGGCCAACCAGGTTGCGGGTCAGCGGCGAGCTGGTCGGCTGTGCCGGCACCACGCCGACTTCGGGCGGCGGCATCTGCGGCGGTCCCTGTTCCTTGCCGCCGCAGGCAGCCAGCGCCAGCAGGCCGAGGCACAGCAAGGGTGTGCGCATCAGAGAGGACTTCATGAGAGCTCCAGAAACATGCTTGAAAGGAAATTGTTTGCAGGGAAAGCTGGGCGCCATCGGGCCGCGATGACTGTTCCGGTGGAGCAGATACTGCATCGCGGCGCGTTGGTCATATGTCTTCAGGTCCGCCCGGTGCCGGCGGCGGAGGCGTCGTCGGGCTGCTGCGGGTCAGACTATACCGGCCAGTTTACATTTTATCGGCGGCAGGAATCCACCCGTTGACAGGCGCGAGGGAGCTGTGTGCCGTGTCGCCGCTTGGCGATGTGGCGGGTGCCGGAAGGCATCGACGGGTTCAGACCTCCGGGTGGATTCGCCTGATGACGGGGCGTATCCTTCCGGGGATTTTTACCCGGCCATCGGGCCGACCGTCACCACTGACCAGTAGATGCCATGAATGCGACCTTTGCGGCGAACGATTCCTCCCTTCCGTCGGTTGTACTTGCAGAACTGAAAAAGGGCGGTTCCTCGCCCGGGCGCCTGGCCGAGGCGCAGGCTTTCTGCGAGGCTTTCTTTGCACGAGTCGGAGGCGGCGACGCGAATCTGCACACGCCGGTGCAATGGGCGGCACTGGTCGCCGGCCTGCTGGATTTTCTGCGTCAACGCGAGGCGGGGCATGCACGGGTACGCATTCTCAGCCCGAGCGATGTCGAAGCGCCGCGCAGCCTGCTGCAGATCGTCACCGACGACATGCCGTTCCTGGTCGACACGGTCAGCATGATCGTGTCGGAGTCGTTGCAGATCCACGCCGTGATCCATCCGGTGCTGACGGTGCGCCGCGATGCTTCCGGGCAACTGCTGGATCTCGGCAACGAAGCCGGGCAGGCCGAGTCGCTGATGCATTTCGAGATCGACCGTCCGGTCGATGCCGGTGAGCAGGCCGGTTTGCTGTCGCGAATCGAGGCTGCGCTGGACGACGTGCGTGCCGCGGTGCGTGACTGGCCGGCGATGCGCGACAAGGCACTGTCGATCGCCGCCGAGCTGACCTCGCGCGAGATGCCGCTGGATGCGGCTTCAGTGCAGGAGGCCAGCGAGTTCATGCGCTGGATCACCGGCGACAACTTCACTTTCCTCGGTTATCGCGAATACGAGGTCACCGATGCTGATGGTGATCGCGTGCTGCGTGCGATCGACGGTTCAGGCCTGGGCATCCTGGGCAGCAACGAGCGTTCGCTGGCGCCGCGTTCACTGCGCACCCTGGCGGCGACCGACCTGCCGCAGTCCGGCTCCACCGACGCGATCATCCTGACCAAGACCAATGCCCGTTCGCACGTGCATCGTGCCGGCTACATGGATTACATCGGCGTGCTGAAATTCGGTGCCGACGGTCGCGCGATCGCCGAGCAGCGTTTCCTTGGCCTGTTCTCTTCCAACGCCTACATGGCGCGCCCGCAGGACGTGCCGCTGGTGCGGCACAAGGTCGAGGCGGTGCTGGAGCGCTCGGGCCTGAAGCGCGATTCGCATTCGGGCAAGTCGCTGCGTCACATCATGGAGGCGTTGCCGCGCGAAGAGCTGCTGCAGGGTACCGAGGATGAGCTGTTCGCCACGGCGATGGGCATTCTCGAGTTGCGCCAGCGGCCGCATACGCGCCTGTTCATGCGCCGCGACCGCTACGGCCGCTTCTTCACCTGCACCGTCTTCGTGCCGCGCGACCGCTTCAACACCACGGTACGCGAACGCATCGAGTCCCTGCTGGCGACGGCGCTGCGCGGCGAGCAGATCGATTCGTCGGTGCAGCTTGGCGAGGCCGCGCTGGCCCGGTTGCACATCGTGGTGCGTCCGAAGATCGGCGATCGCCCCGAGTACGATCTGGCCGCACTGGAGCAGGCGGTGGGTGCGGTGGTGCGCAACTGGCACGACGAAGTGCGCGATGCACTGGTGCAGTTGTGTGGCGAGCGCGAGGGCGTGACCCTGGCCAGCCGCATTGCCCGTGCGCTGCCGGCCGGTTATGTCGACGAGGTCAGTCCGGCGGTGGCCGCGGAGGACGTGTGCCAGTTGGCGCAGCTGTCCGGCGAGAACGCGTTGCGGATGTCGTTCTACCAGCCGCCGCAACAGCCCGAGCAACTGCGCTTCAAGGTCTACCGTTCCGGCGGTGACATCGCGTTGTCCGAGGTGCTGCCGCAGTTGGAGAATCTCGGCTTGCGCGTGTTGACCGAGCACGTCTACACCTTGCCGGGGGAAACCCCGTCGTCGATCCAGGACTTCGAGGTGCAGCCGGTCGGCAAACTCACCTTCAGCGTGGGGCAGGTCGGTGCGCTGTTCGAGGATGCGTTCGAGCAGATCTGGCGTGGCCATGCCGAGAACGACGGCTTCAACCGTCTGGTGCTGGGTGCTGGCCTGGACTGGCGCCAGGTCGCGATGCTGCGTGGCTACTGCAAGTACCTGCTGCAGGCCGGCAGCACCTTCTCGCAGGCCTACATGGAGGAGACGCTGAACCGCTATCCGGCGATCGCCGGCCTGTTGGTGGAGCTTTTCCTGGCCAAGTTCGACCCGCGACGCGAGGCGCTTTCGGCCGATGAGCTGAAGGCGGCCGCGGCCAGCCTGACCGGCGAGATGAAGGCTTTGATCCCGGACAACGTGCAGGCCGCCCATCCGGGGCTGGTCGACGGCCTCGGCGCGATGCTGTCCCGTCCACGTGACGAGCAGGTCCGCAGCATCGAGCAGGTCATCGGCGTGCTGCTGGAGAACGTCGCCAGCCTTGACGAGGACCGCATCCTGCGCAGCTTCGTCGGTCTGATCCGCGCCACTTTGCGCACCAGCTTCTTCCAGCAGTGGGAAGGTGCCTGGCGCGACTACATCAGCTACAAGCTCGACTCGCACCAGGTCGCCGACCTGCCCAAGCCGGTGCCGTACCGCGAGATCTGGGTCTGCGCGCCGCGCGTCGAGGGCATCCACCTGCGCTTCGGCGCGGTGGCCCGCGGCGGCTTGCGCTGGTCCGACCGCCGCGAGGATTTCCGCACCGAGGTGCTGGGCCTGGTCAAGGCGCAGATGGTGAAGAACACCGTCATCGTGCCGGTCGGCTCCAAGGGCGGCTTCTTCGTCAAGAAGTCGCCGGATGCCGGCGACCGCGATGCGGTGCTGGCCGAAGGCATCGCCTGCTACCGCATGTTCATCAGCGGCCTGCTGGACATCACCGACAACCTCGTCGATGGCGCGGTGGTGCATCCGCATGACGTGGTGCGCCATGACGCCGACGATCCCTACCTGGTGGTGGCGGCCGACAAGGGCACCGCGAAGTTCTCCGACATCGCCAACGCGATCTCGGTCGAGCACGGCTACTGGCTGGGCGATGCGTTTGCCTCCGGCGGTTCGCACGGCTACGACCACAAGGGCATGGGCATCACCGCCCGCGGTGCATGGGAGTCGGTCAAGCGCCACTTCCGCGCGATCGGCCGCGACTGCCAGACCCAGGACTTCACCTGCGTCGGCATCGGCGACATGTCCGGCGACGTGTTCGGCAACGGCATGCTGCTGTCCGAGCACATCCGCCTGGTGGTCGCCTTCGACCACCGCCACATTTTCCTCGACCCGAACCCGGACGCGGCGCGTTCCTTCGTCGAGCGCCAGCGCATGTTCGCGCTGCCGCGCTCGAGCTGGGAGGACTACGACAAGTCGCTGATCTCCGCCGGCGGCGGCATCTATCCGCGCAGCGCCAAGACCATTCCGGTGTCGCCGGAAGTGCGTGCGGTGCTGGGCCTGAAGGCCGACGTCGAGAGCCTGGCGCCCAACGACCTGCTCAATGCCGCGCTGAAGGCGCCGGTGGACCTGCTGTGGAACGGCGGCATCGGCACCTACATCAAGGCCACGGCGGAAACCCACGCCGAGGTCAGTGACCGCGCCAACAACGGCCTGCGCATCAACGGCGCCGAGGTGCGCGCGAAGATCATCGGCGAGGGCGGCAACCTGGGCATGACCCAGAAGGGCCGCATCGAGGCCTCGCAGAAGGGCGTGCTGCTGAACACCGACTTCATCGACAACTCCGCCGGCGTGGACACCTCCGATCACGAGGTGAACATCAAGATCCTGCTCAACGATGCAGTGCAGCGCGGCGAGCTGAGCTTCGACCAGCGCAACGAACAGCTGGCGGCGATGACCGACGAGGTGGCCGAACTGGTTCTGTGGGACAACTACCGGCAGAACCAGGCGATCACCCTGATGGAGCACCAGTCGGCCAGCCGCATCGGCTCGATGGCGCACTTCATCCGCACGTTGGAGGCCGAGGGGGCACTGGATCGTCAGGTCGAGAACCTGCCTTCCGAGGCCGAGCTGACCGAGCGCAAGAGTCGCGGCCTGGGCCTGACCCGACCGGAGCTGTCGGTGCTGCTTTCCTACGACAAGATCCGCCTGTTCCAGCAACTGCTCGACTCTGACGTGCCGGAAGACCCGTACCTGTCCAAGGAGCTGGTGCGTTACTTCCCCGCGCCGCTGCAGGAAAAGTATGCCGAGCACATGCAGCGCCACCGTCTGAAGCGCGAGATCATCGCCACCGCGGTGACCAATTCGACCGTGAACCGCATGGGTGCCACCTTCATGATGCGCATGCAGGAGGACACCGGACAGCAGCCGGCGGCGATCGCCAAGGCCTATACCGCGGCCCGCGAGATCCTCGACGCCCGCGAGCTGTGGGCGCAGATCGAGGCGCTGGACAACAAGGTGGCCGAGGACACCCAGCTCGACGCGATCAAGCAGATCTGGTCGCTGCTGCGGCACATGACACGCTGGCTGCTCAATCGCCCGGGTGGCTCGCTGGACATCGCCGCCAACGTCGAGCGCTACCGTGCCGCCGTGTCGATCCTGCGCCAGGCTTTGCCCGATGTGCTGACCGCAAGCGGCCGCGACGATTTCGCCTGCAACCGCGAGAAGTGGGAAGGCCTGGGCCTGCCTGCCGACCTGGCGCTGCGGCTGGCTCGCATGCCGGTGTTGCGCGCGGCGCTGGACATGGTCGAGGTGGCGCAGCAGAGCAGCCAGCCGATCGAGAAGGTCGCCGGGGTGTTCTACGAGCTGGCCCAGTCGCTGGATCTGGAGTGGCTGCGCAATCAGATCGAGGCGCTGCCGGTGGAAGGCCACTGGCACGCCCAGGCCCGCGGCTCGCTGCTGGACGAACTGAACCAGCAGCATCGCGCGCTGGCGCTGCAGGTGCTGTCGCTGACCGGCGACGCCAAGAACGTCTCGCCGGTGCAGGCCTGGCTGCAGCGTGACGACGCCACCTTGCAGTACACCCGCAGCATGCTGGCCGAGATCCTCACCCAGAACGCGGACTACCCGATCGCCTCGGTCGCCGTCCGCCGCCTGGCCCAGCTGGCACAGGTGCCGGTGGGTTGACGGCGGGGATTCGGCATTCGGGATTCGGGATTCGCAAAAACCAAAAGCCGAACCGCTGTCCGGCAACTTGATTTGATGTGCTTGTTGTCGGGATGATCGGAAGAGCCGGGAAGCCGGCTTTTCCGAATCCCGAATCACCAATCCCGAATCCCGGCCTTCCATGTCCTTCGCCTTCGTTGCCAGCGAGACCACGGTTGCCCAGCAGGCGCGACGCAAGCTGGTGGAGCGGTATGGGGATCTGCCGCCGGAGCAGGCGGAGTTGATCGTGGCATTGGGGGGCGATGGCTTCATGCTGCGCACCCTGCATGCCTACCGCGAGCTGGAAGTGCCGGTGTACGGCATGAAGCTGGGGCGGGTGGGTTTCCTGATGAACAAGCATCGGCTCGACGGATTGGCCGAGCGGGTGGCGCGTGCACATGTGGCCACGCTGTTTCCGCTGCAGATGCGGGTGGTCGACGCGGCGGGCAGGGAGCATGAGGCGCTGGCCTTCAACGAGGTGTCGCTGCTGCGCCAGAGCAACCAGGCCGCGCATCTGGAAGTGAAGCTCAACGATACGGTGAAGCTGCCGGGCCTGGTCTGCGACGGCATCATGGTCGCCACGCCGGCCGGCTCCACCGCCTACAACCTTTCCGCACACGGCCCGATCCTGCCGCTGGACGCCAACGTGCTGGCGCTGACCCCGATCAGCCCGTTCCGCCCGCGCCGCTGGCGTGGCGCGATCCTGCCGCATCGCACCGAGGTGTCGCTGCGCGTACTCGATCCCGGCAAGCGCCCGGTCAGCGCCACCGCCGATTTCCACGAAGTGCGCGACGTGCGCAGCGTCACCATCCGCCAGTCCGGCGGTCAGGGCGTGCGCCTGCTGTTCGACCCCGAGCACAATCTGGAACAGCGCATCCTGGACGAGCAATTCGCGTCGAGCGAGAAGTGAGTGCAGAGGAGTGAGGAGAAGCGAGGAGTGAGTGCAGAGGAGTGAGGAGTGAGAGAAGAGCCTCGGCCCTGTACTCTTGCGCAGACTCCACAGCTTTGCTCCTGCTCCTGTTTCTGCCTTTACTCACTTCTCACTCCTCTGCACTCACTCCTCGCTTTCGCACTCACTCCTCACTCCTCTCAACTCACTTCTAGCATCATGGATTCTTCCACTGACAACCGCCTGGTCGTGGCGATCTCCTCGCGGGCGCTGTTCGATCTGGGCGACAGCCATGCGCTGTTCGAGCGCGACGGGCTGGATGCGTATCGCGCGTTCCAGATCCAGCACGAGGACGAGATCCTGCAGCCGGGCGTGGCGTTCCCGCTGGTGCAGAAGCTGCTGGGGCTGAACAAGCTGGCCGGTGACGTGCCGCCGGTGGAGGTGATCCTGCTGTCGCGCAACTCCGGCGACACCGGCCTGCGCATCTTCAACGCGATCCAGCATCACGGGCTGGAGATCAGCCGCGCCGCCTTCACCAGTGGTGCCCCGACCTCCGACTACATCGCGCCGTTCAAGGCCGACCTGTTCCTCTCGGCCAATGCCGAGGACGTGGGCCGCGCGCTGGCCGCCGGCGTGGCGGCGGCCACCATCCTGCCCAGCACCGCGCCACCGCGTGCCAGCGAGCAGTTGCGCATCGCCTTCGACGGCGACGCGGTGATCTTCGGCGACGAGGGCGAGCGGGTATCGCGGGAGGAGGGGCTGGAGGCTTTCCATCGCAGTGAGTCCGAGCACGCTGCCGAGCCGCTGTCGGTCGGCCCGTTCCGCGGTTTCCTCACCGCCGTGCATCGGCTGCAGGCAGCGTTCCCCGCGGAGAATTCACCCATCCGCACCGCCCTCGTCACCGCGCGTTCCGCGCCCGCGCACAAGCGGGTGATCCTGACCCTGCGCAAGTGGGGCGTGCGCATCGACGAGGCGCTGTTCCTCGGCGGCCGCGACAAGGGCCCGTTCCTCGACGCCTTCGGCGCCGACATCTTCTTCGACGACTCCCCCGCCAACGTGGAATCCGCACGCAAGCATGTCGCCACCGGGCATGTGCCGCACGGGGTCAGCAATCGGTAGACTGCCTTGGCGGCGGGTGGCCTGCCGCAGGCAAGTCCCCGGCGTGTGGCATCATGCGCCGCTGTCGGATATCGGGGGGAGCGCATGGAAGAAGAGACGGCATGGACCATGTCGGCGCAGGGCAAGTCGACATACGAGGACTATCTGGCGCTGTTCGGACAGTGGGGCGGGACGGACGAAGCTTATCTGGCCGATCACTACCAGCGGTTCGTCGCCACTCTCGCGGAGTTCCGCTCGGGTTGGACGCAAAGCGGTGCTCGCGTGCTGGATGTCGGCGCGCACTGGTTGCATCAAGCGGTGATGTGGCGGCAGGCGGGCTTTGCCGTGATCGCAGTGGATTTGCCCAGCACGTTCTCCACGGAGAGTGTCAGGCAGCTGGCTCAAAGCATGGACATCCACTTGATTCCCTGCGCGGACCTCGAGCATGCCCGTGTGCTGGAGGTGCTTCCTGATGACTCGGTTGACGTAGTGCTGTTCACCGAGATCATCGAGCACATCACGTTCAACCCCCTCCAGTTCTGGCGACAGGTCTACCGGGTCCTCGCGCCGGGCGGGCGGATTCTGGTGACCACGCCGAACTATTACTCCTGGAAGGGCCGGGCCTGGCAGTTCCTGCGTTTTGCCCGCGGCATGGGCGGCGGCCTTTCGGTGGACCGCATTCTCGGCCAGCACACTTACGCACATCATTGGCGTGAGTTCAGCCGGCGCGAAATGCTGCGTTACTTCGCGTTGCTTTCGCCGGACTTCCAGCCGGTCAAGGCGAAGTTGATGCCGGCATATGCCTATTCGTCGGTTCGCTGGAAGAGCATCGTCCAGCGCCTGCTGGATTGCCTGCCATTGCTGCGGCCCAATCTGCATCTGGAAATTGCATTGCCGGTGAAGTCACGCGGGATCACGGCGAAGGCTTCCTGGTAGATCCGGGTAAGAAGGGGCTCTTTTTTCGTCTTCGTCGCGGCAGCCGGTCACTCCCGGCTTCGCGAGGCTGCGGAACATGCCGGGCAGGTGACGCCTGTCACTGGCGGGCAGGGCGTTGTCGGCTTACCTTGCAGGCATTCTTTTCAATGGAGTGTCCCGCATGAACGAGCACGATCATGGCCAGCCCCGCCGCTACCGTCGCAGCCTGGTGCCGGCGCTGGTGGTGATCGCGATCGGTGCGTTTTTCCTGCTGGACAACCTGGGCTTCCACTTCAGCCTTCCCTATCTGCGCCGTTGGTGGGCGTGGTTGATCCTGGTCGGGACACTGGTGCCGCTGTCCACGGCCTTCCAGCGCTGGCGCGAGGTCGGTCGTGCCGATGCGGCGGTGCTGCATTCGCTGCTCAGTGCAGCCGGTATCGCGATGGTGGCCGCGATGTTCCTGATCCCGTTGTCGTGGGCGACCTGGTGGCCGGTGTTCGTGATCTATGGCGGCCTGCACATGCTGATCCGCAGCGATCGCCGCAACGGTGATTCCGCACGCTGACGCCGTGGCGGAAACCGCCGCGAGGGGCGCTGCCGTGGTCCGGCCCGCTGGCCTGTCGTTTCGACGGGCGGTTATCCTCCCCCGCTTTCGCCGGCGACGCCGGCTCCTCGGGAGAGCGTGACGATGGGAATGATGATTGCGGGCATCGTGGTGAACCTGCTGGTCGGGTTCAGCGTGCTGGCCAACGGCCCGGAAATGCACGGGCTGTTCGTGGTGATGATGTGCTTCTGGGCGCTGTCATTCGTTGGCATGTTCGTGGCGCTCGCCGGCAGGAAGAAGGCCGGCGGCATCATGGTGATCATCGGCGGCATCGTCTTCGTGCCGATCGGGCTGATCGCGGTGATCGGTGCCCGCAAGATGATGGTCGTGAATGCCGATGACGACCTGGCACAGCGCAGGCAGGCAGCGGCGGCAGTCCAGCCGCCCGAGCAGCCGTGACCGGCATGTCCCAGCCACCCCGCGCATGAGGGCAAGCGAATGAGCGGAGAGTCGCCCGCGCAGGCAGCGGTGGTCTATCGGTCCAGGCGCTATGCCGACGCGATGCAGGTGGGCGGTGGCATTTTGCTGGTGCTGTGCCTGCTCGGGGTGTTCCTGCTGCCGGACCCGATGGGTATGCTTCTTGCCCGGCTGCTGCCGGCGGCGTTGTTGCTGCTGATCATGGGTATCTGGAAGAAGCGTGGCGCGGTGGCCACCCTGCATCACGATTACATGGAACTGCAGGCGGCGCCTGCTGCGGCGTTGAAGCGCGTGCTGTACAGCGAAGTGCTGCGCGTGACGACGAAGGGCGCGGTGTTGCAGTTGTTCTATCGCCCGCATACCGCGGCCATCGATGCGAAGCCGCTGCGCGGGTTGGTCCGCCTGTCCGAAATGCTGCCGGAGGATCGCGAGGCGTTCCTGCGTGATTTGCGCAGCAGGCTGCCGGAAGGCGTGTACGAGCAGTCCTGACCGCTTGCTGCGGCATCTCCTTTGTCGTTGCGGTTTCGCTGCCTGCGGGATGTTGAAGCCGTAGGTCGGGCACCGCCCGACATCGGTGAAGCCGCGCACCTGCCCGTGAACGCTGATGGTTGCTGGCCGGGCATGGGTGGACACGGTGAAGTCGCGCCTGCCTGTGAACAGTAGGAGCCCGCTCGCGGGCGATGCTTTTTGTCTTGAAGCCGAAGCCAAAGCCAAAGCCAAAGCCAAAGCCAAAGCTTGAAGAGCAAGATCAAGAGCTTTCGACCTCCTTCGGAGGCCGAGTTCTTTTCTCTGTTTGGCTGTATGGACCGGAAACATGGGTGACACACGTGCCAAGACATGGGTAACAGTTTAGGCCGTCTCGTGCAGGTC
>Ga0222426_100846_pt1 | contig 15344 bp, 7 predicted proteins | sample 2B50Ametagenome_FD_180087 | JGI IMG/M metagenome (GOLD analysis project Ga0222426, IMG submission 180087) | Enriched microbial communities from leaf-cutter ant dump, University of Wisconsin, Madison, United States - 2B50A (version 2) | ecosystem: Environmental > Terrestrial > Nest > Insects nest >... | reverse complement strand
GCTCCAGCTCGTTGGCCTGGCGCTTCAGGCGCAGCACCTCGACGTTGCTCGCCGCGCCGATCTCGGCCAGGCGCGTGGTCAGCTTGAGTTCCTTGTCGACCAGCGCCAGGGCCTCGTTGATGCCCTTCAGGCTCTTCTGCAGGCTGTCGCGCCGCGACTGGTACAGGGCGGTCTCGGACTTCACCAGGTCAGGCTCCTCCAGCACTTCAGCCGGAAACACCAGCTTGCCGCCGTCCACTTCCGCCCGCAGGCGCGCGGCCATGGCCAGGGCGGCGCGCAGGCGCGAGGCGCTCTCGCCCACCGAGGATTCGGTCTTGGTGCGGTCGAGCTGGGCGAGCACCTGCCCCGCGTCGACGCGGTCGCCCTCCTTCACCCGCAGCTCGGCGAGGATGCCGCCCTCCAGGGACTGCACCACCTGCTCGCGGGAGCTGGGGATCACCTTGCCGGTGCCGGTGGAGACTTCGTCGAGCTCGAACAGGTAGGCCCAGGCGAACAGCAGCAGCATGCCGCCGAGCACGCTCCAGACCAGCCAGGCGGCGCGCGGCGCGCGCTCCTTCGCCTGGAAATAGGGGGCCAGGGGCGCGGCCCCGGGCGCTTGAATCGAATTGGCTTGCATGGTCACTCCCGACGCGGGCCAGGGCCCGCGTCCTCTGCGAATTCAGTGGCGGCTCAGGCGACGGCCGGGGCCTTCTCGCCGGGCTTGGCCGCCGGCCCGCCGGCGAGCTTGGCCAGCACCGCCTGCTTGGTGTCGTCGAGGACGACGCGGCCGTTGTCGACCACGATGATCCGGTCGACCCACTTGAGCACCGCCGGGCGGTGCGTCGCCACCACCAGGGTGCGCGAGGCCAGCCAGGGCTCCAGGTGGCGGATCAGGCCCTGCTCGCCGACCTCGTCGAGCCAGGCGGTGGGTTCGTCGAGCAGCAGCACACGCGGCTGGCGCAGCAGCGTGCGGGCCAGCAGCAGGCTCTGGCGCTGGCCGCCGGAAAGCCCGCGGCCGCCCTCCTGGACCATGTGCTCCAGACCGTCGGGCAGCGCCTGCACCATGCCCAGGGCACAGCTCAGGCGCAGGGCCTCGAGCAGCTCCTCGTCGCTGGCGTTGGGCCGGCCCATGGTCAGGTTGTCGCGCAGGGTGCCGAAGAACAGGTTGGCCTGCTGGCTGAGGAAGGCCACGTCGCGGCGCACGTCGTAAGGGTCGATCAGCTCCAGGCGCAGCGAGTCGAGCAGCAGGCTGCCCTCCTGCGGCCGGTACATGCCGGCCAGCAGCTGCAGCAGGCTGGACTTGCCGGCGCCGTTGCGGCCGAGGATGGCCACCTTCTCGCCGGCGGCGATGCGCAACTGGCCCACTTCGATGGCCGCGCGCTTGTCGTCCTGGCCGTAGCGGAAGCGCACGCCTTCGAGCTGGTAGTCGCCGTGCAGCACCGGGCGGTGCAGGCGCTTGCCGCCCTCGGCGCTTTCCACCGGGCGCTGCATCAGTTCCTCCAGGCCCTCGCGGGCGACCTTGGCCTGCTGCCAGCGCGACATGATCCCGGAGATCTGCGCCAGCGGCGCGATCATCCGCGAGGACAGGATGGACATGCCGATCAGCGCGCCAGTGGTCATGTCGCCGCTCATCACCTGGAAGCAGCCAACCAGCACCACCAGCACGTAGACCAGCGTCTGCACTTCCTGGGTCCAGGCCATGAGCGCGCCGGAGATGAAGCGCTGACGCATGCTGACGGTGGCCGAGACCTCGTTGAGGTGGTTCCACTGGTTCTGGAAGCGTTGCTCGGCGCGCAGCTGCTTGACGTCCTCGATGCCCTGCACCGCCTCCACCAGGATGGCGTTGCGGATCGCCGACTCGCGCATGCCTTCCTTGGACAGCCGCGCCAGCGGCTTCTGCGCCAGCAGGCCGGGGATCAGCAGCAGCGGCAGCACCGCCAGCGGCACCAGGGCCATGACCCCGCCCACCGACCAGAGCACCACCAGGAACAGGAAGAAGAACGGCAGGTCGGCCAGCGCGCCCAGGGTGGTCGAGGTGATCAGTTCGCGCACCTGCTCCATCTCGCGGATCTGCGAGATGAACGAGCCGGTGGACTTGGACATGGCCTCGTTGCGCAGGCGCAGGGCGTGGCCGAAGACGCGGTCGGAAATGCGCAGGTCGGCGCGCTTGCCGATCAGGTCGGAGATGTGCGTGCGCGCCAGGCGCATGCCGAAGCCGATGAGCACCGCCAGCAGCACCCCGCCGAACAGCACCCAGAGGGTCGGCTCGGACTGCGCCGGCACCACGCGGTCGTACACCTGCATGGAGAACAGCATGGAGGCCAGGGCCAGGACGTTGGCCACCAGCGAGGCGAGCATGACGTCGCCGTAGCGCCGCCAGTCGCGCAGCACCAGGCTCCAGAACCAGTTGGGCTGGTAGGGCTTGATGTAGTCGTCGACGCGCACGTCGGCCACCGCGACTTCCGGGCGCAGGCAGTAGACGCGCTCCACCCGCTCGACCACTTCCTCTGCCGGCAGGGCCTGCAGCACGCCCTGCTCGCCGCTCAGGCGCACGCCGACGCGGCCCTGGCCGTCGATGCTTTCGATGATGCCGACCTGGCCGCCGGAGAACTGCGCCAGCACCGGCAGGCGCCAGGGGTCGAGCACGCCCTTGTCCAGGGCTTCGGCGCGCAGCGTCAGGCCCATGTCGCGGGCCATGTGCTGCAGCTGCCCGTCCAGGTCCTGGCCCTGGCGCCATTGCTGGCCGACGCGGACGCGCTCTTCGGAAACGTCCAGGCGGTAATGCCGGGCCACCATCAGCATGGCTTCCAGCCAGGGGCTGCTGACGGCCTCCGGGCGTTGCGCTTGCGCGGTCATAGGGAATCACTCTCGAGTTGGAAGACGTCGTGCATCCGCCCGGTGGCGTTGATGAAGGCCACCTGGGCGCTCCACAGGTCGTGGCGGGCGTTCACCGAATCGCTCTGCGCCTGGTAGATCTCCTGCTCGGCGTTGAGCAGGTCGAGCAGCGTGCGGGTGCCCAGCGAGAGGTACTGCTCGCGGTACAGGCGCTGGGTGTCGACGATGCTTTTCTGGCGGTCGGCGAGCACGCGCAGGCGCTCGTCGAGGCCGCCCATCTGTTCCTGCAGGGCGACCCACTGGTCGCGGGCCTCCAGCTGCCGGGTGTGCAGGCGCTCCTCGGCCGCCCGCAGCGCCTGGCCGGCGCCGCGCACCCGCGCCGAGGGCGCGCCGCCGGCGAAGAGGTCGTGCTTGACGCCGAGGGTCAGGGTGTAGACGCGCTCGCCGGCCATGTCGCCGGCATTGCCGAAGTACTTGTTGACGCCGCCGTCGACGGTGAAGGTCGGCCGCGTGTTGGAGCGCGCCAGGGACAGCTGGGCCTCGGCCTCCTCGCGCTCGGCCACCGCCATGCGCACGCCGACCGGCATCCGCGGGTTCGGCTCGATCAGCCGCACGGCCTGTTGCAGGCGCTCGGCGGGCACGTCCACGGCGGCCTCGCTCACTTCGCGGCCGATCATGGTGCGCAGCTTGCTCTTCTGCTGGCGCAGCTGCGTCTCGACGGCCAGCAGCGAGGCCTCGGCCGCCTCCACCCGCGACTGCGCCTGGATCAGGTCGGCCTGGGTGCTGGCGCCTTCGCTGGCGCGCTGCCGGGCCAGCTGGCGCAGGCGCTGCAGGCCGTCCACCAGGGTCCGCGCGCTGTCGCGCAGGGCGCGGTAGCGGGCCACTTCGATCAGCGCCTGGGCCGACTGCCGGGCGACCTCGTCCACCTCGCTCATCAACTGGAAGCGCTGCACCTGCACGCCGGCTTCGGCGCCCTTGACCGCATTGGCCACCTTGCCGAAGTCGTAGACCATCTGCGAGGCGGACAGCGACAGGTTCTGGCCACTGCCGTAGGCGCCCTGCTTGCCGGTGTTCAGGCCGGTCTGGATGGTCGGCAGGTAGCCGGCCCTGGCCACGTTGATGGCCTCGCGCTGCTGGCCGAGCTGGGCCGCGGCATCGCGGATCGACGGGTAGGTCTGCACCGCCAGGCTGACCGCGTGCCACAGGTCCAGGGTTGCGCCCTGCCCCGCCCCGGGGTCCGACGGCTGACTGGCATGGGGCAGGTGCTCGACCGACAGGTCCAGCCGGCGCGGTTGCGCGGCTGCGGCAGCCTGGTCGGCCGCGGACTTCGCCAGCGTGCGGCGCAGCGCCATGGCCGCCGGCGTCGCGACCGGGGCGGCGGTGGAGTCCAGCCATTGGCAGTCGGGCCGGCAGACCATGCGCTTGCCGCTCTTGCCAGTGGCGTCCGCCGCTGCGCCGAAGACCACCTGGGGAGAAAACGCCAGACAGGCCAGCACGCCCCAATGCAACTTGTTGAGAAACATCTGAACCACCCTGAAAAATCGAGCCGCAATGCTACGAGCCAGGTCGTGGACATTCTTCGGGGATATCCTGAAAAAGTCTCGACCCGCTAAAAAATCAGGCAATAGGCTATTACGCGGGCCGAATAGCCAGACAGTGGAGAAATCCAACCTGAGTTGTAGGAAAGCTCTTATAGATAAAATCAAAAAAATCCGATCTATATATTTAGTAAAGTCAAGCAGACACTATCGACAGACAACAAAAAAGCCACTACCTAAGTAGTGGCTTATTTTCGATAAGGCAGCATGCCGGCTATATCAGCGTGGCTCGCTTCCCGAACTGAAAGTATTGCCGGAGAACGGATTCCCCCAGAGACTTCCCAAGGATTGGAATTGCGAGGAGGTTCCCTGTACCAGGCCATTGAGTTCTTTCATCATGCGTCCATCATCGAGCACGCAGAGGAGCCTGCCGGTCACCGGCAGGCTCCTTGGTCCACCGAACAGATGGAATGCCACCCAGCCAAGCGGTGGCATTCATTCGGATCGATAGCGGATCAACGCGGGCCCGAAACGGAACCGCCGCCGCCCACCAGGCTGCCCAGCAGACCGCCGCCTTGGCCGACCTGCGGGGCCGGAACGTTCATGCTCCACCAACCTTCGGCGTTGGCGTTGAAGGTTTCCAGCGACATGCCCCAGCCATTCACCAGGCCATAGGTAACGGCATGGATAACGCCGAGAACGCCACCGATGACGCCACCGAAGGCACCGCTGGCGACGCCGACGCCCAGGATGCCGCCCACCGAACCACCGGTTACCACGCCCTTCGCCACGCCGGTGCTGAGGGACAGCGGGACCAGCATGATGGCGGCGCCGATACGACCGAATACATCTTCGAAGATGCCGGCACCGGCAACCATTTCTACTTCGTGAATGTTCAACTCTTGCATTTTCGTACTCCTGCACATCAAGTGCTTATATTGGCTTTCTTACTGCGCAACCACTTATGTGGCGCGACCAAGTCATTGTTCTATATAGAAATACCCATGACAACCTTAAATCGGCAGGTAAATCTCCATTCAGACTTCCTGACCAAAAGCCATAAAAATACAACCAGCAAACTTGGAAGTTTCGTACAAAACAACCTCATGAATAGCGAGCGAATAATGGATACGAAAGTTAGCTCGCGCGCCGAATACATGAATAACCCACCGTCTCCTAAAGAAAAAAAGCCGCTTCGGCTCATACCGAAGCGGCTTTTGTTTTAGCGGCCGGGAATATCCGCTACTTGCCACCACGCCTCACTGAAGCGCCCAGAACCCCAGGCGGCCCAATCCCGCCGCCAGCTGCAGGCGGGCGTTCTGCCAGTCGGCCAGGGCGCGGATGTGCTGCTCCTGGGCATCGGCGTAGGCGCTCAGGGCGTTGAGCAGTTCGATCATGCTGCCGACCCCGGAGCGGTAGCGCCCGCGGGTCACCTCCAGGGCCTGGTGCGATTGTTCGACCAGGGCGTCGGTGCTCTTCAGGCTGCGGGTATCGACCATCAGCCGCTGGTAGCTGCCCCACACCAGCAGCGATACCTGCTGCTCGGTACCGGCCAGGGCCGCGCGGCTGGCCTCGACCTGGGCCCGCGCGCCGCGCACCCGGTAGTTGCGTTCGAAGCCTTCGAACAGCGGGATGTTCAGTTGCAGGCCCAGGCTCGAATCGCGCTGCCGGGTGTCGCCGTTCAGCGACAGCGGCAGGTCGTTGCGCGCATGGCTGAGGCTGCCGGTCAGGGCCAGCGTCGGCCGGCCTTCGGCGCGCGCCTCGCGGACCTTTTCCTGGGCCGCGTCCAGCCGCGCCTGGGCGGCGATCAGCTCGGGGTGGTGGTTGCGCGCCTGGGCCAGCAGCCGGTCGATGGCGCCGACGAAACCGGTATCGGGCATCGGCGTCAACTCGCTGGACAGCTTCAGCGCGCTGTCCGGTGCCAGCCCCATGCGCAACGCCAGCGTGCCCAGGGCGTTGTCCAGGTTGCCGCGGGCGCGCACCAGGCGCAGCTCGGACTGGGACGCGGCGGTCTGCGCCTGCAGGCGGTCGGAAAGCGCCGCCGCGCCGGCCCGGTACTTGGCGTCGGCGGCCTGGAAGTTCTCCTCGGCCATGTCCTTGACCTGCTGCGCCGCGGCCAGGGCGTCCTGGGCGGCCAGGGCGTCGTAGTAGACCTGGGCGGCGTTGACGAAGGCGTTCTGCAGTATCGCGTCGTGGCTGGCGTTGGCCGCCACCAGCAGGTGCCGGGCGCTGCGCAACGCGGCGCGGCGCTTGCCGAAGTCGAACAGCACCCAGCTCAGGTCCAGGCGGGCATCGAGGCTCTTCTGGCGGGTCGAGGTCTCGACGCCGTCGAAGTCCAGGTAGTCGGTGCGGCTGCGGCCGTCGCTGGCGCCGACGCTGGCGCCCAGGCGCGGCAGGTACGCCGACCAGGCGACGCCCATCTGCGCCGCCTGGGCCTTGGCCTCGGCCCAGGCCTGGCGGGTCTGCGGGTCCTGGCAGAGCATGCGCTCGATGGCCTCGTCCAGCGCCAGTTCCGCCTGGACGCCGTTGAACAGGCAGGGCACGCCGCCGTGCCGCGCCTCGCTGACCGGCGCCTGGGGCAGCGTGCGCTCGGTGCGGAAGACGTCCGGCCCGGCCAGGGCCGCGGGGCCCGCGGCCAGCGCCAGGGCGAACGGGAGGATGCGCTTCATGCCGGTTCGCCCTCCAGCAGCCCGGGGTCGACGGCCCGCTCGCCCACCACCTTGCCGCCGGTGATGACCACCACGCGGTCGGCCGTGGCGATGGTCTCGGGACGGTGGGCGACCATCACCCGGGTGATGTTCAGCGAACGGATGGCCTCGTTGACGCGGCGTTCGCAGTCCACGTCGAGGTGGCTGGTGGCCTCGTCGAGGAACAGGATCTGCGGCCGCTTGTACAGCGCCCGGGCCAGCAGGATGCGCTGCTTCTGGCCGCCGGAGAGCACCGTGCCCATGTCGCCGACCAGGGTGTTGTAGCCCATGGGCGCGATCATGATCTCGTCGTGGATGGCCGCCAGGCGCGCGCACTCCATGACCCACTCCATGTCCATCGCCGGGTCGAAGAAGGCGATGTTCTCCGCCAGCGAGCCGGCGAACAGGCTGTCGTCCTGCAGCACCGTGCCGACCACGCTGCGCAGGCCGTCGAGGCCGATCTGCGACAGTTCCATGCCGGCCACGCGGATCGCCCCGTCGGATGGCGGCAGGATGCCGAGCATGATGTTGACCAGGGTGCTCTTGCCGCAGCCGGAGGGCCCGACGATGGCCACCGACTCGCCGGCGCGGATGTCCAGGTCGATGCCGTCGAGCACGTAGGGCTCGTGTTCCGAGTAGCGGTAGCGCAGGCCGCGCAGCTCGATGCCGAACTCGCGCTGGCGCAGCAGTTCGGGGTCAATGCCGCTGCCGCCCTGCTCCGGCGCCTCGAGGACGATGTCGGCCAGGCGCTCGCCCTGCAGCTGCAGCATGCGCAGCTCGAAGAACTTGTCGATCAGGCTGCCCACGCGACTGTCGAACTGGCCCTTGTAGGACTGGAAGGCCATGAGCGCGCCCACGGTGAAATGCCCGTCCATCACCATGTTCGCGCCCAGGTAGATCACCAGCAGGTTCTCGATGCCGAACAGCAGGCCGTTGACCTGGCCGTAGAGCAGCCCCAGCTTCTGCGTGCGCAGGCCGGCGTTGACCTGCTCCACCAGCAGGCTCAGCCAGGTGGCGCGGCGCTCGGTCTGGCGCTGGAACAGTTTCAGCGGGCGCACGCCACGCATGGTTTCAAGGAAGTGCGTCTGCTGCCGCGCGCCATGGATGATCTCTTCCTCGGTGGCGTTGCGCAGCGGCTGGTACGAGACCCAGCGCACCAGGGCGTAGAGCACCATGCAGACGATGGCGATGCTGGCCAGCAGCGGGCTGTAGACCAGCATCATGCCCAGGGTGGCGATGGTCATCAGGCCGTCGAGCACCGCCACCAGGAAGGCCGAGGTCAGGGTGGACTGGATGCTGTCGACGGCGCCGAAGCGCGAGACGATGTCGCCCAGGTGGCGCTTCTCGAAATACTGCGTGGGCAGGTTGAGCAGGTGGGTGAAGACGTTGGCCCGCCACTGCACGTTGAGCAGCGTGCCCATGTGCATGCCCACCCATTGGCGCACGGCGCCGATGATCTGCTGCATCAGCATCATCAGGCCGAAGCCGATCAGCAGCGTGGTCAGCAGGTCGCGGTCGTTGCTGGGGATGACGTTGTCGATGGTCCACTGCATGAAGAACGGGCTGACCAGGGCGAACACCTCCAGGGCCAGCGACAGCAGTAGCACCTGGCCCAGCGAGCGGTACAGGCCGCTGACCTTGCCGAGCATGCCGAGCAGGCGCAGGTTCGGCTTGGCCTCCTTCTTCTCGAAGGCGGCGTCGGGCCACAGCTCCAGGGCCACGCCGGTGAAGGAACGCGACAGCGTCTCCACGCCCACCTTGCGGATGCCGTGGGCCGGGTCGTGGATCAGCGCGCCGCGCCGGCTCACCGACTTGAGCACGACGAAGTGCTTGAAGTCCCAGTGCAGGATGCACGGGGTGCGCAGCTTGGCCAGGTCGGCCAGGCCCAGCTTCAGCGGGCGCGTGGCCATGCCCATCTGCTGCGCCGCCTCGATCAGTTGCTTGAGGGTGATGCCCTTGAGCGAGACGTTGAAGCGCTGGCGCATTTCGCGCAGGTCGTGGTGGCTGCCGTGGTAGCCGGCGACCATGGCCAGGCAGGCGATGCCGCACTCGGCGGCCTCGGTCTGCTGGATGCTGGGCAGGCGCCGGCCGAAGCGCAGCGCGAGGGAGTCGAAGATAGCCATACGGCGCGATACCTCAGAGTTTGCCGGACAGGCTGTAGAGGGGTTCGAGGACCCATTCGTAGAGTTTGCGGGTTTCCTGCAGCAGGTCGGCCTCCAGCAGCATGCCGCTCTGCAGCGGGCGTGGCTGGCCGTAGGCGCGCACCTGCTGTTCGTCCAGTCGCACGCGGATGCGGTAGTACTGCTCGCCGCTCTGGCCGACGCCCGGCACGCTGCCGGCCATGGCCGCCAGCTCGTTGTACGGCAGCGAGGTGCGCGAGATGGACAGCACCTTGCCGTTGTACTGGCCGAATTTCTGGTAGGGGTAGGCCTGGTAGCGGATCCGCGCCGTATCGCCGACCTTGATGAAGCCCACCGCGCGGCTCGGCGCATAGAGTTCGGCGAGCAGTTCGGCGTTCTCGGGGACGATGCTCAGCAGCGGCCGCGAGGGGTCGACCAGTTGGCCGACCTCGGCCAGTACGGCGGTGGCGATGCCCGCTTCCGGCGCGACGATGCGCAGGGTGCGCTTGGCCTCGCTCTCGCCCAGTTGCTGGCGCACGCCGTTGAGCTGGCGTTGCAGTTCGGCGCGCTGGTTGGCGTGGCGCGCGTCGAGCCCGTCGAGGGCGGCCTGCTGTTCGCGCAGTTGCTGTTGCAGCGCCGTGCGCTCGCGCTCCAGGCGCTGCAGGGTCTGGCGCTGGCCGAGCAGGTCGGCCTGGCGCTGCTGGAACTGGTCCATGGAGATGTAGCCCTTCTCCATCAGCCCGCGATAGCGCCCCTCGGCGTCGCTGGCGATGGCCAGCAGCTTGCGCTGGCTCTGCAGCTGGGCGGCCTGGGTGGCCAGTTCCTCGCCCAGGCTGGCGACCTTGGCCTGCAGGCTGCGGCGCTCGTCGCCCTGCAGCCGCTGGAGCTTCTCCAACTGCTGCTCCAGGGATTCGCGGCTGGCCTCCAGCTGATGGCTGATGCCGGCCTGCACCGCATGATCCTGGCCGCTGTAGCGCTCGCTGGACAGGCGCAGGAGGGTCTGGCCGCGCTCGACCTGCTGCCCTTCGCGCACGGATTTCTCGATGATCACCCCCATCTGCGGCGCGTGCACCTTGGCCTGGCCGTTGACCGGCAGCAGTTGCCCGACCACGGTGCTGCGCTTGGTGTAGCTGCCCCAGATGAAGAGACCTGCCACCAGCAGGGCGAACAGGGTGGCCAGGGTGGTCAGCACGCTGAAGGACAGCGGGCGTATGAGGATGATCGGGCCCAGCCAGTGGGCGCCCTGCCCTTGCAGGGCCTCGGTGCGGAACAGGGGTGTTTCGGTACTCAAGGTCGGGAGCCTTTGGGTTGTCGTTCGGCGGAGGGTCTTTCTACCCGCGGGGCACGGGCGGAAACACCGGGGATGTCCGAATGTGGGGAAGCAAAACGACCTACATCAGCCAGATTTTTCTGAACTTCGACGAAGGGACGTCATCTCGGTACAGGAGCGCGAGCCAGCTCGCGCCTGCGAAGAAAAGGGCGGCGCCCGGCGCCGCCGGAAACGGCTCGGTGCCCCGGCGCCAGGCGCCGGGGCGGTTCAGGGCCTCAGACCATGATCTGGTGGTTCTGGATCAGGTTCAGCAGGTCGGTACGCACGCCCATCAGGGTGATCAGGTCGGTGGAGCCGACCTGTTGGCCGATGCCGTCGCGGTCGACGCTGATCACCGTGTTGTTGCCCTCGACGCGGCTCGACAGGTAGTCCAGCAGCCCCTGGGACGAGGCATCCAGCTGCAGCACGCCGTCGTCCCTGACCAGGCTGACCGGGCCGCCGTAGCCGAGCATGCCGCGCAGGTCGATGATGTCGGCATTGCTGTTGTTCAGCACGTTGCCCAGGCCGAAGCCGAACACGATGTCGTGGCCGTTGCCGCCGTCGGCGGCCATGCCGGCCGGACGGTAGACCAGGGTGTCGTTGCCGCCGCCGAAGAGGTAGTAGATGTCGTCGCCACCGCGGCCTTCGAAGCGGTTGCTGGCGGCGTTGTCCATGAAGGCGTCGGCGTACCAGCTGCCCTTCACCCCCTCGATGTTGAGCAGGGTGTCACGGCCCATGCCCAGCGACTGGCCGTTCTGCAGGTTGACCTGCACGCTCTGCTTGGCCAACTGGTAGTCGACCTCGTCCAGGCCCTGGGTGGCGCTCCAGACCTTGCTGCCATCGGCCAGCAGGTTCCAGCCGCCACCACCGTTGATGACGTCGTTGCCCTCGGTAGCCATGAAGCTGTCGTTGTAGCCGGTGCCCACGGTGCCGGCGCCCTGGCTGTCGAAGCTGATGGTCGGCTTGCCGGCGGTCAGCACGTAGGCGTGGTCGGCGGCGCCGGTCGCCAGGTTCTCCCAGGTCGGATTGACCAGGCCCAGGTCCTCCTGGTACAGCGCGGCGCTTTTCTGCGTGCCGGAGTCGGCCAGCAGCTTGGCGGTGTAGCGCTCGTTGGGGTTGAGCCCATAGAAGTACACCAGGCCCGAGCTGTCGTTGGTCACCCCGGCCTGCGGGTTGAGGATCTGCGTGGCGACCAGGCGGCCGGCCGAGTCGAACAGTTGCACGGTGTTGCCGTAGTAGCTGTTCAGCCCGTTCTTGTCGAGGATGCGCAGGATCAGGCTGGTGCCCTCGACCACGTGGTTCTCGTTGCGGATCAGCACCGAGGGCGCCGAGTCGGTCTGCATGCCCAGGTGTTCCTCGCCGGACGTGCGGTACAGCAGCAGGTCCACGGCGCCGTCGAAGTCGTAGTCCACCGCCACCGCGCCGGTGACCAGGTCATAGGTCTCGTTGCCCAGGACCTGGCCGCTGTTCAGCCAGTCGCCATTGCCCTGGTTGAGGTAGAGCACCGGCGACATCGCGGCGTTGGTGCTGGACCAGGCGGCGTGCTGGCGCGGCGCCTCGATGACGTCCAGCTTGCCGTCGTGGTTCCAGTCCACGGCGAAGGACGGGCCGCCGTCGAAGTGCACCAGGTTGCCGTTCTTGTCCTGGCCGAGGGCGTCGTTGAAGAACAGCGGGTTGTCGTTGTCCATCCCCAGCCAGTTGCCTTTGGCGTCGTTGCCCTTGTTGAGGATGATGCGGCTGTCGTCGGAGTTGCCGTTGTAGCCGGTGGAGCTGCGGCTGCCGCGGGCCAGGAACAGGTCCAGGTCGCCGTCGCCGTCGAAGTCGGCCCAGGTCATGGCCACCGAGTTGTTGCTGACCTGCTTGGCATCCAGCGTGCGGTCGTCGCGGAACACGTTGGCGAAGTTGCGCGAGGCCTCGAAGTCGCCGTTGCCCTTGTTCTGCAGCACCGTCAGCGCGGTATAGCCGCTGCGGTCGCCGTGCCCGGCGAGGTCGACGGTGCCGTTGTTGTCGACGTCCACGCCGCTGATTTCCGAGCCCCACCAGGCCTTGCTGCTGTGGCTGGACTTGAGCGTGCCGTTGTTGTTGTCGATGCGCCCGAACGAGCCCTGCTGGTTGTCGACGTAGATGAAGTCGGTGTAGCCGTCGCCCTGGGCGTCCCAGGCGATGATGCCGCCGATGTTGTTGTTCTTCGACTTGTCCAGCGAGCCGGCGCTGTAGGTGCCGTCGGCCTTGGCGGTCCAGATCGGCAGGGTCCAGGAGGCGCCGCTGGTCATCGCCAGCACGTCCATCAGGCCGTCGCGGTTGTAGTCGGCGAAGGTGGCGTTGCTGAGCATGTGGCCATCGCCGTCGTGGGTGACCTTGGTCGGCTCGGCCAGATAGCTGGCGCGGTAGTTGTCACGGTCCAGGCCGCTGTATACGTGGCCGGAGTTCTTGTAGGCGGTGGAGCTCAGCGCGTAGCCGGTGCTCTGGAAGAACGACCAGGTGCCATCGGCGCTCATGGCCATGGCCGCGGTGTTGGAGCCGCGCACCGAGGCGACCGAGCCGCCCCAGCCGGTGTCATGGGCGCTGAAGCCGGCCTCGTTGACCGGGCGGTGGGCGTCGGTCAGCACCTGCGGGCCGAAGCCGGAGTTGTTGCCGGCCACGTCCCAGGTGACGAAGCCCAGTTGCTGCTGGCCTTCGGGGAGGATGGCGTCGAAGCTCCAGCGGCCGTCGTTGCCGGCCACGGCGTAGCCGACGATCTTGTCCAGGCCTTCCTGGTAGCGCCCGTCGCGGTTGACGTCCTGCACCAGGGCCACGGTGGCGCCGGCCTCGGCCAGGCCGTACTGGGCGCTGGAGTAGTAGGCGCGCTCGCCGCTCAGGGTCTGCATGCCGAGCTGCGGGGCGAAGGCGAAGGGCACCGGCGAGTCGAGGTCGACGACCAGGGTGCGCTCGCCCAGCTCGACGCTGTTGCCGCCGTTGTCGGCCACGCGCAGTTTCACGCCCAGCTGCTGGCTGGCCGCCAGCGGTTCGCTGGTGTAGCTCCACAGCTGGCCGCCGTTGGACATCAGCGTCTGCCAGGTCTTGCCGCCGTCCAGGGACAGCTGCAGGTGCTGGCCGATCTGCAGCGCGGCGCTGAGCTTGCCGGACAGGGTGACGCTGTTGTCGCGGGTGATGAAGTCGTTGTTCTGCGCGCTCTGCGCGTTGCTGTACTGGCCGACGATCTCCACCGCGGTGTCGGTGCCCAGCTCGATGCTGGAGTACATGGCCGGCAGCGGGTTGCCGGCGTCGAAGACCACGTCCTGGGCCGCGTAGCTGCTGGCCACCGGATTGCCCTTGGCGTCCAGCACGCGCATTTCGTAGCGCACCTGGGTGCCGAGGTTGTGCACGCTGGGGTCGATGTAGATCCAGTCGGTGCCGAAGGCCTGCACGGTCTTCCAGGTGTTGCCGCCATCGGCGCTGACCTGCAGCTTGGCGCCGGTGGCCAGCTGCTCGCTGAGGGTCCCCATCAGGGTGATCTTCGAGGCGCTGGTGATGAAGTCGCCTTCCACGCCGGTGTCCGGGGTGATGCCGGTGATGCTGACCTTGATGCCTTCCACCGGCTGCGGGTTCACCTCGCGGCTGATGGTGATCTGCTGGGCGGTCATGGCCCCCTGGTTGCCGGCGGCGTCGATGGTGCGCATCAGGTAGGTGTAGTTGCCGTTCTGCAGCTCGCGCACGTCCTGGTATTGCCAGTAGGCGCCGCTGACGGAGGCGATGTCCTGCCAGGTGGCGCCGGTGTCCAGGCTGATCTGCAGCTTCTCGTTGGCGGCCAGCGGCTCGCTCAGGCTGCCGAACAGCATGGGGGTGGAGTCCGCGGTGACCAGCGGCTGGTCCTGCTGGGCTTCGGAGACGCTCAGCACGTTGGCCAGGGCGCTGGGCGGGGTGAGGTCGAGGATGAAGCTGAAGGGCGGGCTGAAGTCGCTTTCCAGACCGTTGGCGCTGTCGGTAGCGGTGGCGCGCAGCACCTGCACGCCCTCCTCGCGCAGTTCCTCGGCGGGGGTGAGGCGCCAGGAGCCGTTGCTCTGAACGATGGTGCTGCCGATCAGCCGGTCGCCGTGGTAGACCTTGATCAGGTCGCCGGCGGCCGCGCCGTTGCCGATCAGCGTCGGCGTGGTGTCGTCGGTGTAGCCGTTGAGCGGGATGATGCCCTGGTAGGCCGGCGTACCGGCATCGTCGAGCACGTAGCTGATGTGCGGGGCGGATGGCGCCACGGGCACTTCGAGCGGGTCGTTCTGGGCGAGCACGGCAGCGGCCGCCTCGCGGGACAGGTTCTTGCTGACAGTCATGGGTACTCCTGAGTCTAGTGTCGAACGGCGGTGGGCCGAGCCCGCCGCCGTTCGTTTGCAGGCCTGCCGCTTGGCCTCGTCCGTGCGGGCGTCTGGCAGGCGGGGAGGATGCTAAAAGGCCACCGCTGCCGTGTATCTAAGGCGCCCCCTAAAGTCCGGCGGCATTGGTCGGCGGCTGTCGGAGGGATGGGAAATGCGGGCGGGAACATGCTTCGCGGGGATCGGCGAGCGTTGGTGAAACGCCCATGGGCGGTGGTGTTCCGGCCAATGGCAGATAGGCGCTCTACGGCACGAGGGCGCAGGGTCGTGGCGCGTTCTGGCTTTGCGGGAATGACGGGGGATAGCCAGGAGTGTCAGGATGATTCCGGGTTCGCCACCTGCTCCAAACGGCCCCCTCTCCCGCTTGCGGGAGAGGGGGCTCTTTTGCGGGATCTCAACCTCTGCTCCAACCTCAATCCCGTCATTCCTGCAAACGCGCACTGCTGTCCGGCACGCCTCATGCTATTAACAGTTGCCCCTGACGCAGGTGGATCTCGCGTATTCGCTCTTGCCGTCGTCGATAACGTTCAGCC
>Ga0222426_100844_pt1 | contig 15357 bp, 9 predicted proteins | sample 2B50Ametagenome_FD_180087 | JGI IMG/M metagenome (GOLD analysis project Ga0222426, IMG submission 180087) | Enriched microbial communities from leaf-cutter ant dump, University of Wisconsin, Madison, United States - 2B50A (version 2) | ecosystem: Environmental > Terrestrial > Nest > Insects nest >... | reverse complement strand
TATGGCGTTGGCATCACCGGCCAAGCCCGCCGGCCACCGCGGCTCGCAGCCGCCACGGACCATCGCCAATGGCTTCATCCCGACAACCCCCACCGGAAACGGTGGGGGTTTTTCTTTGGGCGGCCGGCGCGACGTGCCCGGGCGGCGTGGTTGCGTGGGGAATCCGGTGGCGCGCTTTCGTGGGGCGGGCATCGCCCGCGGCTTGTCGGGGGCATGCCAGCGTGCGTGGCGGGCGGTGCCCGCCCTACGGGTGCGTGGGGAATCTGGCGGCGTGCTTTCGCAGGGCGGGCATTGCCCACGGCTTTGGGGGAGGCGTGGCTTCGGGGGGCTGGCCGCAACAGGTCGCCGTCAATGGCTCCATCCCGAGAACCCTCACTGGAAACGGTGGGGGTTTTTCTTTGGGCGGCCGGTGCCGGGTGCGCGTGGTGCGTGGCTTCCGGGGGCGTGGTGGCGCGAGTGGCGGTGCGGGGCGTGCTTTCGCGACGCGCGGACAACGGGCGGCCATGTCGAGAGTCGGGCTCGGTTCCCGGTCAGTCCGTTCGGTGCGCCTTCCCTGCCGGTCATCCCCACCGCGCCTTCCATGCTGCCAATGCAAAAAGGCCTGGGCAGGGGGGGGGAGGGTAAAAAACGACGCGTGGCGTTGTACGTGCGAGGGCGGCTGTGCAGAAGATCTCGTAGGGGAAATACCGGATCACAGACTGAGGGGAGGTACCCGACATGAGCAGAGTTCTACAGATTGCGGTGGCATGTGGTTTGTTGGCGATGGGGGCTGGTACGACACATGCGCAGGTGGCGGCAGTGCAAACTGCACCGCCGCAGGCGTTCAACATCCCGGCAGGTGATCTCAATGCCGCGTTGTTGAAGCTGTCGTCGCAAGGCCAGTTGCAGCTGCTGTACACGACGGATCTGACCGATGGCAAGAAGACCAACGGTCTGTCCGGCTCCTACGCGGCGCAGGATGCGTTGAATCAGCTGCTTGAGGGGAGCGGCCTGAGTGCGACGCAGGTGGATGCCAGGGTCTACACCATCAAGCGGCATGCCTCCTCCGCGACCTCGCCGGCTGCGGGCGGGGCCGGTGGCGCGGCAATGGGGGGTACGCAGGCCAGCCTGGTGGATCCGCAGGATGTGACCAAGCTGTCGGAGATCTCGGTCGTTGCCGGCATCGCGCAATCCCAGATGCAGTCATTGGAATTGAAGCGGTCGGCGCCGAACATCCAGGACAGCATCACCGCAGAGGACATCGGCCGCCTGCCGGATCTGACCGTGGCCGGATCGCTGCAGCGCGTGCCTGGCGTGCAGATCAACCGCGTTGCCGGTGAAGGTTCCAGCGTGAACATCCGCGGCTTGCCGCAGGTGCGGACGCTGCTCAACGACGACACCTTCCTGTCGGCGGACAACATCAATTCGGTGCAGCCGGACTTCAACTCCACGCCGCCGAGCCTGTTCGCCGGCGTGGATGTCTACAAGTCGCCGACGGCCAACATGCTCGTCAGCGGCATCTCCGGCACGATCAACCTTCGTACCCGTCGCCCCTGGGACCTTCCGTTCGGCAACACCAGCTCGGTGAGCCTGCGCGCGGACGAGGGCTCGGTGACGAAGAACCTCAAGCCGAATGTCAGTGCGTTGTTCAGCCACAATCACGAGGGGCGCTGGGGCTTCCTGGCTTCCGCATCGTATTCGAAAGACGAGTCACTGAATGATTCCAACAGCGCCGGCGGTACGGGGGCTGCGGTCATCGCAGGCGAGAATCTGTCCAGCGCGATGGGAGCGCAGGGCTTCGTCGGATCGTTCACGCGTGCTCCGGTGCCTTCGGATATCAAGATGATTCCGGGTGGCGTCGACGTCAACGGCGACGGCAAGCATGACATGGCGATCATCGGCAACAACGGCTTCTCGGCAAGCCGCGGCCGCTATGAACGCGAGCGCCTTGGCCTGAATGCCGCGTTCCAGGTGGCTTTGCCGGCGGGTTTCACGCTGGTGGCCGATGGCTTCTACACCAACCTGAAGCAGTACAACAGCAGCATCGGCATGTCGTTCCAGCCGGCGGGCTGGCAGGCTCAGTCGCAGATTCCGCTGGAAGGCCGCAACACCGGCATCGTGCTGACCAACCCGACCAACACGCCGGGACTGGTGCTCGACGACTGGAACCAGACGCTGTACACCAACCATGCCTACAAGGCGTGGCCGTCGCAGACCATTTCGGCCACCAACGGCCTGATGACCAATGGCAACTCGCGTGATTTCGACGTTGCGCTGAACTTTGACCAGGGTGGTCCGTTCAAGGCCGAGCTGAAGGTGCTCAACGCCAGCGCCTCGCAGCAGACCATGCAGATCTACGACAACATCGTGGCCGACAATGGCTCGATGTGGCCGAACAATCCGGCCAATGCCGCGCCGCCGGGCATGTACGTCACGCCCGATGGCAACCGCTATTTCAACAAGGACGGCATGGCGCCGATGACCCTTCCGGCGTCGTTCTATTTCGACAAGGAATCGCGGATGCGGTATGAGCCGTCGCCGGAGTTCGCGGCGATCCTGACCAATCCCGATGCGTACGCCTTGAAGACGGTCCAGTCGTACAGCAACGACCGCGCCAAGGCCGGCCTGAACACCATCAAGTTCAACGGCAGCTACGAGTTCAACGACAACCTGACCCTGCGCGGCGGCCTGCAGAACGAGGTGCGTACCGGCAGCCACCGGCACTTCAACCTGGCCACGCGCCTGTACGCGGGGCAGGGGGCCACCGATCCCGAGGGCTGCCTGGTGAGGCAGTTCGCGGCTGACGTGGTCCTCGGTGGCGGTGGTGTCGCCGGCACCTGCACGGCGGGCAATGCCGACGGTTTCTATCGCGGCCAGACCTACATCGGCATGCCGATCAGCGAACTGCCTGCACCGCTCGGCAACAACTGGCGTGAATACCACAACCTCGGCGGCGTCCAGGGCCTCGACATCTGGGCGGTGGACCCGAAGGTGATGCGCGATGCGCGTGGCCTGATCAACACCCTGTACGGTCCGCCGGAAGAGACCTTCAACCCGCCGGCCTCCTGGTCGATCAGCATGCACACGAGGAGCGGCTTCCTCGAAGGCGACTTCGAGGGTGAGCTGGCCGGCTTCCCGGTGCGCGGCAATGCCGGCGTCAGGGTCATCAAGACCGGACTGGACGTGCATCGCTATCTGCGTGGCAATGCGCTCGCCTACGGCATCTTCCCGAAAGCGGTGGGCATGCAGAACACGGAGAAGAGCTACACGGACATCCTGCCTGCGGTGAACCTCACCTTTGACCTTACGCCGAAGCTCGCGCTTCGCGTCGCCGGGTCGAAGAACATGGTTCCGCTGGATCTGGACCAGTGGGGCGGCGGCCTGGATCCGCTGTATCAGCTCAACACGTCCATCCCGGGCAATGTCTTCAGCGTGGTCAGCGCCACGTCAACCGGCAACCCGGACCTGAAGCCGTGGCGCTCGACCAACTCGGAGATCGAGGCGGCGTACTACTTCAATCCGCAGACCATGATCAGCCTGGGTGCTTACCGCATCAAGGTGGACAGCTTCATCAAGAACGGCACGGTGCGGAATTGCGAGATTCCCGATCTTGATGGCGTGCAGCGTCGTTGCGTGTCCGTGGTCCAGCCGGTGCAGGGCGAGGGCCAGGTGCTGAAGGGCTTCGAGTTCCAGTGGAACCAGGCGCTGACGTTCCTGCCGGGCTTCCTGTCCAATACCGGCTTCGCGTTCAACTGGACCCTGTCCAACAACGACACGGGCGAGAAGGACCTGGCCGGGAACAAGATTCCGTTCCAGGACAACTCGAAGAACTCCGGCAATCTGGTCCTGTGGTACCAGGGCGAGAAGCTGGGCGTGCGTGTTGCGGGCAACTATCGCTCCACGCGAGCGGTGGCCGAGAACGTCGGCGGCATCGAGGGGCTGGAAGCCTATCAGGCACCGCAGTTCTACCTGGATGCGTCGGCGACCTACTCGTTCAACGACAACGTCCAGGTGTTCGTGAATGCGTCGAACCTGACCAAGGAGCACGAGACGTACTACCTGGTGTGGCGTGATCAGCCGGCATCCTTCACGCAGTTCGAGCGTCGCTACATGGCTGGCGTGCGCATCGCGTTCTGACCGTCCCCGGCATGGAATGGCCGCGCCACGGCCGTTCCATGCCGGGATCCAATCATCCCGCAGGTAGTCCGATGTCGAGTTTTGACGTGAGTGTGGTGGGAAGGGTCTATGTGGACCACGTGTTTGCCGGGTTCAAGGACGAGCCGAAACTGGGGACCGAGATCTACTGCAGCGACTACGGACGCAGCATCGGTGGTGGCTCGGCCATCACCTCGTACTGGCTCGGATCGCTGGGCAGGAAGGTGCAGGTTGCCTGCGTGGTCGGCAGTGATCACCACGAGTGGTTCTGCGGCGAGCTGGGCCGCGTCGGGGTCAACACCGACCTGGTCCGGGTCAGCGAACTGAATACCGGCGTGACCGCGGCGATCACTCTGGGCGATGACCGCGAGTATTTCACGCACCTGGGTGCCAACAGGTACCTCGAAGAATATCTGGATTCAGCGGAAGTCCTGGATGGCTTGTGCCGGGCGCGGCATCTGCACATCACCATTCCACTGAAGCGCCAGTTGGCCAGGAAGGTGATCGACCACGCGCATGCGGCGGGCCTGACCGTCTCTCTGGATGTCGGATACCAGCCTGCCTGGTATGCCGATCCGGAGAACCGGAAAACGTTGCGCGAGCTGGACTTCTTCTTTCCCAACGAGAAGGAAGCGGAATTGCTGGACCTTTCCGGGCGTGATCAGCAGGCGAGCTGGTTCGCGTCCGAAGCGGATATCCCATCGGCATCGCGCAGGCGATGGGTCGTCATAAAGCAGGGCAGTGCGGGGGCCTGCGCATTCGATGCGCAGTCGTGGGTCCATTCCACCGCGCCCCGCGTTGAAGCCGTCGACACGACGGGTGCAGGTGAAGCGTTCAATGCCGGTTTCCTGGACGCTTTCCTGCGAGGTGGTGACATTCAGGCCTGTCTGCGCAGGGCATGCGTCGCCGGTGCGCTCTCGGTGAGCAAGCTGGGTGGCGTTGCAGCCGCAGCCGGGCATCACGTGGTTGATGATCTCGAGGAGAAAACTTATGGCATCTAAGCTTACATACATCGGCGGTGGCGGCGTGCGCACGCCACTGGTCGTTTTCGGCGTTGGCGAGGCGGCCAAGGAGCTCGATGCCGAGGAACTGGTGCTGTACGACCCCGACGCCGAGCGCATGAAGATCATGGCTGCGGTGGGACGCGCGGCGGTCAAGATGGCCGGCTCCAATCTCAAGGTCAGGGAAGCGACCTCGCTGGCCGATGCGGTGGACGGTTCGCGTTTCGTGATGCACAGCATCCGCGTGGGCGGCATCGATGCACGCATGCAGGATGAAGCCGCCTGCGTGCGACACGGCTTCTGCGGCCAGGAAACCACCGGCGTCGGTGGTGCGGCGATGGCCTTCCGCACCGTTCCGGTGTCGATCCGCCATGCGCAGGAAGTGGCCAAGCGCAATCCCGACGCCTGGTTCATCAGCTTCACCAATCCGGCCGGCCTGATCGCGCAGGCGATCAACGACCATACCGACGCCAAGGCGATCGGCATCTGCGACACCCCGAACCACATGTTCCACCGGATCTCCCGTGCGCTCGGCGTGCCGTACGAGCAGGTCGAATGCGACTACGTGGGCCTGAACCACCTGGGCTGGATCAGGAAGGTGACGGTCAATGGCGAGGACATCACCCCGACCATCCTGGCCAGCGACGAGTTGCTGTCCAAGTTCTACGCGGTGCCGATGTTCGACCCGACCATGGTTCGCGCGCTGGGCATGATTCCCAGTGAGTACCTGTACTTCTACTACGAGCGCAGCAAGGCCCTGGCCATGCAGAAGCGCAGTGGCACCACCCGCGGCGCGGAAATCCAGAAGCTCAACGGCGAGCTGCTGAGCGACCTGGCGCGACTGGCCTCCGAAGATGCCACCGAGAAGCTGGTGGAGCGGTATTCGTCGTACCTCAACCGTCGCTCCGGCTCCTACATGCGCGTGGAGAGCAAGGGTGGTTCGGCGTTCGACGAGGTCGTCGACAGCATGAAGTGGGACCCGTTCCGCACCGCGCACGGCTATCACAAGGTCGCCATCAACGTGATGTCGGCGCTGACCGGCGCCAAGCCCGCATCGTGCGTGCTGAACGTGCGCAGCGCCGGCGCGATCGACGACCTGGATCCGAACGAAGTGGCCGAGATGCAGTGCGAAGTCACCGAGAACAACATCCGTCCGCTGCCGGTCGGCAAGCTGCCGGATGAGGTCCAGGGCCTGATCCACAGCGTGAAGGGCTACGAGCGTGCGGCGATCAAGGCGGCGCTGGCAAACGAGTCCGTGCAGCGCCGCAAGTCGCTGTTGCTGCATCCGGCCATCGGCGAGTGGGGCACCACCGAAGGCCTCGACAAGGATCTGCTGGTGGGTGGCGTATTCGGCTGCGACCAGTCCGATGACGTTGGTGGCTGTTCCGACCACGTGGTCGGCACTCCCTGAACTGGCTGCTTTGTCTGGAGGCTGGCAAGCATGAAGAACTCTTTGGGTTTGACTTGTGTTTCGTCGTTTCTGGTATGCGCCACGGCATGGGCAGCGTCACCTGCCCATGCCAACGCGGCATCACCGGGTGAAGTGGGCATCGAGGCGAGTTCCTACGTTCGCCCGCTGACCGTCGACCGCGGCGCTTCCGCGGTCTGGCAAAGCCTGAAAAAGCTCAACACGCGGGCCAGTCTGTTGTATGTCACGGCGCATCCCGACGACGAGGACGGCGGGATGCTGGCGTACGAGTCGCGCGGACAGGGCGTGCGTACCGCCCTGTTCACGCTCAACCGCGGCGAGTCCGGCCAGAACGAAATGTCCGACGACTATTTCGACCGGCTTGGCCTGGTGCGCACGCAGGAACTGCTTTCCGCGGGCCGCTATTACGGCGTGAAGCAGTACTTCTCCACAGTCGTCGACTACGGCTTCTCCAAGACCAAGCAGCAGGCTTTCGACAAATGGACCTTCGATCGCGTGCTGCGTGACGAGGTCCGCGTGGTGCGCATGATGCGGCCGCTGGTGCTGGCTTCGGTGTTCGTCGGCGGCCCCAGCGACGGCCACGGCAACCACCAGGTGGCGGGCCAGCTGGTGCAGGAGGTCTACAAGGCCGCCGGTGACCCGAACATGTTCCCCGAGCAGATCGCCGAGGGCCTGAGGCCGTGGACGCCGCTGAAGGTCTATTCGCGGGTGCCGGTGCAGGCGGTGACCGACAAGGGCATCTTCGATTACGCCGACGGGCATCTGTATCCGGCCGAGTTCCAGAATTACATCACCGGCAAGGTGACCAAGGGCCTCATTTCGACCCAGGTCGAGATTCCCGATGGCACGGTCGATCCACTGCTGGGTGCGGCCTACAACCAGATCTCGCGCGAAGGCCTGGGCGAGCAGAAGTCCCAGAACGGTGGCCCCAGCATTCCGCAGGCCGGTCCTTCCAGCACGCCGTACCACCTGTGGGCGTCGCGCGTGGACACGCCGGGAAACCAGGAGGGGAAGGAATCGTCCATCTTCGAGGGCATCGACGTATCGCTGCGGGGCATTGCCGATCTGGCGCCGGAGTCGGACCGCGGCCTGCTGCTTCCCGGACTGGGCAAGATGCAGCAGGCCATCGACAGGGCCATGCAGTCGTTCTCCGCCGCGCGTCCCGAGGCGATCGCCCCGCTGCTGGCACAGGGCCTGCAGGCCACCGATGACCTGCGTGCGAAAGTGGCGGCCAGCTCGATGCCGGAGGCGGCCCGTGATGACGTGTTGCACGAACTGGACGCCAAGCAGGCGCAGTTCAATGACGGCATCGTGGCGGCTCTTGGCCTGACCGCGACCGCCTCGGTGCAGCCGGCCGGCAAGCCCGGTCCCTACGGCTTCCGCGATCCCACCACGTTCCAGACGGCCATCCCGGGCCAGAAATTCGCCGTGGATGTCCATGTGGCCAACATGGGCTCGCTCCCCGTGACCCTCGAGAAAGTGAGCCTGCAGGGGCCGGAGGGCGAGAACTGGACGTTCACCGACGGCACGCCCGGCAGCGCCGGCGCGCTGGCCGCAGGGCAGGCGAAGAACGTCAGCATCAACGTGCAGGTGCCGGAGAACGCCGCCTACACCCGGCCCTACTATTCGCGGCCGGACATCGAGCAGCCGTACTACGACATCGACCAGAAGCAGCATCTCGCTCGGCCCAACATGCCCTATCCGTTGGCCGCATGGGCGAAGTTCCAGTACCAGGGCGTCACGCTCAGCGTGGGCCAGGTGGTGCAGACGGCCAAACGCGTCACCGGCGCAGGCACGGTCAACGAGCCGCTGGTCGTGGGCCCGGCGATCTCGCTGACGCTCAAGCAGCGGACCGGTGCCGTCCCGGTTGGGACGAAGTCCTTGCCGGTGACGGTGACCGTGCACAGCAACGTGAAGGGTGCGGCCGAGGGCAACGTCCGGCTGAAGCTTCCCGATGGCTGGACCTCCTCGCCCGAAGAGCTGCATTTCTCGCTGGCGCATGACGGTGCCGACGTGCCGCTGCAGTTCAAGGTGCAGCCGGACAAGGTGGCCGCCGGCGAGGTCTATCACCTGACCGCGGTGGGCGACTACGCCGGGAAGACCTACAACGAAGGCTACTTCGTGACCGGTTACCAGGGCCTGCGCCCGTTCCCCTACTACCAGAAGTCCGACTACCGGCTCAGCGGCGTGGACGTGAAGGTGGCCCCGGGGCTCAAGGTGGCGTACGTGGTGGGCACGGGAAGCAGCGTGCCGCAGGCATTGGCCGACATCGGCGTGGATGTGCAGTTCCTCAGCGACGAGGATCTGGAAAATGCCGACCTCGGGCGGTACGGCACGATCATCCTCGGCGTGCGCGCCTACACCGCACGTCCGGCGCTGGCCGCGTACAACAAGCGCCTGCTTGATTACGTCAAGGACGGCGGAACGCTGGTGCTGCAGTACCAGGATGGTGCGTACGACCACGACTACGGCCCGTACCCCTACACGCTGGGCAATGCCGAAAAAGTGATGGACGACCGCTCGGCGGTCCGGTTCGTCGCACCGGATCATGCGGTGCTGAACTGGCCCAACAAGATCTCCCAGGCCGACTTCGAAGGCTGGGTCGAAGAGCGTGGCCATGGCTTCATGGGCAAGTGGGACCCGCACTACCAGGCACTGGTCGAAATGCATGATGCCGACCAGGCGCCGCAGGAGGGTGGCCTGCTGGTGGCCAACTACGGCAAGGGCGTCTACATCTATGCCTCGCTGGCGTTGTACCGGCAGTTCACCGAAGGCGTGCCCGGCGCGTACCGGATCTTCGCCAACCTGATCAGTGCGGGGCATGCCGGCCACTGATCGGGCACGGCATCGGGAAAGCGTTTTTCATCGGCTGGAATGACCGGGGAGCGGCGGCACGGAGGTGCCGCCGCGCCGGCCCCGCGTCAGAGGATCGGAATTGGACATGACTACAGGCAAGCTCACACCACCCACGGCCTCTCCGCCCCAGCTCGAACGCGGCATGTCCCTGCGCAGCGCGGTCGCCGTGAACATGATCGACATGATCGGTGTCGGCCCCTTCATCACGCTGCCGTTGATCGTGATGGCGATGGGCGGACCGCAGGCGATGCTCGGTTGGGTGCTGGGTGCCGCGTTCGCGATGTGTGACGGCCTGGTGTGGGCCGAATTCGGCGCGGCATTTCCCGGCGCGGGTGGTTCGTATCGCTATCTGAACGAGGCATTCGGCCGCAACAAGTGGGGCCGGCTGTTCTCGTTTCTCTTCGTGTGGCAGTTGAGCTTCAGTGCGCCGCTGTCGATCGCCTCCGGCTGCATCGGCCTGGCCATGTATGCCAGCTTCTTCTTTCCCGGCCTCAACCATGTCTGGTTGAGTACCGGTGGAACCCTGGACCTTCCCGGCATGGGCAGCATGCCGGTAGGGTTTTCCGTCAGCGGCATGACGCTGGTGGCGGTGGCCACCTGCGTGGCGGCGGTGGCGCTTGCCTACCGGAAGATCGGCAACGCCGGCAAGATATCGCAGTATCTGTGGGTGGTCGTGCTGGGCACGGTCGGCTGGGTCATCGTGGCCTCGCTGTCCCATTTCGATCCGCAGCTGGCCTTCGATTTCCCGGAAAATGCCTTCACGCCCTCGGCCAGCTTCATGCTGGGCCTGGGCTCGGCGATGCTGATCGCCACCTACGATTACTGGGGTTACTACAACGTGGGTTTCCTCGGCGGGGAGATCATGCACCCCGAGCGCAACATCCCGCGCGCCATTCTCATTTCCATCGCGCTGGTGGCGACCATTTACATTGTCATGAACATCGGCGTGCTCGGCGTATTGCCGTGGCAGTCGATGGGCAACAAGGAAATCGTCAGTTCCGCCATTTCGGTGATGATGGAGCGGATCTACGGAAGCTGGGCTGCCAATCTGGTTACCGTTCTGATCATGTGGACCGCCTTCGCTTCGGTTTTCTCGCTGCTGCTCGGTTATTCACGGGTGCCTTATGCGGCGGCGCTGGACGGCAATTACTTCCGCGGCTTCGCCAAGCTCCATCCGCGCGGCAATTTCCCCCATGTATCGATGCTGTGGCTTGGTGGCGTTGCCGCGTTGTGCTGTTTCTTCAGCCTGATGGAGGTGATTGCCGCCCTGGTGGTCATCCGCATCAGCCTGCAGTTCCTGTTGCAGTCGGTGGGGCTGATCGTGCTGCGGGTACGCCGTCCCGAGCTGAAGCGGCCTTTCCGCATGTGGCTGTATCCGCTGCCGGCGATCCTGGCCATCGTCGGCTTCGTCTACATCCTGTTCGCCCGCACCAATTCGCTGTCGCAGTTGTGCTATGCATTCGTGCTGCTGGTTGCCGGCCTGATCATCTATTTCGCGCGGGAGCATTTTCTGAAGCGCTCCGGAAAGGTGAATGAAAACATGAGTGGAGGGGAGGGTTGATATCGCATGACGCGCCCATGGATCCCGCCTGGAAATCGTTCGGAAAACGTGCCCGAAAACATTTTCGGGATGTTTCCGGAAAGGGTTTGACTCGCCCGTGGTGATCGTTTTTCACGCGTATTGCCGGTGTCCTTCCGTTGCTCTATGGTGCGGACGGGGTGGGGCCTGGCGCGCATCGCGTCGGGTCCGTAAGGTCATGTTTTGATGACCCACGCGGGGGCGAACCGGGCGCGCCATCGGCAGCGCCGTCACATGACGGTTCGCGGGGTTCTTGTCGAGTCGAATCTTTTGATGTGTTGATGGCTGACGGTACGGCTGCGGGCAACAGGGAACGGACTTTCGCCAGATTCCTTCGCGAAGAGCGGCATGCGCTCGTCGTTTTCCTGTGCCAACGAACGCGGACCGAGGAAGACGCCCAGGACGCCGTCCAGGAAAGCTTCGTCAGGCTTCTTCGCTATCGTGATACCGAGCCCCCGGAAAGCTGGCGGGCGCTGCTGTACCGTATAGCCATCAACGTGGTCAACGACCAGGTACGCTGGGCGAAGCGGCGGTTCGTCAACGAGCATGTGTCAATCGACCGGGTGGTCACGCCGCTGCCGACGGCGGAAACCGCGCTGGACGAGCGGATGATCCAGCTGGAGGAACTGGCCAGGATCGGGGCAGTCATAGAAACCCTGCCGGTGCGGACCCGCGAGATCTATCTGCTCAGCCGCGTCGAGGGAATGACGAATGTCGAGGTTGCCAGGCATTGCGCCATTTCCCTCAAAACCGTCGAGAAACACATGGCAAGGGCTTTGGCGTGCGTTCGCAAGGCCCTGGGCAACAGGGGTCAGGAAGCGTCATACAGGCATGAAGAAGGTATCCACAACTTCTGGTGAGGACTGCAGCGACCGTGCCGAGTACTGGCACCAGCGCATTCATGCCGGCAATTGCACGGAGGACGAGCGCCTGCGGTTCGAGCAATGGAAGGCGGTGCGTCCGGAGCACGTGCAGGCGTATCTGCGTGCCGACTACCTGTACCACCTGACCACGAGCCTGCGGCAGGATCCGCGATGGGTGGCCGAGGCGCGGATGGTGCGCCGGCATACCGCCCGGGCGGGGCGTCGGCGCCGGATCGTGCGCTGGAGCCTGTCGGCGGCAGCGACCCTGCTGCTGGTGTTCGGCATCGGCTGGCGGGTCTGGGTGCCGGCGCCGGTCGCCCAGTATTACGTCACCGCGGCGGGCGAGCGCAGCACCTTCACCCTGGCGGATGGTTCGCGGGTGATCCTGGATGCCGATTCGGAAGTGTCGGTCCGCTACAGCCGGGAGCGACGGGACGTCACGCTGGATTACGGCCAGGCGCAGTTCACCGTGGCCCATGACAGGCAGCGGCCGTTCATCGTGCATGCCGGCGGTGGATCGGTGCGCGCGGTGGGCACGCAGTTCCAGGTGCGGCAGCGTGACGGGATGACCCTGGTGACCCTGCTCGAAGGCGTTGTCCGGGTGGCTGCACCGCCGGCTGCCTTGTCGAAGGGCGCGGGCGAGGCCACCCTGGTCGCCGGCGAACAGCTGAGGTTTTCCCGGGATTTCCTGTGGCCCAAGGGACCGGCCGACCTGGATGCGGCCAAGGGCTGGACGCATGGCCGGCTGATCTTCGATCACAGCCGCCTGGCGGCCGTGATCGAGGAGATGAACAGCTATTCGACCTCCGTGAAGATCGGCTTGCAGGACCGCGCCATGGGCGACCTGTCGGTCAGTGGCGCCTTCGAGAGCGGCGACCAGAAATCACTGGTCGGTGCGCTGGAGGCCAGCCTGCCGTTGAAGGCCAGGCGGGTTTCCCCCACCAGGATCGAGCTTTCCCGGCGGCAGTGAGGTGCGCGGGTGGCAGGGGCCCTGGATCAGTCCAGGGCGTAGCCGAACTGTTCCTCGAACTGGGCGGCGAACTCGTCGTAGCTGAACTTCTGGTTCTGCGTGCCGGGGTGCTCCACCTTCAGCGCGCCCATCAGCGAGGCCATGCGGCCGACGGTCGGCCAGTCCTTGCCGCGCATGATGCCGAAGATCAGGCCGGCGCGATAAGCGTCACCGCAGCCGGTGGGGTCGACGATCTGGCGCTCGCGGGCCGGCGGGATCTGGTGGGTTTCGCCGGCAGCGTGGATGGTCGAGCCGCGCGGCCCCTGGGTGACGATGTAGGCCTGGACCTTGGAGGCGATCTCCGCCGCGCTCCAGCCGGTGCGGGTCTGCAGCAGCTGCGACTCGTAATCGTTGACGATCACGTAGGTCGACTTGCCGATCATCGAGCGGAATTCCTCGCCGTTGAACAGCGGCATCGCCTGGCCCGGATCGAAGATGAACGGCACGCCGCGCTCGGCGAATTCGTCCACGTGCTGCAGCATCGCCTCGCGGCCGTCGGGAGCGACGATGGCGAAGTCGATCTCCGGGATGTCACGCACGTGGGTTTCCTGCGCACTGGACATGGCGCCGGGATGGAAGGCGGTGATCTGGTTGTTGTCCAGGTCGGTGGTGATGAAGCACTGCGGGGTGAACTGCTCGCCGAACACGCGCACGCCGTCGAGGCGGATGCCGCACTGCTCCATGTGCTGGCGGTAGGGCGCGAAATCCTGGCCCACGGCGGCCACCGGCAACGGATCGCCACCGAGCAGCTTGAGGTTGTAGGCGATGTTGCCCGCGCAGCCGCCGAACTCCCTGCGCATCCGCGGCACCAGGAACGAGACGTTCAGGATGTGCATCTGGTCAGGCAGGATGTGGTTCTTGAACTGGTCCTGGAACACCATGATGGTGTCGTAGGCCAGCGATCCGCAGATGACGGCAGGCATGATGGCGAGAGCCCCTGGGCAGGTTGGAGGTCGACGGCAGCCGGCGCGACGACGAACATCGAACCGGCATGCCGCAGGCAAAGGATGGAATCGTACCGCCAACGGAGGGGATTGGCGACTTTCCGCAAGTGGCGGCAGCTCACGCCGGAACGCAGGAAATGCACTTAGATCCCCGTGGGCAAAGGGTTTCTTAACTTCATTGTCCTTGCGTGTCAGCATGGTGCTGACTAGACTGGAGAGCTTGTTTTTCAGCCAGCCAAGCCACGGCAGACCCCATGTTCAAGAAGTTTCGCGGGATTTTTTCCAACGACATCTCCATCGACCTTGGCACGGCCAACACCCTGATCTACGTGCGTGGCCAGGGCATCGTGCTGAATGAGCCGTCCGTGGTGGCGATCCGCCAGGACCGTGGCCCGGGCGGCCCGCGCGCGATCGCCGCGGTGGGCGGTGACGCCAAGCGCATGCTGGGTCGCACGCCGGGCAACATCGCCACGGTGCGGCCGATGAAGGACGGCGTGATCGCCGACTTCACCATGACCGAGGCGATGCTGCAGCACTTCATCAAGCAGGTGCACAAGTCGCGCATGCTGCGGCCCAGCCCGCGCGTGCTGGTCTGCGTGCCGTGTGGCTCGACCCAGGTCGAGCGCCGCGCGATCAAGGAATCGGCCGAAGGCGCCGGTGCCCGCGACGTGTTCCTGATCGAGGAGCCGATGGCCGCGGCGATCGGTGCCGGCATCCCGGTGCACGAAGCGCGTGGCGCGATGGTGCTGGACATCGGCGGCGGCACCTCCGAGGTGGCGGTGATCTCGCTCAACGGCATCGTCTATTCGCAGTCGGCCCGCGTCGGTGGCGACCGCTTCGACGAGGCGATCATCAACTACGTGCGCCGCAACCACGGCACCCTGATCGGCGAGTCCACCGCCGAGCGGATCAAGCTGCAGATCGGTTGCGCCTTCCCGCAGAGCGAGGTCAAGGAGATCGAGATCTCCGGCCGCAACCTGGCCGAGGGCGTGCCGCGCATGTTCACGATCAACTCCAACGAGATCCTGGAGGCGCTGCACGAGCCGCTGGCCGGCATCGTGGCGGCGGTGAAGTCGGCGTTGGAGCAGACCCCGCCGGAGCTTTGCTCGGACGTGGCCGAGCGCGGCATCGTGCTGACCGGTGGTGGTGCGCTGCTGCGCGACCTGGACCGCTTGATCTCGGAAGAGACCGGCCTGCACGTGCAGGTGGCGGATGATCCGCTGACCTGCGTGGCGCGTGGCGGCGGCAAGGCGCTGGAGCTGATCGACCAGCACGGCAGCGACTTCTTCGCCCCCGAATAAGCCGGGGTTGCCGGTGGCCTTCGAGTGTCCCGTGCTGCCATGGAGTGACCACCGGAGGGTGGGCGGCATGGTCACGGCCGTCGTGGCCGTGAAGTACATCGGGGGGCATTGAGCCATGGCCCGCGCCCGCGAGGAATCCTCACCGCTGTTTGCCGGCAATGCCGCCGGCACGCTGCGGCTGATCGTCTACCTTGCCCTGGCGATGGTGCTGATGGTGCTGGACCATCGCAACGGCTGGCTG
>Ga0222426_100843_pt1 | contig 15375 bp, 16 predicted proteins | sample 2B50Ametagenome_FD_180087 | JGI IMG/M metagenome (GOLD analysis project Ga0222426, IMG submission 180087) | Enriched microbial communities from leaf-cutter ant dump, University of Wisconsin, Madison, United States - 2B50A (version 2) | ecosystem: Environmental > Terrestrial > Nest > Insects nest... | reverse complement strand
CAGCTTGATGCGGTCCACCTCGGTCATCAGGTAGTCGCCGCGCGGCATCACCGAGACGGTGCCGTCCTCGCCGATGTTCACGCTGTCGTACTCGGGCAGGACGATCGGGCCGCCCTCCCCCAGCACCTGGCGGCCGTTGATGGTCAGCCGCCCTTCGCTGTCGACGAGCATGCTGCCGTGGCGGGTGTAGGCCTCGCCCTCGCCGTCCTGCAGGGCGATCAGGCCCTGGCCGCGGATGGCAAAGTCGAGGTCGCGGCCGGTCACCGTGAGGGTGCCGGGGGCCATGTCGACGCCGTTGTTCTCCAGGCGCGCCAGGTGCCGGCTGTCGTAGCCGTAGCCGCTCACGTCCACGGCGCTGACGCGCTCCATGTCGGCGCGGAACCCCGGGGTGTTGGCATTGGCCAGGTTGTTGGCGCGCACCTGCAACGACTGCAGGGTGCGGCTGGCGGCGCTCATCGCGGTATAGGCCAGGCGGTCCATGGGTCAGCCTCAGACGGCGCCGAACAGCGCTTGGGTGAGTTCCTTGTCGGTGGTCAGCACCTTGGTGTTGGCCTGGTAGTTGCGCTGGCCTTCCATCAGGCTCACCAACTGCGCGGTGAGGTCGACGTTGGAGCCTTCCAGCGCGCCGGCCACCAGGTCGCCGAACTGGCCGCCGCCGGGGGCGCCCACCAGCGGGCCGCCGGAGGCCGAGGTCTCGGTCCAGGCGGTGCCGCTGACCGCGCGCAGGCCCTCGGGGTTGACGAAGCTGGCCAGCACCACCTGGCCCTGCAGCAGGCGCTGGCCGTTGCTGTAGTTGACGTAGACCATGCCGTCCTCGTCGACGGTCAGGCCGGTCTTGTCGCCGGAGGCATAGCCGGAAGCCTTGTTGGTAGTGACGGCGAAGTCGGAGCCGTACTGGGTGGTGCCGGTGTAGTCGACGTTGATCGCCAGGGCGTTCACGCCGCCGGCCAGGCCGCCGACGTTGAGGGTGAAGGGCGCGCTGGGCGAGGTCAGCATGCCGGCGCTGTCGAAGCTCAGCGCCTGGGTGCCCACGGCGTTGCCGTCGGCGTAGTAGTGGCTGGTCCAGGCGTTGTCGGCGGTCTTCACGAAGTACTGCGTCAGGGTGTGTTCCTTGCCCTGGGAGTCGTAGACCTTGGTGGTGTAGGTGGAGTTGTAGGTGGAGGCGTCGGCCGGGTCGAAGGCCAGGGCCGGCACTTCGCCGTCGGCGTCGAGGTTGGCGACGAAGTCCAGGCTGTCGGTGGCCTTGGCCGGCAGGCTGGCGGTCTTCACCTGCAGGTCGCCGAGCACGCCGGCCTGCAGGTTGCCGGCGGCGTCCACCGAGTAGCCCTGCAGGCGCTGGCCGGAGGCGTTGACCATGTAGTTGGCGTTGTCGGTGTTGAACACCCCGGCGCGGGTGTACTGGGTCTCGCCGGTGGCGCTCTTGACCATGAAGAAGCCGGTGCCGGAGATGGCCAGGTCGAGGTTGCGGCTGGTGTTGGTGAGGCTGCCGCCGAGGCTGATGCTCTGGGTGCTGCCCAGCACTTCCACGCCCATCGCCTGGCTGTCGGCGTAGACGCTGCCGAACTCGGTGCGCGAGGACTTGAAGCCGACGGTGCCGACGTTGGCGATGTTGTTGCTGACGGTGTCCAGCTGCTCGCTGACGGCGTTCAGCCCGGTCAGGGAAATATTGAAGCTCATCGGGGTTCTCCTGGGCGGGATCAGGCAGCCGCACTGCCGAATTCGACGATGTTGTAGAAGGGCACGGAACCGGCGCCCTCGACTTCCAGTACCGGGCCGCTTTCGCTGACGCGCACGTGGCTGACCTTGCCGCCGACCTCGACCTTGGGCTTCTCGCCGCTGCTGGTCTCGACCTCGACGCTGTACTTGCCCGGCGCCAGGCCGAGCTTCTGCGGGTCGACGCTGAAGGCCACGCTGCCGGCCTCCTGCGGGCCGAGGGCGACCTTGGTCACCTCGCCGGTGGCGGCGCTGGTCAGCTTCAGGGTGGTGCTGGTGGAGGCATGCTCCAGCTGCACCTGGCCGTCGACCACGGCGTCGTCCAGCTGCAGGCTGTCCACCGAGACCATCACCTTCTGCCCCACGAGACCGGCGGCGGTGAGGTTCTGCAGGTTGTCGGCGAGCACCAGGCTGTTTTTCTGGATGGTGTTGAGGTTCTCCAGGCTCTGCACCTGGGACAGCTGCGAGTACTGGTTGACGAACTGGGTGCTGTCCACCGGGTCGGTCGGGTCCTGGTACTGGATCTGCGCGACCATCAGGGTGATGAAGTTGTTCTGCAACTGCGACACGTCGGTCAGGTTGACGCCGACGCTGTCGCCGCCGGTGCTGCTGCCGTTGGCGGAGTTGGTGCCGTTGACGCTGCTGGTCATGACTGTTCTCCCAGCTTCAGCAGGCCCTGCTGCATGCTGCGTACGCGGTTGAGGACGTCGACGCTGGTCTCGAAGCTGCGGGTGGCCGACATCATGTCGGTCATTTCCTCGATCTCGTTGACGTCCGGGTAGTAGACGTAGCCGTCGCGGTTGGCCAGCGGGTTGTTCGGCTCGTAGCGGCGTTGCGGCGCGGTGCCGGAAGTGACCACGTCCAGCACCTGCACACGGGCGCCGCCCATGCCGGCGTCGCGCACCAGTTCGTCGTTGCCGTAGACGGCGGCGAACATCGGCTTGCGCGCCTTGTACGCGGCATCGGCGCTGGAGGCGGCGGAGTCGGCGTTGGCCAGGTTGCTGGCCACGGTGTTCAGGCGCACGGTCTGCGCGGTCATCGCGGAACCGGCGATGCGGTAGATGGAGTCCAGTGCCATGCTCAACGTCCTTCGATGGCCTGCTTGAGGCCGCGGAACTTCATGCCGAGGAAGGTCAGGCTGGTCTGGAAGCCCATGGCGTTGCGGGCGAACTCCGACTGCTCCACACCCTGCTCGACGCTGTTGCCGTCTTCCGACGGCTGGTTGGGGATGCGGTACTTCAGCTGCGCGTCGTCGTCGGCGAAGGCCAGGCCGGCGTCCTCGGCCTGCGGGTCGAGGCGGCGCATCTCGCCGGCGAAATCGATATCGCGGGCGAGGAAGCCCGGGGTGTCCTGGTTCGCCAGGTTGGCGGCGAGGATCTCGCTGCGCTGGGTGCGCACCTGCAGCGCACGCACGTGCACGGCGAGGGATTCTTCTACCCGTATGCTCATCGGTGGCTGTCTCCGGCCTGACTCTTGCTGGCGTCCCCTTCAGCAGGAACCGTGCCTAACTTGAGAACAGCGAGCGAAGCCTTGATTTCACTGACCTCCAGCCCACACCGCCAGCCCCCGGCCGCCCCCCGGCTTCCGCTTTCGCGTCGCCTGGCGGGCCGGGGCGGAAAAAGCCTTTCCGCCCTCTTCCTGGTCCTCGCCGCCAGCCTGGCCGGCCCCACGTGCGAGGCCGCCGGCGAAGCCCGCGCGCAGGTCGAACAGGCGGTGAGCGCGCAACTGGACGCGCAGCTGCGCGAAGAAGCCCGGCGCAACGGCTGGCAGGGCCTGCGCAGCCAGTTCAGCCACGAATTGCTCGGCAGCCTGCCGCCGGCGCCCTGCAGCCAGCCGCTGCAACTGCAAAGGCGCAGCGACGAACCCTCGGCCCTGGCCCGCCAGCGCTACGAAGTCCGCTGCGCGGACGGCGCCGGCTGGGCGGTGACGGTCAGCAGCCAGGCCGATGCCTTCCTGCCGGTGCTGGTGACCGCCGCCATCATCGACCGCGGCCAGGTCCTGGGCGCCGGCGACCTGAAGCTGCAAGCGCAGAACATCGCCCGCGCCCACCACGGCTTCTTCACCCGCCCCGAGCAGGTCATCGGCCAGGGCGCGCGCCGCCGCCTGCGCGCCGGCCAACTGCTCACCCCGCAGGTGCTCAGCGGCGCGCAACTGGTCAAGCGCGGCCAGCAGGTCCGCATCAGCGCCAGCCGCGACGGCATCCAGGCCAGCACCCCGGGCCAGGCCCTGGCCAACGGGCAGCAGGGCGAAGTGATCAAGGTGCGCAACCTGAGCAGCGAGAAGGTGATCCAGGCGCGGGTGATCGAGACGGGGGTGGTCAGCAGTACCTTCGAATGAAAGAGCCCGTAGGAGCGGATCTCATCCGCGAATCGCGCCGGAACCTCCGGTTATCGCGGACAAGGTCCGCTCCTACGGGGGGAGAATGCCAGGTTTCACGGCAGACTGAGCGGGCCCTGCCCGCGATTCGCGCGCAGGGCGCGCTCCTACAGGGGAATGACACGGGTGGGGCGGCGTAGGAGCGGATCTTATCCGCGAATCGCGCCGATACCCCCGGCTATCGCGGACAAGGTCCGCTCCTACGGGGGGAGAATGCCAGGTTTCACGGCAAACTGTAGGAGCGGGCCCTGCCCGCGATTCGCGCGCAGGGCGCGCTCCTACAGGGGAATGACGCGGGTGGGGCAGCGTAGGAGCGGATCTTATCCGCGAATCGCGCCGGAACCTCCGGCTATCGCGGACAAGGTCCGCTCCTACGTCCGTGCATCCCTGGCGCGGCTGGAGCAGTTGCCTTGTCGATCGCGCCGAGGTGCTCTTCGTAGGAGCGAGCTTGCTAGCGAACAGGCTCCGCTGCAGGGCTCATTCGCGAGCAAGCTCGCTCCTACGAAAAGCCGTGCTTCCCTGGGGCTGTACGAGCGGACTCTGTCCGCGATGCCTTCCCGCAAGATTTTCTCGAATCGGCCCTTAAGCCCTTTTCCACCCCGGTCGCCCTACCCCTTCAGCAGGCGATCAAAGCCGGCTTTACACAAGCCCAATCCGAGGATTCATTCCATGGCTCTGTCGATCCATACCAACTATTCCGCCCTGACCACCCAGACCAACCTGAACAAGACCAACGCCAAGCTGGCCACCAACCAGCAGCGCCTGGGCACCGGTTACCGCGTGAACAGCGCCGCCGACGACGCCGCCGGCCTGCAGATCGCCACCCGCCTGGACGCCCAGTCCCGCGGCATGGCCGTGGCCACCCGCAACGTCAACGACTCCGTGTCCCTGCTGCAGACCGCCGAAGGCGCCTTCAGCGAGATGACCGACATCGTCCAGCGCATGAAGGACCTGGCCACCCAGTCCTCCAACGGCACCAACAGCTCCAAGGACCAGGACTCCATGCAGTCCGAGTACGACGAGCTGGGCAAAGAGCTGGCCAACATCATGAAGAACACCAGCTACGCCGGCGACAAGCTGTTCAGCGACGGCACCGAAGTCAACGGCAGCAACGGCAAGTTCTCCGCCTCCATCAGCTTCCAGATCGGCGCCAGCAGCGCCGAGACCCTGGCGGTCGACGCTTCCACCAACCTGACCGACGTCGCCACCAAGCTCAGCGACATCTCCTCGGTCTACGCCGCCAGCGGCGCAGCCACCGCCGCCAGCGGCAGCGAACTGAGCGCGGCCAACGCCAACGGCATGATCGACAAGCTGAGCACCGCCCTGGACAGCATCGGCACCCTGCGCGCCCAGTTCGGCGCCAACATCAACCGCCTGAACCACACCACCAACAACCTGGCCAACATGAAGGACAACACCGACGTGGCCAAGGGCACCATCATGGACGCCGACTTCGCCTCCGAATCGGCCGCCATGACCAAGAACAGCATGCTGATGCAGTCCGGCATCTCCATGCTCAAGCAGGCCGGCCAGATGCCGGGCATGGTCATGTCCCTGCTGGGCTGATCCGCCCCGCGCAACTGACCGAAAGCAAACGCCCCGACCCGTTCGGGGCGTTTGCCGTTGGGGCCGGGGAATCCGGCGACGCGAGTGGAATTAGTAATCTGTCAAGCAAGAAAGGTATAGAAATGGGACTTGTCTCTACATTTTATTGACGCCAGAATGTCGTCCCTCTTCATCAGAACCGATACGAATTCGTACAGGGACAGGCCGCCAGACGCTTCATGGACATGATTCAGATCACGCCCGTCGCCGACGCCCGCCCCCTTCCCGCCCGCCTCATCCGTACCGGCCTGGCCGACGGTTGCCTCGCCCACTTCCAGCCCGAGCTGTATCAGTTGGTGCTGCAGCGCGAGGGCTTCGAGGAAAAGGTCGAGCTGGGCTTCTCCGGCAGCCGCCTGCTCGAACGCCTGCTGCGCGAACCCGGCGAGGTGGTGGCGCGCGACGAATTGCTGGCCCACGCCTGGAGCGACCGGGTGGTCGGCCAGGGCAGCCTCAACCAGCAGATCTACACGCTGCGCCAGATACTCGGCGACGAGAAGCGCCGCGAGATCATCCAGACCCTGCCGCGCCGCGGCTACATGCTCAACCCGCGCTTCGCCGTGCGCGCACCGGTCGAAGCCGAGGGCGCGTCCCTCCCCGATCAGGAACCGGCCCCGGCCGCCATGCCCGCCACCCCGCCGTTGCGTCCGGCCCGCCGCTGGAGCAGGCCCGAGCTGCTGGCCGTGGCGGTGCCGCTGCTGCTGGCCGGGCTGGCCCTGGCCGCCACGCTGCACTATGCCCTGCAGCGAACCCAGGACCTGCGCGCGGACCTGGACATCGGCAACAAGCATTTCACCTATTTCGATGCGCGCGCCCAGGGCCTGGCCCAGCTGCGCGAACGCACCGGCGCCCTGAGCGCGCGCCTGGCCGCGCTGAGCGAGCAGCCCGCGCGCTTCACCCTGTCGCGCCATGCCGGCTTCTACGAAGTGGCCTGCAGCAGCGCCCAGGCCTCCACCCGCCTGCTGCTGATCCACCAGGACCAGCTCGCCCGCCTGGGCGACGAGCAACTGCGGAGCTGCCTGCCATGAAGCGTCTGCACCTGCTCGCCGGCAGCGCAATGCTGAGCCTGGGCCTGTTCAGCGGGATGACCGCCACCTGGCTCAACTACCGCTCCGCCAGCGAGTTCGACGGCCGCTACCGCAGCAGCGGCCAGCTGATCCTCGCCGACGGCCGCGTCCTGCGCCTGGAGCACAGCCTGCTGCTGCGCGACGGCCGCTTCTATGCGGTGACGCGCCAAGGCGACACCGTGCAGAAGACCTCCGGCAGCGTCGAGTCGGGCTTCCTCGATCACCTGCGCCTGCGCGTGGAAAAGAGCGAGCTGGCCGAACTGCAGCAGGCCGCGCAACTGGACAACGAGCTGCTGTTCAACCTGCTCTACGGCAGCGACAACGACAGCGTGCTCAACCTGCAGCCCCACGGCGACTGCCTGTTAGCCGAGGAAACCCGCCAGCTTTACTGTGCCGAGCACTTCGCCGGCGAGCCCTGATCAAGGCTTGGCCGCAGAGGCCCCCTGCCCGCCACTGAACTTCGCCCCCTCGGAACCGACCTGCACACGCGCCTGTTCATCGCTGAACAACTGGCGGTACAGCTGCTCGGCGCTGTCGGTCAGCAACAACAGTTCGATGCGACGGTTGGCGCCGTTCTGCGGGTCCTCCGGCAGCAGCGGCATGCCGTCGGCCTGGGCGGTCACCTGGAGCACGTTGTTCGCCGGCAGGCCGGCGTCCACCAGCACGTTGCGCGCCTGCAGGGCGCGGTCGCCGGAGAGATTCCAGTTGTTGTAGCCGTTGGCCCCGCGGTAGGGCACGGCATCGGTGTGGCCGCTGAGGATCAGGCGGTTGTCGACCTTCGCCAGCACGCCGCCCAGGGCCGCCAGCAGCGTGCGGAAATGCGGATCGAGGATGGCGCTGCCGCGGGGGAACATGAAGCGCTTGGGGTCGTCCTTGATCAGCACGCGCAGGCCCTGGGGCACCACCTTGACCTCGATGTTGGCAAGCGCGTCGGTCTGTGCGGACACCGCGCGGATCAGCGCCGCCAGTTCCTGCAGGTCGACGCTGGAATCGTAGTGGCGCGGCTCGCTGCCCTCGCCCGGCTGGGTGCCGTCGACGCTGGCGCGGGTGCCCTCGGGCGTGCGCGGCGGGTTCTGCGGCTGCACCGGCATGGGCAGGCCGTCCAGTTCCACCGGCGTGCGGCTGGAACCGTCGAACACCCCGGCGCCGCCGTCCACCAGCGGGTTGCTCTGCAGGTCGCCCACCGCCGGGTTCTGCACCACGCTGCGCGGCTGCACGATCCACAGCACCATGAACAGCGCCATCATCGCCAGGGTGAAGTCGGCGAAGGCCACCTTCCAGGCGGAGCTGTGCTCCTCGGCGTGGCCCTTCTTGCTGCGCCGCTTGATGATGACTTCGTGGGGCTGCTCGCCACGCTTCCTCATGCCGCTTCCCTTTCGTCCTCGTACTGGTTGACCCAGGTCTCGAGCTGGCGGAAGGCCGGCTTGACGTCCTGCTCGATCAGCTTGCGCCCGGCGTCCACCGCCAGCAGCGTGGGCTTGCCGGCGACGTGGGCGACCAGGGTGGTGCGCACGCATTCCAGGGCCGACAGCTCGGTCTTCACCCGCTGGGCCATGGCGTTGGACAGCGGGTCGAGCAGGCAGTAGCAGAAGAAGATGCCGAGGAAGGTGCCCACCAGCGCCGCGGCCACATGGGCGCCCACCTCGCCGATGGTGCCGCCGATGCTGCCCATGGTGATGATGATGCCCATGATCGCCGCCAGGATGCCGAAGCCGGGCATGGCCTCGCCGACCTTGTGCAGCGACTTCGACGGCTGCAGCAGGGCGTGCTCCATGGCGTCCAGCTCCTGTTCGAGGAAGCCTTCCAGCTCGTGGGCGCTGATCTTGCCCATGGCCATCAGGCGGAAGTTGTCGGCGATGAAGGCCATCAGGTTCTTTTCCTGGAGGATCAGCGGGTAGCGGGCGAACAGCTCGCTCTGCTCGGGCTCCTCGATGTGCTCGTCGAGCACCTTCAGGCCGCCCACCTCGACCATCTCCAGCAGCTGGTAGAGCAGCATCAGCAACTGGCGCTGGAACTCCTCGCCACGGCGCTTGTAGACGAACACGCCCTTGACCTGGGAAAGCATCTCCAGCAGCACTTCGCGCGGGTTGGCCACCACCAGGCTGCCCAGGCCGGCGCCGAGGATGATGACCACCTCGGCCGGCTGCCAGAGCACGCGCATATCGCCGTGGGCCATGGCGTAGCCGCCCAGGACGCAGGCGACGATGATCAGCGCGCCTATGACTTTCTGCATGATTCAGCTTCTCTCGCTCAGGTAGCGGCAGGCCTTGTTCAGCGCCTGCTTGCTCAGTTGACAGACCCGGGCGTCGCTCACGTCGAGCACCAGGGCGATTTCCTTCAGGCTCAGCTCGTGCTGGTAGTACAGCGTCAGCACCAGACGCTCGCGCTCGCTGAGCTGCGCCAGGGCCTGGGCCAGCATGCGCTCGCGCAGCACCCGCGCCTCCAGCGCCGACTCGCCGTCCACCAGGTTCTCCAGGCCCTCGCCGAGCAGCGCGTCGAGGCTCTCGATGGCCTCGCAGGCCTCGGCCTGCAGGTAGTCCTGGTAGGCGCGCTCGTCGAGCCCGGTGTGGGCGAGGATTTCCTTGTCCGTGGGCACCCGCCCCAGGCGCCGGGCCAGCTCGCGGATGCCGTCGCGCACCTTGTGCGCCTGCAGCCGCACCTGGCGCGGGCGCCAGTCCTGGCGGCGCAGCTCGTCGAGGATGGCGCCGCGGATGCGCAGCACGGCGAAGCCGGCGAACTGCTCGTCGGGCGTGCCGTAGCGGCGCAGGCTTTCCAGCAGGCCCATCAGGCCGATCTGCTCCATGTCCTCGCGGTCCAGCACCGAATTGGCCTGCAGCGACAGCTGGCTGACCACCCGCCGCACCAGCGGCAGGTAGCGCATCAGCCATTGCTGCTCGGCGCCCGGGGCGAAGGCCGGGTGGCCCGCCTCGGCGGGGTTGCGGTAGTCGAGGGCGCAGTGGGCGTTCATGGGCGACCCCCTATTGCACGATCAGCTTGCTGACCAGCACGTGCTGGAAGGGCGCGGCCACCTTGCGCGTGGCGAAGTCGGCCAGCAGCACCTGCTCCAGCTCGCCCTGCAGCGCCGGGATGCTCTTGCCACGCAGTTGCTCGTAGGTCAGCGCGGAGAGGTGCGCCACCGCCGAGTTGCGCACCACGGGGTCGATCTGCTGCAGCTTCTTCTGCTCGGTGCCCAGCTCGGCCTGCAGCACCAGGTCGAGCACGAAATAGTGCTCGCGGCCATCGCTACCCGGCAGGCTGACGATGATCTTGTTGACCGGGAAGAACTCGTATTCGCCCGGCGCTTCCTCTTCCTGCGCCGCGTCCTGCCCGGCGTCGGCCGCCTCGCCGGCCTTGGCCTGGGCGGCCAGCAGCGGGCGCGCCAGGTACCAGGTGCCGGCCACGCCGCCGGCGGCGATCAGCAGATTCAGAACAGTGAACAACAACATGATGCGACGCATCGTCATGACGGTTTCCCGATCCTCGGTTTGCATTGATTGCCCGGCGCTAGACGGTGACCAGCACGTCGCCCGGGCGGCGTACCTCGTCCGGCGCCGCTTCGGGTTCCAGAACTGCCGCGCGGCTCGGCGCATCGTCCAGCCAGGGCGCCGGGCGTCCCTGCTGGGCCTGTTGCTGTTGCGCCTGCTGCTGGCCGGCGCGACCGTCGGAGACCTGCACCTCCACCGGCTGCTGGCTGGCCCCGGCGATGTCCTGGCGCAGGCGTTCGGCGCCCTGCTGCAGCAGGCGCGCGACGTCGCCCTGGGCGGCGTGGATCTGCACCGTCAGGCCGGCGTTGTCCCGGCTCAGGTAGATTTCCAGGCGCCCCAGCTCCGGCGGGTCCAGGCGGATGGCGGCGCTCTGCTGGTTATGCCGCAATTGCAGTTCGACGTTGTCGCGCAGGGCGTTGAGCAACTGCTCGCCCCAGCGCTCGGCCGGCGCCTGCAGGTTCAGCTGGCGCTCGGGCATGTGGCTGGCCGGCAGCGGCTGGGCATCGCTCGCCACGGCCGGGGCGTTCGCCTGCACCGGCGCAGCGCTCGGCTGCGCCTGGCCGGCGAGCTTGTCGAGCTGGCTGCGCAGCAGTTCGTCGCTGGCGGTTTCGGTCTTCGCCGGCGGCGCTTCATCGGCCTTGGCCGGCAGGGCCAGGCTCGGCAGCGGCTGGCCCTGGGCCGGAGTCGGCGCGGCCTCGACCACGCCCTGGGGCAATTGCGGCAGCGGCAGGTTGGCGGGCAAGCCACGGGATAGCGGCGCGCTCGCGGCATCGCCGGCCTGGCCGGCATCGCGGGCCTGCAGCGTCACCTCGCGCTGGCCGAGCATGCTGGCCAGCCACTGCTCGGCGCCCGGCAAGGCGCCCAGGCTCGGGTCGGGCTGCGGCTGCGCGTCCTGCGACGGGGTCGGGTCGGCGGGGGTCGATGGCGTTTCCGCCGGCGCCTCGGCCGCTTCCGCGCCCTTGGCCAATTGCGCGGCGAAGGCCGGCAGCACCTCGCCCGCCGCCTCCGAGCCGCCCCTGGCGGCAATACCTTCGGCCATCTGCCCGGCGCCCATGGCGGGCACGGCCGGCAAGGGCGCGTCCTTGCCCGGCGCGGCGTCCGCGGCCAGGCGGCTGTTCAGCTGCAACACTGTCATCTCCCGGCCAGCAGGCGGTCTATCTGCATGTAGGCGGAGCGCCCTTCGGCATACTCCAGGTGGCTCGCCAGCAACTGGCGCAGGCGCTCCACCTCCTGTGCGCAGGCGTGCCGCGCCTGCTCGTGCAACTGCTGCAAGCGGCGCTTGGCCTCCATGCCGGCGGCGTCCAGCGCGGGGCCGGCGGCCAGGCGTTCGAGCAGCGCGCGGATGGCGCCGTCGACCTCGCCCAGGTTCGCCCACTCACTGCGCGCCAGCACCTCGCCCAGGCGCGCGTGGAGGCTGCGCAGCTCGCGCACACGCGGATCAGCCACGGGCGGCCTGGACACCGGCCCAGCCTTCGCGCAGGGTGCCGAGCAGGCCGGCCACCTCGTCCAGGCCCTCCAGGGACAGGTTCACGCTGACGTCCGAGAGGCGGTAGATGCAGTAGTCGTAGAGCCGCGCCAGGTCCTGCACCACCTGCCCGCCGGCCTCGTAGTCGAGGGCGCTGGACAGGCCGTTGAGGATGTTCATGCACTTGTCCAGGGAGCGGCCCTTGTGCTGGAAGCGCTTGGCCTCGATATGCCCGCGGGCGCGGGCCAGTTCGTCGAGCAGGCCGTCGAACAGCACCAGCACCAGTTCGTAGGGCGACGCCGCGGCGGCGCGCGCCTCCAGGTCCGTGGTGCGGTAGCTGTCGTAGCCTTCGTTCATCGAATAGGTCATGTGAACATGCTGGAGGTCTGGTCCATGGAATTCATGACTTGCATGAGGTTGGTGTACTGCTTGAGGTAGCGCGCGTACGAGTTGTTGTAGCGCGTCTGCAGGTCGTCGAACTGGTCGTCGATGTCGGCCAGCTTGTCGTTCAGGCTGTTCACCCGCGAAGTCAGCAGGCCGCTGGTGGAGCTGGTGTAGGTCTTGAGCGCGCTGCTCAGGCTGTCGATCAGGTTGCCCTTGTCGCTGAACAACTGCTCGAAGCCGTCGGCGTTCTGCGCCAGGGCCTTCTCCAGCTTGCTGCTGTCGAGGGTCAGCTTGCCGCTGCTGTCGGCGCTGACGCCGTAGCCGATCAGGTTGACGCCGCCGAAGCTGGTGCGGATCAGGCCGTTGACCGCCGACTTGATCGCCTGCACCGCCGAGTCCCCGGCCAGCGCGCCGCGGGTTGTGCTGCCGCTGCCGCTGGCGGTCAGCGTGCCGATGCTGCTCATCAGGGTGTTGTAGGCATCCAGGAAGCCCTGCAGCTTCTTGGTGGTGGCGTCCTTGTCGCGGCCGATGTCGAGGCTCAGCGGCGCCTCGGCCGGGTCGCTGACCTTGGTGAAGGTCAGGCTCACACCGTCGATGGCCTTGTCGAAGGTGTTGCTGGCGTTGCGCAGCTCGATGCCGCCCTGCCCGCCCAGGTAGACGATGGCGTCCTGGGCGCTGGAAAGCTGCTTGCGGGCATCGATGGAGCCCTGCATCGCGGCATTGCTGCTGGACAGGCTGATGGCCTGGTCCTCGCCGCTCTCGTCGCTGGTCAGCACCAGGTTCACCGCGCCGTCGCTGCGCACCAGGGTGGCCTTGACGCCGGTGTTGTCGGAGGCGCCGTTGATGGCCGAGGCCAGGGCGCTGAGGTTGGTGATGCCGCTCATGTCGATCTTGAAGCTGTCGCTGCCCTGGCCGATGGTCAGCTCGCCGCTGCCCAGGTCGCCGTCGCTCAGGCCCTGCAGGGCCACCTGGTCCTTGGCCGCCAGCTGCTTGACGAAGAACTGGTAGCTACCGGAAACCGCGGTGGAACCGACGCTGGCGGTGGCATAGCCCTCGGCGCTGAAGGTGGCGCTGTTGACCAGCATGTTGCTGGTGCTGCTGGAACTGCTCTTGAGCCCGCTCACCGCCGAGGAGAAGGTGCTCAGCGCCGACTTCAGCTGGGTGACCGCGGACAGCTCGCTGTTGTAGCTGGTCTTGTTGCGGTTCAGCCGCGTCTGCGACGCCTGGATGTCGTACTGGGCCAGCTGGGTCGCCATCTGCTGGACGTAATCGGAATCTATGGTTGCCATGGTCGGGTACCCCTTTGCGAGCCTGGGAGCAATATCGGTGCCAACGCCTGGAAGGCCCGTATTCCGGGCATTGCGGGCAAGGGCGAGGTGAAAGGACGCTTCCGCACGGAGGAACCGGAAGCCGGGCCGGAAATGTCGTTTCCGCCTGGCGCTGCGGGAGGTGCTCTCCCTTCAAGGCGACCGGATACAGGCATGGGTTAAGGCCGCCGATACGCGGGCTGGGCTGACCGGCAACGGCTTGGCATCTGCAGATGCCTTCACCTGCGTCCTCCAACACTCTCGGAAACGGCCGACATCCAGCTCCCGGCTTCGTCCCCTTAATGACGGGCTCCGCACCAGGGAGCCCGAGCATGTTCAACCCGGCCAACCAGACCCACTTCAGCCTGACCCTCGACGGCCTGGAGCACGACTTCCAGGTCCTGCGCTTCCACGGTCGCGAAGCCATCAGCCAGCCCTACCGCTTCGAGCTGGAACTGGTCAGCGAACGCCCCGGCCTCGACCTGGAAGCCCTGCTGCACAAGCCCGCGTTCCTCGCCTTCAGCCCCGCCGGGCCGGGCGTCCACGGGCTGATCCAGCAGGCTGGGCAAGGCGACGCCGGCCAGCGCCTGACCCGCTACCGGGTGGTCCTGGCGCCACAGCTGGCCTACCTCGCGCTGCGCAGCAACCAGCGCATCTTCCAGCAGCTGACGGTGCCGCAGATCATCGCCCGGGTGCTGGAGGAGCACGGCATCCTCGCCGACGCCTACCGCTTCCAGCTCGGCCCCACCGTCTACCCGCCGCGCGACTACTGCACCCAGTACGACGAGAGCGACCTGCACTTCGTCCAGCGCCTGTGCGAAGAGGAGGGCCTCCACTACCACTTCGAGCACAGCCCCGACGGGCACCTGCTGGTGTTCGGCGACGACCAGACCGCCTTCCCGCGCCTGGGCCAGCCCACACCCTACATCGCCGATACCGGCCTGGTGGCCGACGAGCCGGTGATCAAGGGCTTCGTCCTGCGCCTGGAAGGCCGCACCAGCCGCGTGACCCGCCGCGGCTACGACTTCCAGAAACCGCGCCTGCGCATGGAAGCGGCCTACCGGCCGCAGCAGGAGCAGGACCAGCCGGACCTGGAAGACTACGACTACCCCGGTCGTTTCACCGACCGCGAGCGCGGCAAGCTGCTGAGCCAGCGCAGCCTGGAAAGGCACCGCGCCGACTATCGCCAGGCCGAGGGCCGCAGCGACCAGCCGAGCCTGTGCAGCGGCCACTTCCTGGAAATGTCCGAGCACCCGCGCGGCGAATGGAACGACCTCTGGCTGCTCACCGAGGTGCTGCACGAAGGCAGGCAGCCGCAGGTGCTGGAAGAGTCCATCACCAGCGACACCGCCGACAGCCAGGACGACTTCCACCAGGGCTACCGCAACCGCTTCCTCGCCACCCCCTGGGACGTGCACTACCGCCCGCCGCTGGCCCACCCCAAGCCGCGGGTGCTGGGCACCCAGACCGCCGTGGTGACCGGCCCGGCGGGCGAGGAAATCCACTGCGACAAGTACGGGCGGGTCAAGGTGCAGTTCCACTGGGACCGCGAGGGCCAGGCCGACGACAAGACCAGTTGCTGGCTGCGCGTGGCCAGCGGCTGGGCCGGCAACGCCCTGGGCGCCGTGGCCATCCCGCGCGTCGGCATGGAAGTGCTGGTGGACTTCCTCGAAGGCGACCCGGACCAGCCGCTGGTCAGCGGCTGCCTGTACCACGCCGAGCACCTGCCGCCCTACGAACTGCCGGCCCACAAGACCCGCACCCTGTTCAAGAGCAATAGCTCGCCGGGCGGCAGCGGCTACAACGAACTGCGCATCGAGGACCGCAAGGGCCAGGAACAGATCTACCTGCATGCCCAGCGCGACTGGGACGAAAACATCGAGCACGACCAGAAGATCCGCGTCGGCCACGAGCGCCACGACACCGTGGAAGCCAACGCCTACGGCGAGTTCAAGGCCGAGGAGCACCAGACCATC
>Ga0222426_100830_pt1 | contig 15605 bp, 10 predicted proteins | sample 2B50Ametagenome_FD_180087 | JGI IMG/M metagenome (GOLD analysis project Ga0222426, IMG submission 180087) | Enriched microbial communities from leaf-cutter ant dump, University of Wisconsin, Madison, United States - 2B50A (version 2) | ecosystem: Environmental > Terrestrial > Nest > Insects nest... | reverse complement strand
AAAGCTTTTGTCTAACTACTGGTCCCTAAAAACTAACTACTAACTACTAACCACTAAGTACTAAAATAATGGGAAGAGCATTCGAATTTAGAAAAGAAAGAAAATTTAAACGTTGGGCCAAAATGGCGGTTCAATTTACTCGTATTGGTAAAGATATTGTAATTGCTGTTAAAGATGGTGGTCCACATCCAGAAACCAACTCTCGTTTACGTACGGCTATACAAAATGCCAAAGCGGTAAACATGCCTAAAGATAGGGTAGATGCGGCAATTAAGCGTGCTTCTGATAAGTCTATGGCTAACTACGAGGAAATTGTTTACGAAGGGTATGCACCACACGGAGTTGCAGTATTAATTGAAACGGCAACTGATAACACTAACCGTACCGTGGCTAACGTACGTAGCTATTTTAATAAAACCAATGGCTCTTTAGGTAAAACAGGTTCCTTGGATTTTGTTTTCAACAGAAAATCTATTTTCAGATTTGCACCTACTGAAGATCTAGATTTGGAAGAATTAGAGTTTGAATTGATTGATGCAGGTTTGGAAGAACTTTATGTAGAGGCTGATGAAGAAGGAAATGACATTGTAGTAGCGCAAGGCGCATTTGAGAACTTTGGCTCCCTACAAAAGGCATTGGAAGAGAAAGGCCTTGAGTTGAAGAGCTCTAAATTGGAGCGTATTGCTTTGTCTCATCACGAAGTAACCGAAGAACAGGCAGCAGATGTATTAAAGCTAATCGACAAGCTTGAAGAGGATGATGACGTTCAAGCGGTTTATCATAACATGGCCGAATAAGCTAAGCTGTAAAATTTAAGCCTCGCAATTTGCGAGGCTTTTTTATTTTTGAAGCAAAGTTTTTTAGGATTAAATCTTTGAGATTTCTTACACCCCAAATTGTTTAAGGTGATGATCTAGGTGCTTGTAGAACATGTTATTCCATTCATTATCGCTTAAAGGGCCAAATGAATGAGAAACTTTACCATCAAAGATATAAGCACCCAATACTTGGGTTTCTCTAATGTAATCAATCAAGCGTTTCTTTTCTGCTTCAAAATCTTTCTCGTCATTAATGATGAATGCGGGTGCTGTTTTGGAACTTTTAGGATATGACTTGTCTGAAACGACCATTTTCTTTACAAAAGATTTCAAGATGAAACTCATAAAGAAACCGGGTTTTGGATGTTTATCGGTGTACACCATTTCATAAGCGACACAACAATGTGCCAACATCTGCGGTTGTGAATTTGGTGTTAATTTGTTGATTCTTTCAATCACACCTTCTGCTACTTCTTTGGTAAAAATATTAGGTAAATCCATGGTCTAATTTTTTACGAAACTAGCTTATTTTTTGTGCGAAAGCAACCAGGGCAATAAATCTGGTTCGGCAAAAGCACTGTCCCAACTATTATGGTTAGCTTTTAGATAAACGGTAAACTTTGGGGTATTCCCCAATTTCCTGAGTTCGCGATAAACACCATAAGAAAATTGTGGAGTAACTACATCATCTAAACCACCGTGGAAAATCCATAGCGGTACATGCTTGTATTTTTTTGCATTCAGTACATTATCGCCACCACAAATGGCAAATGCTGCCGCAAAAGTGTTGGGTTTTCTTCTTAAGATTTCAAAGGTTCCCATGCCGCCCATAGATAGCCCCCCTACATAAATTTTGTTGGGATCAACAAAGTTGTTTTTAAAGTAGCTGTCGGTAAACTGAAGTACCAAGTTCATGGCTTTGGTAGCTTGACCACCTTTTACAAAAGTGAAGAAACGCTTAGTGTTTACGGTGTCAATTTCTACATTGGCCCAGTAGCTGTTGGAAGCGCATTGCGGAAAAATGGTAATTACCTCTTGGCTATTCCTGAAGTTTTCGTTTAAAAAGAGCTTGCCGCCATTGGCTAATTGTTTTTCATTGTCGTTACCACTTTCGCCACGTCCATGCAAGAAAAGGATCACAGGATATTTTTTCTGGCTATCGAAATTTTTAGGGTAAAGTATGCGGTATTTCAAGGTGTCGCCATTGGCTACAAAAGTTTCTTTTTTGTATAAAGAAAGGTCTTGCGCAAATGTGGCGATAGTGAGCAGTAGTAGAAAACTTAATATAGAAAGTCTTTTCATAATTAGTTCATTTATTACTTGATTTGAATAAAATTCTCCTATCGTCGAAATGACGGGACTTTTTAAATATGCAAATTACTTCACTAATTTAAAATCAACCTCTTTAACATCTCTGGAGTTGGTGCCAATAAAGGCTTTAAAATCTCCTGCTTCTGAAACAAATTTAAGCTCGTTATTGTAAAATCTAAGCATTTCCTCTGAAATGGTAAAACTTACATTTTTGGTTTCGCCAGGTTGAAGGCTAATTTTTTGAAAGCCTTTCAATTCTTTCACTGGTCTTGTGCTGGTACCAACCAAATCGCGGATGTAAAGTTGTACTACTTCCTCTCCCGTACGCTTACCACTATTGGTTAGGGTAGTGCTTACGGTTATTTTTTGCCCAGGTTTAAAGCTATTATTACTGATTTTAATATCACCATAGTTAAAGGTGGTATAGCTTAAACCATAACCAAAAGGGTATAAGGGCTCATTGCTCACGTCTAAATAGTTAGAAAGAAAACGGGTGAACCATTTATTGTTCCCTAGCGGACGACCAGTCATTTTATGTGCATAATAAAGTGGTATTTGACCAACGTTTTGAGGGAAAGTCATGGTGATTTTTCCAGAAGGATTTGCGTCGCCAAACAATACGTCGCTAATGGCATGGGCTGCTTCTACGCCACCAAACCAAACGTTTAAAATAGCGGGTACATTTTGCTGTTCCCAAGTTAAGGTCATTGGTCTACCTGCGAATAGCACCAATACTACAGGCTTGCCAGTTTGTAATAAAGCAGCCAATAATCTTCTTTGTGTATCAGGAATGCCAATATCGGTGCGACTTGAGCTTTCGCCGCTCATTTCAGAAGCTTCACCTAAAGCCGCTACTACTACATCAGCCTTTTCGGCGATTTTTACGGCTTCGGCAATAATTTCACTTTCAGGTCGGTTATCTCTTGGAATATCACGTCCATGGGCAGTGCCCCAAATTTGTTGGTTGGGGTCGCCGATAAGGTTAGAACCTAGAGCATGCAATATTTTCACGTCTTTGCCAGCTACTGTTGTTAAACCTTCCAGTAGGGTAGGAATACGGGCAAAGTCGGCATTTACGCTCCAAGTACCCGGCATGTTTGATCTGGTGTTAGCCAAGGGACCTACTAAGGCAATGGTACCTTTTTTCTGCAATGGAAGGGTTTGGTTTTCATTTTTTAACAACACAAACGTTTTGGTAGCCGTTTCACGGGCAAACTTTAAGTTATCAGCAGTTAAAATTTCTTTGGCAGCTCTTTCTTCGCTACAATATTTAAATGGGTCATCAAATAAACCCAATTTGTATTTTGCTTCTAGAATTAAACGACAAGCGTTGTTGATTTGAGCGATGGTTACTTTACCTTCTTTTAATGATTGAGCAAGAGTGGTTAAAAAACCCTCGCTCACCATATCCATGTCTGTTCCTGCTTTTAGGGCTAAGCCCGATACTTGTTTTAAATCGCCCAAACCGTGTGGTACTAATTCACTCACCCCGGTATAATCTGAAGCAACAAAGCCTGTAAAACCCCATTGTTTTCTAAGCAAATCTGTTAATAACCATTTGTTGGCCGTAGCAGGTACGCCGTTAATGTCGTTAAACGAAACCATTACGCTTCCTGCACCAGCATCTATCGCAGCTTTGTATGGCGGAAGATACTCGTTGTACATCCTGTCCAGGCTCATATCGGTGGTGTTGTAATCTCTACCACCTTCAGAAGCACCATATAAAGCCAAATGCTTTACACAGGCCATCATGGTGTTTACCGCTTTGAGGTCATTGCCTTGATAACCTTTCACCATGGCTTTGGCAATAGCGGAACTTAAGAACGGATCTTCTCCATTTCCTTCGGCCACACGGCCCCAACGTGGGTCGCGAGACAAATCCACCATTGGAGAAAAGGTCCAGTTTAAGCCATCTGCAGTGGCTTCTGTAGCCGCCACTCTCGCTGTTTTTTCGATTAAGGACATGTCCCAGCTGGCTGCTAAAGCCAATGGGATAGGAAAGGTTGTTTTATAACCATGTATCACATCTTGTCCAAAAATCAAAGGGATTTTTAGTCGGCTACGCATCGCGATTTCTTGTGCCTTGCGGATTTTTTGAGGAGTAGTTAAGCTAAAAATACCCCCAACATTTCCTTTGGCGATTTTTGATTCTACGCCAGTACTTACTGCTGCTCCCGTGGTTGCTTCGCCTCCGGTAACAAGGTTCAATTGGCCAATTTTTTCATCCACCGTCATTTTAGCCATGAGGTTTTTGACAAAAGCATCCATTTTCTGTTTCTCGGTAACAACTGTTTTTGCTTTTTGTGCAAAAGCAGGTAACGCTAAGGCTGCGGCAAATGCTATAATGATTTTCTTCATGCTATAATCTCTATTTTGAATAGGTAAAACCTAGTTTAGTTAATCCTGTTTGTATCTCTGGGGCACTCATGAAAAGTTTCCATAATAAGCCTGTACGGCCATTTTCTATCATCACTACAATTGGACCTTGGTCAATGCCGATATATCTTTTTGGGTACCAGTTAGCGGTTTCGCTGTAGGCGTCGTAAAATCCAAATTCGCCCCAAACTTTGTCTTTCATATCTTCATATAAATGTCTCATCACCTGCATGCTTTCCTTTGGCGCATAAGGATAAGAAGAAAGTGCTGCCGTTGGACTTATTACCCCAAAATCTTCATTGGGCATGTGTGCAGCATAACCTTTTACAGAATAGCTGGCCGTTAAGCCCCACGAGTTTTTGCCATAACCTTTAAAGCCTTTTGGGTTGGCAATGGCATATTCGTAGTTGATAAGGGTGTGGCTTTTGTTTTCTTCCCAATAATCGGCGTATTTGTCTTTTAAACCTTTTGGATTTAAGCCTAGATAAGAATAATGTGCCCAAAAAAGTGGGCCAACACTTTCGCCTACTACATTGTGTTTTAATTTTACAGGATGTCCGTAAAGGGAAATATTGGTGTTAATGGCTCCGCTTTTTGCCCAGCCTTGGTGATAAACTTCTGGGGGCACGCCATGAGTAGGGGAGCAAGCCGCCATGATGTAGGTAATTAAACATTCGTTATAACCTGTAATGGCAAAGTTCATTTTCCAACCAGAGTTTGGCGACCAATGCCAGTACAATACGTTTTCATTATTTTTTCTGTAGAAATTCCAGTCGATGCCTTTCCAAAGTTCATCAGCTTTTTGAGCTAAGGCCTTTTCTTGTTCGTTTCCGTTGGCATAATATTGACGTACACAAACCAATGCCTGTGCTAAAAATGAGGTTTCTACCAAATCGCCAGCATCATCGTTTTTGCCAAAGGCTTTTGCTTTACCGCTTGGCAGCATCCAGTGTGGCCAAACGCCATGAAATCTATCGGCTTTTGCCAAAAAATCAAGTCCTTTTTTAAGATGGGCATAACCTTGTTCGCGAGTAATGAACTTACGCTCAATGGCCACAATGGTACCCATAATGCCAAAGCCGCTAGCACCCGTAGCAATCACATCTTTATCATTTTGCGGATAGATATTATCGCTATGATAGCGTTCTCTGGAAAGGCCAGAAACAGGTTCGGCACCTTCGTAAAAATACTTGTAGGTTTGTTTTTGCACTACGGTGAGCAATTCATCGTCGGTAAGTTTTTTACTTTGATTGCTGGTCTTACTAACCGAGCAGCTACCTAAAAGGGCAATGATGGGAATAAAGTACTTTAATTTCATTTGTGTGTGTGTTTATAGGTTTGGGCTCGAAAAACCGAGCGATTTCATTCCTGTTTTAATTTCTGGAGCACTCATGAAAAGGTTCCATAATAATTTGCTTCGATGGTTCTCAATCATAATGATGATTGGACCTTGGTCGATGGCTAAAAATGAGCTGGCAAACCAAGGATCGTTAAGGTTAAAGGCATCAATAAAGCCATATTCTTTCCAAAGCTTATCGCCCAATTTATAATAAAAGAACTTAAGGGCCGCCATAGATTGTGTTGGGGTATATGGAAATGAAGCCAACGCTGCGGTAGGTGCAATCACTCCTCTATCGTTAGTGGGTGAGCTAGCCGTGTATCCATTAGGAATATCACTAGCCGTTAGCCCCCAACAATTTGCGCCATAGCCATTGTTGTTTGCTGGATTGGCCACGCAGTAATTGTAGTTAATCATGGCGTGTGCCTTGTTCTGCGTTTCGTAATTGGCATAAATATCACTTAATCCATTAGGGTTAATGCCAAGGAAAGAGTATTGTGAAAGGAATAAAGGACCGCCATTTGCACTGCCTAAGGGGAGTTGTACGCCGTAATAGGTGCTGCCGTTTTTCATGGCACCATTTTTGGCCCAACCTTCATCGTAAACATTTTTCGGGATATTGTGTGTAGGGGATGAGGCCGCAAGTACATAAGTGATTAAACATTCATTCCAACCTTGTATTTTAAGGTTCATGTCCCAATTGTAGTTGGGGCTCCAATGCCAAAATAGTGAGTTGCTGCCATTTCGGTACCAATCCCATTCTACTTGGTTGTATAGGGCGGTGATGTCGTTTCTTAAGTTGGTCTCGGCAGTGTTAGCTCCATCAAAATATTGACGTGCGGTTAAAAGGCCAGCCATTAATAGGGAAGTTTCCACTAAATCGCCCCCATTGTCTTTGGTACTAAATGCGATGGCTTTTCCGGTATTGCCGTCTATCCAGTGGGAATAGGCACCATGAAAACGATCAGCTGTTTTTAAGAAGTTGACGATTTGCTGTGTTCTGGCTAGTCCATCGGCTCTGCTGATAAAATTACGGTGAATGCCAGTAATGAGGGCCATTACACCAAAACCAGATCCTCCAGAGGTAACGGTGTTCCCTGAGGTGTTTCTTTCCCTGGCCATGCCACTAGCGGGATGGGCAAAATCCCAGAAGTATTTAAAGGTTTGTTTTTGAACAAGGGTAAGCAACTCATCGTCACTTATCCTTGGAAATTTATCGGTATCATCTAAGCCTGAGATGAGGGTAATGTTCACGGGATTGATCAGTCGGCCACCGCCAGCTGATTTGAGTTGGTCGTTCACAGCAAGTTCATAACTGCTAAACGAAGAGAGATTGTTTTGAGGTGTTACATTTGCAATTTTATTGCCGTCTTCATAGGTAACGGTAATTGGTAAATTTGTTCCTAAAGCATCTTTTAACAAAATGCCGCTATTTACTGTAGTGGTATTGATGGCTTCGGTAAAAGTAAATTTAATGATTGGTTTAAGGGGTAGGTTGGTGTATTTTAAGCTACCATTACTGACTCCATTTACTGTGAAATGTAAAGAAGTATCAGTATTTGTGGGTTTGCTTGTATTGCTTTTTTTGCAGGAAAGCAGAACTGAGATGCCTAAACACAAATAAAAAGTCGATGGATAAAGGGTAACGTTCTAAGATGATTCACAACAAAAAGGTTTATAAAGGGGTTTCAAGAAAAAGGCACAGCAGAACACTGTGCCTTTATGTATTTTAATTATTATTTACCTGCTTTACCCAGGTTGTAAAGTGCTTTGATATGAGCATCAGGTAATACTCTGTTGAATATTCTCAATTCATCCACACTTCCAGTCATGGCTGCATAACTCACATCAGCGTTAACGGGTTTGCCAATGGTATTGTAATTTCCTCCAATAATAAATTCGGTAGGTTCATAAGCTTTAAACAAATTATTTCCTGTACCTCTATTGTTGTAAGACCCAACATCTACACCATTTGCCCACATTTTGAAAATACCTGTAGTACCATCATAAGTTAATAGGATATGTGTCCAAACACTGGCACCAAAAGCTGGAGACAATGTTGCATTTAGATTATCCTGTGAACCTACCACTGCAGAAAATCTTGGGCCGATACCTAAGAAAGTAGTAGAAGTGCTTTGGGTATTTAACCTAAAGTCGAAATTTCCATCGAAAATTCCAGGACGGGCCAATTGTAGCAACATGGTTCTTTTTGAACCGTTATTGGCAATTTGCACCCAAGTACTAATGGTGAAACTTTTTAGATTATCTGTTTTAAATGCATCGAACTGTTTTGCATAATAAAGATAACCTGCGGTTAATTTAATTGCTTTGCCTTTCATGCCAGTAACAAAGGCATCACCTGCAGTTTGAGTAGGAGCCGAGTTAGACTTTAGCTCATTTTTGGTGTCGTCAAAAGACCAGTACGCCACTAAATTTTGTGGGAAAATTTGATCGGAGCTGTCATACCCGTCAATTTTGCCAGCGTAATCGTTCGGACTAACCTCAGGCAAGTCATTAGGGTTGTCACTTTTCTTACACGCAGTGATCGACATTGAGATTGCTGCTAAAGTGAAAAGCCATTTGATATGATTATTTAATAATTTCATGGATTGATCTATTTAAGATTAATTATAGAACGGATTTTGTGTAAGCTTATAAGGCTCTTTACTTAAATCGATTTGAGTTTGGGGGATAGGTAAGATATTGTCGCGAGCAGCGTTGAAATTAGGTCTTCCGGCTGCTGGTAATACTGTTCCCGAGATGCCCCATCTTACTAAATCAAAGAAACGGTCATGTTCCATCGCCAACTCTATTCTTCTTTCGTGGCGGATTGCTTCTCTAAGTTGGTTTTGATCTACAAATGTGATGTCAGGAAGTGTACCTGCTGGGGCGCCAGTTCTTGCTCTCGCTCTAATGCTGTTTAGTGCATTTGTTGCAGCGGTAAAGTTAGCAGTGCCACCTACTTCGTTAGCAGCTTCTGCATACATTAATACCACATCTGCATAACGTAAAATACGAATGTTCATCCATCTTCCTGCTCTGTTGTTATACAATGCCCTAAATGCTGGATTGGTATATACTTTATGGTTATAGATGGGATTAACCCATGTGCTAGGGGTTACCTCGTCATAAACGGTTCTATACGTAGTGGTAGCGGTACTTCTATATAAAAAAGTTCTGGCTTTACGAGGATCATTCGGTTCGTATGCGGCTTCTAGATTGGTATTAGGAACATTCCAGCCATAACCTAAATTCCATACGCCCCCATCTCTAACCCCTTGCCATTGTGTAAACTCAGCACCATTAGCGGTAGGTACTGTAGCAGACGCAGTAGCTTGTACCTCAAAAACCGATTCTTTACTGTTTTCTCCACTTTCTCCGAAAATTCTGGTATAAGGAGTAGACAGGTCATACTGGCCAGAAGTCATCACTAAATTAGCTGTGCTCATTGCGGCACCCCATTTTTGTTGAGTTAAATATACTTTAGCTAATAAGCCATTTGCAGCACCTTTGGTTAAACGTCCCACAAATTTTGCATCCCAATTAAGAGGAAGATTGGTTGCCGCATATTGCAAATCGGCTTCAATAAATGGATAAATTTGAGCAGGAGTTACTTGTGCCGCACCCGGTTGACTAGGCGTAAGGACCTTATCTATCAAGGGAATTCGGCCAAAAAATCTAACCATATTAAAATACGCATAGGCACGAAGGAATCTGGCTTCTCCACGAGCGATATTTTTTTGTGCATCGGTAGCAACTACCGAAGTATTGGTTTCGATTTCGTTTAAGGCAGTATTACATTTCGCAATCATCGAATAGTAACCTGTCCACATTCCGTTAAGAATACCATTGTTTGAAGCTGCAGGGAAAAAATCCAGCGAGTTAGCATTGTCTCCACCATCCGTTGCAGTACTTCCTTTATCTGCGTCATCGCTTCTCACGCTGGTAGCTAAAAAGAAGCCTGTACAATGCACATCATAAGACCTGAGGTCATTATATGCACCAAATAGATATTGATCATAAGGGCCTGAACCTCCAGGGAAAGGATAGTTGTCTACCGTGTATTCTCCTTGTTTATTTGTATCTAGGAATTTTTTACAACCTGAATTATAAAATGCACAGCTAATTAAAAATAGAAGTGCTACAGTTTGTTTTATATTGTAAGTTTTCATTTCTTCTGTTTAAAAGGTTTTTTACTAGAATGTTAGGTTTAAGCCAAAAGAATAGATTGCCGGGATTGGATAAACACCATTATCAGCTCCAGCAGATAACACACTGCCAATTGGAACCTCAGGAGTATATCCACTTACTTTGCTCCAAGTTCTAATGTTTTGTCCACTTACGTAAACTCTTAATTTTTGGATACCAACTTTGGCCAATACAGTTTTCGGTATAGTATAACCAATTTGAACGTTACGCAATCTGAAATAATCGCCATCCTCTAAAAAATAAGTGCTAAATAACAAGTTGTTGCTTCTAGAAACAATGATAGGTTCAATGTTGCTAGTGCCAGCGCCAGTCCATGCATTTAATCTGTTGGCTTCATAGTTTAGCGGAGCGAAATTTGCTGTACGTCTTTGTAACCAAATTTTGTTGCCGGCAACACCTTGACCATCGATACTTGCATCAAATCCCTTGTAAGCTACTGAAATGTTAAGTCCGTATGAGTAAGGAGGAAATGGTGTTCCCAAATACGTTCTATCTGCAGGAGTAATTACACCATCACCATTGATGTCGGCATATGCAATATCTCCAGGTAATGAAGTAGAAAATGCAGGCATTCTGTCTAAATCAGCAGTAGTTTGGTAAATTCCAACTTGTCTGTAGCCAAAGAAAGAAGCAATAGGTTTTCCTGTTTCGGTAACATTAATCCCACCATTTCCTAATCTTTGATAGTTAACTCCATTACCAATAGATTCTACTCTGTTTTTTACGTAAGAGAAGTTCCCGCCGATGCTGTAGGTGAAATCATTTCCTATTTTATCACTCCAGCCTATGTTTACTTCAGTTCCTTTGTTTGAAACGGTACCTAAGTTGGTATAATAGTCGATGTTTTGACCTTGTAATATCACAGGGACAAATAAGTTTTTAGTGTCTTTATCGTAGTAATTTACTTCTAAACTAAGCTTGTTGTTTAATGCTCTAACGTCTAAACCAAAGTCCAATCCTTGAACAATTTCCCAGCGTAAATTAGGGTCTGGAATATAAGCTGGTTTAATAGACGGATAAACATAATCACCAAATACTGCACCATCTCCTGTTGATAAACCTGCTTGGAAGGCATTGCTTGCAAAAGTATTAATATTGCCAAGTCTTCCCCAGGCAGCACGTAGCTTTAAGAAATCGATGCCTTTAACTTTGCCAAAGAAATCTTCTTCACTCAATACCCAGCCTAAACCAACACTGCCAAAGGTACCCCATCTGTTTTGAGGTGCTACTTTAGAGCTTGCATCTCTTCTTATGGTTGCATTAAGCAGATATTTGTCTTTATAAGAGTAGCTCAAACGTCCGAATACGCCCACTTGAGTTTCAAGTTCACCACTACCGCCGTTGGATAAGATGTTGTTTAATCCAATGGAATTTAAATACCAGAAATCTGGATTGTTAGGAACTACCAAAGTTGAATCGGTTCTTGAACCAGATAATGCTGTATTAGACAAGTTCCAAGTTGTGAAACCAGCCATCGCAGTAATTTTGTGATCTTCTTTAATGGTTTTGTTGAACGTTAAAGTATGATCTTGTTGGAACATTCTTCTTTCAAAAGAACTTTGGTTAACCGTGGTTCTTGCTGTAGGATCTTGGAATACCGTAGTTGGATTGGTGCCTTCTCCAATGTAAACAATAGGGTAAGGAAGAGGATTGTAGCTTCTAACACTGTTGAAACGTAAATCTGTAGAGACAGTAGATTTCCAAGTGAAATCTTTTAGAAACTTAATTTCTGCAAATAAACTACCAGTAACTCTGTAACCACGGTTAATGGCTTTGTCTCGCATTCTATCTATTGCATAAACCGGATTGCCTACTTGCGCTCTTTGGAAAGAAGGCATTGCATTATACAGGCCATTTTCATTCATTACAGGAACGATAGGGGCTGCCCAAGTTCCAGAGTTTAAGTTCACGGTAGAAGGAGAGTTCCTAAAATGATAACCGGTAATGTCGCCACCAATTTTAATGTTTTTAGTAACATTGTTTTCTTGGTATAACCTAGCAATATATTTTTTGAAATTGCCATATTTGATTACCCCATCTTGATCATTATAGCCTACATTAATAAGTGTAGAGCTTTTTTCTGAAGAATTAGAAATCGTTAGAGAATTTGTATTAATGTAAGCATCTCTTAATATTTCTTTTTGCCAGTTGGTATTGCCTGTATAGTTTCTGAAATCAAAAGCAGTTGAGTTGGGAGTGCCAGCTAGGGCTGCGGTATAAAGATTTGTAAAGCCCTTAGCATCTGCTACTTCAATTAGCTTGTCTACATGTTGTACACCCACCGTGCTTTGGAAAGTTACGGTTGTTTTTCCTTTGGCGGCTCTTTTGGTAGTAATGGCAATTACACCATTGGCACCTCTTAAACCAAAGATGGCTGTTGATGAAGCATCTTTTAAAAGGTCAATGGTTTCAATATCGTTAGGATTAAGGTAGTCGATGTTTTCTTGTAAAATACCATCAACAACGTAAAGAGGGTCGGCGCCGTTTGGACTGGCAATACCTCTAATTCTAACGGTTGGAGAACCCCCAGGTGTACCCGAATTGATAACCGTTAAGCCAGGTACTTTCCCTTGTAATGCACTTACCGGATTAGTAACTGTCATTTTTTCGATTTCTTCACCCTTAACGCTTGCAATGGAACCCGTTAAGTCTCTTTTTCTTTGAGTACCATAACCTACTACCACTACTTGCTGTAAATCATTAGCCGATGGTAGTAAGGTAATGTTAATTGTGGTCCTGTTGTTCACAGGGATTTCTTGATTGGCAAAGCCAATGAAGGAAAATACCAATGTAGCGTTTGCTGGTGCGCTAATGGTGTAACTTCCGCTTGCATCTGTTTGTACGCCGTTAGTGGTGCCTTTGATCATGATACTTACCGAAGGGATCGGAAGATTTTGGTCGTCTTTTACCACACCCTTAACTGTAACGTTTTGGGCAAAGGCAACGTCTGATAATAAAAGCAAACAAAAACAAGCTAAAACAGAGAGTTCTGTAAAGATTTTTTTCATACCGTTGATTTAATATTTGATTATTTGAACACACAGTCAGTGGAGACATTTTGTGGTGCTACTCCAGTTTTGACTACACGAATGTTGAACTTTTGTTTGGTATGAACAACAAAAAATACTTGCACATTACTACATCAAGTATGGTGATTGTGTTATCTCAAGCTTAGCTTGTACCGCTGTTTTTGTTGTTTAAACAGCGGTTTTTGTTTGTTTGATTAAGAAAATGGTACTACTACAAAAAGAGTCTGTTGGCGTATTTTTAAATCACACAAAAATGTGATATGAGAGGTAATGATGTAGTATTAAAGTTCAATGAGAAACTCGGTGAGGTTCTTATCATGGGGTACCGCCAGTTTTTTACGCAAACGATACCGACGTATTTCTACGCCCCTAACAGAGATATTTAGCAGTGATGCCATCTCTTTGCTGCTCATGTTCATGCGTAGGTATGCACAAAGTTTGAGATCGTTTGGAACCAAGTCTGGATGATTAGCTTTTAATTTTTTGAAGAAACTTTCATGGGCTTCATTGAAACTGTTTTCAAACAAATTCCAATCACGCTCGTCATTCATCCCATCATCGATGATTTTTTGAATTTTACGCAATTGGTCGTCTTGTGGCTTTTGATCTTTGTTATCTTTAAGCTTGTAAAGCTCCTGACTAATCTTCTGCAGCAGCTCATTTTTGTACACCAAGCTCATGGCAGAATTAGCTAGTTCGCGGCTCTTGCCCGCTAACTCGGCCTGTAGTTTATCGGTTTGTAATTTGGCAATCTGCTTTTCGGTTGCTTCCGCTTCTTTTTTCAGATAGTCTTCTTGCTCTTGCTGAAGTTTGTCGGCTATCTTCTGTTGATCTTTTTTAAGCTTTGCCTCGTATACTTTTTTACCTACAATAAGACCAATGATAATGCAGATGAAATAAAAGGCCCAAGCCCAGTTGCTGGCGTACCAAGGGGCAAGAATCACAATTTTAACAGAACTGATTTCGCTGATGGCATGTTCATCTATTTTTGCACGTACTTTAAAAATGTAGGTGCCGTTGCTCAAATTGGTAAAATCTTTTTGTGTAGCAGGACTCCATTCCGACCATTGTTTCGAAAATCCCTCTAGGTAATATTGAAACTTGATTTTGGACAGGCGGTAGTATGGAAGGGCAAAAGAGATACGAATGCTATTCCTAGAAAAAGGAATTTCGATCTCTTCTTCACTATTTACACTTTCGGCAATGATGCTGTATTTGTCAGTAATGTCATCAATTTTGCCAATGAGTACTTGCGGTAATTTGGTAGATGCTTTAATGGTTGCTGCTAAGGCATCATTATAAATAGCAAAACCATCATCCACACTTATTAAATAAATGTTGTTGCTTATTTGGCTGATGTTCTCATAGTATTGAACCATGCGGCCATCAAGAATGTTAAAGCGGTTTGAGTCGATGACAATTTTTCCAGGCTCATTAAAATTAGCCAAACTCATGCGCCCGTGATTGATGAACCAGTACTTGCCGTTACTTGCTTTGATAATTTTATTGGAAGTGCTGAAGTTGCCTAGCTTGTTGTTCAAGGCATGGTATTTATTAAAGCGGTCGTTGATGTCGTCGTATACATAGAAGCCAGAATCGGAAGAGAAAACTACTCTGTTCTCTAAATTGAAGGCATTGATGTTAAAACTACTCGGCAGCCCATTTTTATCATCGTAATATTTTATTTTGACCGTTTTTTTAAGGTCTTCGCTTACATTGATGCGATAAAGCCCTTGATAGGCATGACTTACCCAGATGTTCCCTTTATGGTCTTGCTCTACGTAACGAGAAGGTTCGCCAAAGCCCTCAATTCGATGACTAAAACTCCAATTGCCACTAGCATTTTTGACATAAATGCTCAAACCTGTATAGGTTCCCTGAATGAGGTAATTTGGATTACTGTTGAGTTTCTTTAGGGTCCAACCTCCGTTAATATTGGAGATTTTTTCAATTCTATCGCCAACAATCGAAAAGGTTCCATTGTTATGTCCACAGATGAGTTGATTGTCTATACGGCTTAAATCCCATACCTGTCCCTGCGAGTTTGGGATTAGCTTGAAATCGAAATTCCCAGCCGCATTATTGCTCCAATTGCCGTAAAACAGACCCTGATTGGTTCCTAGGTAGATTTTGTTTCCAAAGATCAAGCTAGAATAAACGGTTCCAAATTTTCCAGTTTTATCAAAATAGAAGGATAGGGGAGAGTTTAATTCAATACGATCAATACCATTATCTAGTCCAACCCAAAGGTTGTTTTCATTGTCATTATAAATACTGAGTACGGTATTGTTTTGTAGTCCGCTGGTTTTATTGATGGTTTGTACCACATTGCCATTGGAATCGATAATGATAACGCCATTTAGAATAGTACCAAAGGCATAATAATTATTAAGTACCCTTGCACCGTTATTGAGCTGATAGGTTTTTAAAAACTGATTGGCTTGGTTGGTAAACGGACTAAAGGTTTTTCCATCATAAATGAATAGTCCGTTTTTACTGGTACCTATTAGAAATTGGTTGTTT
>Ga0222426_100817_pt1 | contig 15821 bp, 15 predicted proteins | sample 2B50Ametagenome_FD_180087 | JGI IMG/M metagenome (GOLD analysis project Ga0222426, IMG submission 180087) | Enriched microbial communities from leaf-cutter ant dump, University of Wisconsin, Madison, United States - 2B50A (version 2) | ecosystem: Environmental > Terrestrial > Nest > Insects nest... | reverse complement strand
CCTGGCTGACGGTGGCCAGGGTGCCGGTGATGCACACCAGGAAGACGAAGAACCAGATGGGCAAGGCCAGCCAGCTGTGGATCAGGAACCAGTTCCTGGCACGGGATTTCTTGGACATGGGGGCTTCAGGCTTCACGCAGTGGAGGAGGCGGCGACGCCGCCGGGGCCCCGCCATTGGCCGGGGATTCTATGGATAAGGACGGATGAGACGGAGAAATCGGCCAGTGGGTTTGCAATAAATTATTTCATCGCTCCGGTTGCCGGTTTTGCCTCGCTCGTTCGTCTTCATTAGAGAAAGCCGCAATGGCGGCCCGGAAAAGGACTCTTTCGTGACCCTCCATCATCGCTTCCCCGACGCGGCCGCCGACGGCCGGCCCGAGGTCCTGCCGCTGGCGCTGCGCCGTGAACTGCGCCCGGCGCGCAAGCTGCTCGAACGCGCCGGCCTGCGTTGCAGCCTGCCGCGCCTGAAGGTACTGGATGTGCTTTGCTCCGGCGGTTTCTACAGCGTTTCGGCGCTGCACCAGCGCCTGCTGGACGAAGCCGCGCCCATCTCGCCCAACTGCGTGCGCCAGACCTTGCGGCGCCTGCATGCCAGCGGCGTGCTGCGCCGCGATGCGCAGCGCCGCTACGGCCTGGAGACAGAGCTGTTGGCTTAGGGCCGAGGGGTTCGTGGACGAACGATTGGCGTGTCGGCCGGCCAACCCGGTCTACAGTTGAAGTGTCGATCATTCGTTGAAAGAACCTGAGGGAGTGTAGCCATGAGCCAGCTGTTCGAGCCCCTGACCCTGCGCCAACTGACCTTGCCCAACCGCATCGGCGTTTCCCCCATGTGCCAGTACTCGGCCGAGGACGGCCTGGCCAACGACTGGCACTTGGTGCACCTGGGCAGCCGCGCCGTGGGCGGCGCCGGCCTGGTCCTGGTGGAAGCCACCGCGGTGGTTCCGGAAGGGCGCATCACCGACCGCGACCTGGGCCTGTGGAAGGACGAACAGGTCGAGCCCCTGCGGCGCATCACCCGTTTCATCGAGTCCCAGGGCGCTGTGGCCGGCATCCAGCTGGCCCACGCTGGACGCAAGGCCAGCACCTACGCGCCCTGGCTGGGCAGGCCGGGGAGCATGCCGGTGGCCGAGGGCGGCTGGGTGCCGCTGGCGCCGTCGGCCATTGCCTTCGACCCCAAGCACACCACGCCCACGGCGCTGACCGAGGCGCAGATGGCCGAGGTCACCCAGGCTTTCGTCCGCTCCGCCGAGCGCGCCCTGGCGGCGGGCTTCAAGGTGGTGGAGGTGCACGCGGCCCACGGCTACCTGCTGCATCAGTTCCTCTCGCCGCTGTCCAACCAGCGCCGCGACCAGTACGGCGGCTGCTTCGAGAACCGCATCCGCTACCTGCTGGAAGTGACCCAGGCGGTGCGCGAGGTCTGGCCTGAGGAACTTCCGCTGCTGGTGCGCCTGTCGGCCACCGACTGGGTGGAGGACGGCTGGAACCCCGACGAGACGGTGGTGCTGGCCCGGCGCCTGAAGGACCTGGGCGTCGACCTGATCGACGTGTCCTCCGGCGGCACCGCGGTGAACGCCGAGATTCCGGTGGGCCCGGGCTACCAGACGCAGTTCGCCGAGCGGGTGCGCAAGGAGGCCGAGATTGCCAGCAGCACCGTCGGCATGATCACCGAGCCGGTGCAGGCCGAGCACATCCTGCGCACCGGCCAGGCCGACCTGATCCTGCTGGCCCGCGAACTGCTGCGCGAGCCCTACTGGCCGCTCAACGCCGCCGACGAGCTGGGCGGCCAGCAGGTGCCCTGGCCGGCGCAGTACCTGCGCGCGGCCCATCGCGGCACGCCAATGCGCAAGCCCCTGGGCGAAGCCTGAGGCCATGGCGCGCCGTCCGTCGGGCGGCGCGCCAGCACTTTCGTACAACAAAATGTGAAATGGATCGTATGCAGGCATTTTGCTGCTATGCTCCGCCGCAACGCGTCAGGACGACGCACTTGCCACTGGTAGACGCATGGACGCACGCACCCCACCCTCCGCCGTGCCGGAGTCGGAGATCGCCCTGCTGGCGAACATCCTGGCCCTGGCGACGCGCAACATGTCCGCCCTCAGCACCCTGATCGGCCAGCTTTCCCTGGAGCTGGGCCGCAGCACCGACCCGCACCTGCAGCAGGTCGGCCAGCGTGCCCTGAACGACATCGCCCAGCTGGCCGGCGACCTGGAAACCCAGTGGGAGCTGATCGGCAGCCTGGCGCGCTTCTGCCCGCTGCTCAAGCGCAGCCAGCTCAAGCCCGAGCCGCTGCTGACGGAAATCCACATCACCGAGCTGCCCACCGCCGAATGAGCCTTTGATCGGGATCAGGCCCTGGCCGCCGGGGCGGGACTAGCCTGTCCTGACCATTCCCCGAAAGGAGCCCGGCCATGAAAGCCCTGGTTTACCGCGGTGTCGGCGACATCGCCCTGGAAGAGCGCCCCGACCCCGAACTGCAGGCGCCCGGCGACGCCGTGGTGCGCCTGGTCCGCACCACCCTCTGCGGTACCGACCTGCACATCATCAAGGGCGACGTGCCGGCCTGCAAACCCGGACGCATCCTCGGCCACGAGGGCGTCGGGGTGGTCGAGCAGGTCGGCGCGGCGGTCAGCCAGTTCAAGCCCGGCGACCGCGTGCTCATCTCCTGCATCAGCGCCTGCGGCAAGTGCGACTTCTGCCGCAAGGGCATGACCTCGCACTGCCGCACCGGCGGCTGGATCCTCGGCCACCTGATCGACGGCACCCAGGCCGAGAAGGTGCGCATCCCCCACGCCGACACCAGCCTCTACCACCTGCCCGCCGAGGCGGACGAGGAGGCCATGGTGATGCTCAGCGACATCCTTCCCACGGGCTTCGAATGCGGCGTGCTCAACGGCCGCGTGCAGCCCGGCGGCAACGTCGCCATCGTCGGCGCCGGCCCGGTCGGCCTGGCCGCGCTGCTCACCGCGCAGTTCTACTCGCCGGCGCGGATCATCATGATCGACCTGGACGACAACCGCCTGGAAGTGGCGAAGGGCTTCGGCGCCACCGACTGCTTCAATGCCGGCGACCCGCAGCTGCTGGAGAAGGTGAGGGCGCTGACCGACGGCCTGGGTGTGGACAGCGCGGTGGAAGCGGTGGGCGTGCCGAGCACCTTCAGCCTGTGCGAGGAGCTGATCGCACCCGGCGGCGACATCGCCGTGCTCGGCGTACACGGGGTGCCGGTGGAGTTGCACCTGGAGCGCCTGTGGTCGCACAACATCACCCTGCGCACCCGCCTGGTAGACGCGGTGACCACGCCGATGCTGCTCAAGAGCGTGCAGGCCGGCAAGCTGCAGCCCGAACAGCTGATCACCCACCGCTTCGCCCTGGGCGACATCCTCCAGGCCTACGAGACCTTCGGCAAGGCGGCGCAGAACAAGGCGTTGAAGGTGATCATCGAGGTTTGATGGCGGGGGGCTTTGCGTATTTTCGTAGGAGCGAGCTTGCTCGCGAACCGTGTATTCCTGCGATGTTGGCGTGATGGATTGACTCCGCTCCCTCTCCCCAACCCTCTCCCTGAAGGGAGAGGGGGCTGTCCGTGCTGGCGGAAACGGGTGGTGTTTGCCGGCGAGCATCGATGTTGCGCTTCACACCGTAAGGCTCCCTCTCCCTTCAGGGAGAGGGCGGGGGGAGAGGGTTGGTGGGGCTAGCGCAAACCTTCCAGCCCCAGGCCAACCTCACCACCCCAACTGCTTATGCAACCCAAGGGCGTCGTAGTAATCCCCCTGGTAAACGATCTTTCCGTCCTTGACCTTCACATAGCTCACACCGTCGAACGACAGCGGCTTGTTGGTCGCCGGCGTCTGCGCGTCCCAGGCGCCGGTGTTGGTGCCGCTGAAGGTCCACTGGAAGGCGATGCCGTCCTTGTCGACGATGGGCTTGCCGTTCATCTTCCACTTCAGGTCCGGCACGGCGCCGACGAAGACCTTGATGACGTTGTCGCGCGCGGCCTCGCGGCCCTTCTGCGGGGTGCCGACGGTGACGTCGAAGTACTCCGCGTCCTTGGCCAGGTAGCCGGCGGCCTTCTCGGCGTCGTGGGCGTTCCACGCGGCCATGTAGGCGTCGACTATCTGTTTTGGCGTCTCGGCCGCCTGGGCCAGGCCGGCGAGGGTGAACAGCGACAGCAGGTAGAACGCTCTGACGAGGTGACGCATGCTTGCCTCCGTTGCGGGCGCGCCCGCGGGTTGTGGGCCGGGTGGCCCTGGGTGCCGGGAAGTCGCTGGGTTCCCGCGTTCGCGGGAATGACTATGGGAGATCGTGCGCTAGCTAACCCCGTCACCCCCGCGAACGCGGGGGCCCAGCGACTTGCCTCAGTGCTTGAACATCACATGACGAACGGCGGTGTAGTCCTCCAGCCCGTACATGGACATATCCTTGCCGTAGCCGGAAAGCTTCATGCCGCCATGGGGCATCTCGGTGGTCAGCATGAAGTGAGTGTTGACCCAGGTGCAGCCGTACTGCAGGCGGGCCGCCAGGCGGTGGGCGCGGCCGATGTCGCTAGTCCACACCGAGCTGGCCAGGCCGTAGTCGGAGTCGTTGGCCCAGGCCAGCGCCTGCGCCTCGTCGTCGAACTCGGTGACCGAGACCACCGGGCCGAAGATCTCGCGGCGCACCACTTCGTCGTCCTGGCGGGCGCCTGCCAGCACGGTCGGCTCGAAGAAGAAGCCGGGGCGGTCGGCGCGCTTGCCGCCGGTGACCACCTCGATGTGCGGCTGCTGGCGGGCACGTTCGACGAAGCCGATGACGCGCTCCAGGTGCTGCCCGGTGATGACCGGGCCGAGTTCGGTGTCCGGGTCGTCCTGCTCGCCGTAGCGGATGCTGGCGACGGCTTCGCCCAGTTTCTCCACGAATTTGGCGTAGATGCCCTTTTGCGCATAGATGCGGCAGGCGGCGGTGCAGTCCTGGCCGGCGTTGTAGAAGCCGAAGGTGCGGATGCCTTCCACGGCGGCGTCGATGTCGGCGTCGTCGAAGATGATCACCGGGGCCTTGCCGCCCAGCTCCATGTGCATGCGCTTCACGGTGTCGGCGGTGCCGGCGATGATGCGGCTGCCGGTGGCGACCGAGCCGGTCAGCGAGACCATGCGTACCTTCGGGTGGGTGGTCAGCGGCTCGCCGACGCTGGGGCCGCGGCCGAAGACCAGGTTGACCACGCCGGCGGGGAAGATGTCGGCCATCAGCTCGGCCAGGCGCAGGGCGGTCAGCGGCGTCTGCTCGGAGGGCTTGAGCACCACGGTGTTGCCGGCGGCCAGGGCCGGGCCGAGTTTCCACGCGACCATCATCAGCGGGTAGTTCCAGGGCGCGATGGAGGCGACCACGCCGATCGGGTCGCGGCGGATCATCGAGGTGTGGCCGGGCAGGTATTCGCCGGCGGCGGAACCCTGCAGGCAGCGGCTGGCGCCGGCGAAGAAGCGGAACACGTCGGCGATGGCCGGCAGTTCGTCGTTCAGCGCGGCGCTGTAGGGCTTGCCGCAGTTGTTGGATTCCAGGCGCGCCAGTTCCTCGGCGTGGGCGTCGATGGTGTCGGCCAGTTTCAGCAGCAGCAGCGAGCGGTCCTTCGGCGCGGTCTGCGACCAGGCGTCGAAGGCGGCGTCGGCGGCCTGCACGGCGGCGTCGACCTGGGCCGGGGTGGCCTCGGCGATCTCCACCAGGGTGGTGCCCAGGGAGGGGTTGAGCACGGCGAGCTTCTCGCCTTCGCCAGCGACCAGTTGGCCGTTGATCAGCAGTTTGGTTTGCATTCTTTAAGTCCTCTTGGTCAGGAGCTTGTGGCGTAATCGTTGGTCTTTCTTGTGGGCCCGCCGCTTGCGGCAGTCCTGAGGGGGTTCTATTTGCCACTCCCCGCCACACCCTCGCCACCCTTGGTCAGGTAGTAGGCGCCGAGGATCGGCAGCATGGTCACCAGCATGACCAGCATGGCCACCACGTTGGTCACCGGCACGTCGCGCGGGCGCGTCAGCTGGTTGAGCAGCCAGATCGGCAGGGTGCGTTCGTGGCCGGCGGTGAAGGTGGTGACGATGATCTCGTCGAAGGACAGCGCGAAGGCCAGCATGCCGCCGGCCAGCAGGGCTGAGCCGAGATTCGGCAGGATCACGTAGCGGAAGGTCTGCCAGCCGTCGGCGCCCAGGTCCATCGAGGCCTCGATCAGGCTGTGCGAGGTGCGGCGGAAACGGGCGATCACGTTGTTGTAGACGATCACCACGCAGAAGGTCGCGTGGCCGATGACGATGGTCAGGAAGCCCGGTTCTATCCCCAGCGTCTTGAACGCCGACAGCAGCGCGATGCCGGTGATGATGCCGGGTAGGGCGATTGGCAGGATCAGCATCAGCGAGATGCCCTCCTTGCCGAAGAAGTCGCGGCGGTACAGCGCGGCCGCGGCCAGGGTGCCCAGGAGCATGGCGATCAGGGTGGCGACGCAGGCGATCTTCAGCGACAGGGTGATCGACTCCAGCACGTCCTGGCGGCCGAAGGCGACGCTGAACCAGTGCAGGGTGAAGCCCTGCGGCGGGAAGCTGAACGCGGCGTCTTCGGTGTTGAAGGCATACATGAAGATGATCAGGATCGGGAAGTGCAGGAACACCAGCCCGCCCCAGGCGGCGGCTTTCAGGCCGAAGGAGGCTTTGTCAGAGTGCATCGAAGGCCCCCAGGCGTTTGACGATGGACAGGTACACGGCGATCAGTACGATCGGCACCAGGGTGAAGGCGGCGGCCATCGGCATGTTGCCGATCGCGCCCTGCTGGGCGTAGACCATGCTGCCGATGAAGTAGCCCGGCGGGCCCACCAGCTGCGGCACGATGAAGTCGCCGAGGGTCAGGCTGAAGGTGAAGATCGAGCCGGCGGCGATGCCCGGGATCGACAGCGGCAGGATGACCTGGAAGAAGGTCTGCCGCGGGTGCGCGCCGAGGTCGGCCGAGGCTTGCAGCAGCGACGGCGGCAGGCGCTCCAGGGAGGCCTGGATCGGCAGGATCATGAACGGCAGCCAGATGTACACGAACACCAGGAAGCGCCCCAGGTTCGAGGTGGACAGGGTGTTGCCGCCGACGCCGGGAACGTCCATCAGCAGGTCCAGCAGCCACACCAGGCCGAGCTTCTGCACGAACCACATGGCCACGCCGCCCTTGGCCAGCAGCAGGGTCCAGGCGTAGGCCTTGACGATGTAGCTGGCCCACATCGGCATCATCACCGCGATGTAGAAGAAGGCCTTGGTCTTGCCGCTGGTGTAGCGCGCCATGTAGTAGGCGATGGGGAAGGCCACCACGCCGCTGGCGATGGACACGGCGATGGCCATCGCCAGGGTGCGCTGGATGATGTCGAAGTTGGCCGGGGTGAACAGGGCGGCGAAGTTGGCCCAGGTCAGGTCCGGCGTCACCGTCATGGTGAAGTCGTCGAAGGTGTAGAAGCCCTGCCACATCAGGGTCAGCAGCGAGCCCAGGTAGATGGCGCCGAACCACAGCAGCGGCGGCACCAGCAGCAGCGAGAGGTACAGTGTCGGCCTGCGGTACAGCAGGTTGGACAGGCGCCGCAGCGGGCCGTTGCCGGCCGTGGGCGCCTGCGCGTTCATCGTCAGCTCCATCTCAGGCGCCCTCGTTCAGCGCCACCATGGCCTCGCGCGCCCAGCGCGCGGTCACGCGCTGCCCCGGCTGGTGGGCCACGGCGGCGGCGTCCCACTGGCTGTTGGCCTGGCTCAGGCAGAGGTTCTGGCCGTTGTCCAGGCGGATTTCGTAGCGGGTGGCGGCGCCCTGGTACTGGATGTCGTGCAGCAGGCCGCTGATCTCCAGGTCGCCGGCGCCGCGTTCGCCGCTGGCGAAGCGAATGTGCTCGGGGCGGATGGAGAACGGCTGGGCGTTGCCGGTCAGGCTCTGGGCGAGGTCGCCGCGCAGCACGTTGGAGGTGCCGACGAACTCGGCGACGAAGGGCGTGGCCGGCTGCATGTACAGGTTGCGCGGGGTGTCGACCTGCTCGATGCGGCCCTTATTGAACACCGCCACGCGGTCGGACATGGACAGCGCTTCGCTCTGGTCGTGGGTGACGAAGATGAAGGTGATGCCCAGCTGGCGCTGCAGCTTCTTCAGCTCGCTCTGCATCTGCTCGCGCAGCTTCAGGTCCAGCGCGCCCAGGGGTTCGTCCAGCAGCAGCACCCGCGGGCGATTCACCAGGGCCCGGGCGAGCGCTACGCGCTGGCGCTGGCCGCCGGAAAGCTGCACCGGCTTGCGGCTGCCGTAGCCGCCGAGGGCGACCATGCCCAGGGCTTCCTCGGCGCGCTTCAGCCGCTCGGCCTTGGCCACGCCTTTCACCTTCAGGCCGTAGGCGACGTTCTCCAGCACGTTCATGTGCGGGAACAGCGCGTAGTCCTGGAACACCGTGTTCACGTCGCGCTGGTACGGCGGCAGGCCGGCGGCCTCCTCGCCATGGATGCGGATGGAGCCGGAGGAGGGCTGTTCGAAACCGGCGATCAGGCGCAGGCAGGTGGTCTTGCCCGAGCCCGAGGGGCCGAGCATGGAGAAGAACTCGCCGTCCTTGATGTCGATGGACACCCGGTCGACGGCTTTCACCTCGCCGAACTGGCGGGAGACCTGGGTGAATTGAACAGCGGGGGTGGTCATGGGGCACGCTCCAGGGGCAGGAATCCGGCGTACGAAGGCCCTGCCCGGAAAAATCGGGTGAATCAGAAACGGATGTCGGGAAAGCGGGACGTAGGATGGGTCGAGCGAAGCGATACCCATCGATGGGGCATCGCTCCGGGGTGATGGGTTTCGCGGAGCTCAACCCATCCTACGAATGTCCCTACGGCGCTGGCTTAGCGGCCGCCCATGATCGCGATGTAGTCCTGGGTCCAGCGGCTGTAGGGCACGAACTTGCCGCCCTCGGCCTGCGGGGTCTTCCAGAAGGCGATCCTGGCGAACTGGTCGAAGCCGTTGGTGGCGCAGCCTTCGGCGCCCAGCAGCTCGCTGGCCTTGCAGCCTTCCGGCGCGGCCGGCACCGAGCCGAACCAGGCGGCGACGTCGCCCTGCACCTTGGGCTCCAGCGACCAGTTCATCCACTTGTAGGCGCAGTTCGGGTGCGCGGCCTCGGCGTGCAGCATGGTGGTGTCGGCCCAGCCGGTGACGCCTTCCTTCGGGAACACGGTGGCGATCGGCTGTTTCTCGCCCTTCAGCGCGTTGGCCTGGTACGGCCAGGAGCTGGAGGCGGCCACGCCTTCGTTCTTGAAGTCGCTCATCTGCACGGTCGCGTCGTGCCAGTAGCGGTGGATCAGCGAATGCTGCTTGCGCAGCAGGTCGAGCACGGCGCCGTACTGCGCCTCGGTCAGCTGGTACGGGTCCTGGATGCCCAGTTCCGGCTGGGTGCTCTTCAGGTACAGCGCGGCGTCGGCGATGTAGATCGGGCCGTCGTAGGCCTGCACGCGGCCCTTGTTCGGCTTGCCGTCGGGCAGGTCCTGCGCCTGGAACACCACGCTCCAGCTGTCCGGCGCCTTGGGGAAGACCTTGGTGTTGTACATCAGCACGTTCGGGCCCCACTGGTACGGGGTGCCGTAGGTCTTGCCGTTGACGGTGTACCAGGGCGCGTCCTTCAGGCGCGCGTCGACGTTCTTCCAGTTGGGGATCAGCTCGGGGTTGATCGGCTGCACGCGCTTGCCGTAGATCAGCCGCAGCGAGGCGTCGCCGGAGGCGGTGACCAGGTCGTAGCCGCCCTTGGCCATCAGGCTGACCATTTCGTCGGAGGTGGCGGCGGTCTTCACGTTGACCTGGCAGCCGGTGTCCTTCTCGAACTGGGTGACCCAGTCGTAGGCCTTGTCGGATTGGCCGCGTTCGATGTAGCCCGGCCAGGCGATGATGTCCAGGCGGCCTTCACCGGCGCCGACCGCCTTGATGGCGTCGGCGGCCTGTACGCCGGCGCTGGCCAGCAGGGCGGTGGTGATGGCGCTGAACAGTGCTGTCTTGCGCATGCGATGTCTCCCTCGTTTGTTGTCTCTATTGGTGGGGCAGTGTCAATCGAGCAACGGCCCTCGCGCGGCGTACCGCCGGGGCATTTCTTATGTACCGGCGGGCGGGCCCGCCGGGGCGTTCAATCCAGGCGGTCGCCGTGGCGGGCCATGATGTGGCGCACCACGCTGTAGTCCTGCAGCGAGTCGCTGGACAGGTCCTTGCCGTAGCCCGAGCGCTTGAGGCCGCCGTGGGGCATCTCGCTGGCGAGCATGAAATGGGTGTTGATCCAGGTGCAGCCGTACTGCAGGCGGTTGGCGATCTGGAAGGCCTTGTCCAGGTTCTGCGTCCACACCGAGGAGGCCAGGCCGTATTCGGAGTCGTTGGCCCAGTCCACCGCCTGTTCCAGTTGCTCGAAGCGCGTCACCGTGACCACCGGGCCGAACACCTCGCGCTGGACGATCTCGTCCTGCTGCTTGCAGCCGGCCAGCAGCGTGGGCTGGTAGTAGAAGCCGGGGCCGGAGTGCACGGCGGCGCCGGTCACGCGCTCGATGTGCGGCTGGCCCAGGGCGCGTTCGACGAAGCTGGCCACGCGGTCGCGCTGGCGGGCGCTGATCAGCGGGCCGATCTCGTTGTCCTGGTCGCGCTTGCGGGCGAAGCGGATGCTTGCCACCGCCTCGCCTAGCTCGGCCACCAGGCGGTCGTGGATGCCGGCCTGGGCGTAGATGCGGCAGGCGGCTGTGCAGTCCTGCCCGGCGTTGTAGTAGCCGTGGGTGCGCACGCCCTGGACGACCGCCTCGATATCGGCGTCGTTGCAGACGATGACCGGCGCCTTGCCGCCCAGCTCCAGGTGGGTGCGTTTCAGGGTGCGCGCGGCGGCCTGGAGGATCTTCTGCCCGGTGACGATATCGCCGGTCAGCGAGACCATGCGCACCCGCGGGTGGCCGACCAGGTGGCTGCCGACGTTCTCGCCGCCGCCGCAGACGATGTTGAGCACGCCCGGCGGGAGGATGTCCGCCAGCGCCGGGGCCAGCGCCAGGATCGACAGCGGGGTGTGCTCGGAGGGCTTGAACACCAGGGTGTTGCCGGCGGCCAGGGCCGGGGCGATCTTCCACGCGGCCATCATCAGCGGGTAGTTCCAGGGCGCGATGGAGGCCACCACGCCCACCGGGTCGCGGCGCACCATGCTGGTGTGCCCGGGCACGTACTCGCCGGCCAGCTGGCCCTGCTGGCAGCGCACGGCGCCGGCGAAGAAGCGGAACACGTCGGCGGTGGCGGGGATGTCGTCCTGTCGCGCCAGGTGCAGCGGCTTGCCGCAGTTCAGGGCTTCCAGGCGGGCGAGGGCGTCGGCGCGCTTGTCGATGGCGTCGGCGATGGCCAGCAGCGCGGCGGAGCGTTGCGCCGGGGTGGTCCGCGACCATGCCGGGAAGGCGCGCTGGGCGGCGTCGATGGCCTGTTCGATCTGCTCGGGGGAAGCATCGGCGACCGAGACCAGGGTTTCGCCGCTGGCGGGGTTGAGGATCGCCTCGGCAAGGCCCTGGCCGGGCGTCAGCTGACCGTCGATCAGCAGCTCGGTGTACAGGGTCGGGGTGCTCGCCAGGGCGTTCATCTTCGCGGCTCTTTTCTTCTCGGTCTTGTTTTCGGGGGCCATGGGCTGCTCCAGTGGGTTGCCCGGCCCTTCTGTATGAAGCCAGAGACTAGATTCCGGGCCTGGGGTCGACAAATTCTAAATACTGAAAGTGGCATTCGATTAAATCGAATGCTGCTAGATGGAAGGCCGCTTGGCGTTGGGTTGTTCACGGGCCACGGTGAGGAATGGGTCTACCAGCGCCGGCCGCGCCGTGCCGCGGCGCCAGGCCAGGCCGACGTCCAGCGGCTCGCCGAGGTCCACCAGCGGGCGCGCCTCGATGATGTCGCCCTCGAGCGACCAGGGGCGGTAGGTCATGTCCGGCTGGATCGACAGGCCGAGGCCGGCGGCCACCAGGCTACGCACGGCCTCCACCGAGGCGGTGCGCAGCGTCACCTGCGGCACCAGCCCGGCGCGCGACCAGATGCGCTGGGTGTGCAGGCCCATCTCGTCGGCGTTGAGCTGGATCAGCGGCTCCCCGGCGACGTCCGCCAGGCCGATGCTGTCGCGCTCCAGCAGCGGGTGCTGGGCCGGCAGCCAGAGGCGGTGTGGCGAGTGGGTGAGCACCTCGGTCTGCAGGGCGTGGCGGTCTTCCAGGTTGGAGAGGATCAGCACGCCGACGTCGATCTCTCCGCTCACCAGCAGGTGCTCTATATAAGGCCGCTCGTCCTCCACCACGCGCGTCTGCACGTTGGGGTAGGCGCGCTGGAAGCGGGTGATCAGGTCGGCCAGGTAGTAGCCGGCGACCAGGCTGGTCACGCCGATGGTCAGGCTGCCGGCGACCTTGTCGGTGCTCTGCTGCAGGCTGCGCTTGGCGTTCTCCACCGTGGCCAGGATCAGGTGCGCCTGGCGCAGGAACTGGTGGCCCTGGTGGGTGAGCGTCATGCCCTTGGCATGGCGCTCGAACAGGCGCACGCCGATTTCCTCCTCCAGTTGCTGGATGGCCAGGGTCAGGGTGGACTGGGAAATGAACACCGCCTGGGCGGCGGCGGAGATCGAACCGGTCTCGGCGACGGCGATGAAATGGCGGATCTGGCGCAGGGTCATCATGGGTGGCGGGCCATGGCTTTTGTGCTTTATCGAAAATCTATAGGAGCATTCTTTTAAATCGAATGAAAGCACCCGCCCAGCCCGCCTGCTCTTCGTAGGGGCGAGCTTGCTCGCGAACGGATTCCGCCGCGGGGATCATTCGCGAGCCGCGGCGATGGGTATCGCTTCGCTCAACCCATCCTACGACGACGTTCTCCTGCACCTGTAGGAGCGGGCCCTGCCCGCGATTCGTACTCCCCGGCAATATCCCGAAGCACTCTGCGCCTGCGCACCCACGGGAGCGGGCGCTAGAGTCGAGGTTTCCCTCAACCGACCCAGGAGACCGCCATGAACACCCGTGGCCTGCTCGACCAACTGCTCAAATCCGGCCAGGAACTCCTGCAGAACAAGGGCCTCGCCCAGATCGGCGGCCAACCCGGCCAGGCCCAGGGCAAGGGCGGCCTGGACCTCGGCAGCCTGCTCTCCGGCGCCGGTGGCGGCGCCCTGGCCGCCGGCGCGCTGGGCCTGCTGCTGGGCAGCAAGAAGGCGCGGAAGATGGGCGGCAAGGTCGTCACCTACGGCGGCCTGGCCGCCCTCGGGGTGATCGCCTACAAGGCCTACGGCAACTGGCAGCGCCAGCAGGCCAGCGCGCCGCGCGGCGAGCCGCAGACGGTGGACCGCCTGCCGCCGGTGGAGGCCGAGGCCCACAGCCACGCCATCCTCCGCGCCCTGGTGGCGGCAGCCAAGGCCGATGGCCATATCGACGCCCGCGAACGCCAGTTGATCGACGGCGAGATCGCCAAGCTCACCGGCGACCTGGAACTGCAGGGCTGGCTCGACCGCGAACTGGCCAAGCCGCTGGACCCGCGGGAAGTGGCGGGGGCCGCGCAGAGCGAGGAAATGGCCGCCGAGATGTACCTGGCCAGCCTGCTGATGGTCGACGAGGAGAACTACATGGAACGCGCCTACCTCGACGAACTGGCCCGCCAGCTGAGCCTCGACCCGGGCCTCAAGGCCGAGCTGGAAGCCCAGGCGCAGAAGGCCCTGCAGGCACTGCCGGCCTGATTCTCAGCGCGCCCCTGAATAGTCCCGGACGGCATTGGCGGAATCCGCCACCGGGACTATCGTTGCCTGACTGCAACCACGCCGAGGGCGCTGCCATGAACACCACGGATCTGCTGGAACAACTGCTGCGGGCCGGCCAGGGCGCGCAGGCGCAACAGGGCGGCGCAGGCGGCCTGGGAGGCCTTGGCGGGTTGCTTGGCGGCCTGCTCGGCGGAGCCACCGGCGGTGGCGCAGCGGCCGGAGGCCTGGGTGGCCTCGGCGGCGTGCTGGGCAGCATGCTCGGCGGCGGCGCCCCGGCCAGCCAGGGCCGCTCCAGCGGCGGCGGGGTCAACTACGCCATGCTCGCCTCCCTGGGCATGATGGCCTTCCAGGCCTACCAGAACTGGCAGCAGCAACAGGCGGTCGCCGCGCAGCAACAGCCGCCGACTACCGTCGACCAGCTCTCCGGCGACGAAGCCGAAGCCCACAGCCACGCCATCCTCATCGCCCTGATCGCCGCGGCCAAGGCCGACGGCCGCATCGACGACAAGGAAAAGCAGGCGATCTACGCGGAAATCTCCCGCCACGCCGGCGAGCCGGAACTGCAGGCCTGGCTCGACAACGAAGTGCAGAAACCCCTCGAAGCCGCCGACGTGGCTCAGGCCGCGCAAGGCGACCCGGGCAAGGCCGCGGAAATGTACCTGGCCAGCGTGATGCTGGTGGACGACCAGCAGGAAAGCGAGCGCAACTACCTGGACGAACTGGCCTACCAACTGCAGCTCGACCCGGAACTGCAGGCGCACCTGGAACAGCAGGCCAAGACCGGCGGTGAAGTAGCCTGAAACAACTTCCCACGGCTTTGGGCCGTGCGTGTCAGAGCATTCGTACGTTCACGTTGTCGAAGGGACGCAATCAATCCGGACGAACGCATCCTGCGCGATGCGTTCGCCCTTCAACCGGCAAGGAGGCGTCATGCCCTTCACCCGCTTCACCCTCTCCACCGCGCTGCTGCTCAGCGCCACCGCCACCCTGGCCAACGCCGCCAAGCTCGAAGACGTGGCGCCCTATCCCAAGGCCGAAGACGGCTTCGTGCGCCAGGTCATCCACCTGCCGCAGCAAGCCCACGAAGAGAACTTCAAGGTCGAAGTCCTGGCCGGCAAGATCCTGACCGTCGACTGCAACCGCCAACGCCTGGGCGGCAGCCTGGAAGAAAAGACCCTGGAAGGCTGGGGCTACCCCTACTACCGCCTGGACAAGGTCGGCGGCCCGGCCAGCACCCTGATGGCCTGCCCGCAAGGCATCAGCAGGAAGGACTTCGTACCGGTGGTCGGCGACGGCTTCCTGCTGCGCTACAACAGCAAGCTGCCGATCGTGATCTACGCGCCGAAAGACATCGAAGTCCGCTACCGCATCTGGTCCGCCTCGGACAAGGTCGAACACGCCCGCGCCGAGTAAGCCCCCCGACCAAGCCCATGCATCCTGTAGGAGCGGGCCCTGCCCGCGATTCGCGCGCAGGGCGCGCTCCTACAAGGGAATGGCGTGGCTGGGGTGGCGTAGGAGCGGATCTTATCCGCGATCCGCGCCGAAACCTCCGGCCATCGCGGACAAGGTCCGCTCCTACGGGGAGAGGAATGCCGTATTTCCCGGCGACCTGTAGGAGCGGACTCCGTCCGCGATCCCGCCAGCACTGCTGGCGCCCGGCCAAGCACGGCGATGGGTATCGCTTCGCTCCACCCATCCTACGAAGAGCGCCACGGTTCGGCCTGCGATGCAGTTCGCCTGGACTCACTTAACGTCAACGCCAGGGTTGCCGCACAATACGCGGCCCGCAGCAGGCCAACAGGGAGCGTTCTGTGCAAAGAATCCTGATCATCGGCTCCGGTGGCAGCGGCAAGAGCACCTTGTCCGCCACCCTTGGCCAGCGCCTGGCGCTACCGGTCATCCACATGGACGCGCTGTACTGGCAGCCCGGCTGGCAAGAGCCGGAAAAACCGGACTGGCAGGCCCGCATACAGGTGCTTTGCCAGGGCGAGCGCTGGGTGATGGACGGCAACTACTCCGGCACCCTGGCGCAGCGCCTTGCCGCCTGCGACACCGTGATCTTCCTCGACCTGCCACCCTTGCTCTGCCTGTGGCGCGCCTTCTGGCGCGGCTTCCGCTACCGCGG
>Ga0222426_100806_pt1 | contig 15955 bp, 13 predicted proteins | sample 2B50Ametagenome_FD_180087 | JGI IMG/M metagenome (GOLD analysis project Ga0222426, IMG submission 180087) | Enriched microbial communities from leaf-cutter ant dump, University of Wisconsin, Madison, United States - 2B50A (version 2) | ecosystem: Environmental > Terrestrial > Nest > Insects nest... | reverse complement strand
GACAGCGATGACCGCCGCCAGTCCTGAACGCGCCCTGCGCCGCCGCTGGAGCCGCGCGCTGTCGCTGCTGCTGGCGGCGCCGCTGGCGCTGGTGCTGCTGATCCACCCGGCGCTGATGCTCGACGCCAACGGCGGCTACAGCCACGGCCTGCTGATGCTGGTGATGCTCGGCGTGAGCGGCGGCTTCGTCCACGGCGTGGGCTTCGACCCGCGCGGCCGGCTCTGGGCGCTGCTGTTCGGGCCGCCCGTGGCCTGGCCGCTGATGCTGCTGGGCTATGGCCTGCTGCTCTACGCGCGGACGAGTTGAGGCCGCGCGTCCCCACCCATCGGAAGAGCCACGCCCATGCATCGCCACCCCGGCGGCGGACAGCGACACCTGCACGACGGCAAGCCCTCCACGCCAGCGAGCCATCCGACGGCAGCGCAAACCACCTATTCCGCTTCAACTCACCCTGGCAGGTTCAAACATGAAAAACCTTTCCATCGTCATTCCGTTGCTCGCCCTGCTCTTCTCCACGGGCTGCGCCCAGCTGGAGAAAGCCCGGGCGAAGCGCGACGCCGATCCCGCCGCCTACGACGCCATGGACCTGAACAGGCACTACTTCTCCCAGGATCCCCGCGACTGGGTACAAGGGAGCTGATCCCGCCACGGCCTGGCGGGAATGGCCCCGCTGGCCTAGATCAGCCAGGGAGCAGGAAGCGCCGGACCTGAACGATAGGATGGTGTGCTCATTGCGCATGGAAACAGTCCGGAAGCCTTGACCCAGGTCATTCGTTTCCGGCCTCCGGCGAAAACATAGTGGAACCGAGCGCCCGAGGGGGCCAGACATGGACGCCGGCGAGTTATCCCACCCTCGGGCGCTCCCCCATCGGACCGGAGGAGGACCTTATCCGCGATTTTCGGCTGCGGGCCGGAACATCGGTGGCAGGTCCAAGAGCCCCTCTCCCTAACCCCCAAAGCCACAGGCACGCACCATTCGCAAACGCGATTCGCGGATAAGATCCGCTCCTGCGGGCTGCCCCGGCACCGTGCCCATGCAGGAGCGCGCCCTGCGCGCGAAATCGCGGGCAGGGCCCTACGGTTCCAGGAAGCACGGCTTTTCGTAGGATGGCGTTGAGCGAAGCGATACCCATCACCGCCACCGCATGGGTTTCGCAAGCTCAACCCATCCTACGAAGAGCACCTCGGCGCAAGACAGTTGCTCCTACGCAAAGCTCTCCGATCCCCCATGAAAAAGCCGCCACGACGCATGGGGTCGTCGTGGCGGCCAAGGGGAATGAATCGGACGGCCGAAGCCGGCATTCACGAACTCAAGGCGGTTTGAATGAAGTCAATGGACAACCCTCGATATATGGAGTACGCGGTATCAACTGATACTTCGAAAAATCTTTAAATCCGCAACTAACCTAGAACTTCGCCTCCAGATCCAATTGCAACGTATCGATATCCGCATCTTTACGCGAACCACTGGCGGCATCCGACCTGGCCATGAAATAAGTGGCACCCAGGGCGAAGTTCTTGTCGATGTCGTAGGCAACTTTGAACTTGTGACCACGAGATGCGGTGTAACCATTGGCGAAGTCCGAATCGGTAAATGCCCCGACCACCGCATTACGCTGCACGTCGCGATAGTTGTAGTCGAAGCTGAAGTCACCCACCTTGGTCTTCGCGCCGGTCAGCCAGGCCGTATCTTCACTGCTATCGGTCGCCTGGTTGACCACGTATTGCCCATAAAGCGAAAGCGGAACCGGCAGGTTGCCGAAGTCCAGCTGGCCGAAGCCTTCGTAGAGGCGGAAGTCCCTGGTGGTGTTGCCGTTGGCGGAAAGCTGGCACGGCGTCGTGGTGGCCGAGCCGCAGGCACTGTCGGTGTCGTTGTCGTAGGCGTAGAGGCTCGCCCCGAGGGTCGCCTTGATGCCGTCGATGGGCGCGAAGCGGGCGCCGAACTGGCCGCTGTACAGGCGCAGGTCATGCTGGAAGGCGTAGCCTTCGCCGTCGACGTTGTCCTTCAGGTTGAAGTAGCCGGCGCTGCCGAACAGCTCGGCGCTGCCGCCCAGTGGGTATTTGTAGGTGGCGGCGAAGCCTTCGGGGTTGATGTCGCCGTCCCAGATGACATCGCCTTCGCTGACCCACGGCTGGTTCATCTTGCCGCCGATCAGGTGCAGGTTCTTCACCTCGGTGGGGTGGAAGTCGATGTAGGCCTGGTCCAGCCACAGCTGCTTCTTGTCGAAGTAGTTGTCCATGCTCTGGTTGGTCGAGCGGGCGTCGTCGCCGCTGCCGGTGGCGATGCGGATGCCGGTGTCCACCTGCGGGTTGATCTGGCTGTAGAAGCCGACCCGCGCGCGGATGCGCTGGCGGTTCTGGTCGCCCTTGCTGCCGCTGTTCTGCGCATGCACGGTTTCCTGGCGCACGCGGACGTCGCCCTTCACCTGGGTCCTGGCGGCCCAGGCGATGCTCTGCTCGAAGGCGCTCATCTGCTCCTTCTTCGCCTTGGCCTGCTCCGCGGCAGCCTGGTTCTCCTTGTCCAGCTCGGCCGTGAGTTCGGTGTACTGGGCGGCGCTGATCGAACCATTGGCCTTGAGCATTTCCAGCAACCTGGCATCGACCCCCGCATGCGCCGGAACACTCAGGACGAGCAATGCCCCGGTACAAATCCCCATCCCGCCCAGTGCAGAAATACTACGCATCAAGAATCTCCTGAAATCCGATAAAGGCGGCAACTGCCACCCAATTAATTCGGTTCCCACAAAGTTCTCCGCCACCGGCGAAGACCTTGTCCCCAAACCGGGGCCGATTCTTGTTTTTTGAATATTGCAGAATGGTTTCAAGCGAAGACGGAACATGAACCAGCAGAACATCAAGAGCCCCTGCAGCCCTTATGGATTGCGGATTCATATACTATTTGGCGAGGGTGTTTTTACGCGCAGCGGCTATATTGCCGGGCGGGAAATACCTAGCATTCTAAAAGTGAAGAACCCTGCTGTTTTCGGTCGAATGAAAGTTCGATCGACTCTCTGAATAGAGCAACCAGAATTCAGCGATCCCGGGCCCCCTTCGGCCTCGTTGCCGAAGGGGGCCGGGCGATCAATCCGCCATACCGGCGTCGCCAGGCTGGCGCGTCTTCAGGCGGTGCTCCAACTGCCGGCGGGTGATGCCCAGCAGCCGCGCGGCGCCGGCGACATTGCCGCCGGCCCGGCCCAGGGCACGCTTCACCGAAGCCTCGATCAGCTCCTCCAGCGGGTGCTCGTCCAGCCACTGCTCGATGATCCGCTGCCGCTGCTGCGGGGCCTCGAAGGCCGGCCGGGCTTCCGCCTCCCGCGCCGGGGACAGGAACAGGTCGCTCAGGCCGATGGGCTCGTTGTCGTCGGCCAGGACCACGCCTCGCTCGATGATGTTCTCCAGCTCGCGCACGTTGCCGGGATAGTGGTATTCCAGCAGCGCCCGCACGGCCGCGCGCGAGAGGCCCTTGATGGTGCGCTGGTGCTGGGTGGAGAAGCGCTTGATGAAGTAGCGGATCAGCAAGGGGATGTCGTTGCGCCGCTCGCGCAGCGCGGGGATGTGGATGGGGACGACGTTGATGCGGTAGTACAGGTCCTCGCGGAAACGGCCCTGCTGGACATCCTTCTCCAGGTCCGCGTTGGTGGCGGCGATGACGCGGATGTCGACGGGGCGCGGCGCATCGCCGCCCAGCCGGTCGACCTCGCGTTGCTGCAGCACGCGCAGCAGCTTCTCCTGGGCCACCGAGGTCAGGGTGCCGATCTCGTCGAGGAACAGGGTGCCGCCGTCGGCCTGCTCGAAGCGCCCCGGCCGGCTGCGGTGGGCGCCGGTGAAGGCGCCCTTCTCCACGCCGAACAGCTCCGACTCGATGAGTGTTTCCGGCAGGGCCGCGCAGTTGACGGCGACGAAGGGCTTGTCCGCGCGGTGACTGAGCTGGTGCAGCAGGCGGGCGAAGCGTTCCTTGCCCACGCCGGTCTCGCCCTGGAACAGCACGGTGACGTCGCGCGTGGCGATCTTCTCGATGCGCCGGCAGGTGGCGAGGAAGCTCGGGTCCGCGCCGATCAGGTCGGAAACCGCCAGGGCCTCGTCCAGCACGGGGTCGTTCAGCGAAGCGTTGATGTAGTCGGTGGAGCCGAACAGCTCCAGCTGATCGCCGTCGGGGCCCCACTCCTCCAGCGGCTTGCCGATGATCCGGCAGTGCGCGTGGCCCATGCCGCGGCACTCCACCTCGCGGAACAGCACCGTGCGGCCGAAGAAGGCGCTGTTGAAGCCGGAGGCGTGGCCGACCTGCATCCAGCAGACCGGCTCGGCGGAAGGCGGCAGGTGCGCCAGGTGGGCGCTGGCCTCGAAGGAGTCGTGCCAGATCTGCTCGACGTAGTGGTGGCCGGACTCCACGTCCACCTCCATGCGCAAGGTCTCCACTTGCGTCACCCCTTCCAGCGCATGCAGCAACGGCCCCGCCATGAAGGCGTGGTCGCTCTCGTCGCCACGCAACTGGCGCGCCAGCCCAGCGTCGCTGGAGCCCGTCGCATAGCCCATGCGGGCCAGCAGGCGGCGCGAATGGGCCACGCCGATCTCGGCGATCAACTCACGGCGGAAGGCGGCGAAGGCGGACAGCTGCATGAGGAATGCGCGTTGCTGGCCGATCCAGATCTGGCCCTTTTCGGGCTGCATGCGGAACTGACGGAGCAGGTCCTGGGGGAAGCTGCGGGCACCCATGGCATCTCAACATTTTTGTTATTAGTGAATTCGAAATTAACAAACACGTTAATTCCGCGGCAATCCAGCGCTGGCGCCAAAGGCGCCGAAAAGTCCTGTAAGCCTATGTTTATCCTGAAGAAAACAAAATCAACGAAGCATTGGCATGCCGCTTGCCATTGCCCTCTCAAGCGCAACGCGCTGGGGACGGACAGGACGCCGCGCCCTGCCCACCACGGAGGGCTACCCGATAACAAGATGGCGATGCCGGGCGTGGCGGCCCGGTATCCGGAGAGCGAGAACAATGACAATGAGCATGCCTGGTTTACCCGCCGACAACGCCGGCGAAGCGCGCTACGACGCGGACGTGGCCATCGTCGGGGCCGGCCCCGTCGGCACCCTGCTGGCCATTCTGCTGGGCCGCAAGGGCCACCGCGTCACCCTGGTGGAGCGCTGGCCGCAACCCTACGACCGCCCCCGCGCCGTGACCTTCGACCATGAGATCGCCAGGATACTCGCGGGCCTGGGTATCGACTCCGACAACGACCCGGCGATCAACTACCACGACGAGCTCTACTACTGGCGCAACGCCGCCGGCGAAGACCTGCAGATCGTCGACTGGAAAAGCACCTCGGCCTCCGGCTGGCGGGTGCGCTACTGGTTCAACCAGCCCGGCCTGGAAAGGCGCCTGCTGGGCATCGCCGAGGGCATCGCGAACATCCGCCTGATCCGTGGCTGGGAAGCCAACGAACTGCAGCAGGATGACCAGGGCATCTGCCTTGGCGGCATTGGCGATGCGCCGGACGCGCCCAGCCGCATCCGCGCCCGCTACGTCGTGGGCGCCGATGGCGCCAACAGCTTCGTGCGCAAGGCGCTGGGCCTGAGCCTCACCGACCGCGGCTTCTTCTACGACTGGCTGATCCTCGACATGATCCCGCACCAGGAACAGGTGCTGGACCCGGTGCACTGGCAACTGTGCGACCCCAGGCGCCCCACCACCATAGTGCCGGGCGGCCCCGGCCGCCTGCGCTGGGAGTTCATGGCGCTGCCCGGCGAGTCGGCGGAGGCACTGGCCAGCCCGGAAAACGCCTGGAGCCTGATGCAGCCCTGGGGCCTGACGGCGGCCAACGCGACGCTGGAACGCAGCGCCGTGTACCGCTTCCAGGCCTGCTGGGCGGAGTCCTGGCGCAATGGCCGCGGCCTGATCGCCGGCGATGCCGCGCACCTGATGCCGCCCTTCGCCGGCGAGGGCATGTGCGCCGGCCTGCGCGACGCCGTCGCCCTGGCCTGGCGCCTGGACGCCATCCTCGACGGCACCCTGGGCGAAGCGGTGCTGGACAGCTACACCAGCGAACGCCGCGAACATGCCAAGCACTACATCGAGTTCTCCATGGAGCTGGGGCGCATCATCTGCATCACCGACCCGCAGGAAGCCGCCGAGCGCGACCGGCGTATGAAAGCGGAACTGGAGGCCTCCGGCCGCACGCCGGTGCCCACCGACAAGGCGGCGCTGGGCCCGGGCATCTGGTGCAAGGACGCCGCCCACGCCGGCGAACTCTCGGTGCAGGGCATCGTCCGCGCGGGCGAGCGGCGCGGGCGCTTCGACGACCTCGCCGGCCGCGGCTGGCGGGTCATCGGTTTCGAGCAATCGCCCCGCCAGGCCCTGCCCTCCCACCAGTTGCAGGCGCTGGAGCACCTGGGCGCGCGCTTCGTCACCCTGGGCCGCCCGGGCAGCCATTGCGACCTGGAAGACGCCGAAGGCACCTATGCCGCCTGGCTGGAAGAACTGGGCGCCCGCTACCTGGTGATTCGCCCGGACTTCTACGTCGCCGCCAGCGCCGGCTCGGCCGAGGCGCTGCAGCGCCAGCTGGACGACTTGCTGGGGCAGCTTCACCTGACGCACCTCCAGGCCCCTTCCCACGAAGCGACCGCCGCCTTCGCCTGACCGACACGACCGGGAGTCCATCCTGATGCACGAATTTCTCTATACCCAAAACCCCGCCCGCGTGGTCTTCGGCGCCGGCAGTTCCCTGCGCGCGGCCGCGGAACTGGAGGCCCTGGGTTGCCGGCGCGCCCTGCTGCTCTCGACGCCCGCGCAACAGGCGGACGCCGAGCGGCTGCTCGACAGCCTTGGCGGGCTGGGCGTCGGCGTCTTCGCCCAGGCCACCATGCACACCCCCGTAGAGGTGACCGAGGCGGCGCTGGCGCGCTATGCCGAGCTGGGCGCGGACAGCGTCGTGGCCCTGGGCGGCGGCTCCACCATCGGCCTGGGCAAGGCCATCGCCTACCGCAACGACGCCCCCCAGGTGGTGATCCCGACGACCTACGCCGGCTCCGAGGTGACGCCCATCCTCGGGCAGACGGAAAACGGTGTGAAGACCACGGTGAGCGCGCCGTCGATCCTCCCCGAAGTGGTGATCTACGACCCGCGGCTGACCCTCGGGCTGCCCGTGCCCATGAGCATCACCAGCGCCCTCAACGCCATGGCCCACGCCGTGGAGGGGCTGTATGCGCGCAACCGCAACCCCATCACCTCGCTGATGGCGGTGGAAGGCATCCGGGCGCTGAAGCAGGCCCTGCCCGGCGTGGTCCGGCAGCCGGAGGACATCGCCGGGCGCAGCTCGGCCCTGTATGGCGCCTGGCTGTGCGGCACGGTGCTGGGCAGCGTCGGCATGGCCCTGCACCACAAGCTCTGCCACACCCTGGGCGGCAGCTTCAACCTGCCCCACGCCGAAACCCACGCGGTCATGCTGCCCCACACCGCGGCCTACAACCAGCAGGCCGCGGCCGAGGCCCTGCAGCCGGCGGCCGAACTGTTCGGCGGCGACCTCGGCGGCGGCCTCCACGACTTCGCCGGGCAGCTGCGCGCGCCCCTGGCGCTGAAGGACCTGGGCCTGCGCGAAAGCGACCTGGACCGCGCCGCGGACCTGGCCGTGACCAACCCGTACTGGAACCCCCGACCGGTCGAGCGCGAGGCCATCCGCGCGCTCCTGCAACGGGCCTGGGCTGGCCTGCGGCCGGAATGAGCGCGCCGCCCCGGCGGCCACACGAAAGCATCAAGGTGAACCAGATGATCGAATACTTTACCGAGGCAGCGTCGGCGAAGACCGTCAACGCACGCATGGGGGATGCCATCGACCCGCGCCTGCATACCGTCATGGCTTCGCTGGTCGAGCACTTGCACAGCTTCGTCCGCGAGGTGGAGCTGACCGAGGCCGAATGGGAACTGGCGATCGACTTCCTGACCAGGACGGGGCAGCTCTGCTCCGACCGCCGCCAGGAATTCATCCTGCTCAGCGACACCCTGGGCGTCTCCATGCTGGTGGACGCCATCAACCACCGGCGCCCGCCCGGCGCGACCGAGAGCACGGTGTTCGGCCCCTTCCACGTGGAGAACGCGCCCCTGCGCGCCATGGGCGACACCATATCCCTGGACGAGAAAGGTGAAAGCTGCCTGTACGAAGGCCGCGTCCTCGACCTGCTGGGCCAGCCCATCGCCGGCGCCGTGCTGGACGTGTGGTCGGACAACGCCGAGGGCTACTACGACGTGCAGCAACCCGGGCTGCAACCGGAGTGGAACAACCGTGGCCGCTTCGTCACCGGCGCCGACGGGCGCTACCGTTTCCGCGGCATCAAGCCGGTGCCCTACCCGATCCCCGACGACGGCCCGGTCGGCCAGTTGCTGGCGCGCCTGGGGCGGCACCCGTGGCGCCCCGCCCACATGCATTTCATGGTCGGGGCCGAGGGCTACCAGCGCCTGGTGACGCACACCTTCGTGTCCGGCGACGCGTACCTGGCCTCCGACACGGTGTTCGGCGTTAAGCAATCCCTCATCCAGATATTCGAGGCGAACCCGGGCGGCGCCACCCGCTGGACGGCCAGGTTCGACTTCGTACTGGCCCCCGACTGACCGACGACGCAGTACCAACCCAAAGTGCCGGCCAGGCGTGCACCCCGTGGTACCGGCACGTTCCTATTACAAGAACAACAGTGGACGACAACATGAAAGATACCCTGGGCAATCGCCCCGATACCTCGTACGAGTGGAAAGCCGTCCTGCTGCTGGCGCTCGGCTTCGGCCTGGTCAGCATCGACCGCTTCATGATCATGCCGCTCTTCCCGATCATGATGAAGGACCTGGGCCTGGACTATCAGGACCTCGGCCTGATAACCGGCATCCTGGCCGTGACCTGGGGCTGCTCGTCCCTGTTCATGGGCAAGCTGTCCGACCGCCTCGGCCACCGCGCGGTGATCATCCCCGCGGTCATCCTCTTCTCCCTGCTGGCCGGCTGCAGCGGCCTGGCCACCGGCCTGGTCAGCCTGATGCTGATCCGCGCGGTCATAGGCGCGGCCGAGGGCGCCTACACGCCGGCCAGCATCGTCGCCACGCTGGAGGCCTCGAGGCCCAGCCGCCACGGCCTGAACCTGGGCATCCAGCAGGCCGCGATGCCGCTCTTCGGCCTGGCGCTCGCCCCGCTGCTGGCCACCCAGCTGCTGCACCTGTTCGACTGGCACTGGGTGTTCGCCATGGTGATGCTCCCCGGGTTGATCGTCGGCTACCTGCTGTACAAGGTGCTGCGCAACACCGACGCGGCCACGGCCGCGGAACACACCAGCACCCACGACGCCGGCCGCCATCACTGGCGCGATGCCTTCAAGAGCCGCAACGTGCCGCTGAACATCCTCGGCATGATGTGCTGGCTGACCGTCCTCGTGGTGCTGGGGGCGTTCCTGCCCAACTACCTGCTCGACTACCTGGGGCTCAGCCTGGCGCAAATGGGCTACGTGCTTTCCGCCATCGGCTTCGGCGGCGCCGTCGGCACCATCGTCCTGCCCAGCCTGTCCGACCGCATCGGCCGCAAGCCGGTGATGGTGCTGTCGGTGCTCTGCGGGGTGGCCTCGCTGTACCTGCTGATCAACACCGGCGCGGATACCTCCCGCCTGTTCCTCACCCTGTTCTTCACGGTCTTCTTCGACTTCGGGCTGATCTGCCTGACCGTGGGGCCGGCCACCACCGAATCGGTGCCGGCGACGCTCATGTCCACCGCCTCCGGCTTCGTCGTCGGCATCGGCGAAATCTTCGGCGGCGGCATCGCCCCCGGCCTGGCGGGCTACGTCGCCAACCACCACGGCATCCAGCACACGCCCCTGCTGGCGCTCGGCGCCATGGCCTGCGGGCTGCTGGTGACGCTCTGCCTCAAGGAGACGGCGCCGCTGCGCATCGGCGCCAGCCTCGAGGCGACCTGACCTCCACCTGACGCCCGAAACCACACCGGGGCCCCGCCTGCATACCGGCAGGGCCCACGGCTTCGCTCATCCGCCAGAAAGGGCGGAACCCACCCCAGAGAGGAAAAAGCCCCATGCCCATCATCAGCATCCACCTCGTCGAAGGCCGCACGGACGAGCAGAAGGAGCAACTGATCCACGAAGTCACCGAAGCCTGCCACCGCGCCCTGGCGGTCCCGCGGGACGCGGTGCGGATCATCCTCAGCGACATGGCCAGGCAGCACTACGGCGTCGGCGGCCAATCCAGGCTGAAGTCGGAAAGCCAGTGAAAGCGGCAGTCCCCCGCGAAGCAACCCGGCGTTGACCACACCCACCCTGCCGACCTACCGGAAGACACCATGAGCATTACCAAGAACAAGAACCTCGCTCCCGCAATCCTGGCCCTGCTGCTGCCCCTCTCCGCCCTGGCTGGGGGCCATTACAGCCCTGGCGTCGAAGGCATCGACGGCGCCGTCGTGCCGCCTCCCGGCGTGTACTACCGCGGCTACGCCGTGCACTACCAGGCCGACCGGCACGACGCCGTCCCCGACAGCGACGTGCGCGTCGACGCCCTGGCCAACCGCCTGGTCTGGGTCACCGGGCAGAAGGTCCTGGACGGCGACCTGACCTTCGAGACCATAGTCCCGGTGACCCACACCGACCTGCACCTGGCGTCGGGAGCCGTCGACGACTCGGCCTGGGGCGTGGGCGACATCTACGCCGGCAGCGTCATCGGCTGGCATGGCCAGCGCTGGGACGCCGTGGCGGGCGCCGGGTTCTGGTCGCCCACCGGTCAGGACGACCGGCCGGCCGACCCCGGGCTGGGCTATTCCGAACTGATGCTCACCCTGGGCGGCAACCTCTACCTGACCGAGCGCAAGGACCTCAGCCTGAGCGTCCTCAGCCGCTACGAAGCCGCGGACGACCCTGACGTGGAAGACACGTTCCTGGTCGAATGGGGCCTCGCCAAGCGCCTGGACAACGGCCTGAAACTCGGCCTCGTCGGCTACGACCAGTGGCAATTGGGCGACGGCGACGCGCAAAGGCACGCGGCCGGCCTGGAGGGCGGCTACTTCTGGCCGGCCGCGGGCGTCGGCCTGAACCTGGCGGCCTACCAGGAATACGCGGTCAACGACGACTTCAAGGGCTACCTGTTGCGGGCCGTGCTGACCAAGGCGTTCTGAACCGGGCCTCCGGGGCGGCGGGCGTTGCCGCTCCGGAGGTTTCCATCGCCATCGCCGAAGCGTGCATGTCCCCGGCAGAGGGGAAGCCCCAGCTACATCAGGATTCAGCCTCGCCGCCTCAGCTCCAACCCCAGAACATCAACCACCAGCCACCCAGCACCGGCACGCAGGCCAGCGCCAGGCAAGCCAGCGCGGCTGGCTGGCGCAGGGGCGCGACGCCGCGGCGGCGGAGGATCCGCCAGCCCAGCCACAGCGTCCAGGCACAGGCGCCCGCCAGCAGCAGGGCCCGCGCCGGCTGCACCCAGCCGAGGGCCAGCCCTTCGTAGCGCAGCAGTTTCACGGTGGTGGCGGAAAGCCCCAGGAACAGCCCGCAGCCGCCCAGGGGAATCAGCGCCTGGGCCAGGTGCCCATGCAGCCCCTGCCCCAGCCCCGACAACTTGCCGGCCAGGCGCAGCAGCGCCGTCAGCCAGGTGCCCATGAGCAGCACCCAGGCCAGCACGTAGAAGACCAGCACGCCGCCGTCGAGCCAGGTGAAGAGGTCGTTGTTCTGCGGGTAATGCGTCAGCACCCACCAGGGCGCGTTGGCCTCCAGCGGCCAGAGGATGCCCCGCTCCACCAGCCATTCTGCGCTCGTCTGCTTGAGCGCGATGAACCAGGGGCTGAGCGTCCAGTTGAAGGCGCCCATGGCCAGGCCGATCACTCCGAACAGCAGCAGGCGCGCCGGCCAGGGGCTTTCCGTGCGCTGGCCGTGCACGACGATTTCCTCGTTCGGCCAGCGCGGGCTCAGGGCCACGGCGCCGCGCTGGCCGCTGCAGCGGCCGCAGGAATGGCAGTCGGCGCAGCCGCTCATGCGGCGGATGTCGATCAGCGGGGCGCAGTTGGGCGTCGGCAGGTGCGGCCCGGCATTGGCCAGCCAGCGCGCCTCGTCGACGCGGAAGTGCACCGGCGCCAGCCGCGCGAGCAGGTTGAACACGCCGCTGACCGGGCACAGGTAGCGGCACCAGACGCGCTTGCCGCGCCCATAGAGGAAGCCCACCAGCATCGCCGCGAGGGTCGAGCCGCCGAGGATCAGCAGCGCCGGCAGCGCGTAGTCGTAGACGCTGACCAGTTGCCCGTACAGGGTGGTCAGGCAGAAGGCCAGGAACGGCCAGCCGCCCCAGCGCATCCAGCGCGGCACGCCGCGCCCGCGGCCATGCCGGCTCGCCCATTCGCTGAGCGCGCCCTCGGGGCAGAACAGCCCGCACCAGAGCCGCCCGAACAGCAGCATCGACAGCAGCACGAAGGGCCACCAGATGCCCCAGAACACGAACTGCGCGAACACCGCCAGGTTGTCCAGCATGCGCGCCTGGGCCGGCGGCAGGTCCAGGCAGGCCGGGACGATCAGCAGCACCGCGTAGAACAGCACCACGGCCCATTGCAGGGCGCGGATCAGCCCGGCATGCCGGCGCATGCCGTCCCCCAGCCGGGCCAACGACCGGGTCAGCAAGAGGGAAGGCGCGCCCTTCATGCCAGCCGGGCCTCGACGCGGCGCTCGCCGCGTCGGCACAGGTAGCTCGCCAGCGCCCAGTAGGCCGGCAACAGCAGCACCGCCAGCAGCGAGGGCGCGGCGCGGTAACCGGCGAAGCCGGCCAGGGCGGCGCCCAGGCCGTGGCCGTCGCTGAGCCAGGCGGAGGTGTCCCAGAGCGGATCGCCGAACAGCCCGTAGCACCACTCGGGCAGGTCCAGCGCCATGACCTGCCCCGCCACGCGATCCAGCGCCGCCATCAGCAGGGCGCCGCCGAGCAGCAGCAGGAGGACTTCGCTGACGCGGAAGAAGCGCCGCCAGGTGAGTATCCGCGAGGACCACTGCAGCGCGGCGTAGGTGGCCAGCGCCAGCAGGAAGCCGAGCACGCCGCCCAGGGCGAACCAGCTCCAGTCCGCCCCCTGCTGCGCGCCGATGCCGTAGAGGAACACCACCGTCTCGCTGCCTTCGCGGGCCACTGCCAGCATCGCCAGCAGCAGCACGCCCCAGCCGCCGTCCTCGGCGATGCTGCGCTCGGCGTCCTGCTCCAGCTGGCGCTTCATGCCGCGCCCATGGCGGTGCATCCACACCACCATCTGCAGGATCAGCAGGCTGGCGCAGAGCACCATGGCGGCCTGGAACCATTCGCCGGACGGCCCCGCCAGCCACTCCCCGGCGAGCATGAACAGCGCGGCCAGCGAACAGGCCAGCACGACGCCCAGCCCTACCCCGCTCCAGAGCATGCGCAGGCCGCGCGCGGGCTCCGGGCGATGGCAGAGCCAGGCATGCAGGATGCCGACGACCAGCAGCGCCTCGACGCTCTCGCGCCAGACGATGAACAAGGATTGCAGCATGCTTGGCTCCCGGTCAGTGCGCCACGATCTCGCCTTGCGGCAGGTCCATGTGGAACTCGTCGAAGAAGGGATAGCGGCCGGGACGCAGGGGGTGGATCACCACGAACGAGGTGACGCCCGGCGAGAGCACCTTCTCCACCCGCAGCGGCGTGCTCTCGAACTCGGCCGGCCCGCTGCCGGCGTTGCGTACCACGACTTTGAAGCGCTGCCCGGCGGGCACTTCCAGGGTCTGGGGGGTGAAGTGGCCATCCGTGATGGTCAGCTCATAGGTGGGGAGCGGCGCTGCCTGCGCGGCAACGGCGAACGACAGTGCCAGCAGGCAGAAGAACGAGCGCAACATGACGGCCTCGCGACTCTCGGGGAAGGTAACGCCGCACCCGCAGCGGGTGCGGCCCGCGCATCAATAGCCGCCTTTCTTGCCGATGCCGGCGTAGGTGAAGTCGTATTCCACCTTGCAGGTCTCGAACCAGGGCGCCACGCCGGTTTCCTTGTCGACGTGGCGGCCGAACATGGAGGCCCCCGACGGCGGCAGGATGGTGTAGGTCAGGTGGTACTTGCCCGGCCCGAGCAGCTTGAGGTTGTCGCCGTAGTGCGGGCCGTCGCTGGCCACCATGCCGTGGAAGTCGCCCTTGAGGACCTGGTCGCTGCCGTCCTTGCGCAGTTCGTAGGCCACCCGCAGGTAGGGAATCCAGCTGCCCTCCTGGAAGCCGTTGGGGTTGTCGGCGGTGGCGGCGATGTCGGCCTCAAGGTGCACGTCGGACTGCGCGGCGGCGCGCATCATCCCGGGTGGGTCCATTTCGATCGGCTGCAGGTACACCGCGCCGATCTCCATCCCGCCGCAGGCCTGCGGCGCGCCGATGGGGTACTCCTTGGCCGCCGCGAACGGGGCGGCGAGCGCCAGTATCACGGGAACGGCGCGGTTGATTCGCATGGTCTTCTCCTTGGCTCGATAGATGAGGAATCGCGAGCCCGCATTTAGGAACCAAACGACGCCATTGAGAATGATTTGTATCAAGAATTCCTGAAGTAAATCCGCAACGCCTGCGCGGCGAGGACAGGAAGACCAGGGCTGTCCACTTCCACGCTCACGGCGTTGATCGCCGATAGGCCTGCCCGGCGCAGAAGAGGGCGCGCCAGGCGGCGCTCCCCTTTCCCCGGCCCTGCCCTACCAGAGCGGCAAGGTGTAGCTGACGATCAGCCGCGTCTCGTCCAGGTCACGGCGATGGCCCTTGTCGCCATTGATCGTCACGCTCAGGTCAACCAGCGGGGCGATGGCGGTTCTCCGCGAATTCAGGGATGAAGCCGAGAGCGAGGCGTAAGGTAGGCCAGCCACGGGCTGGCATCGGCCAGGGCGGCGACAGCCTGCGACCCGCCCGCCAGGACCGCGAGGTCGGTGTCGCGGAGCAAGGAAGCAAGGCCACTGGGCCGCCGACACGCCTTTCGACCTGACGGCAGCCAATCCGCGGCCGAGGTCACTCTAGTAGGACCAGACTGCCAATAACTGGGCATACAGGTTGGTTCTGTCATCGCCCAGTTGCGTGCCGCCTCCTGACACACTTCGCTGGGGCTTGTAAAAGCCCAGCAGAGGCAACAGCGTCCAATGCGGATCGATATTCCATTCGGCGTAGATATCGATCTCCCGTCCATCCCGATTCCCCAGCGATCGATCGAGGGTATCGAAAGAGTAGACGAGCGCCCCAAGGTTCAGGCCGTCCATGACGGAGGCCTTCAAGCCCACATGGTGAACGGCCGTGTTGGTATTGAAAGGACCTGCATAGTTCGAGGCGACCTCGCCCTGGAACCAGGTGCCCAATGCCCGCCCGTTGCCGTAGAAAAGCGGGTCGTAGCCCTCCGAAAAACGGCTGTAGCGATAATTGATGCTGGGTTTTCCCGGCAACTCGGCGAATGTCCAGCCCGCCTCCAGATACCAGGCGCTTTCGTTCCCGTCACGCTTGTCTTCCCAGGCACGTTCCGCGGCGAGGAACAGGTTGGGAACCCCCATGTTGCCCTGCCCTCGCAGGCTGCCCACCTTCATCCCCCTTCGCTCCGGATAAAGGAGTTCGCCAAGCTCGCGATCGGTGTCCAGGACCTTGATGAGTGTCAGCCCCAGCGTCCCTTCGTCGGCGACCTGCTCGAGCGTGGCAACCCCGAGTTCGGGTTTGGCCTGTGCGGGGTTATCCGACTCCAGCCACATCAGGTCGCCCCGCAGCCCATGCTCACCGCCCCAGCGCAGAATGGCCGTCTTGTCGAACGCCCTGCGACCCGTGAGGTAGTAGGCGCCCCCTCGGTTCAGCTTGCCGTCCAGCAAGCCACGCCCCAGGTTCAAGGCATCGCCGGCGATGAGGAAACCGTCCCCCACGACCACCGTTTGCCTTCCCGCGGAGACGTCGAGGGCGTTCTCGCCAAGCTGGGACAGGGCATCCATGGAGCGCCAGCCCAGGTAGGCATTCTCGATCTT
>Ga0222426_100804_pt1 | contig 15974 bp, 14 predicted proteins | sample 2B50Ametagenome_FD_180087 | JGI IMG/M metagenome (GOLD analysis project Ga0222426, IMG submission 180087) | Enriched microbial communities from leaf-cutter ant dump, University of Wisconsin, Madison, United States - 2B50A (version 2) | ecosystem: Environmental > Terrestrial > Nest > Insects nest... | reverse complement strand
GCACCGACAATCGCCTGGCGGACAGCGGCAGCAAGCAGCGCGACGAGAAGTTCACCTACCGCGCCGGCCTGGTCTACCTGGCGGACAACGGCCTGGCGCCCTACGTCAGCTACTCCACTTCGTTCAACCCCTCCCTGGGCACCGACTTCTACGGCAACGCCTACAAGCCGCTGACCGCCAAGCAGTCGGAGGTCGGCGTGAAATACCAGCCCAAGGGCTACGACGGCTTCGTCACCCTGGCCGCCTACGAACTGACCCAGGAGAACGTGCTGACCACCGACCCCAACAACAACCTCAACCAGGTGCAGACTGGCGAGGTGCGGGTGCGCGGCCTGGAACTGGAGGGCAAGGCCAGCCTGGCCCGGGGCCTGGACCTGATCGGCAGCGCCACCTACAACGACGCCGAGGTGACCAGGAGCAACAACCCCGTGGAGAAGGGCCACCGGCCGACCAACACGCCGCGCAAGATGGCCTCGCTGTGGCTGGACTACACCCAGCCCGACGGCCCCCTCGCCGGCCTGGGCTTCGGCGCCGGGGTGCGCTACCTCGGGCGCACCGAGGCGGACGCGGCCAATACCATCACGGTGCCCTCCTACACCCTGCTGGACGCCGCCGTGCACTACGAGCTGGGCCAGCTGTTCCGCGAAGCCAAGGGGCTGCGCCTGTCGCTCAACGCCAGCAACCTGACCGACAAGCACTACTACAACGGCTGCAGCGCGAGCAGTTGCACCATCGGCGAGGACCGCAGCCTGATCGCCAGCCTGAGCTACCGCTGGTAGGCCGCCGATGACCTGTCGGGTTGCATCGACCAGGGCCGGCCGGCGTCGCGCCTGGCTGGCCCTGCACCGCTGGCTGGCGCTGCTGGTCGGCCTGCCGCTGGCGCTGCTGGGCGCCAGCGGCGCGCTGCTGGAGCTGCGCGGGCCCATCCTGCGCTGGGAGCTGGGCGCCGCCGCGCTCAGCGCCAAGCCCCATGCCGCCGACGCCGTCGCCCTGGACGACGCGGCACTGCGCGAACGCGCCCGGCAAGCCTACCCGCGCTTCGCCCGCATCCTCGGCAGCGCGGCGCCACGCCAGGGCTTCCTGACCAGCGACAACGCCCTGGTCTTCGGCACCCTGGGCGACCGCGCGGGCACCGCGGTGGCCATGCTCGACCCTTACGACGGCGAGCCACGGGCCTTCTTCGTCTTCGACGACCTGTGGCTGGCCAAGGTGGTCGCGCTGCACCGCAGCCTGTTGCTGCCGCCGCCACTCGGCTTGCCTTTGCTGGCGGCGTGTGGCGCGGCGCTCTGCCTGTCGCTGCTCAGCGGCCTGTACCTGTGGTGGCCGGGCCGCCGCAACTGGTGGGCCGCGGCCAGCCTGCGGCGCGGCAGCCAGGGTACGCGACGGCTGCGGGAATGGCACAACCTGTGCGCCAGCTGGCTGTACCTGCCGCTGCTGCTGATCGCCCTGACCGGCACCTGGCTGGCGCTGCCGCCCGGGCTCGCCGGCGCCGCGCCAGCCAAGGCGCTGCTTTCGGCCCTGCACGGACGGCTGGGCCTCGGCGCCGCGGGCATGGCCGCCGCCTTCCTCGCCGGGCTCGCCCTGCCCGCGCTCTACATCACCGGCCTGCTGCTGTGGTGGCGCCGCCGCCCGGCCCGCCAGGCCCTCCCCTCCACGCAAGGAAACCCGTCCCATGACTAGCCTCCTGAAACAGGCCTGCCGCGGCCTGCTGCTGTTCCTCCTGTGCGCGCCGGCGCTGGCCGCGCCGCTCACCGACCTCGCCGGGCGCAAGGTCGAGGTGCCGGCCCAGGTCAAGCGCGTGCTGCTTGGCGAAGGCCGCATGATCTACTCGCTGTCGCTGCTCGAAGGCGCCGATCCCTTCGCCCGGGTCGCCGGCTGGCAGGGGGACTTCCGCGGCCTCGACGTGCAGGGCTACGCGGCCTACCGGGCGCGCTTCCCGCAGGCCGACCAGGTGCCCCTGGTGGGCGGCACCTCGGCCGACACCTTCAGCGTCGAGAAGGCCCTGGCCGTTCACCCGGACCTGGTGCTGCTGGCGCTCAGCGGCGGCCACGGTCCGGGGCCGGGCAGCGAGGCGCTGCGCCAGCTGGAAGCGGCCGGGGTGGCGGTGCTGTTCGTCGACTTCAGCGAGCACCCGCTGCTCAACACCGTGCCCAGCATGCGCCTGCTCGGCGAGGCCCTGGGGCGCCAGCAGCGCGCCGCCGAGTTCATCGACTTCTACCAGCAGGCCATCGAGGCGGTGCGCGAGCCATTGGCCAGCGCCGAGGCGCGCGGCGAACTGGAGCGCCCGAGGCTGTTCGTCGACATGCTCGCCGGCCTGCAGGACTGCTGCGGCTCGCCCGGGCGCGGCAACTTCGGCGAGCTGATCGAGCTGGCCGGCGGGCAGAACATCGGCGCCGGGCGCATCCCCGGCGCCATCGGCACCCTCAACCCCGAATACATCCTCGCCAGCGACCCGCAGCAATACGTGGCCACCGGCGTCTTCGGCGCCGGCCGCGGCGGCGTCACCCTGGGCTACACGGCCACCCCGCAGCAGGCCCGCGAGAGCCTGGCGCAGATCGCCCGACGGGCGCCGCTGAACGAACTGCGCGCGGTGCGCGAAGGCCACGTGCACGCCATGTGGCACATCTTCTACGACTCGCCGGAACACCTGGTCGCCGTCCAGGCCCTGGCCAAGTGGCTGCACCCGGAACTGTTCGCCGACCTCGACCCCGAACGCACCCGCGCCGAGCTGTACCGGCGCTTCATGCCGATCCCCGCCAGCGGCGTGTTCACCGTCAGCCTGCAGCCATGAGCCTGCCGCTTGCCCACGAAGGCGCCGCGGCCGGCTACCGGCGCCGCTTCGCCCGGCGCCGCCTGGCGCTGCTGCTCCTGGGCCTGGCGCTGCTCGCCAGCCTGGCCCTGGACATCGCCAGCGGCCCCTCGGCGCTGCCGCTGTCGCGCCTGCTGCAGATTCTCTGGGCGCCGGAGTCGGTGCCCAGGGTGGAAGCGGTGATCGTCTGGTCGGTGCGCCTGCCCTACGCGCTCATGGCGGTGCTGGTCGGCGCCGGCCTGGCGCTGGCCGGCGCGGAGATGCAGACGGTGCTCGACAACCCGCTGGCCAGCCCCTTCACCCTGGGCGTGTCGGCGGCGGCCTCGTTCGGCGCGGCCCTGGCCATCGTCCTGCAAATGGGCATTCCGGGCGTGCCGGCGCAGTACCTGATCTCCGCCAACGCCTTCGTCTTCGCCCTCGCCTCGGTGGCCCTGCTCTATGCCCTGGCGCGCTGGCGCGGCTTCGGCGTGGAGAGCCTGGTGCTGTTCGGCATTGCGCTGGTGTTCGCCTTCAACGCCCTGGTGGCGCTGCTGCAGTTCGTCGCCAGCCAGGACAGCCTGCAGCAGCTGGTGTTCTGGACCCTCGGCAGCCTGGCCCGGGCCAGTTGGGAGAAGCTCGCCGCCATGGCCCTGGCGCTGCTGCTGTGCCTGCCCTTCGCCCTGCGCCAGAGCTGGGCGCTGACCGCCCTGAGCCTGGGCGAGGAGCGCGCCCGCAGCTTCGGCGTGGACGTCGGCCGCCTGCGCCTGTTCAGCCTGCTGCGCATCAGCCTGCTGGCGGCGCTGGCGGTGTCCTTCGTCGGCACCATCGGCTTCATCGGCCTGGTGGCGCCGCATATCGCGCGCCTGCTGGTGGGCGAGGACCATCGCCTGTTCATCCCCGCCAGCGCCCTGGCCGGCGCGCTGATCCTGTCGTTGTCCTCGGTGGCCAGCAAGACCCTGGTGCCGGGCGTGCTGGTGCCGGTGGGCATAGTCACGGCGCTGGTCGGCATTCCCTTCTTCATGGCCATCGTCCTGCGCCAGCGCGGAGGCCTGCGATGAACGCCCCGCGCATCGACGGACTGGGCATCGAACGGCTGAGCATGGGCTACGGCGCCCGGCGCATCCTGCGCGAGCTGGACCTGCCGGCATTGCCGCCGGGCAGCCTGACCGCCCTGATCGGCCCGAACGGCGCCGGCAAGTCCACCCTGCTGCGGGGCATCGCCGGCCTGCAGCCGATCGCCGGGCGGGTGCTGCTGGATGGCGTCGACCTCGGCCGCCTGCCCCTGGCCGAGCGCGCGCGCCAGGTGGTGTACCTGCCGCAGAGCCTGCCGCAGCGCACCCGCCTGTGCGCCTTCGAAGCGGTACTCGCCGCGGCCATGGCCGGGCGCAGCCTGTCGCTGCTGGGCGGAGGCCACCCCGACGCGCAGACCCTGCGCGGCATCGAGCAGGTGCTGGAAGCGCTGGACCTGTCGGCGCTGGCGGACCGTCCCATCGATGCCCTGTCCGGCGGCCAGCGCCAACTGGTCGGCCTGGCCCAGGCGCTGGTGCGCCAGCCGCGGGTGCTGCTGCTCGACGAGCCGACCAGCGCCCTGGACCTGTACCATCAGTGCCAGGTGGCCGAGGCCATAGTCGAAGTCACCCGGGCGCGCGGGCTGATCAGCCTGATGGTGGTGCACGACATCAACCTGGCGCTGGCCTGCGCCGACCAGGTGCTGGTCCTGCACCAGGGCGGCCTGGCCGCCGCCGGGCCGCCCGCCGAGGTGATAGACGCACGCCTGCTGCGCGAGGTGTACGGCGTGCATGGCAGCGTCGAACGGGTACGCGGCCGCAACCTGTTGCTGGTCGAGGGCCGCCTGCGGCCCTGATCCCACTTCCCACCAACCCCAGGAGTCCCCCCATGTCCGAAACCCCCGAAGCCGCCCAGGCCTCCGCCGGCACGCCCTTCGACCTGCGCCCGCTGCTGTTCTCCACCATGGCCGGGACCATGGCGATGATGGCCTTCGTCTCGCTGGTCGGGCCCATCGCCCGGCTGCTCGGCCTGCAGGCCTGGCAGGCCGGCGCGGCGGTCACCGTGTCCGGCGTGCTCTGGCTGCTGCTGGCACGGCCCTGGGGCAATGCCAGCGACCGCCTGGGGCGACGGCGCATCCTGCTGCTGGGCAGCGCCGGGGTGACCTTGTCCTACGTGCTGTTGGCGGTCTTCGTCGATACCGCGCTGCGCTTGCAGCCTATCGCCGCGCTGTCGTTCCTCGGCCTGCTGCTCGGGCGTGGCGCGGTGGGCGCCTTCTACGCCGCGCTGCCGGCCGCCGGGCAGGCGCTGATCGCCGACAACTACCCGCCGCGCCAGCGCGCCGCCGCCCTGGCCAGCCTGGGCGCTGCCAATGCCGTGGGCATGGTGCTGGGCCCGGCCATCGCCGCCCTGCTCGCCCGGCACAGCCTGAGCCTGCCGCTGTACGCCATGAGCGTGCTGCCGCTACTGGGGTTCCTGGCGCTGCTCACCCGCCTGCAGCGCCAGGAGCACCACCTGCAGCGCGTCGCGCAGAGCATCCGCCTGGGCGATGCGCGCCTGCGCCGGCCGATGCTGGTGGCCTTCGTCGCCATGTTCTGCGTGGCGGTGGCGCAGATCACCGTGGGCTTCTTCGCCCTCGACCGCCTGGGCCTGGCGCCGGGCGCGGCGGCCCAGGCCGCCGGGGTGGCGCTGACCACCGTGGGCGTGGCGCTGATCCTCGCCCAGTTGCTGGTGCGCCGCCTGGACTGGGCGCCGCAACGGCTGATCCGCGTCGGCGCGCTGGTGGCCGGCATCGGCTTCGCCGGCACCAGCCTGGCGCTGCAGCCCTGGCAGCTGTGGCTGGCCTTCTTCGTCGCCGCGGCGGGCATGGGCTGGGTGTTCCCGGCCTTCTCGGCGCTGGCGGCCAACGCGGTGAACGCCGACGAGCAAGGCTCCACCGCCGGCTCCATGGGCGCCGCCCAGGGCCTGGGCGTGGTGCTCGGGCCGCTGGCCGGCAGCCTGCTCTATGGCGTCGAGCCGCGCCTGCCGTACCTGTTGGTCGGCGCCCTGCTGGTGCTGGTGGCGCTGTGGCCGGAGCCCGCCGCCGACACCGTTCAGGCCGGGTAGCGGCGCGCCAGGAAGTCCAGCAGCAAGGCGTTGACCTCGGCCGGGCGCTCGTTCTGGACCCAGTGGCCGCAGCCTTCCAGGCGGTGCTGTTCTAGGTCCGCCACCACCTCGGGCATGCGCTTCAAGGTATAGGCCTCCAGGCTCGCCACCGGGTCGCGGTCGCCCACCAGGAACAGCGTCGGCTGGCCGACCTGGCGGCCGGCCAGGGGCTCGCTGAAGCGCCAGTTGCGCTCGAAGTTGCGGTACCAGTTGAGCGCCCCGCGGAAGCCGCGGCCGGCGAAGGTCTCGATGTAGTAGGCCAGGTCCGCCTCGCTGCACCAGGCCGGCAGTTGCCGAGGCGTGGGCTGGCCTTCGAACAGACGGGCGTCGGCGGGCTTGTCCTGGAGGAAGGGGTCGTTGTCGCCGGCATCGCGGAAGAACAGGCGCAGGCTGCGCTCGATGTCGGCGTCCAGTTCGGCCTCGGCCAAGCCCGGCTGCTGGAAGTAGAGGATGTAGTTGAAGCGCCCGGCGAAGACCTCGCGGAGGATCTCCGTGGCCGGCCGCTTGGGCCGCCCGGCATAGGGCACCGACAGCGTGGCCAGGGCCGCCACCCGCTCCGGGGCCAGCAGCGCCAGGTGCCAGGCCACCAGGGCGCCCCAGTCATGCCCGAGCACCGCCGCGCGGCCCTGGCCGAGGGCGTCCATGGCGCCGAGAACGTCGCCGCACAGGCTCTGCAGGTCGTAGGCCTCGATGGGCTCGGGCGCGTCGCTGCGGCCGTAGCCGCGCATCTCCGGCACGTGCACGCGGTAGCCGGCCTGCACCAGCGCCGGAATCTGCGCGCGCCAGGAGTGCCAGCATTCGGGGAAACCGTGCAGCAGCCAGACCGGGCGGCCATCGGCGGGGCCGGCGATGTGTACGCACAGGTGGATGCCGTTGACCGGCAGCAGGCGTCGCTCGATGGAGGGCATGGGGAATCTCCGGGGTTTTGTCGGGACGCTAGCAGTACGGGTGTGACGACGTCATTTCCATTCGTTGGACGAATAGTGGGGCATGGCGCCAAGACGCCCTACTCTCCTGCGCCGAGGCGCTTTTCGTAGGAGCGAGCTTGCTCGCGAACAAGCCCCCCTGCGAAATCCGTTCGCGAGCAAGCTCGCTCCTACGAGAAGCCGTGCCCGCGGGTATGCTGGGAGCGAACTCCCCCTGCCCCGCGCATATCCATATGCAAATCCGGTCTTTCACACCCGGATTCTTATTCCCCTATAGTCGCCCCACAACTCGTCATAACAAGTCATAGCCATGACCGAACTGCTCCCCCTCTCCCCCGTCCCGCTGTACAGCCAGCTCAAGGAGCTGTTGCGCACGCGCATCCTCGACGGCACCTATCCGCCGCTCAGCCGCATGCCCTCCGAGGCCGAGCTGGGCAAGGCCCATGGCGTCAGCCGCATCACCGTGCGCCAGGCCCTGGGCGACCTGCAGAAGGAAGGCCTGATCTTCAAGATCCACGGCAAGGGCACCTTCGTCGCCCGGCCCAAGGCGTTCCAGAACGTCAGCACCCTGCAGGGCCTGGCCGAGTCCATGGGCGAGCGCGGCTACGAGGTGATCAACCGCCTGCGCAGCTTCCGCTTCGTGCCGGCCGACGCCCAGGTGGCCGCGCGCCTGCAGGTGGCCGAGGGCGACAGCGTGGCGCAGATCAAGCGCGCGCGCCTGGTCAACCGCGAGCTGGTGTCGCTGGAGGTCACCTACCTGCCCGAGGCCGTCGGCCGCCGGCTGGAGAAGGCCGACCTGGTGAGCCGCGACATCTTCCTGATCCTCGAGAACGACTGCGGCCTGCCCCTGGGCCATGCCGACCTGGCCATCGACGCCATCCTCGCCGACGCCGAGCTGGCCGCCGCCCTGGAGGTGGAGGAAGGCTCGCCGGTGATGCGCATCGAGCGCCTCACCCACGGCGCCGACAGCCAGCCGCTGGACTACGAACACCTCTACTACCGCGGCGACGCCTTCCAGTACCGCCTGCGCATCGACCGTCACAAGGGCCCCCGAGCATGAGTCACAGCGACCTCCCCGAAGACAAGCAAAGCGCCTACGACATCGTCGTCATCGGCGGCGGCACCGCCGGCCCCATGGCGGCGATCAAGGCCAAGGAAGCCAACCGCGAGCTGCGCGTGCTGCTGGTGGACAAGGCCAACGTCAAGCGCAGCGGCGCCATCAGCATGGGCATGGACGGCCTGAACAACGCCGTCATCCCCGGCCACGCCACGCCCGAGCAGTACACCAAGGAAATCACCGTGGCCAACGACGGCATCGTCAACCAGGCCGCCGTCTACGCCTACGCCACCCACAGTTTCGAGACCATCGAGCAGCTCGACCGCTGGGGCGTGAAGTTCGAGAAGGACGAGGTGGGCGACTACGCGGTGAAGAAGGTCCACCACATGGGCGCCTACGTGCTGCCGATGCCCGAGGGCCACGACATCAAGAAGGTGCTCTACCGCCAGCTCAAGCGCGCGCGGGTGGAGATCACCAATCGCCTGGTGGCCACCCGGCTGCTCACCGACGCCGAGGGCGCGGTCAACGGCGTGCTCGGCTTCGACTGCCGCACCGCGCAGTTCCAGGTGATCCGCGCCAAGGCGGTGATCCTCGCCTGCGGCGCCGCCGGGCGCCTGGGCCTGCCCGCCTCCGGCTACCTGATGGGCACCTACGAGAACCCGACCAACGCCGGCGACGGCTACGCCATGGCCTACCACGCCGGTGCGGAGCTTTCGAACCTGGAATGCTTCCAGATCAACCCGCTGATCAAGGACTACAACGGCCCGGCCTGCGCCTACGTCACCGGGCCACTGGGCGGCTACACCGCCAACTCCAAGGGCGAGCGCTTCATCGAGTGCGACTACTGGAGCGGGCAGATGATGTGGGAGTTCCACCAGGAGCTGGAAGGCGGCAACGGCCCGGTGTTCCTCAAGCTGGACCACCTGGCCGAGGAGACCATCCAGACCATCGAGGAAATCCTCCACGGCAACGAGCGCCCCAGCCGCGGCCAGTTCCACGCCAACCGCGGCACCGACTACCGCAGCCAGATGGTGGAGATGCACATCTCCGAGATCGGCTTCTGCTCCGGCCATTCGGCCTCGGGGGTGTGGGTCAACGAAAAGGCCGAGACCAGCGTCAAGGGCCTGTACGCCGCCGGCGACATGGCCGCGGTGCCGCACAACTACATGCTCGGCGCCTTCACCTACGGCTGGTTCGCCGGCAGCAACGCCGCGCGGTACGTGGCCGAGCGCGACTTCAGTGAGGTCGACCAGGCCCAGGTGGAGCGCGAGCGCGAACGCGTCTTCGCCCCGCTCAGGCGCGAGCACGGCCTGCCGCCGGCCCAGGTGGAGTACAAGCTGCGGCGCATGGTCAACGACTACCTGCAGCCGCCGAAGGTGACCAAAAAGATGGAGATCGGCCTGCAGCGCTTCGCCGAGATCGGCCGCGACCTGGAGCAGCTCAAGGCGAACAACCCCCACGAGCTGATGCGCGCCATGGAAGTCAGCGTGATCCGCGACTGCGCCGAGATGGCCGCGCGCGCCTCGCTGTTCCGCACCGAGAGCCGCTGGGGCCTGTACCACCACCGCGTGGACTATCCGCAGCGCAACGATGCCGAGTGGTTCTGCCATGCGCATCTGAAGAAGGACGGGAACGGCGAGATGACCAGTTTCAAGAAGCCGGTGGAGCCGTACCTGATCGCCCTGGATGACGAGGAGCAGAAGGCCTATGAGCGGTTGCGGGTGAAGAACGAGGCGGCCTAGGAGCCCTAGGAGCCCCTCTCCCCCCGCCCTCTCCCGCAAGCGGGAGAGGGAGCTGTCCGTGCAGCGGGAACCCACAGCTTTCCGGATGACGCCAAGTTACCAGGCACCTCCGAACGGCCCCCTCTCCCTTCAGGGCGGGGCGCGCAGCCGAGGGCTGGGGAGAGGGTGGTGAGCCGAGCGCCATATCCCGACAGAAACACCGAGCCCGCCGTCATGAAAGCGGGCGGAACCGAACCACGAGGAACCGTGCCATGCCCCACCAACCCCAGGAAATCTTCTTCCGCTCCAGCGCCCCGGTCACCGTGGACGAGGACAAGTGCATCGCCGACAAGGGCTGCACCGTCTGCGTCGAGGTCTGCCCGATGGACCTGCTGGCGATCAACCCGGCCACCCAGAAGGCCTACATGGCCTTCGACGAATGCTGGTACTGCATGCCCTGCGAGAAGGACTGCCCGACCGGCGCGGTGAAGGTGGAGATTCCCTACCTGCTGCGTTGAACCGCTGAAGTCGCTGGTTCCCCGCGTTCGCGGGGATGACGATCAACACACCGAATTTCATCCCGTCACTCCCGCGAACGCGGGAGCCCAGTGCCTTGACTACGACAGCTTCCTGTAGGAACGGGCCCTGCCCGCGATTCGCGAGCAAGCTCGCTCCTACGAAAAGCCACCGGACACGCCACCGGACGCCTGATGCAACGCCCCCTCGTTTCCCACCGCACACCGGCGGCGGAGACGATTCCAACACTCATGATTCGAGGGGAACACCCATGACCTTGCGCACCACCCTGGCCGGCCTCGCGCTGGCCATCGCCAGCCTTTCCGCCCACTCGGAGACCCTCCGCGTCGCCATCGGCACCCAGGACACCACCATCAACTGCGCCGCCGGCGGTCTGCTGGTCCGCGAGCTGAACCTGCTGCCCAAGTACCTGCCCCACGACGGCAAGTACAAGGACGCGCAGTACGACATCCAGTGGAAGAACTTCACCAGCGGCGCGCCGCTGACCAACGAGATGGTCGCCGGCAAGCTGGACTTCGGCGCCATGGCCGACTTCCCCGGCTCGCTCAACGGCGTGGCCCATGAAGCCGCCGGCAAGCGCAGCCTGTTCATCAGCGTGCTCTCCGGCAGCATCGAGGGCAGCGGCAACGGTATCGTGGTGCCGGCCTCTTCCAAGGTGCAGTCACTGGCCGAGCTGAAGGGCCAGACCATCTCCGTGCCCTTCGCCTCCACCGCCCACGGCCTGCTGCTGCGCGCCATCGCCGCCCAGGGCTGGGATCCGGACAAGGACGTCACCATCATCGCGCAGCCGCCGGAGGTCGCTGGCTCCGCGCTGCAGGCCAACAAGATCGCCGCCCACGCCGACTTCGTGCCCTTCGCCGAGCTGTTCGAGAGCCGCGGCATCGCCCGCAAGATCTACGACGGCTCGCAGGCCAAGGCGCCGACCTTCCACGGCGCCCTGGTGGAGGCGGACTACGCGCAGAAGTACCCGGAGATCGTCGAGGCCTACCTGCGCGCCACCTACGAGGCCAACCAGCTGCTGGCCGCGGAACCGGAGAAGTACAGCGAGTTGATCGAGAAGGTCGCCGGCATCCCCGCCGAGGTGAACTACCTGTTCCACGGCCCGCTCGGCCTGCAGACCCGCGACCTGACCTGGAAGCCGGAGTACCGCCAGGCCGTCACCACCGCCATCGACACCCTGAAGCTGCTGAAGAAGGCCGACCGCGGGCTGAACGTCGAGCAGTTCGTCGACGACCGCTACATCCGCGCCGCCTTCAAGGCCGCCGGCGCCGACTACGACGCCGCATTGAAAAACTATGCCCAGCAGCCGCTAACGGCCACGGACGCGCTGACCGGCAAGGCCATCGACGATCCGCGCCACGTGGCGCAGGTCTGGGTGCGCGGCGAGCCCAAGGTGCGCAGCTACGCCTCGGCGCGGGAAGCCCTGGGCGAAGCGGCCAAGCTGAAGCAGCAAGGCAAGGACATCCGCGCCGTCTACGCCCAGGCCAGCGACAGCGGCATCAAGCTGCTGGCCAGCCAGGCCTGGTTCGTCCAGGGCAGGGACGGCGCGCTGGACGCCTTCCTGCTCAAGGAGCAGGCCGAGCGCTACGCGCAGAGCAACGGCGGCGAAGTGCGCGACTTCGCCGGTGCCAGCCAGCAGGCCGTCGCCAGCCGCTGACGTCCACGCCCGGCGCCCTGTGCGCCGGGCCCTTGCGGAGCCACGAAAATGAACCTCACTACCCTGTCCCGCTGGAGCCTGCGCCTAGCCTCTCTGCTGGCCTGCCTGGCGCTCTGGCAGCTGGCCAGCGCCCGGCACCTGAACCTCGGCCTGGTCACCTTCGCCAACGTCCCCGGCCCCGGCGAGGTACTGGACGCCGCCGTGCAACTGGCGCAGTCCAGCAAGCTCGGCCGGCACCTGGGCGCGAGCCTGGCGCGGGTGCTCGCCGGCTACCTGCTGGCGGCCGTCGCCGGCGTGCTCCTGGGCCTGGCCATCGGCCGCGGCCGCTGGGCCCGCGACGGCCTGCTGCCGCCGCTGGAAGTGCTGCGGCCGATCCCGGCGGTGGCCTGGATCCCGCTGGCGATCCTGATGTTCCCCAGCGCCGAGCTGTCGATGATCTTCATCACCTTCACCGGCGCGCTGTTCCCCATCCTGCTCAACACCATCCATGGCGTCGAGGCGGTGGACCCGCGCCTGCTCGCCTCGGCCCGCAGCCTCGGCGCCAACCGCCTGGCGCTGCTGCGCGAGGTGGTGCTGCCCGGCGCCCTGCCGAGCATCGTCACCGGCCTTGCCATCGGCATGGGCACCTCGTGGTTCTGCCTGGTGACCGCCGAGATGATCTCCGGGCAATGGGGCATCGGCTACTACACCTGGGAGTCCTACACCTTGCAGAACTACCCCGACATCGTCGTCGGCATGCTGCTCATCGGCGTGCTCGGCATGGCCAGCAGCCTGCTGGTGCGCCAGCTCGGCGCCCTGGCCACGCCCTGGCAGCGCCAGGCCGGAGGCAAGCCATGAGCCTGCCCGAACAATTGCCCGCCGGGCACGTGCGCGTCGAGGGCCTGTCGATCCACCTGGGCAGCGGCCGCGACGCCTTCGAAGCGGTGCACTCGCTGAGCTTCGCCATCGAGCCGGGGGAATTCGTCTGCGTGCTCGGCCCCTCCGGCTGCGGCAAGTCCACCCTGCTCGGCGCCCTGGCCGGGCACCTGCGCCCCAGCGGCGGGCGCCTGGAAGTGGACGGCCAGCCGGTGGGCGGCCCCTCGCCGCAGCGCGGCATGGTGTTCCAGCAGCACACCCTGCTGCCCTGGCGGCGGGTGCGCGACAACGTCGCCTTCGGCCTGAAGATGCGCGGCGTGCCGCGCGCCGAACGCCACGCCCGGGCCGAGGAAATGCTCCAGCTGGTGGGCCTGCAAGGCTTCGCCAACCGCTGGCCGTCGCAGCTTTCCGGCGGCATGCAGCAGCGCGTGGAGATCGCCCGGGTGCTGATCAACCAGCCGCGCCTGCTGCTGATGGACGAACCCTTCGGCGCCCTCGACGCGCAGACGCGGATGATGATGCAGGAGCTGCTGCTGGACATCTGGACGCGCCTGCGCACCAGCGTGCTGTTCATCACCCATGACATCGACGAGGCGCTGTTCCTCGCCGACCGCATCCTGGTGATGAGCCCGCGGCCGGGACGCATCCTCGAGGAAATCCGCCTGGACTTCCCCCGCCCGCGCCATGCCGAGCTGCTGACCAGCGCCGGCTTCACCCGCCTCAAACGCCACTGCCTGGAACTGCTGCGTCACGAAGACGGCCGCCAACTGCCGCGCCTGACGCCCCTGGGCCTGCCGAACGACGAACACAACCGACCGCGATTCGCCATATGACCGAACTCAGCACAGACAACCCCGACATCCTCGACCTGCAACCGCGCCTGCAGCACGCCGACCCCGGCGTGCGCCGCATCGCCCTGATCGAACTGGCCGACCTGGAGGAACCCGAGGCCCTGCCCTGGCTGGCCCGGGCGCTGACCATTGATCCGGCCGCCGCCGTGCGCGCCGAAGCCGCGCGCCTGCTGGAAGCCTGGGAGGAACCCGAAGTGGTCCAGGCCCTGTGCCAGGCCCTGGCCGACAGCGACGAAAGCGTGCGCGAAGCCGCCGCGCAAAGCCTCAGCGAACTGAAGACCGCCGAGGCCGGACGCCTGCTGCTGCCCTGGGCGGCCCACGCCGATACCTTCGTGCGCCGCAGCGCATTGCGCGCCCTGCGCGAGCTGCGCCTGGAAGAAAGCGTGACCCCGGCCCTGGCCGCCCTGGACGACGCCGACGCCGGCGTGCGCCGCGAGGCGGTGGGCATCCTCGGCTGGCTCAAGCGCATCGAGGCCCTGCCGCGCCTGGCCGCCCTGGCCAGCGACGATGCCGACAGCGAAGTGCGCCGCGCCGCCGCCGGCGCCCTCGGCCTGGCCAGCGACGCCAGCGTGCTGCCGGCGCTGGGCGCGGCATTGCGCGACAAGGCCTGGAAGGTCCGCGAGGAAGCCGCCGGCACCCTCGGCAAGCTGGGCCTGCAGGAAGCCGGCGAGGCGCTGCTGCAAGCGCTGGAAGACGACTTCTGGCAGGTGCGCCTGCGCGCTGCGCGCGCCCTCGGCAACCTGCGCTACCAGGCCGCCCGCGAAGCCTTGCAGGGCCTGCTCGGCCACGCCATCAGCAACCTGCGCAAGGAAGCCGCCCTGGCCCTGGGCGAGCTGGGCGACATCCGCGCCCTGCCCGTGCTCCAGGCAGCCCAGGCCGACGGCGACCCGGAAGTGCGCAAGGCCGTGCGCATCGCCCTTACCCAACTGGGCGCGCCGGCATGAACGCGCCCCGCGCCCTGCACCGTTCCAGCAGCGAGCGCGAGCTGCGCATCGACTGGGGCGAAGGCGAAGTGCAGCGCATCGCCTTCGCCCGCCTGCGCGGCGCCTGCCCCTGCTCGCAGTGCCGCGCGGCGCGCCTGCAGGGGCGCATCGCGCTGGTCGGCGCCGAAGTCGGGCTGCGCGCCGTGAACCCGCAGGGCTACGGCGTGCAGTTGGTGTTCGACGACGGCCACGAGCGCGGCATCTATCCCTGGAGCTACCTGCGCGAACTGGGTTGAGCCGCTACCACTCGCCGATGCGCACCAGCTTGCCGCCTTCCGGCTCGCCATAGCGGAAGGCCTGGCCGCGCAGGTCGATCTCCTCGTTGCTGATGGTGGTGCGCCGCTTCAGGCCGCGCAGCCAGTCGAACAGGTAGCGCTGGTGCTGCTCGCGCACGTCCGCGCAGGCCGGCTCGGCGCCCAGGTCGCGCAGTTCGCCCGGGTCCGCCTGCAGGTCGAACAGCTGCGGACGGAAGCCGTCGTAGGCCAGGTACTTCCAGCGCTCGCTGCGCACCATGTACATGCGGCAGGCGTCGATGGGCCGGCCCAGGCGCTCGCGGGCCGGGGCCTGGAAGGCGTAGTCGTATTCGGCGATGGCGTAGTCGCGCCAGTCCGCCGGCCGTTGCCCATGCAGCAGCGGCTGCAGCGAGCGGCCCTCGACGCGGTGCGCCGCCAGCGGTACCGCGAAGGCGTCGAGCAGGGTCGGCAGCACGTCGATGGATTGCACCAGGGCCTGCTCCACCGTGCCGCGGCTGGCGTCGGCCGCCGCGCGCGGGTCTCGGATCAGCAGCGGCACGCCCACCGCCGGCTCCAGCAGGAACTCCTTCTCGCCCAGGCCGTGGTCGCCCAGGTAGTCGCCATGGTCGCTGGTGAAGACGATCAGGGTGTCGTCCCAGCGGCCGCTGGACTGCATGTGCTCGAACAGCCGGCCGAGCTGGTCATCGATCTGCCTGATGAGCCCCATGTAGGTGGGAATCACGGTGTTGCGCACCTCCTCGCGGGAGAAGTTCAGGCTCTCCTGGTGCTGCTGGAAGGCCTTGTACACCGGGTGTTCGCTCTCCTCCCCCGGCGCCGCGCGCAAGGCCGGCAGCACCTGCCCGGGGCCGTACAGCGCGTGGTACGGGGCGGGCGCGATATAGGGCCAGTGCGGTTTGATGTACGACAGGTGCAGGCACCAGGGCCTGTCGCCCTGCTCGCGCATGAAGTCGATGGCGCGGCTGGTGGCGTAGACCGTTTCGCTGTGCGGCTCCGGCAGGCGCGTGGGCAGCCCGGCGTTGCGCATCTGCCAGCCGCTGAGCACCTCGCCGTTGGCGCCTTCGGCGGCGTTGGCCCAGTCGTGCCAGGGGTTGTCGCCGGTATAGCCGAGGCCGCGCAGGTAATGGGTGTAGGGCGCGCTTTCGCGCTTGTCGGCGAACAGCTCGCCGTCGGGGTAGATGCCGTCGTTGCGGTCGTA
>Ga0222426_100799_pt1 | contig 16030 bp, 18 predicted proteins | sample 2B50Ametagenome_FD_180087 | JGI IMG/M metagenome (GOLD analysis project Ga0222426, IMG submission 180087) | Enriched microbial communities from leaf-cutter ant dump, University of Wisconsin, Madison, United States - 2B50A (version 2) | ecosystem: Environmental > Terrestrial > Nest > Insects nest... | reverse complement strand
TGTCGAGGCCCAGTTCTCCGGCGACTTCAATTCGCTAGCTGTTTCGCTGCAAGTGCTTGCGACGGCTGCCGAAGGGCGTGGCGCATGGACGATCATCACTGATCCGGGCCCATTTTCTTTGACCAAGGTCCAGGTCTCCCGGCCCGACTTCAACACTCACGACATTTACGTTGGAACGGTTGATGCCAAGTACAGGCTCGACCAGGCAGTATGGGCTTGGTACGACACGTCCGGGCATTCGGCGGAGGTTGTTCGTTACTCGATGCTGTATGACTTCCACGCCGAACTGACCGCCGATATCACAGAAGAGGGAAACCCTGAAGAAACACCCTGGACGTACGACTGCCTGTCAGTGACCGATGAGGTGCAGACCTACACCCTGTCAGCAGGTGGCGTATCGACGACCTCCGTTGTCACGAACAAGTTCACGGAGCACGACATTGGATGGTTCGGCGCCCCAGGGAACGCCCCGACCCACGGGGTTGATGGCCATCGAGAAAGCATAGGTCTGTGGGATGGCGAGCAGGTCGGCTACCGCGCCACGAATAACTATAACGAGTACGCGTGGCTGGGTTTCACCATCGCGTGGCCATGGATTCCGGATGATTCGCAGTTGCCATGGACCTACCAGGTCAATACCTATGGCGCACCTGCTGGCTCGTTCATCTCAGTCGTGAGATGGAAGGTCCTCTCAAACAAGATGCTGGCGATACGGCATGAGCTTGTAAACGAGCTGAACAAGCCGGGGCTCCGCTGGACCTACACCGACGCCCTCAGTCCCTCCGGCATCGTGTCTGGGCGAATGACCATGAATTCGGACGACACCTACAGGCCAGGCAAGCTGCGTGGTTCCTGGTGCCCTGTCACGTTCCAGGCGGCCAAGCACCTGGATCTTCACGACTACAGCTGGGTATGAACATGCCGACTCGTTACGTCAACAACTGGCTGACCCGCCTCAACGCTGTGCTGCCGGCCGGCGGTTCCTCCCTCCCGGTGCCTCAGGCGGCACTCGACCGGCTGGACCTCTCCAGCGCCGGGCAGTACGTCCTCACGCTGGTGAACAGCCTCAATCCGCTGGAGCAAGGTGTCATCGAGATCGTGCGGATCACCGCTTCGGGGTTGCAGCGTGGGCAGGAAGGCACCAGCGCCATTGAGTGGCCGACGGGCTCGTACGTGTACTGCGCTATTACGGCCGGCACGCTGCAGGGCCTGCTTGACCGAATCGAAGAGCTGGAATCGGCGGTTACCCCGCCGCTCCCTGAGAACCTTCTGGTTGACCAGGGAAGCAATCCTCTGGTCGATCAGGCGAACAACTTCCTCATCAAAGGAGCATGAACATGGCGAATATTCAGCATGTCTTGAGCGGCGTAGGCGCTCCCGGAGCCGCGCCGCCAAGCGTTTCCGCGCACTATGTCGATACGGCCTCCGGCGCCATCTACATGGCAAACGGCACAGCCAGCGCGGACGACTGGGCGCTGGTTTACGACGACAGTGGATGGCAGACGGCGGAAGCACTGAACGATTTCCCTTATCCGCCCGAGTGCCGGCGCCTCAACGGCGTGGTGTATCTGCGCGGGCTGAGTTGGGTATCTACCGAATTCCAGGGCATGGAGGTGGCGCAGTTGCCGGCCGGGTTTGCTCCCTACCAGCAGTGGCGCCAGTTTGTCCGCTCGAACTCCAACGAAGGCCGGCAATTCGAAATCACGATTACGGGCGCCGATCCCGATTCGGGACCTCCGGAAGACGCTGGAAAGATCATGGTCACGTCCAACTTCTCGGCCGCCGCCGGCAGCGACTATGTCGATTTCAGGGGAATGTCCTTCCCGATTGGATAGTTGGTTGCGCAGTTCAATGCCCGCCTCGCGCGGGCTTTTCTTTTTTTGGGGGCCATCAATGCAACCAGCATGTCTGCCACTGCGCATTGTGCGTGGTGCCACCTATCGCGACACGCGGCGTTTCATGCAGCCGCGGCGGGAGTATCGCGACATCGGCGCCGTGGAGCCGACGGCACCGCTCAGGCTTTCGGTGCCCGGTCATGGCCTGGCGGGCGACTGGCTGGCCTGGGTGGTGGGCGTCACGGGGTTCTCGGACCTCAATCGCACACCGGGCCGGCAGAACCCACACCGCGTCGAAGTCATCGACGACAACACCTTGGAGGTCAACGCGATCAGTGGCGTCGGCCAGAAGCCGGCCGGCGGACAGCTGATCTACCAGCCCGCGGTAGACCTGGCCGGCGCCACCGCCCGGTTGGTTGTCCGCGAGCGGGAGGAGGGCGGCGCGGTACTGCTGGAGTTGACCACCGGCACCGGCATCACTGCTGGCGGCCCGGGCACCCTGGTTATCGAGGTGTCGGCCGCGGATACCGCCGCCATTACCTGGGCCTCCGGCTGGTATCACCTGGACGTCACTTTCCCGGACGGCACCGTCTCGCGCTTCTTCCGCGGTGCGGTCGCCGTCGAGCAGTAGCGAGGTCGGCATGAGCGACGCAGAGCAGATCGAGCCTTGGGCGGTATCGGTCGAGGCCGACGCCGTGCCGGTCGTGCTCGAGCACATCAACGAATACGCGGTCACCGTCGATGCAGCCCCCGAGCTGGTGGTGGTCACTGTAGGCGAGCAGGGCCCTCCAGGCGCGCCCGGAGCCGGGCTCAGTGAGTGGCAAGTCAACGAATGGTAAGGAGGCCTCATGGCCCAGGTTCAGTTCTACAAGGTCAGCGCGCTCCCGGGCACGCTGCAGCCCAACGCCTTCTACTACGTGCTCAACGGCGGCTATGCCGAGAGCTACATCACCGATCAGGCCGGCACGGCCAAGGCCCTGGGCAACTCGGCGATGATCAATGCCCTGGTCGGCGATGCCGTCGACGAGGCGGTGGCCACCATCAACGCGCTGGAGATCGTTCCGGATATCGCCGCCCGGGACGCTCTGGCGGCATCGCTGCAGCGCAATGTCCTGGTGCTGGTGATCGACGCCACGGGCGATCCTACGGTGGCGGCCGGCTCTGCGCTGTACGCCTACGATCATGCCGAGGAGTCCTTCAGCAAGGTCGCCGAGTACGAGTCCATGGACGTGGTGGTGCAATGGACCAGCATCACCGGGCGCCCGACGTCCTCGCCGGTGCAGATCGATACCGCCGTGAGCCAGAGCCACACCCACACCAACAAGGCCACCCTGGACCTGCTCGGCGCTGGCGTCGATGGCCTGACCTACAACGGCGAGCCGGTCAGCAGCAGCTGGTCGACGTTGAACTGGTGACGCCGTGGCCACGGTCCTGCACCACAAGGTCGTCGCCAGCCTGCCGGCAGAACTGGAGCCAAACAGCATCTACTTCGTGCGGCGCGGCGCCGGGTACGACCAGTTCGTCACCAACGCCACCGGCCTGGTGGTGGCCTATCCCATGAACCTCTCTGCACCCGAGCTCGCCGTGGCCCTGTCCGATGGCCAGTTGGCGCGCATGCCGCTCGACGCGCGCGGGGAGATACCGATTCAGCTGGCGGATGGCTCTCTATCGAGCGTGCCCGCCATCGGAGGCCCTTATGGCTGAGAAGAAACCGCTGCGCTTCATCCTCGATGAGATGAGCAATCCCGTGCGCCTGGGGGAGTTCCAGGCCGGAGAAACCCTGCCGAAGGCCGTGCTGCCGGAGCTGACGGCGACGGACGTCGGCGCAGATCCCGCCGGGGCCGCAGCTTCCGCCGTCGCGTCCGTTGCCGCGGACAACGATGCACGTCACTGGATGGGGCTGTGAAATGACGCCGAAGAACTGGAAGCTGACCGCCTACACGAACAACACCTGGACCGACGTAGTCGGCGAGGCTGCCATCCTGGCTTCGATCCTGGTTGCCAATACCGATCCGGCAAACGCCATCAACGTGCAGTTGCGGCTGTCCGGCGGCGCGGTGATCCTGCCCGCCAGCTCTGTGCCGGCGTCGAGCAGCTACACCCTGGACCTGCGCAGCCTGAACATCGGCAGTGGCGAGACGCTGCAACTGCAGGCTTCCGCCGCCGGTATCAATGCCATCGCCTCGGGAGCCGTGTGACATGGGCGCCGCACTGAAACCCCTGCTCAAGCGCCTGGCCGTGGGCAGTCCGGCTGCGCTGCCCACCCTGGACCTGGACTTCCTGGCTCAGACCTACAGAGTGTCCGACGGCGCCGGCGGCATGAGCAGCGTTGCCTTCGCCGACCTGATCACATTCACCCGGTCGAGCGCGGCCTGGCGCTTCAATGCCTCGGGCCTGCTGGAGGTAGTGCCGGCGAACCAACCCCGCTTCGACTACGATCCCGTGACGCTTGCGCTGCGCGGCCTGTTGGTGGAGGAGCAGAGGACGAATCTTCTGACCAGGTCCTCCGATTTCACGAATGCGGTATGGCAGAAGAACGACACAACTATCAGCTCGGATGGCACTCTAGCTCCGGACGGCTCAGCAATGCCGCTGCTAACCCAGGGCTCCGATGCCGCAAGTGCTTTGATTTTGGCTGGCGCTCTTACCATCACGTCCGGCCAAACAATGACAAGGTCGTCGTTCTTGAAGCGCGGCAATCATGATTGGGTGCGCATATCCATCGCTGACTCGACCTTTGCCAATGGAGCGGCGGTATGGGTGAACTTGGCTACTGGTGTATTGGGTACGATTGCTAATCTCGGAACCGGTACCGGGGCTAGCGCTACCATCCAGAACTGCGGCAGCGGGATATACCGCGTATCTGTGACTGGCACCATTCCCGCGACGCTGTGCAATAGCTCTACCGTCGGAGTTGCAGCGAACGGAGCGACCAACCGCGTTAGCGGCGGGACTCGCTATGAATGGCTCTCTCAGATCGAAGTTGGATCCTTCTCCACGAGTCCTATCCCCACTGCAGGTTCCCAGGTAACCCGCGCTGCGGATGTGGCGAGCGTGAATACGCTGAGCCCTTGGTTCAACTCTGTCGCGGGTACGATATACGCCGAGTGGGATGCCTCTGGGGGGCTGGCGACGAATAGCCCTGTGTGGGTTCTTCAGGGCAGCGGGACGAACATCATTCGCCAGAGGGCCGAAGCCGCGCGGCCGCTCTTCGATGTTTACACCGACGGAGTAGCCCAGGCTTCGATTTCAGTCGGGGCTCCGGTAGTGGCCGGAGTGACGCGAAAAACTGCCGCCGCCTGGATGCTCAATTCGTTTCAGGCTGCTGCTGATGGGAGCCTCGGCGCTCCGGATACTTCGGGCAGCATCCCGAGCGTCACGCAATTGGCCTTCGTCAAGGCGAATGTCACCGCCGCTTCATTCAACGGCCATATCCGCCGCATCCGTTACTGGCCCCGCCGGCTGTTCGACAACGAACTGCAGAGGATCACAGCATGATCGACTACTACCTGCGTGCGGCCTCTGCCCAGGCGCTGGAGCAGGCCTTGCTGGATGCCGGCGCGGCCTCCATCGAGGACGGCCAACTGGTGGCCGCGCCCGGCGTCGCGCTCGACATCATCGGCACATGGTACGACCCGCCGGCGGAAGAGGGCGCGGAGCCGGTGGCTCGCCCTGGCTTCTACGCCAACGTGCGTAGCAATGCGCCACTGACCTGGCCCGCCGGCGTGGAGCTGCCGGAACCGGAAACGCCCTGGCGCACCTGGGCCTAGCCCGAGCCATCTCAACAAGCCCGCCACTTGGCGGGCTTTTCATTTCTGGAGAACCGCATGGAACTGAACCAGGTGCGCCGCTCGATCATCGAGCCGGCGCTGTCGCTGCTACCCGCGCGGATGAACAGTCCCCAGGCCATGGCGATGCTGCTGGGCATTGGCCTGCAGGAGTCGCATTTCGAATACCGCCGCCAGCTCGGCAACGGGCCCGCGCGGGGCCTGTGGCAGATGGAGCGCGCCGGCGGCGTGCATGGCGTGCTCCGGCATGAGGCCTCGGCCAGGCTCGCCGCTGGCATTTGTGCCCAGCGCGGCGTTGAGTCGACCGACCAGGCCGTATGGGCCGCGCTCGAGCGCGACGACATCCTGGCCGCGGCGCTGGCACGCTTGCTGCTCTGGACCGATCCGCAGCCGCTCCCCGCGCTGGGTGACACCGCCGGCAGTTGGGCCCTCTACGCGCGCGTCTGGCGCCCTGGGAAGCCTCGCCCGGCGGAATGGCCGGCGAACTACCTGAAGGCCGCGGGGGCTGCAGCATGAGCGGCCTTCTCGCGAAGCCTGCAGCCCTGGTGCTGGCCGCGCTGCTGCTGGTGGCCATCGGTGCCGGCCTGGGCGTGTGGCTAGCCGCCGGGCACTACCGGCCGCAGCTCGACCAGGCCGCCCAGGGCCAGGCCGCCTGCCGCGCCGCGAGGGACAACCTGGAGGCGTTGGTGGGCCAGCAGAACGCGGCCATTGCTGGCCTGGCCCATCAGGCCGAGCAGCGCCAGGCGAAGGCGGCGCAGGCCGTGGCTGCCGCCCAACAGCAGGCCGGCCAGCACTTCGCCGCCGCGTGGCGCCTGCAGCAGGAGCGCGTCGCCGGCGATCCGGTGCAGGTGGCCGCCGAACTCATCGACAAGGAGCTTGGGCTATGAAGTGCGTGATGGTGTTGGGAGTAGTGTTTGCGCTGGCGGGATGCGCCGGCCGGCAGGATGCCGAGCCGCGCACGGTGCGCGTGGATGTGCCTGTGGCTGTTCCGTGCCGGGCTCCAGTGGTTCAGGAGCCGAGTTGGGCAACGGCCTCGCTGCAGAAGGGGGATAGCCTGCAGACCAAGGTCCGGGCATTGCTTGCAGAGCGGCAGCAGCACCTCGGCTACGAGGCGCAGCTGCGCGCTGCTGCGCAGGCCTGCCAGTGATGAGGGGCGGTCAGCGGCGCACGGGTAGGATCCGGTATCTATCTGGAAGGGCTCCCGGTGGTGGTGCTTGGTAGACCGGGACGCCGGCCTTTCTCGCGGCGGCTAGCACGGCCGCAGTCCTTGTCTTCCCCGGCCACGCTACGACGCCATCAGGCTGCAGCTCGAACATCTCAAGCACGTTCTGACACGTGATCACCTCGCAGCGGCTGGACTTGGCCCAATATCGCGCCCAGCGTTCAACGCCCCAGCTGTTGGTCTGGATGATGGTGGCTACGCCCCGGCGATCATGCAGGTGGTCCAGCACGATCCGAACGTGGTTGTGGTCGGCATAGTCTCTGGCGCCGCAGACGATGATTCGGACGGGCACGGCCGGGCCCTCGGTTGCTGCAGGGGAGGGTAATATTACTGTGTTTATATACAGTTATTCGGATGATGGACGAGCGGTAGGGCGCCGCGACGGCCGCGGGGTAGAATGCGCGCCTTCGAATTTCAGGAGGCACCCCGATGAGCTGGAATCTGGCGAACCGACCGGCCGATGAGCGCCAGACGCAGGAAGACGAGAAGTCCAGGCTGTTCGAGTTCTGGCAGCAGAACCTCGAGCGAGCGAAGATCGAGGCGGGAAAACTGTTCGGTGAGCGAGCCAAGCGGAAGGGGCGATGGGACGACTGGGTGAGGGGCGAGATCGACGCGCTGAGCCCGCCGGAGTACCAGGCTATGGTTCGGCGCGAAGTGGGCCGCCTGGTTGTCGTCGACAAGTAGAGCACGTGGTGGTGAAAACGGTCTGGCGGCTGCGCAAAACCACCTCTGGAGCCCGCGCGGCTACGTTTGCGAAACGCTGAAAAGTGGTGTGTTTTGCCTGGTCAAAATGGTACGATTTCGTAGCCAAATCAAAGGCTTGGATTGGATATGTTCGCTGTATGGGGTGCAAGGGGTCGAGTGTTCGAATCACTCCGTCCCGACCAAATAACTCAACGACTTAGGCCAGATTGGAAACGATCTGGCCTTTTTCGTTTTGGGACTTTTGCGGGACTCCTCATCCTGCCTTTCTCCTCAGTATGCTCAGCGCCAGTCCGCGGGAGCCGGTCGCCGAGATCTTGTTAGCCTCATCAATCAGTTTCCCAGTTCCGCCGTCGAGTGTGTGACTGACTGGCAGTCCGCGGGTGAGGGGGCTTGCAGCGCTGCAGCCGAGGAGTACCGGTGACGCTTCTTCGCCGGCCACTCTTGCCCGGACGAATATGTCGCCCTGGAGGAGCTGCCGCCGATTCCACCGAGCTTTGATGAGTCCGACAGCGAGGAAGCCGAGAGCTATGTGCGGCTGGTTGTCGTCAAGGAGGGGAGCCATGAACGATGTCACGGTCATCGACCGTTTCCTCTATACGTTACGTTCTCGCGCTACGTCGACTCCGGTTTCGGGCTGCTGCAGGGGGGCGCCTTCCGACCACCACGTTGATCGCCATCGGCATGACTATCGCCGGGCTGTACTGGGCGCTCGGTCACGCGACGGGCGAGGGCGAGGACGTAATGGCGAAGCTGATCCGCAAGGTGCTCTATGTCGGCGCCTTCGCCTACATCATCGGCAGCTTCAACTGGCTGGCCGGCATTGTCTTCCGTTCCTTTGTCGGGCTGGGCCTGACGGCGCTCAGCATGGAGACCTTCCTGCAGCCGGGGCGGCTGGTAAAGACCGGCATCGACGCCGGCGCGCAGAGCGTAAGTCCGTGTTTCCTCTGGTCCTCCTTGCCTTGACTGGCTGCTCAAGCCAGGGCAAGCCACCGCCGCGCATTTCGCTCGACGAGCCGGTACAGGCGTAGCCGCTGCCCGAGCCGCCAAAGCTGGTGGAAGTTGTGGCGGTACCGAAGGTGTTACCGATGCCAGGGCAGATGAAGCCATTGCCGGACGAAGCCAGCGCTGCCTCGGAGCTGGTTGACGAGAAGCTGAGGGTGTCTAGTGCGAATCAGTAGGGGAGGGTTACGCCCACGCGTGAGGGTTGCGTCAACGCGATCCAGGTCTGGCCCTATAGCGACGGTGCGCTGTACCAGGTCTACGCCGCGCCAGGGCGAGTGACGGTGATCACGTTGCAGGCCGGCGAGGTGCTGGTGACGGTGGCTGCCGGCGACATGGTGCGCTGGATCGTCGAGCGGCACCGGCGACGCGCTGCGCGTCAGCGTGCTGGTCAAGTCGATCCGTTCGGACCTCAAGACCAATTTGGTCATAACCACCAGCCGGCGTACCTACCTGATCGAGCTGACCTCAACCGAGAAAGCTTGGATGGCCTCGGTATCCTGAGACTACCCGAAGGACCGGATACTGGCGCTGCAGCGCCAGGCGCAGGCTGCATAGACCACGGCGCTGGTCGATACCGGCCTCGCACTGGAGAAGATCCGCTTCCGCTGCGCGATCAGCGGTAGCAAACCGCCGTGGCAGCCGTTGCGCGCCTTCGATGATGGCGAGAAGGTCTATATCCAGTTTCCCGCCGGCATTGCCCAGGGCGAGCTGCCACCGCTGTTCGTGATCGGCGCGCAGGGCGATGGGCAACTGGTCAACTACCGATTCCGCTCACCCATGAAACGCTCGAGATAGTCGATCAGCCGTCGCTTGTAAGCGACCAATGCGGTGGCGTCGGCCTGCTGCAGCTCTAGACTACGTGCCACTCCAGCCATGAACGCTTGGGCGTTTTCAGTAAGACCCTCAAACACCCGTACCAGGTCGCGTAGAATCTCATGTGCCTTGGCGGTATCAAGGTCGTTGACGGATTGCGCCTCAACCATCAATCGCTGCAAGGCTCGCAAGCGGCTGTCGATGTCCTCCAGCGCGACTGTCTGCAGTTCTGCACGGTGACGGAGGCTCTGCGCGAATGCTATCAGGCCGGCTTCTACCGCCTCGCCACCGCGCGAGAGTCGATAGAGAAAACGTGCTCGATAATAATCGTTGAGCGTGGATACGCGCGTCATGTCCGGCTGTGATTCGAGATTGCCCCAGGCAGATAGCTGAGCCAGTGCGGCGGCAATTTCTTCCTGAGCAGGTGGCGTTCTGTTGCCCCAATTCGCCTCGGACAATACTTCGTCGGGCCGTAATTGCAGGCGGTACTGGCGCTTGGCGGCAGCAAAAACCTCCATGATGGCTCGATAGAGGGGCGCCTTCTCCGCAGTGGCGTGGCGGAATAAATCCGCAGAGGTCTCCGGCCAGGATGAGTCGCGAATCACCAAATTTTGCCCCAATGACCTTCCGTGATCGATGAGCCCATTCTTCAGCCGTCTTCGCTATTTGCCAAGCTTTCCCTTTGAGCCAAATGACTTTGGAGTCCGCGACATGTTTTGCTCTCGTGTCGCTGGTGACCTCGCGTGGATAGAACACTGGACTGTCGATGGTGCCTCGGCAAAGCTCGACATACTGGATCAGTCGATGCTTAGGAAACGAGGACCTTTGCGGATGGCGGTTGAATGCGGATGCAGGATGACCCAAATGGCATACCGACAAGCATGGCAATTTGCCATGTACGCGGTTATTTTGTTGTCGTAATCCAAAGAGCTCGAATTGGCTCTTTGTCGGTTTACTGCAAAGCGGCAATCACGAGCTTGATTCCGTCGGGGGCAAAGAATAGGGCACGGCCCGCGTGCCTATTTGAAGGATGCACTCACGCACCAGCCCATGCAGCGGACGAATGGAACCGGTGATCTGCTGCCTCACGATGGTAACCGGTTTAGAAGGCATGCAACGGAAGCTATCGTGATACACACAAACGACCAGGTGAACGACAAGCTGCAGCAGGCCACTGCTGCGGCTGTTAATCAGAGCCAGGCGGAACTGGCCCGCCTAAATCAGCGTCTTGCGTCGGTGCTCGCGCAGATGAGTAAGACGGCGGACTTCGCCATCAAGCAGCAAGTTGAGGGGGCGGAGGGGGAGATTGCCCAGCGACTGGCCGACCTGCTAGCGAGTAAACGCCAGCAGCTCCTTGACCTGATCAAGCGGCAGAAAGCTGCCCTAGGTACCTTCAATATCGTCCTATTTGGCCGCACCGGAGCTGGCAAGAGTTCGTTGATCACGGCCTTCACCCGCACTGATGGCTCAGCAGTTTCTCAAGGAGAGAGCGATTGGACCACGGAGGTCGAGCCATTGGCCTGGCACGCCTGCCGGATCTATGACACGCCTGGTATCAATGGCTGGGGGCGACGCAACTGCCGGGATGACCTCGAAGCGCGCGCCCGCCAAGCCGTTGAAGTGGCCGACTTCGTGCTGGTGTGTTTCGATAGCCAAAGCCAGCAGGCCGATGAATTCGCCAAATTCGCGGCATGGGTCAACCAGTACCGCAAGCCAGTGATCGCAGTGCTCAACCCACGGAATGCCGTCTGGCGTCAGCCCTGTCGTGTGGGAACTGGTACGGGCCGGGCCAATCTATCCCGCGCGGTCAGCGAGCACGCGACCAACATCCGCGACGAGCTCGCGCGCCTGGGCTTGAGTAGCGTTCCAGTAGTTGCAATCAGCTCCAAGCGCGCCGTCTTCGCTCGGGCCTCGCTGCCGTACAAGGGCCCGGATCTGGAAACCTTGGTCAAGCATCGGGAAGAGTATGGCTGCGAGAAACTGGAGGTGTGGTCGAACTATGGCCGACTGGAAGACCTGCTGATCCTGGCCATTGCCGAAGGCGCAGTCGAGCTACGTCTCGGCGCACTCAACGATCAACTGCGAGGGGTGTTCACTGGTTTGTTGCGCTCGATCACGCAAGTGCGTGATGAGGCCCTGGCCGCGGCCGAGGCAATCGAGCGTACTTTGCTTGAGCCTATGTTGCGTCTGGTTGGGTACCCCTCCACCGAGGCACCCGAGCGCCGGGAGCGGCTGGTTGTCGACGGGGTGGATCTACTGGAGTTGCTGGAACAGCATCGCGGCGGTCAGTTCCAGGCACCCAGCGAAGGACAGTATGCCGAGCAAGTGGTGTTGAGGTTGGACACGGCCATCAGGAGCTTGCGTGAGACGTCTCTGCGCCAGGCGGACGATTGCATCCATGAAGCCTTTGAACGGGGCGAGACGCACAAAGAAACTGACGTCCGAGATCGATGCTTCAATGAGGCTCACATCACTCAAGAGATCCAAGCGGTATACGACGACGCTTTGGCGTTTCTGCAAGCCAGCGCTCGGTTGGCGCTCAATGACGCAAAACTTGACCTAGCACTTCGCATCCAGAGTTGCGCCATCGACGGTAGTGCCGGCGACGGCTGGAAGTACAGCGCTTGGGCAATCAAGGGCGGCGGTGTCCTGGCTGGTGCGGTAGGCGCGCTGGGAGGCCTGGCGGCGGCAAATTTCTGGAACCCATTGGGCTGGGGCGCGGGCGCGGCTGCTGTTGCCATATTGGCTGGCGGCGTTGCCGCAACACTACTGGGATGGGGCGGTGGCGCCGCACGAAAGGAAGCCGAGCGGGTGCGCCTGGAAAGCCGCCGGCGGACGGCCGCAGCTTTGCATGAGCAGATTTACGACGCCTACGCCCGCATCAAGAACGATGTGTTGACCCATGCCGCCAAGGTGCTATTGCAGGCGACGGAAAGTCTGCTGCTACCGCCCGTGCGCAATGCGTTGTCGCTACGTCGTGTCGCGAAAAGCTGCGCCAGAGTGCAAGCGATATTGACGGAGCAACTGCAGTCGTTGGAATCAACCCGGGACGCGCAATCGCTGGTATGGGAGGTGGCCAGACAGCGTGAGCGGCACGAGTTCCCACAGCAAGCCAATGCCGCGGCACTGTATTGGCTGGGGGAAGACTGGATCGATGACTCCGAAGGCTTGACGAGCGCCCAAGGCTCAGTGAACGCCGGCCGCACCCGAGCCTATGATCTCGGTTTCTTTGACGCACTATTCTTCGGCATGCGCGGATTTTTGGGACGCTTCGTGCAGGATGTCACGTTCGAAGCAGCGAAAACCTGGCTTGCTGAGAGCATGCAGCTTGCGGCGCAAGACCCGCCCGGCAAGCGGGCGCTAAAACCCTTGGTCGACCTTGCCAGCGAGGGCAAGCCCAGAATTCATCTAGTGGGTGACTACAATACGGGGAAGTCGAGCTTCATCAAGCGACTGCTTCTGGATGCGGGCTTGCCGGTGCCGTCCAACCTAAAGGTCGCGGCAAAACCTATGACCGATACGGTGCACGCCTATGATTGGAACGGCGTGTTGCTGGTGGACAGCCCAGGTTTCCAAAGCAGCCACGAGACGCACACCCATCAGGCATGGGATGCCCTGGCCAACGCCAGTGCAGTTATCTTTCTGTTGCAGCCCAATCTAATCCTCGGCGATGACCTGCCATTGCGCACGGTCATTCACGGCGACTCGGCACGAGGTATCGTCGACAAGCAGGACAGCACTTATTTTATCGTCAATCGATCAGACGAGCTTGGCGTAGATCCAGAGCTATCGCCCGAGCTCTATGCGCAATTGGTGGAGCGTAAACGAGTGGAGTTGCGCCAGGCCTTGGCTTCTCGTGCTATCCACAGCTCAGATGACCGGATCTTCTTTATGGCGAGCGATCCCTATGGGTTGGTGGGGGATCGCGTCGATGCCGATGCTATGGCATTCGACCCTTACCGAGCGTGGGATGGCTTCAGGCCGTTTATGGAAGCATTGCGTGCTGTGCGACAGGATCTTTTGGCTTCGGGGCCAGCGCGATCCATTTTGCAGGGCGGCGTCTATCGACTATGGCAGCACGCACTCAGCATACAGCGTGACATTGACCAGCAACGCCGGCAGATCGAAGAGCTTGAACAGTTACGGCACATCGTTGAGCAGTGCGTTGCCGAGGGCGACCAGATAGGCAGCCGCTACCTACTGACTCTGCAGACTTTGGCGCACGAACAGGCGCAAGATCTCAAGCAGGCACTGTTGGCGGAGCAGGATCCGGCCAGATTGAAGATCAGGGCCGAGCAGTTGCAGAGTTGGTGGGAAGACCCTGAGCTCAAGGTCCGCCTGGATCACTGGCAACAAGAGTTCAGCGAGGCGCTTGAGGGTTGGCAACGCAAATCCAACGAGCGAATCGCCCGACGGGTCGGCTCCGTTGCCTTTCGCCAGGCCTTTCCGGGCGCGCAACAGGGGCCGGGCGGCTTCAATGATGCCAAAGGCAAAGGTTGGGTATTCGAGGTCTTCGACAAGGTCGGTCGCTCCATGAGCGGGGCGACGCGCGACGTCGTATACGGCATCGGCAAATCCCTCGGCTTCAAGTTCCGGCCATGGGGTGCGGTCAATCTGGCCAAGACGCTGACGAAGGTCGGCGCTGTCATGGGGGTGGTGGGCGTTGCGGCGGATGTGGCGTTTATATTCATCGAGGAGAAGCGCCAGGGCGATCGCGAAAAGGCCAGGCAAAACTTGGCAAAATTCCTGGATCGGTCGGAGCAAGAGTTAATTGTCAGCGTCAGTCAGGGGTCGGACGACAATCCTGGTTTGTTCCAGGGCAAGAACGACCTAGTAGCGAGCTTGACGGCATTTGATGGAGAGCTTGCCAACGAACAAACGGCGCTGAAGCAGAAAGCTGCGGCGGCAGAGGAGCAGGTAGAGGCCTACCGCGCTCAGTGTGATAAGGCGTTGGCATTGCTTGGCAAAAAAGGGGATGAACTTGAGTAACTCGACCGTGCAACTCGTCGATCAACTTTGGCAGCATTTGCAGGGATATGCTCACACTGCGCAGGTCGTCAGCCAATACCATGACCAATGGCAGCAGTTTTCCGGCCAGACGGCGATTCGCATCGTGATCTTCGGCGCCTACGACGCAGGGAAAAGCAGCCTGCTCAAGCGCTTGCTGGTGGACGCCGGCTGCCTGGTGCCCGATTGGGTGACCATCAGTGCCCGGCGCGAGACCTTCGAAAGCCGCGAAGTGCTGGCGGGTTCAATCACCTTTGTTGACTCGCCCGGGCTTAGCAGCGGCAATGATGAGCACGACACTATAAGCCGTAAAGCGTTGCAGCTGGCCGATGCTTACATTTGGGTGATGCCGCCGCAATTGGTTACCTCAGGCCAGTCGGATTTCGTGACTTTCCTCAATGGCGGCTTCTTCCATCCGCAGCTGCCGTCCGCCGCGGTAACCGCCGCGACCATCGCGGCCGTTTCGCGAATGGACGAGGCAGGGATCGACCCGGGCGATAGCCCTGACGGATTTGCTGCACTGGTCGAGAAGAAAACCGCCGAACTCTCGAGCATGCTGGATAAAGATCGCATTGCCGGCCAGTTGGCCGGCCTGCATTGCATCGTGGCCGACCCTTACCAGTTGGTGGGTAACACCCGGGAGCCGGATCCTACCCTGTATGACATTGGCCGTGAGTGGGATGGCATTTCGGCGCTGCGCGCCTCCCTGGAAGCGCTCGAAGGTGACCAGAGGCGGCTACGGCAATTGGCCGGCCTGCGCTTCGTATGCGCTGTCGCCCGCGAACTGGAAGAAGCGGTACGGCTGCAGAACAGCACGCTACAGTTGGAGACCGAGCGCCTGAGTAACGATTCGGAGCGGTATGGGCTATTTCGCCAGCAGCTGGCCAGCCTGACGGATTACACAAAAACGGACTTGAAAGCGCGGGTCGATGAAGCGCTGAGGTCTGCCGGTCGCTCGGCAACCGTGGATACCCAGCTGCCCATTGACCGTCTTGAAAAGATGCTTTCCGAGATCATCGACCAATGGGCGAGCGCGAGTTACTCCAAATTGCAAAAGCTGGCCCAGGAGTTCGAGCTTGAACTGCAGCAACGCGAGATTGTAGTGGATATGAGTGCGCTGCTTGCCGCGGCGCAGGCTCAGGATAAAGCCAAGGGTGCCTCGAACGAGCAACCCAACTCGTTCAAGCAGAACCGCAAGCGGCTCTTCGGCTTTGTCCCCGCCCTGGCGAAATCCGTCAAGGGATTGGCCGAAATCGACCTGGGAATGTCGCTCGAGGACGCGAGGAAAAAGCTGCTCGAGCTAGAGAAGCTCAAAGGCAAGGCGCTTGAGGAAGCCATCGAGAAGATCTTCAACTCCAAGGAGCAGATGGAGAAGGCCAGCAGTTATGTGCGCTGGGCATCAGCTATCAGCGTGGTTGGTCCTCTGGTGGGGCAATTGGCCTCTTTCGGTGGCGACCTGCTTGAGGATCACATGAATCAACAGCAAGCAGCAGCAAGGATCGACCAGCGAAAGCTGATTTGCCTGCAGCTCGATGAGCAGGCCAAAAATATCCGCGAACAGGCTCAGCAAGTTTTTTCTGAGTTGAGTCGCGCACTGGACGAGCAACTAGAAGCGCGCCAGCAGCACTGCTTACAAACCCAGCATGCGGTGTCGGAGG
>Ga0222426_100789_pt1 | contig 16236 bp, 11 predicted proteins | sample 2B50Ametagenome_FD_180087 | JGI IMG/M metagenome (GOLD analysis project Ga0222426, IMG submission 180087) | Enriched microbial communities from leaf-cutter ant dump, University of Wisconsin, Madison, United States - 2B50A (version 2) | ecosystem: Environmental > Terrestrial > Nest > Insects nest... | reverse complement strand
AACATCGCGGCGGCCATCCGCCTGCTCGGCACCCGCCAGGCCATGCTGGTGATAGTGCTGGTGTGCGCCCTGCTCACCTATGGCGGCGTGTCGCTGTTCGTGGTGGTGTTCGCGGTGTACCCCTTCGCCGCCGAGATGTTCCGCCAGAGCGACATCCCCAAGCGGCTGATCCCGGCGACCATCGCCCTGGGCGCCTTCAGCTTCACCATGGACGCCCTGCCCGGCACCCCGCAGATCCAGAACATCATCCCCACCGCCTTCTTCGGCACCAACGGCTGGGCCGCGCCCTGGCTGGGGCTGATCGGCAGCCTGTTCGTGTTCTTCGCCGGCATGCTGTTCCTGCGCCGCCAGGCCGGGCGCGCCCGCGCCGCCGGCGAAGGCTATGGCCGCGAGCTGCGCAACGAGCCGGAAACCGCCGGCGACATCGCCCTGCCCCACCCGCTGCTGGCGCTGTCGCCGCTGGTGCTGGTGGGCGTGGCCAACCTGCTGTTCACCCACTGGATTCCGCAGCTCTACGGCAAGACCCACAGCCTGCAACTGGCCGGCATGGCCGCGCCGGTGGCCAGCGACGTGAGCAAGCTCACCGGCATCTGGGCGGTGCAGGCGGCGCTGCTGCTGGGCATCCTGCTGGTGCTGGTCAGCAGCTACCGGGCGATCCGCAGCCGCCTCGCCGAGGGCAGCAAGACCGCGGTGTCCGGCGCCCTGCTGGCGGCCATGAACACCGCCTCGGAATACGGTTTCGGCGCGGTCATCGCCTCGCTGCCGGGCTTCCTGGTGCTGGCCGATGCGCTCAAGAGCATCCCCAACCCGCTGGTCAACGAGGCCATCACCGTCACCACCCTGGCCGGCATCACCGGCTCGGCCTCCGGCGGCATGAGCATCGCCCTGGCGGCCATGTCCGAACAGTTCATCGCCGCCGCCCACGCCGCCAACATCCCCCTGGAGGTGCTGCACCGCGTCGCCGCCATGGCCAGCGGCGGGATGGACACGCTGCCGCACAACGGCGCGGTCATCACCCTGCTGGCGGTCACCGGGCTGACCCACCGCGAGGCCTACAAGGACATCTTCGCCATCACCCTGATCAAGACCCTGGCGGTCTTCGTGGTGATCGCTACCTTCTACGCAACCGGCATCGTTTGATGCCGCGTACCACCCGGTGGCCCGCTGAGGGCCGCCACAGGCAGGAGAAACGACCATGAACCTCAAAGGCAAGATCGCGCTGGTCACCGGCGCCACCAGCGGCATCGGCCTGGGCATCGCCCACAGCCTGGCCGCGGCCGGCGCCCAGGTGGTGATCAACGGCTTCGGCGATGTCGAGGGCGCCCTGACCGAGCTGGGCCGCCACGGCACGCGGATCGGCCACCACCCGGCGGACATGGCCGAGCCGGCGCAGATCGCCGAGATGATCGCCTACGTCGAGCGCGAGTTCGGCGCGCTGGACATCCTGGTCAACAACGCCGGCATCCAGCACGTGGACGCCGTGGAAGACTTCCCGGTGGAACGCTGGAACGCGATCATCGCCATCAACCTCTCCGCGGTGTTCCACAGCACCCGCCTGGCGCTGCCGGGCATGCGCCGGCGCAACTGGGGGCGCATCGTCAACGTCGCCTCCACCCACGGCCTGGTGGCCTCCGCCGGCAAGAGCGCCTACGTCGCCGCCAAGCACGGGGTGATCGGCCTGACCAAGAGCATCGCCCTGGAAACCGCCACCACCCCCATCACCTGCAACGCCATCTGCCCCGGCTGGGTGCTGACGCCGCTGGTGCAGAAGCAGATAGACGCGCGCATAGCCGAGGGCGCCTGCCCCGAGCAGGCGCGCCACGACCTGCTGGCGGAAAAGCAGCCGTCGCTGGAGTTCGTCACCCCCGAACAACTGGGCGAGCTGGCGCTGTTCCTCTGCAGCGAGGCCGCCGCCCAGGTGCGCGGCGCCGCCTGGAACATGGACGGTGGCTGGGTCGCCCAGTGAGCGCCCGCCCCCGCCGCCAGCCGGCGGGGGCCATCGCAGGTTCATCGCTGGGCGGAAGGCGTCGCCATCCCGTGCCACACTGACAGGACAAGCAGTGGATGGACGGACGCCGCTATGAAGCCCTTGTGGACCCCTTCCGCCGAACGCATCACCGCCAGCCGGATGGATGCCTTCCGCCGCCAGGTCAACCAGCGCCACGGCCTGGAACTGGCCGACTACCCCGCCCTGCATGCCTGGAGCATCGAACACCGCGAGGCCTTCTGGCAGGCCATCGTCGACAGCTTCGACGTGCGCTTCCACAGCCCGCCGCGCATGGTGCTGGAGGAAGGCCCGCGGATGCCCGACGCGCGCTGGTTCCCCGGCGCCACCCTGAACTTCGCCGAGCACCTGCTGCGCCGCCGCGACGAAGCCACGGCGGTGGTGGCCATCGGCGAAGACGGCAGCCGCGAAAGCCTCAGCCATGCCGAGCTGGCCGCCCAGGTCGCCGGCCTGCAACGCAGCCTGCGCGCTGCCGGGGTGGGCCCGGGCGACCGCGTGGCAGCCTTCATGCCCAACACCTGGCAGACCCTGGTGGGGATGCTCGCCGCCACCAGCCTGGGCGCCACCTGGTCGAGCTGCTCGCCGGACTTCGGCACCCAGGGGGTGATCGACCGCTTCGGCCAGATCGAGCCCAAGGTGCTGATCGCCTGCGCCGGCTACCGCTACGCCGGCAAGGTGCTGGATATGACCGGCAAGCTCAACGAGATACTGGCGCAGCTACCCTCGCTGCAAGAGCTGGTGCTGGTGCCTTATGCGCGCCCGGAGGCCCGTGCGACGGATTGCAAATCCGTTGCGCGAATCACCCTGTGGAACGACTTCTACCAGAGCGGCGGCGAACCCGAATTCGCTCCGGTGCCCTTCACCCATCCGCTGTACATCCTCTACTCCAGCGGCACCACCGGCGTGCCCAAGTGCATCGTCCATTCCACCGGCGGCGTGCTGCTGCAGCACCTCAAGGAACACGCGCTGCACACCGACCTGCACTCCGGCGACGTGCTGTTCTACTACACCACCTGCGGCTGGATGATGTGGAACTGGCTGGTCTCGGGCCTGGCGGTGGGCGCCAGCCCGGTGCTCTACGACGGCTCGCCCTTCCACCCCGGCCCGGAGCGGCTGATGGACTTGGTCGACGCCGAGGCCATCAAGGTCTTCGGCACCAGCGCCAAGTACATCGCCGCGCTGGAAAAGGCCGGCGTGAAGCCAGCGCAGACGCATAGCCTGGACAGCCTGCAGACGCTGCTCTCCACCGGCTCGCCGCTGGCCCACGAAAGCTTCGACTACGTCTACCGCGACATCAAGGCCGACCTGTGCCTGTCGTCCATCTCCGGCGGCACCGACATCGTCTCCTGCTTCGCCCTGGGCAACCCCACGGCGCCGGTGTGGCGCGGCGAACTGCAATGCAAGGGCCTGGGCATGGCGGTGGAGGTCTGGGACGACGACGGCAGGCGCCTGCGCAGCGGCAAGGGCGAGCTGGTCTGCACCCGGCATTTCCCGTCGACCCCGGTAGGCTTCTGGAACGACCCGCAGGGCGAGAAATTCCACGACGCCTACTTCGCCACCTTCCCCGGCATCTGGGCCCACGGCGACTACGCCGAGGAAACCGCCCACGGCGGCCTGGTGATCCACGGCCGCTCCGACGCGGTGCTCAACCCCGGCGGCGTGCGCATCGGCACGGCGGAAATCTACCGCCAGGTGGAAAAGGTCGACGAGGTGCTGGAATCCATCGCCATCGGCCAGGACTGGCAGGGCGACGTGCGCGTGGTGCTGTTCGTGCGCCTGCGCGAAGGCGTGCAGCTGGACGAGCCGCTGAGGGAGAAAATCCGCCGGACCATCCGCGCCAACACCACCCCGCGCCACGTGCCGGCGAAGATCATCGCGGTGGCCGACATCCCCCGCACGCTCAGCGGCAAGATAGTCGAGCTGGCGGTACGCAACGTGGTGCACGGCAGGCCGGTGAAGAACACCGACGCCCTGGCCAACCCGCAGGCGCTGGAGTTGTATCGGGAGCTGGAGGCGCTACGCACGTAGGGCGTATAACCGTTCGCGGTTATACGCCGATACACCTGGGCCACAGCCCGCGCCCAGGTCAACCTCGGAGCCGCCTGGGACCAAGGCCAAACGGCGGATAACGTCGAACGTTATCCGCCCTACGCCAAGCTCGACCGTTGCGTAGGGCGTATAACCGTTCGCGGTTATACGCCGATACACCTGGGCCACACCCCGCACCCAGGTCAACCTCGGAGCCGCCTGGGGCCAAAGCCAAACGGCGGATAACGTCGAACGTTATCCGCCCTACGTCTGGTTCAGGCGCGGAGGAAGGCCAGCACCTTGTCGCTGAAGGCGTCGCCGGCCTGGACGTTGGACAGGTGCGCGGCGTGGAATTCCACCAGCTCGGCGCCCTGGATGCGTTCCTGCATGAAGCGGCCGTGCTCGGTGGTGGTCACCGGGTCGCCGCTGCCGCAGACGACCAGGGTCGGCGCGCGGATGGCGCCCAGTTGCTCGCGGAAGTCGGCGTCGCGCACCGCGGCGCAGTTGGCCGCGTAGCCCTCGGGAGAGGTCTGCGCCAGCATGGCCACGATGGGCTCGACCTTGCCCGGCTGGGCCTCGGCAAAGTCGGCGGTGAACCAGCGCGAGATGGAAGCATCGCGCAGGTCGCGCATGGCCTGGGCGCCGCCGGATAGCACGGTGTCGATGCGCGGGTTCCAGACTTCCGGGGTGCCGATCTTGGCGGCGGTGTTGCACAGCACCAGGCGCTCGATGCGCTCGGGGGCGTTGATCGCCAGCCACTGGCCGATCAGGCCGCCCATGGACAGGCCGCAGAAGCTGGCCTTGGCGATGTTCAGCGCGTCCAGCAGGGCCAGCACGTCGCCACCGAGCTGTTCGATGCTGTAGGGGCCCTCGCTGACCAGCGAGGCGCCGTGGCCGCGGGTGTCGTAGCGCAGCACCTGGAAGTGTTGGGTGAAGGCCGGGATCTGCGCGTCCCACATGTGCAGGTCGGTGCCCAGGGAGTTGGACAGCACCAGCACCGGCGCGCCGGCCGGGCCTTCGAGGAGGTAGTTCAGTTCGCCATCGGCGAGCTTGACGGTAGGCATCGGGGACTCCCGTTCATTCATGAGCGGCGCCCGCTGTAATGCGGGCGCCGGGATTATTGCAGTTTCAGTCGCTGGGTTCCCGCGTTCGCGGGACGCGGCTCTATCGCGAACAGCGCTTGCGCTGGCCCGAAGGGTGAGCGCAGCGAATAACCCAGTAGACAGCCTCAGACGCACTCGACCGCCAGCGCCACACCCTGCCCCACGCCCACGCACATGGTGCACAGGCCGCGCTTGCCGCCGCTTTTCTCCAACTGGTGCACGGCAGTCAGGACCAGGCGGGCGCCGCTGGCGCCCAGCGGGTGGCCGAGGGCGATGGCGCCGCCGTTGGGGTTGACGCGGGTGTCGTCGTCGGCGATGCCCAGCTCGCGGGTGACCGCCAGGCCCTGGGCGGCGAAGGCCTCGTTCAGTTCGATGACGTCGAAGTCGCTCACCGCCAGGTTCAGGCGCTCCAGCAGCTTGCGCACCGCCGGCACCGGGCCGATGCCCATGACCCGCGGGGCGACGCCGGCGCTGGCCATGCCCAGCACCTTGGCGCGGGGTTTCAGGCCATGTTTCTTCACCGCCTCGGCGGAAGCCAGGATCAGCGCCACCGAACCGTCGTTGACGCCCGAGGCGTTGCCGGCGGTGACGGTCTTGTCCGGGCCGTTGACCGGCTTGAGCTTGGCCAGGGCTTCGGCGGTGGTGTCCGGGCGCGGGTGTTCGTCGGTGTCGACGACGGTCTCGCCCTTGCGGCCCTTGATCACCACCGGGACGATTTCCTCGGCGAAGTAGCCGGCGGCCTGGGCGCGCCCGGCCAGTTGCTGGCTGCGCAGGGCGAAGGCGTCCTGGTCGGCGCGGCTGACCTGGTAGTCGTCGGCGACGTTGTCGGCGGTCTGCGGCATGGCGTCGACGCCGTACTGGGCCTTCATCAGCGGGTTGATGAAGCGCCAGCCGATGGTGGTGTCCTCGATCTTCTGGCCGCGGCCGAAGGCGCTGTCCGCCTTGCCCATCACGTAGGGCGCGCGGGACATGGATTCCACGCCGCCGGCGATGGCCAGCTCGATCTCGCCGCTGGCGATGGCGCGGAAGGCGGTGCCCACCGCGTCCATGCCCGAGGCGCAGAGGCGGTTCAGGGTCACGCCGGGGATGCTCTCCGGCAGGCCGGCCAGCAGCAGCGCCATGCGCGCGACGTTGCGGTTGTCCTCGCCGGCCTGGTTGGCGCAGCCGAGGTAGACCTCGTCCAGCTGCGCCCAGTCGACCTGCGGGTTGCGCTCGACCAGGGCCTTGATCGGGGTGGCGGCCAGGTCGTCGGCGCGCACCGCCGAGAGCGCGCCGCCGAAGCGGCCGATGGGCGTGCGCACGGCGTCGCAGATGTAGACCTCGCGGCTCATTCCTCACCCCCTTGCTGGCCGTGGGCGGCCGCGGTGCGGGCTTCCAGGGCGCGCAGGGCTTCCAGCTCGACCTCGGTGGGCGCCACGGTCTCGACGACCTGCTCGGCGAAGCGGATGGCCCAGCCGGTGTTCTCGATCACCTGCTCGCGGCTCACGCCCGGGTGCAGCGCGGTGACGATGAATTCGTTGCTGCCGGCTTCCGGCTCCATGATGCACAGGTCGGTGATGATCGCCACCGGGCCCTTGCCGGGCAGGCCGAGCTGCTGGCGGTGGTCGCCGCCCTCGCCAAAGCCGACCGAGGTGATGAAGGCCAGCTTGTCGACGAAGGTGCGGTGCGATTGCTTGAGGATGATCAGCACTTCCTTGGCGGAACCGGCGATCTCCGGGGCGCCGCCGGCGCCGGGCAGGCGCACTTTCGGCTTGTCGTAGTCGCCGATGACGGTGGTGTTGATGTTGCCGAAGCGGTCGACCTGGGCGGCGCCGAGGAAGCCGACGTCGATGCGCCCGCCCTGCAGCCAGTAGCGGAAGATTTCGCCGGTGGGCACCACGGTGTCGGCGGTTTCGGCCAGCTCGCCGTCGCCGATGGACAGCGGCAGCACACTGGGCTTGGCGCCGATGGGGCCGGATTCGTAGATCAGGACCACGTCCGGCGAGGAGGTCAGGCGCGCCAAGTTGGCGGCCTTGGACGGCAGGCCGATGCCGACGAAGCAGACGGCGCCGTTCTTCAGGCGGCGGGCGGCGGCCACGGTCATCATTTCATTGGTGCTGTAGGCGCTCATCATTTGCCCTCCGCGATTTTCTTCTGGAACTCGGCGAAATCTTTAGTGCCGCGGATGTAGGTGTCGATCCAGGCGGTGAAGGTCTCGCGGTCGCGGGCGATCGGGTCCCAGGCCTGGTAGAAGCGGTTGTCGCGCTCGTAGTAGCCGTGGGCGTAGGACGGGTGCGCGCCGCCGGGCACGTGGCAGACGGCGGACAGCGCCCAGGTCGGCAGCACGCAGGCGTTCATCGGCGCGTTGAGGTCGTCGACGATCTCTTCCACGGTGACGATGCAGCGCTTGGCGGCCAGGGCGGCTTCCTTCTGCACGCCGAGGATGCCCCACAGCAGCACGTTGCCCTTGCGGTCGGCCTTCTGCGCGTGGATCACGGTGACGTCCGGGCGCACCGAGGGCACGGCGGCCAGTTGCTCGCCGGTGAACGGGCAGTTGATGAACCTGATGTTCGGGTTGACCTTCGGCAGGTCGGAGCCGGCGTAGGCGCGCAGCACGGCGAACGGCAGGCCGGAGGCGCCGGCGACGTAGGAGTTGGCCAGGTCGGCGTGGCTGTGCTCGTCGATCTCCAGCGCTTGCGGCCAGCCCTTCTCCACCGCGTCGCGCAGGCGGTGCAGCGAACCCACGCCGGGGTTGCCGCCCCAGGAGAAGGTCAGCTTGCGGGCGCAGCCGGCGCCGATCAGCAGGTCGTAGACCAGGTCGGGAGTCATGCGCACCAGGTGCAGGTCTTTCTTGCCCTGGCGGATGAGTTCGTGGGAAGCGGCGGTGGGGATCAGGTGGGTGAAGCCTTCGAGGGCGACGGTATCGCCGTCGTTCACGAAACGCTCGACCGCTTCGCGCAGGGTCAGGAGTTCAGCCATTGTCGGTCTCGTCTTGGGGTCCAGGGCATCCGTGGATGCCGATGGGCAAGACAGTAGCGCCGGGGCCGGGGGCCAAACAATGCGATTATCGACTATCGGTGCGATTATCGAACATTTCTGTCAGCCCCACATCCTCCTGTCATGCCCGCCAACCCGCATTCCCTACAGCGCACAGTCATACCATCACGCTGATGAATGTCGTGCTTCGGTGCGATAGGCGCCCGCCCTGCCCGCCGCTATCAATGCCCTCTCCCCGCCCCATGCCGGGCCCGTACCCCAAGCCTTACGGAGAGCCGCGCCATGCAGCGCACACGCAGTTGGTTGCCCCGCCTCGCCCTGGCCACCGCCTTGGCCGCCACCACCCTGGTCGCCGGCGCGGCGGAGAAACCGAACATCCTGGTGATCTTCGGCGACGACATCGGCCAGTCGAACATCAGCGCCTATTCCATGGGCCTGCTCGGCTACAAGACGCCGAACATCGACCGCATCGCCCACGAAGGCATGCTGTTCACCGACTATTACGCCGAGAACAGCTGCACCGCCGGCCGCGCCAGCTTCATCACCGGGCAGTCGCCGCTGCGCACCGGCCTGACCAAGGTCGGCATCCCCGGCTCACCGGTGGGCCTGCAGGCGCGCGACATCACCATCGCCCAGGCGCTCAAGGCCGCCGGCTACGCCACCGGGCAGTTCGGCAAGAACCACCTGGGCGACCGCGACGAATACCTGCCGACCAACCACGGCTTCGACGAGTTCTTCGGCAACCTCTACCACCTCAACGTCGAGGAGGCCCCCGAGTCGCCCACCTGGCCGAAGGACCCGAACGACCCGCTGGCCAAGCACTTCATGCCGCGCGGGGTGATCCACTCCTATGCCGACGGCCGCATCGAGGACACTGGCGCGCTGAACAAGAAGCGCATGCAGACCATCGATGACGAGACCACCCAGGCGGCGATCAACTTCATCGACAAGCAGGCCAAGGCCGACAAGCCGTTCTTCGTCTGGATGAACACCACGCGCATGCACGCCAACACCTACGTGCGCGACGCGATGAAGGGCCAGAGCGGCATGCCCGACAACATTTACGCCGACGGCATGCTCGAGCACGACGGCGACGTGGGCAAGCTGCTCAAGGCGCTGGACGACCTGAAGATCAGCGACAACACCATCGTCGTCTACACCACCGACAACGGCCCGAACCGCTACACTTGGCCGGACGCCGCCACCAGCCCGTTCCGCAACGAGAAGAACTCCAACTACGAGGGCGCCTTCCGCGTGCCGGCGATGGTCCGCTGGCCGGGCCACATCCAGGCCGGGCAGGTGTCCAACGAGATGTTCTCCGGGCTGGACTGGTTCCCCACCCTGCTCGCCGCCGCCGGCGTGCCCGAGGTGAAGCAGAAGCTGCTCAAGGGCTGGGCGCCGCTGAACGGCGGGCCGAGCTTCAAGGTGCACCTGGACGGCTACGACCAGCTCGCCTACCTCACCGGCAAGGCGCCCAAGGGCGCGCGCGACGACTTCTACTACTTCAACGACGACGGCCTGCTGGTGGCCACGCGCTTCGGCGACTGGAAGCTGGTGTTCTGCGAGCAGCGCAAGCCCGGCGGCTTCGAGGTGTGGAGCGAACCCTTCGTCTGCCTGCGGGTGCCCAAGCTGTACAACCTGCGCATGGACCCGTACGAGAGCGCCGACGTGGTGTCCAACCAGTACAACAAATGGCTGGTGGACAACGGCCACCTGATCGCCTTCGGCACCCTGCGCGCCGCGCAGTTCCTGCAGAGCTTCGTCGAGTGGCCGCCGAGCCAGCGCCCGGCCAGCTTCAGCATCGACCAGGTGCAGCAGGACGTGGACCAGAAGATCGCCGAACGCCTGAAGCAGCAGGCCCAGGCGGCCGGCAAGCCCTGAGGCCACGCCATCCGCTGGGCCCGTCTTCGGCGGCGCTCAGCGGTCCTGCTCACAGTTGACCATCCAGGGCACCCCGAAGCGGTCGGTGAACATGGCGAAGGCGGCGGCCCAGAAGGTCTGCTGCAGTTCCATGGTGACCTGGCCGCCTTCGCTCAGGGCCTCGTAGATGCGCCGGGCCTCGGCCTTGCTGTCCACCTGCAGGGAGACGGACACGCCCTTGGTGCCCTCGTAGGGCATCGGCGGGCAGTTGTCCGAACCCATCAGCACCTGGTCGCCCACCTCCAGGCGCACGTGCATCACGCGGTCGGCGGCGTCGGGTGGAATCTGCCCCATGTCCGGGGCGTCCTTGAAGCGCATGAGCATGGGCAGCTTGCCGCCGAGCACCTCGGCATAGCGGGTGAAGGCTTGCTCGCAGTTGCCGTCGAAGATCAGGTAGGCCTGGATTTTCATCTGGAGTCTCCTGCCGGCTCAGTCCTTGCCGGCGATGCGGGCGCGCAGGCGTTCTTCCTGCTCGCGCAGTTCCTCGGTGAATTCGGCGCCGAAGTCCTCGGCCTCGAAGACCTCGCGGATCTCGATCTCCGACGGGCCGTCGAAGGGGCTGGGGCAGCGCTTGATCCAGTCGATGCATTCCTGCAGCGAGTCGCACTGCAGCAGCCAGAAGCCGGCGATCAGTTCGCGGGTCTCGGCGAAGGGGCCGTCGACGACCGTGCGCGAGGCGCCGTCGAAACGCACCCGGGCGCCCTTCGAACTGGGCTGAAGGCCTTCGCCGGCGAGCATCACCCCGGCGGCGACCAGCTCCTCGTTGAACTTGCCCATGGCCGTCAGCAGCTCTTCCGAGGGCATGACGCCGGCCTCCGAATCCGCGGTGGCCTTGACTATCGCCATGAAGCGCATGGTGGTTCTCCTCTTCTCGTGAAGTCGAGTGGGCCCACTGCCCCGCTCTGCCTGGTAGTCGATGCGCGCGAGGCGCAATCGACAACAGCGCAGACCGTTCGTCGGCACCACCTGGGCGGCGATGGCGGCAAACAGGAAGAACGATAGTCAGGCCCGGCGACCGGGCAAGCCGGCGCGACGAACGCACCCGCCAGGCTGGACGCCCGCCGCCCGAGGCCCTAGATTGGCCGGTTCCCGAGAAATCCCGAGCAAGGAGCCCCAGCATGAGCCTGGAATCGGTCCGCGCCTTCTTCGCCGAGAAGGCCCCCGACATCGCCATCATCGAACTGGACACCAGCACCGCCACCGTCGCCCTGGCCGCCGAGGCCCACGGCGTGGAGCCCGGGCGCATCGCCAAGACGCTGTCGCTGCGGGTGGGCGAGCGCACCGTGCTGGTGGTCGCCCGCGGCGACGCCCGCCTGGACAACCGCAAGCTCAAGGAAGCCCTGGGCGGCAAGGCGAAGATGCTCGGCGCCGAGGAAGTGGTGGAACTCACCGGCCACCCGGTGGGCGGCGTCTGCCCCTTCGGCCTGGCCAGCCCGCTGCCGGTGTACTGCGACGTGTCGCTGCGCGCCTTCGACGAGGTGCTACCGGCGGCCGGCGCCCTGCACAGCGCGGTGCGCATTGCCCCGGAACGCCTGGCGAGCCTGGTCGAGGCTGATTGGGTGGATGTCTGTCAGGAGCCAGTCTGAGGTCATGTGGGGTTGAGGGGTGGGAGGAATTCGAAGAGCACGAAGAGCGCCCTCTCCCTAGCCCTCTCCCTGAAGGGAGAGGGGACCGTTGGGCAGATGCTGAAGTTCTAGAGTCAGCCGGCTGGCACTGCGGCTGCCGGCTGAAACCAGGCCTCCTCTCGGCACGGACCAGCCCCCTCTCCCTTCAGGGAGAGGGTTGGGGAGAGGGAGCGGAGTCAACCCAATACACCACCGCCACCGGGGAGCTCCATTCGCGAGCAAGCTCGCTCCTACAAGAGCCCTTGGCGCTCCTGCGAAGCCTCTGCACGAGCCCTGCACAGTCACTGGGTTCCCGCGTTCGCGGGAATGACGGGGGGAGTGAGGAGTTTCAGGATGACTCCGAATTCCCCACCCACTCCGAACAGCCCCCTCTCCCTTCAGGGAGAGGGTTGGGGAGAGGGTGCGGAGTCCACCGAAAGCACCGCAGCCGCCGGGAAACACAGTTCGCGAGCAAGCTCGCTCCTACAAGTGCCCCCACAAAACCTCCGCACGAGCCCTACACAGTCACTGGGTTCCCGCGTTCGCGGGAATGACGAGGGGAGTGAGGAGTTTCAGGATGACTCCGAATTCCCCACCCACTCCGGACAGCCCCCTCTCCCTTCAGGGAGAGGGTTGGGGAGAGGGAGCGGAGTCAACCCAATACACCGCAGCCACCGGGGAACTCCGTTCGCGAGCAAGCTCGCTCCTACGAAAATGCCAGCGTCGTCAGCGGTTACGCCTCAACGCTCCCGCAAAGCTTCCGCCCGCGCCCGCAGGATGGGCTTGAGCAGGTAGCTGAGGATGCTCTTCTTGCCCGTCATGATGTCCACGCTGGCGACCATCCCGGGGATGATCAGCAGCGGTTTCTCGTCGCTGCCCAGGTGGCTTTTGCGGGTGCGCAGCTTGATCAGGTAGAAGCTGTTGCCGTCCTCGTCGGTGACGGTGTCGGCGCCTATCTGCTCCAGTTCCGCCGGCAGGCCGCCGTAGATGGTGTAGTCGTAGGCGGTGAACTTGACCATGGCCTTCTGTCCGGGGTGCAGGAAGGCGATGTCCTGCGGGCGGATGCGCGCTTCCACCAGCAGGGTGTCGTCCAGCGGGACGATTTCCACCAGGTCGCTGCCCGGCTGGATCACCCCGCCAATGGTGTTCACCAGCAGCTGCTTGACGATGCCGCGCACCGGCGAGGTGACCAGGGTGCGGTTGACGCGGTCCTCCAGGGCCTTGCCGGTGGCTTCGGCCTTGCTCAGGTCGGTGCGCGCCTCGTTGAGTTCCTTGAGCGCGTCGCTGCGGAAGCGCGCGCGGGTCTCGGCGACCTTGCGCTCGACTTCCTTGATCGCCGCCTCGGCGCGGGGGATGGCCAGGCTGGTGGCGTCCAGCTGGCCGCGGTTCTCCACCTCGGCGCGCTTGAGGCGCAGCAGCTCCACCTGGGACATGGCGCCCTGCCCCACCAGCGGCGCGGACATGGCGATCTCCTGGCGCAGCAGCTCCAGGCTGTTGCGGTACTGCGCCTGCTTGGAGGCGAACTCGCGCAGCTCCTGCTGCTTCTGCACCAGTTGCTGCTCCAGGCCGGCGACCTCGTCCTTGAGCTGCTGCTGGCGACTGTGGAACAGCGCCTCCTCGCTGCCGGCCTGGCCCGGGACCTTGGCGCGGACGTCGTCGGGAATGCGCAGCTCGCGGTCCTCCACCTCGGCGGAAAGACGCTCCACGCGCAGGAACATCGCCAGGCGGTCGGCCTCGGTCTCGCCGACGTTGGACTGGAAGCGCGTCGGGTCCAGGCGCATCAGCGATTCGCCGGCCTGCACCACCTGGCCCTCGTGGACGAAGATCTGCGAGACGATGCCGCCTTCCAGGTTCTGGATCTTCTGCACCTTGGACGAGGGAATCGCCTTGCCTTCGCCGCGGGTCACCTCGTCGATCTCGGCGAAATGCGCCCACAGGCCGAGGAACAGGGCGAAGCCGACCAGCGCCCAGATGGTCAGGCGCACCACCCGCGGGGCGTCTTCCACCAGGGCCTTGCTGACTTCCGGCAGCGGCTGCCCGGAAAGGTCCTCGCTGCCGCGGAAATAGCCGCGGATGGACTGGCCGAAGAGGCCGAACGGATTAAGCGACACTGATCTGCCCCTTCTTCAATGCGTCCAGCACCACGTCCTTGGGCCCGTCGGCGATGATCCGCCCGCGGTCGACGATCACCAGGCGCTCCACCAGGCTGAGCATGGAGGCGCGGTGGGTGACCAGCAGCAGCGTCTTGTCGGCGATGAGCGGCTGCAGGCGCTGCTTCAGGCGCTCTTCGCCGGCGTTGTCCATGGAGCTGGTCGGCTCGTCGAGCAGCAGGATCGGCGGGTCCAGCAGCAGCGCGCGGGCCAGGGCGACATTCTGCCGCTGGCCGCCGGAGAGGTTCAGGCCGCGCTCGCCCACCTGCAGTTCGTAGCCCTGCGGATGCAGCCGGGCGAACTCGTGCACCCCGGCCAGTTCGGCGGCGCGCAGCGCCGTCTCGTCGTCGACATAGCGCGCGCCGGCCACCAGGTTGTCGCGCAGGCTGCCGCTGAACAGGTTGATGTCCTGGGGCAGGTAGCCGATGTTGTGGCGCAGGTCGCTGACGTCCAGCTGGCGGGTGTCGACGCCGTCCACCAGCAGGCTGCCGCTGTCGGCGCGGTGCAGGCCGACGATCAGCTTGGCCAGGGAGCTCTTGCCCGAGCCGCTGCGGCCGATGATGCCGACCTTCTCGCCGGGGCGGATCACCAGGTTGACGTCGTGCAGCGCCTCGACCTGCTGGTTCGGGTAGGCGAAGCTCAGCTGGCGAAGCTCGATGCCGCCCTGCAGCTGCTGGCGGCTCAGCGGGCGCTCGCTGCTGCTGCGTTCCTGCTCCAGGGCCATCATCTGGTCGGTGCTGTGCATGGTCAGGCGCGCCTGCTGGTAGCGCTGGATCAGCCCGGAGAGCTGGGTCAGCGGGCCGAGGGCGCGGCCGTTGAGCATGTAGCAGGCGATCAGGCCGCCCATGCTGAGGTCGCCGGCGATGATCAGGTAGACGCCGCCGATGATCATCACCACCCCGGCCAGGGCCTGGATCAGCAGCGTCAGGTTCATCGCCAGGCTGGACAGCAGCTTGACGCGCAATTCCAGGCGGCCGAGGGTGCCGATGGTCTGCTCCCACAGGTACTGGCGCTCGCTCTCGGCGTTGTTGACCTTGACCGCGTCGAGCCCGGCGAGGGTCTCGATCAGGCTCGACTGGCGCTCGGCGGCCAGGGCCATGGTGCGGTTCATGGTTTCCACCAGCGGCTTCTGCAGCAGCCAGCCGATGCCGGCGGCCAGCGGGAAAGCCAGCAGCGGAACGAATACCAGCGGCCCGCCGATGATGCCGATCACCAGCAGGATCAGCAGGGTGAACGGCAGGTCGATCAGACTGGTCAGCGTCAGCGAGGCGAGGAAGTCGCGCAGCGTCTGGAACTCGTGGATGTTCTGGGCGAAGCTGCCGACCCGCGCCGGGCGCTGCTTCAGGTCCATGCCGACGATGCGCTCGAAGAGCGTCGCGCTGATGATCAGGTCGGTCTTCTTGCCGGCCAGGTCTAGGCACAGGCCACGCAAGGTCTTGAGCAGCAGGTCGAACAGGTAGGCGCCGCTGATGCCGACGGCCAGCACCCACAGGGTGGCGGCGGCCTGGTTGGGCACCACGCGGTCGTAGACGTTCATCACGAACAGCGGCGCGGCCAGGGCGATGAGGTTGATCAGCAGGCTGGCCGCCACCGCGTCGACGTACAGCCAGCGCGAGCGTAGCAGCGTGTCGCGGAACCAGCGCCGCGCGCGGGGGATCATCTCGCCGTGCTGCAGGTCGTACTGGTGCTGCGGCTGGGCGAAGAAGGCCTGGCCGGCGTAGTCCTCGGCCAGCAGCTCACGGGCCACCCGCACTTCGCCACCGTCGCTTTCGCTGAGCAGCAGGCGCGCCTCGCCGCCGGCCTCCCAGCCCAGCAGCACGGCGCAGCGGCCGTCGCGAAGCAGCAGCATGGCCGGCAGCGCGATGGCCGGAATCTGCTCCAGCGGCCGCCGCAGCAGGCGCCCCTGCAAGCCGGCGCGGGCCGCCGCGCGCGGCAGCAGCTCGGCGGACAGGCGCTGCCCGGGCAGCGGCAGGCCACTGGTGAGCATCGCCCGGCTGGCCGGCTTGCGGTGCAGCGCGCAGAGGCTCAGCAGGCTGTCCAGCAGCGGGTCGTCCAGCAGGACGCGCGGATCACGACTCAAGGGGACTTGGCTGGTTTCCTGATCCACGCGGGGCTACTCCGGGGGTTGGGCGCACGGCCGGCTCAGTTGAGGCCGGGCAGCTGCACCTGGGGTTTGACGTCTTCGCTGGCCACGCTGGCCAAGGGTGCGACCACGCCCTGGCTCTTGAGCAGTTCGCCCAGGGTGGCCTTCACCCGGTACTGGGTGAACAGCTCGGTGTAGCGCAGGTCGACCAGGCGGCGCGAGGCGTTGAACAGTTCGTTCTCGCTGTCCAGCAGGTCCAGCAGGGTGCGTTCGCCGATGCTGAACTGCTTCTGGTAGGCCTCGCGCACGCGGCTGCTGTAGTCCACGTACTGGCGGGCGATGGGCAACTGATCGCGGGCGTTGGCCA
>Ga0222426_100786_pt1 | contig 16298 bp, 13 predicted proteins | sample 2B50Ametagenome_FD_180087 | JGI IMG/M metagenome (GOLD analysis project Ga0222426, IMG submission 180087) | Enriched microbial communities from leaf-cutter ant dump, University of Wisconsin, Madison, United States - 2B50A (version 2) | ecosystem: Environmental > Terrestrial > Nest > Insects nest... | reverse complement strand
CAAGCCGCCGGCGCACTGGGAGTGGGTGGCGAAGGTGGCGGATGCGGTGAGGGTGCCGGTGTTCGCCAATGGCGAGGTCTGGAGCCTCGACGACTACCTGCGCTGCCGCGCCATCAGCGGCGTCGACGACATCATGCTGGGCCGCGGCCTGGTCTCGCGCCCCGATCTGGCCCGACAGATAGCCGCCTGGCGCGAGGGCAGGGAAGTGCGGCCGATGCCCTGGCACGAAGTGCGTGTGCTGCTCGACGACTTCTGGCGCCAGGCCCGGCGCAAGCTGGCGCCACGTTATGCGCCAGGCCGCCTGAAGCAGTGGCTGGGCATGCTCACCCGCAGCTATCCCGAGGCGGTGGAGCTGTTCGCGCAGATCCGCCGCGAGAGCGACTGCGAGCTGATCGACCGGCTGTTGCAGGTCGAGGTGGAAGACGCCGCGTAGGATGGATTGCGCCGGTGCTCTTCGTAGGAGCGAGCTTGCTCGCGAATGAGCCCCGCAGCGGAGTCTGTTCGCGAGCAAGCTCGCTCCTACGAGAAGCCGTGCCCGAACAACCTTGTCCGCGATAGCCGGACGTCCCGGCGCGATTCGCGGATGAGATCCGCTCCTACGCTGTCCCGTCCACGTCATTCCCATGTAGGTGCGGGGAAATGCAGTGCCTCACGGAGCGCGTAGGGGCACGGAATCGAGCGAGCAGGCCTGCGGCCCCCTCACCCCAGCCCTCTCCCGGAGGGAGAGGGCTGGGGTGAGGGGAAAGCCCGAGCGCCGATGTCATTCCCCTGTAGGAGCGCGCCCTGCGCGCGAATCGCGGGCAGGGCCCGCTCCTACAGTTCGCCGTGAGGCATGGTGTTTCTCCGCCCTACCGCCCGCCACTGACATCGATGAATGTCCCGGTGCTGTAGCTCGACTCGTCCCCGGCCAGGAACAGGATCGCCCGCGCCACTTCCTCCGGTTCCCCGCCACGGCCCAGCGGAATGGCGCTCTTCAGCCGCTCCACGCGCCCCGGCTCGCCGCCGCTGGCGTGGATTTCCGTGTCGATCAGCCCCGGCCGCACGGCGTTGACGCGGATGCCTTCGGCCGCCACTTCCTTGGCCAGGCCGATGGTCATGCTGTCGATGGCGCCCTTGGCCGCGGCGTAGTCGATGTACTCGTTGGGCGAGCCCAGGCGCGAGGCCATGGACGACACATTGACGATGCTGCCGCCCGCGCCGCCATGGGATTTCGCCATGCGCCGCACCGCCTCGCGGGCGCAGAGGAAGCTGCCGGTGACGTTGACCGCCAACACCCGCTGCAGGCGCGCCGCGTCCATGTCTTCCAGGCGCATCTGGCGCTCCAGCATGCCGGCATTGTTCACCAGCACGTCGAGGCGGCCGAAGGCCTGGTCCAGTTCCCGGAACAGCTTCACCACTTCCTCTTCGCAGGCGACGTCCGCGGCGAAGGCCTCGGCCTGGCCACCGGCGTCGCGGATGCGCCGTACCAGCCCGTCGGCGGCTTCGCGCTGGCGGTGATAGTTGATGGCGACGGCATAGCCGCGTTCGGCGGCGAGCAGCGCGGTGGCGGCCCCTATGCCGCGGCTGGCGCCGGTGATCAGCATGACTTTGCGCATGTGGCTGTTCCTTCGACGAGTGGGCTTGAAAGGCTGCGAGGCGACCCTATCTGTATCCGTGCGGGAGGCCGAAACCGGGTCCCGCTTCCGGAGTCCTGCAGACAGGCTCCACCAATGACCTTGCTGAATTATTCAGGAGATTCGCCATGAGCAACGTACTTTCTCTTGCCCCGCTGTTCCGCCAGTCGATCGGCTTCGATCGTTTCAACGACCTCTTCGAATCGGCGTTGCGCAGCGAGAACGGCAGTTCCTACCCGCCCTACAACGTCGAGAAGCACGGTGACGACCAGTACCGCATCGTCGTCGCCGCCGCCGGCCTGCAGGAGGAAGACCTGGAGCTGCAAGTGGAGCGCGATGTGCTGACCGTCAGCGGCGGCAAGCGCGAGAAGGCTGCCAGCGACGTCACCTACCTGCACCAGGGCATCGCCCAGCGCGCCTTCAAGCTGTCCTTCCGCCTCGCCGACCACATCGAGGTCCGCGGCGCATCGCTGAAGAACGGCCTGCTGAGCATCGAACTGGTGCGCATCGTTCCGGAAGAGGCCAAGCCCAAGCGGATCGCCATCAACGGCCAGCGCCCGGCGCTGGAGGGTTGATGACCCAGCCATGAAAAAGGCGCCGAAAGGCGCCTTTTTCTTTTCCGTCGCTTCAGACCACGCAGGCGATGGGCGCCACCGCCTGGGCGTCGAGCAGGGCCATGAAGGCCCGCGCGGCATTGGACAGGGTGCGCTCGGTGTGCAGGATGTAGCCCAGCTGGCGGCTGAGCTGGATGTCCTGCAGCGGCAGGCGCACCACCGTCTCGTCGAGCATGGTGCGCGGCAGCACACTCCAGGCCAGGCCGATGGAGACCATCATCTTGATGGTCTCCATATAGTTGGTGCTCATGCCGATGTTCGGCGTCAGCCCCTCGGCCTCGAACATGCGCCGCACGATGTGGTGGGTGAAGGTGTTGCCGCCGGGGAACACCGCCGGGTGCCGCGCCACGTCGGCGAGGAACACCGGGCCCTGCATGGCCAGCGGGTGCTCGGGGGCGGCGACGAAGTCCAGCGGGTCGTCCCACACCGGCACCGCGCGCACCGGCTCGGCGGTTTCCGGGGCCAGGGTGATGACCGCCAGTTCGGCGCGGCCGTGGAGGATTTCCTCGTAGGCCACTTCCGAGTCACAGAACTGGATGTCCAGCGCCACCTGCGGGTGCGCCCGGGTGAAGGCGCGCAGCAGCGTCGGCAGGCGGTGCAGGCCGATGTGGTGGCTGGTGGCGAGGACCAGGCGGCCGCTGACCTCGCCGCTGAGGTTGGTCAGCGCGCGGCGTGTGTCGTCCAGCACATTGAGGATCTGGTAGGCCCGCGGCAGCAGGGCGCGGCCGGCCTCGGTCAGGCTCACTTCGCGGCCGACGCGGTCGAACAGGCGCACGCCGAGCTGGCTTTCCAGGGCGGCGATGCGCTTGCTCACCGCCGGCTGGGTCAGGTGCAGGCGCTCGCCGGCCTCGGAAAAGCTGCCGGACTCGGCGATGGCGAGGAAGGTGTTGAGGCTGGTCAGGTCCATTTTTTGGAGCTCCAAGCGGCAAGCCGCAAGCTTCAAGAAAAAGCTGCGGCGTTCGCTTGCAGCTTGTGGCTTGAAGCTTATAGCTGGTGGATTCCATTTGGGAATCCTTTGAATAAAAAATATGAATTTGAGTTATTCGTCGACAGACCATAGCATCATCCCCACAAGCCCAAGGGGCATAGAAAGACGCTGATGAGGACTCTCTGATGGCCGGCAAGACGCTCTACGACAAACTCTGGGAACTGCACGAGGTGAAGCGCCGCGATGATGGCTCGTCGCTGATCTACATCGACCGCCACATCCTCCACGAAGTGACCTCGCCGCAAGCCTTCGAAGGCCTGCGCCTGGCCGGCCGCAAGCCATGGCGCATCGACGCCAACATCGCCACCCCGGACCACAACGTGCCGACCACCCGCGCCGAACGCCAGGGCGGCCTCGAAGCCATCGCCGATGAAGTCTCGCGCATCCAGGTCAAGACCCTGGACGAGAACTGCGACGACTTCGGCATCCTCGAATTCAAGATGAACGACGTGCGCCAGGGCATCGTCCACGTGGTCGGCCCGGAGCAGGGCGCGACCCTGCCGGGCATGACCGTGGTCTGCGGCGACTCGCACACCTCCACCCACGGCGCCTTCGGCGCGCTGGCCCACGGCATCGGCACCTCCGAGGTCGAGCACGTGCTCGCCACCCAGTGCCTGGTGGCCAAGAAGATGAAGAACATGCAGGTTCGCGTGGAGGGCAAGCTGCCCTTCGGCGTGACCGCCAAGGACATCGTCCTCGCGGTGATCGGCAAGATCGGCACCGCCGGCGGCAACGGCCATGCCCTGGAGTTCGCCGGCAGCGCCATCCGCGACCTGTCCATGGAAGGCCGCATGACCATCTGCAACATGTCCATCGAGGCCGGCGCCCGCGTGGGCATGGTGGCGGTGGACGAGAAGACCATCGAGTACGTCAAGGGCCGCCCGTTCGCGCCCCAGGGCAGCGACTGGGACAAGGCCGTGGAAGCCTGGTCGGACCTCGTGTCCGATGAAGACGCCCACTTCGACACCATCGTCGAGCTGCGCGCCGAGGACATCAAGCCGCAGGTCAGTTGGGGCACCTCGCCGGAAATGGTCCTGGCCGTTGATCAGAACGTGCCGGACCCGGCCGTCGAGGCCGACCCGGTCAAGCGCGACTCCATCGTCCGCGCCCTCAAGTACATGGGCCTGAACGCCAACCAGGCGATCACCGACATCCAGCTGGACCGCGTGTTCATCGGCTCCTGCACCAACTCGCGGATCGAAGACCTGCGCGCCGCCGCCGCCGTGGCCAAGGGCCGCAAGGTCGCCTCCAGCGTCAAGCAGGCGCTGGTGGTGCCGGGCTCGGGCCTGGTCAAGGCGCAGGCCGAGCAGGAAGGGCTGGACAAGATTTTCATCGAGGCCGGCTTCGAGTGGCGTGAACCGGGCTGCTCCATGTGCCTGGCGATGAACCCGGACCGCCTGGAGAGCGGCGAGCACTGCGCGTCCACCTCCAACCGCAACTTCGAGGGCCGCCAGGGCGCCGGTGGCCGCACCCACCTGGTGAGCCCGGCCATGGCCGCCGCCGCCGCGGTGACCGGCCGCTTCATCGACGTCCGTGAATTGATGCAGGCCTGAGGAGACCGAACATGAAAGCCTTTACCCAGCACACCGGTCTCGTCGCGCCGCTCGATCGCGCCAACGTCGACACCGACCAGATCATTCCCAAGCAATTCCTCAAGTCGATCAAGCGCACCGGCTTCGGCCCCAACCTGTTCGACGAGTGGCGCTACCTGGACGTCGGCCAGCCGAACCAGGACAACTCCAAGCGCCCGATCAACCAGGACTTCGTGCTGAACTTCCCGCGCTACCAGGGCGCCAGCGTGCTCCTGGCCCGCGAGAACTTCGGCTGCGGCTCCTCCCGCGAGCACGCGCCCTGGGCCCTGGACGAGTACGGCTTCCGTACGGTCATCGCGCCGAGCTTCGCCGACATCTTCTTCAACAACAGCTTCAAGAACGGCCTGCTGCCGATCATCCTGAAGGACGAGGAAGTCGACGAACTCTTCCAGCAGTGCGAGGCCACCGAGGGCTACCAACTGACCGTCGACCTCGCCGCGCAGACCGTGACCCGCCCGGACGGCAAGCAGTACCACTTCGAAGTGGACGCCTTCCGCAAGCACTGCCTGCTCAACGGCCTGGACGACATCGGCCTGACGCTGCAGGACGCGGACGCCATCCGCGACTTCGAGGCCGGCTACAGGCAGCGCCAGCCCTGGTTGTTCCGCGACGCCTGACGGCGTCGCATCATCACCCCGCGAGGAGAAAGTCATGACCCAGAGTCGCCACGAAGCCGTGGTCGAGCGCCAGTTCGGCGCTCAGGCCAGCGCTTACCTGAACAGCGCCGTGCATGCCCAGGGCGAAGAGTTCGCCCAGCTGCGCGAGCGACTGTCGGCGAGCAGCGGCGCCCGCGTGCTGGACCTGGGTTGCGGGGCGGGGCACGTCAGCTTCCATGTCGCGCCGCTGGCCGGCGAAGTGGTGGCCTACGACCTCTCCGAGCAGATGCTCGCCGTGGTGGCCTCGGCCGCAGCCGAGCGCGGCCTGGACAACATCAGCACGCGCCAGGGCGTGGCCGAGCGCCTGCCGTTCGAGGACGGCGAGTTCGACTTCGTCTTCAGCCGCTACTCGGCGCACCACTGGCGCGATGTCGGCCAGGCCCTGCGCGAAGTGCGCCGGGTGCTGAAGCCGGGCGGCGTGGCCTGCTTCATCGACGTGGCGGCCCCCGGGCTGCCGCTGCTCGACACCCACCTGCAAGCGGTGGAAGTGCTGCGCGACACCAGCCACGTGCGCGACTATTCGCCGTCCGAGTGGGCGCGGCTGGTCGGCGAGGCGGGCCTGGCTGTCACCGCGTGCAGCCGCCAACGCCTGCGCCTGGAATTCACCTCCTGGGTCGAGCGCATGCGCACGCCGGAGGTGATGCGCCAGGCCATCCGCGCCCTGCAGCTTTCCGTGGGCATTGAGGTGCGCGAGTATTTCGAGATCGACGCCGAGGGTTCCTTCAGCACCGACGTGCTGGTGCTCTGGGCGAACAAGTAACGGCTGCAAGCGACGAGCTGCAGGCGACAACAAGCGCCTGCAGCCTTTTACCTATTCCGAAGGAAGAAAGTGATGAGCAAACAGATTCTGGTTCTCCCCGGCGACGGTATCGGCCCGGAAATCATGGCCGAGGCGGTCAAGGTCCTGCAGCTGGCCAACGACAGGTTCCAGCTGGGCTTCGAGCTGACCGAGGACGTCATCGGCGGCGCCGCCATCGACAAGCACGGCGTGCCGCTGGCCGACGAGACCCTGGAGCGCGCGCGCAAGGCCGACGCCGTGCTGCTGGGCGCCGTGGGCGGGCCGAAGTGGGACAAGATCGAGCGCGACATCCGCCCCGAGCGCGGCCTGCTGAAGATCCGTTCGCAACTGGGCCTGTTCGCCAACCTGCGCCCGGCCATCCTCTACCCGCAACTGGCCGACGCCTCCAGCCTGAAGCCGGAAATCGTCGCCGGCCTGGACATCCTCATCGTCCGCGAGCTGACCGGCGGCATCTACTTCGGCGCCCCGCGCGGCACCCGCGAGCTGGAGAACGGCGAGCGCCAGTCCTACGACACCCTGCCGTACAGCGAGAGCGAGATCCGTCGCATCGCCCGCGTCGGCTTCGACATGGCCCGCGTGCGCGGCAAGAAGCTGTGCTCGGTGGACAAGGCCAACGTCCTGGCCTCCAGCCAGCTGTGGCGCGAGATCGTCGAAGAAGTGGCCAAGGACTACCCGGACGTCGAGCTGAGCCACATGTACGTCGACAACGCCGCCATGCAGCTGGTGCGCGCGCCCAAGCAGTTCGACGTGATGGTCACCGACAACATGTTCGGCGACATCCTGTCGGATGAGGCTTCCATGCTCACCGGTTCCATCGGCATGCTGCCTTCAGCGTCCCTGGATGCGAACAACAAGGGCATGTACGAGCCGTGCCACGGCTCGGCGCCGGACATCGCAGGCAAAGGCATCGCCAACCCGCTGGCGACCATCCTCTCGGTGTCCATGATGCTGCGCTACAGCTTCAACCAGGGCGCCGCGGCGGACGCCATCGAGAAGGCGGTGAGCCAGGTCCTCGACCAGGGCCTGCGCACCGGCGACATCTGGTCCGAAGGCTGCAAGAAGGTCGGAACCCGCGAAATGGGCGATGCGGTAGTCGCCGCGCTGCGGAATCTGTAATCTCTCCGGTTCGCCCGCCCCTGGGCACCCGCACAGAGCGGGCAGGGGCGGCGGTCCACTACTTATTCGAAGGTGTAGTAGCGATGAAGCGTGTAGGTCTGATCGGTTGGCGTGGCATGGTGGGTTCGGTGCTCATGCAGCGGATGCTGGAAGAGCGGGACTTCGACCTGATCGAGCCGGTGTTCTTCACCACCTCCAACGTCGGTGGCGAAGGTCCGTCCATCGGCAAGGACATCGCCACCCTCAAGGACGCCTACAGCATCGAGGAACTCAAGAGCCTCGACGTCATCCTGACCTGCCAGGGCGGCGACTACACCAACGAAGTCTTCCCCAAGCTGCGTGAAGCCGGCTGGCAGGGCTATTGGATCGATGCCGCCTCCAGCCTGCGCATGCAGGACGACGCGGTGATCGTCCTCGACCCGGTGAACCGTCGCGTGATCGACCAGTCGCTGGACGCCGGCGCCAAGAACTACATCGGCGGCAACTGCACCGTCAGCCTGATGCTGATGGCCCTGGGCGGCCTGTTCGAAGCCGGCCTGGTCGAGTGGATGAGCGCCATGACCTACCAGGCCGCCTCCGGCGCCGGCGCGCAGAACATGCGCGAGCTGATCAAGCAGATGGGCGCCATCAACGCCGCCGTGGCCGACGACCTGGCCAACCCGGCCAGCGCCATCCTCGACATCGACCGCAAGGTCGCCGAGGCCATCCGCAGCGAAGCCCTGCCCACCGAGCACTTCGGCGCGCCCCTGGCCGGCAGCCTGATCCCGTGGATCGACAAGGAGCTGCCGAACGGCCAGAGCCGCGAAGAGTGGAAGGGCCAGGCCGAGACCAACAAGATCCTCGGCCGCTTCAAGAATCCGATCCCGGTGGACGGCATCTGCGTGCGTATCGGCGCCATGCGCTGCCACAGCCAGGCGCTGACCATCAAGCTGAACAAGGACGTGCCGCTGACCGACATCGAAGGCCTGATCAGCCAGCACAATCCCTGGGTCAAGCTGATCCCCAACCAGCGTGAAGCCAGCATGCGCGAGCTGACCCCGGCCGCCGTCACCGGCACCCTGAGCGTCCCGGTCGGCCGCCTGCGCAAGCTCAACATGGGCTCGCAGTACCTCGGCGCCTTCACCGTCGGCGACCAACTGCTGTGGGGCGCGGCCGAGCCGCTGCGGCGCATGCTGCGCATCCTGCTGGAGCGCTGATCGCAGCCTCCTCGAAGACGCCGGCCCTGTGCCGGCGTCTTGCTTTGTACAGGCGGAAAAAGTCGATCACTCGACAGAACGGCGAAGTCGCCGGCGCCGGCGTCGTTTTCTGTGACGGAGCGCGGGCTGGTGTCCGGCGCCCTGTGATTATCCTCGCTGCCCGGCCCGTTCGGGCCGGCCGGTGGGTTGGGGCCGCCGGGGGGAGTCATCGACAGCAGGGGATGGGGATGTTCCGCTTCGCGCACGTATTTCTGGCCGCCGCCGTCGCGGCCGCTTTCCTGCCGGCACGCGCCAGCGCGCTGGAACTGGGGGATATCGCTTCGCAGGCCGCGCTGGGCCAGACGCTGGATGCGCGGATCGAGCTGCGCGGCATGGGCGATCTCGGCAGCGAGGACCTCAAGGTCAGCCTGGTGCCGCAGCAGGAGGCCGAGCGGCTGGGCATGGAGCCCAACTACGTCTTCCTTTCCGGCTTGCGCTTCACCCCGGAGGTCGGGCGCAACGGCCGCGGGGTGATCCGCGTGCAATCCAGCGGCCCGGTGCGCGAGCCCTACGTCAACTTCGTCCTGCAGGTGGCCTGGCCGCAAGGGCGGGCCATGCGCGAATACACCCTGCTGCTCGATCCGCCGAACTACCAGGCCGTCGCCCTGGTGCCCAGCGCGCCGGTCGTTTCCGCCGCGCCGTCGGCGGCCATCGCGGCGCCGGTGAAGGCGCCGGGCGTCGCCGCGTCGGCGCCCTCGGGCAGCCACCGCATCGCCGCCGGCGACACCCTGTGGGCCATCGCCTCCCGCCACCGGCCGGCCGGGGATGCCTCGGTGATGCAGACCATGCGGGCGATCCAGGCGCTGAACCCGCAGGCCTTCATCGACGGCAACGCCAACCTGCCGCGGGTCGGCGCCGTGCTGCGCTTGCCCGACGCCAGCCAGGTCCGTGCCCAGGGGCATGCCGAGGCGGTGAGCCACTTCCAGGCCCAGGAAGCCCGCTGGCGCGAACGCCCCCGCGCACTGGACGCCACCCGCAAGGCGGCACCCGGTGCCGCGCCTGCCGTGGCGGAGGTGCGTGACCAACTGCGCCTGCAGTCCGGGCAGGCCTCGAAGCAACCCCAGGCGAAGGCCGCCGCGGAGCGCCTGGCGCTATTGCAGGAAGACCTGGACAGCGCACGCCGCCAGGGCGAGGAGCTGACCAGCCGGATCGGCGACCTGCAGAGCCAGCTGGACAAGCTGAACAAGCTGATCGAACTCAAGGATGCGCAGATCGCCACCCTGGTGGCGCGCCTGGCGGCGCAGTCGCGGCAACAGGCCGCGGGCGCTCCGGCCGAGCCGCCGGTCGCCGTGGTAGGCAGTCCAACACCGCAGGCGGCGCCGGCCGCCGCGCAGGAAGTCGCCCGATAGGGGGAAGGCGAACGGCGATCGACGGGCACGGGCGCGATTGCCTGGGCGGGGAAGGGGGCAGTAAAGTGCTGCGTCTTGTTTCCTTCTAGTCCATGGGATTTTCGATGTCCGTCGACGTTGCTGTAGTAGGGGCCACCGGTCTGGTTGGCGAAGCGCTGGTCGAGTTGCTGGAAGAGCTGGACTGCCCCGTGGCCGAGCTGCACCTGCTGGCCAGCGGCGAGTCCGCCGGCAAGAGCGTGCCCTTCCGCGGCCGCAATCTGCGGGTGCGCGAGCTGGACGGTTTCTCCTTCACCCAGGTGAAGCTGGCGCTGTTCGCCACCTCGGCCGAGGTCGCCGGCGAGCACGCCGCGCGCGCCCTGGCCCAGGGTTGCACGGTGATCGACCTGAGCGGCAGCGTGGAAGGCGCCCTGGTACTGACGGCGCTGAACCCGGCGCGCCTGGACGAGCTCAGCTTCCCGGCGCTGCTGCGCGTACCCTGCGCCCCGGCTGCCGAGGTGGCCGAAGTGGTCGCCGCCCTGGGCGATTGCGTCGAACTGCAGGAACTGTCGCTGACCGCCTGCCTGTCCGCCTCGCAACTGGGCCGCGAAGGCGTGCAGGAGCTGGCCCGGCAGACCGCCGAGCTGCTCAACGCGCGCCCGGTGGAGCCGCGCCTCGTCGATCGCCAGTACGCCTTCAACCTGCTGGGCCTGGTCGGTGCGGCCGACGCCTCGGGCTACAGCGCCATCGAGCGGCGCCTGAACGCCGAGCTGAACGAACTGCTGCCGCAGCTGCAGGGCAGGGTGCAGGCGGACTGCCTGCTGGCCCCGGTGTTCTTCGGCGACGCCCTGAACCTCAACTTGCGCAGCGCCGTGCCGATAGATTTGTCGGAAGTGCGAGCCGCTCTGGAGGCGGCCGAGGGCATCGAACTGGTCGAGGACGATTACCCGACGGTGATCGGCGATGCCCTGGGCCAGGATGCCATCCACGTCGGCCGGGTGCGTCAGGGTGCCGCCGGCCCTTGCAACCTCAATTTGTGGATTGCGTCTGATAATGTGCGAAAAGGCCTGGGACTGAATGCTGCGAACCTGGCTGCATTATTGATAAAACACTATCTGTAAAAGATACTTATCGAATATTTGAAGAAGCATTCTAGCTTGGCGATACTGGCTTGGACGGCCCTGGCGGGGGGAGATCCCGGCGTTTTCGACGCCGGGATCGCAGGCGCCAGGTACCTGGTCCGAAACGCTCGAATCCAGAAGAAAGCTGTTAAAACAAGGGATTAGATTATGGTCCGGCTTCGTAAACTGGTGCAGGCAATTGCGGCTGCTTCGGCGTTGACCACCGGCATGGCGCATGCGCTGGGGTTGGGAGACATCCACCTGCACTCGGCGCTGAATCAGCCGCTGAATGCCGATATCGACGTGACGGACGTCCGCGACCTGACGGCTGGCGAGATCATTCCCAAGCTGGCTTCGCCGGAGGACTTCAGCAAATCCGGCGTGGATCGCAACTTCTTCCTCACCGGGCTCAAGTTCACCGCGGTGGTCCAGCCCAACGGCAAGAGCGTCATCCATGTGACCTCCGACAAGCCGGTGCAGGAGCCCTACCTGAATTTCCTCGTGGAAGTGCTCTGGCCCAGTGGCCGGGTGCTGCGCGAATACACCGTGCTGCTCGACCCGCCGCTGTACTCGCCGCAGGTGGCTGCCGCCGCCGCGCCGCGTGCGCCGGTCGCCGCGCCCGCGCCCATCGCGCGCCAGCCCGTGGCCCCGGCCGCGCCCCGCGCCGTGGAGCCGGCCCCCGCGGCCAGCGCGCCGCGCCAGGCCCGCCTGGACGGTAACGAGTACCGCACCGGTTCCCGCGACACCCTGTGGGAAATCGCCTCCCGCGCGCGTCCCGACGGCAGCGTGACCGTCAACCAGACCATGCTGGCGATCCAGGACCTCAACCCCGACGCCTTCCTCGACGGCAACATCAACCGTCTGAAGAGCGGCCAGGTGCTGCGCCTGCCCGATGCCGAGCAGATCCGCAGCCGCTCCGCGGGCGAGGCCGACGTGCAGGTGCGCGAGCAGCGCAGCGCCTGGCGCGAAGGCCGCAGCCTGGCCGGTTCCTCCCGCCAGCTGGACGCCACCCGCCGCGCCAATGCCGGCGCTGCGCCCGAGCAGGCCGAGAGCAAGGACAACCTGCGCCTGGTCTCCGGCGAAGCCGGCAAGGCCAAGGGCTCCGACAAGGGCGCGAAGAACGGCAAGGCGCTTTCCGACAAGCTGGCCGTCACCCAGGAAAGCCTGGACAGCACCCGCCGCGAGAACGACGAACTGCAGAGCCGCATGACCGACCTGCAGAGCCAGTTGGACAAGCTGCAGAAGCTGATCGAACTGAAGGACGCGCAACTGGCCAAGTTGCAGGGCGAGCTGGCGACTACGCCGCAGCCCGCCGCGCCGGGCTCCGCGCCCGCGGGACAGCCGCCGGCGCCTGGCGCCGAAGCTCCGGCCGCCCCGGCAGCGGCTCAGCAGCCCGATGCCACGCCTGCCGCCCCCGCTCAACCGGCCGCGCCGGCAGCCGCCAAGCCGGCCGAACCCAAACCGGCGGCGCCCAAGCCCGCTGCACCTGCACCGGCCGCCGAAAACGAGCCGGGGCTGATCGAGGAACTGCTGGCCAACCCGACGCTGCTGGCCGCCATCGGCGGCAGCCTGGTGCTGGTCCTGCTGCTGGTGCTGCTCCTGCTGCGCCGCCGCGCGGCCCAGGCCGAGGCCGCCAAGGTCGAGCCCGCCGTGGCCGGCCCGAGCGGAACGGACGAGCCGCTGGAACTGGCTGCCGGCGAATTCGACAGCCTGAGCCTGGAAGACGAGGACGCAGCCCCGGCAAGCGCGCCGGCCGCCGGTGACAAGGTCGCCGCGCAGACCAGCGATCCGCTGGGCGAGGCCGATATCTACATCGCCTACGGCCGCTTCAACCAGGCCGCCGAACTGCTGCAGGGCGCCATCTACGACGAACCGCAGCGCGCCGACCTGCGCCTGAAGCTGATGGAGGTCCTGGCCGAGATCGGCGACCGCGAAGGCTTCGCCCGCCAGGAAAACGAACTGCGCGAACTGGGCGGCGCCGAACCGCAGGTGGAGCAGCTGAAGTCGCGCTACCCGGGCATGGTCGCGGCGGCTGCCGTGGCCGGCGGCCTGGCCGCGGCCGCAGCCAGCAGCGACGAGCTGGATCACTTCAGCCTCGATGACCTCGACCTGACCCACGACGGCGATGCGCCCGTCGGCGAACCGGTCGCACAGGCCGCCGGCGACCTGGACGACGCTTTCGACCTGGGCCTGGACGACCTGCAGCTCGACGACGAGGTGCCGCACGCCGCAGCCGAGCCGCAAGCCAAGGCCGACGAACTGTCGCTGGAGGACTTCGACCTCGACGACGACCTGCGCCTGGACGAGCCCACCGCCGTGGCCCAGCCGGCCCAGTCGGACGACGACTTCGCCTTCGACCTCGATCTGGAAGACGACCTGGCCAAGGCCGCCCCCGCGGCGCCCACGGCCAGCGACGCGCTGGACGATTTCACCCTGGACCTGCCGGACGAGCCGGCAGCCCCCGCGGCCAAGGAAGAGGACTTCCTCTTCGACCTGGGCGAGGAGGGCGCCGGGCTCGCCGCGAGCGCCGACGACGACTTCAGCTTCGACCTGGGCGCCGAGAGCGAGCCCGCGGCCAAGCCGGTCGAGGGCCTGGCGGACGACTTCGACCTGTCGCTGCCCGAAGAGGCCCCCCAGGAGCTGCCGGCCGACGACAGCTTCGCGGCCCAGCTGGACCAGGTCAGCGCCGAGCTGGACAAGCTCGCCAGCGACCTTGAGCAACCGGCCAGCCCGGCGGCATCGCTGGAGCCCGAGGTCGAGCCGTCGCTGGACTCCGCACTGGACGAGGGCGACGTGGACGACGAGTTCGACTTCCTCTCCGGCGCCGACGAGGCCGCGACCAAGCTCGACCTGGCCCGTGCCTACATCGACATGGGCGACGCCGAGGGCGCGCGCGACATCCTCGACGAGGTCATCAGCGAAGGCAGCGACCAGCAGCAGCAGGAAGCCCGCGAGCTGCTCGAACGCCTGTCCTGAGCAGGTCGCAGGTAAAGCGATGGCAGCCTTCGGGCTGCCATCGTCGTTTCAGGGCGTGGACATTGCGCGCCTGGCGGCGCCGCGCCGATCGCGGCGCATCGCCCGGGCACGGCAATCCAGGCAGAATAGCCCGCTGAGTTGCCTTTTCGGGATGGCCTGAGCAGTTGAACGAGTTCGAGAGCGCGGTGGGCGAGGTCGCCACCGCTGACGTCACCAGGATCGCCCTGGGCGTCGAATACAAGGGCGCGCGCTACCGCGGCTGGCAGCGCCAGGAGGACGGCGTGCCGTCGGTGCAGGGAGCGCTGGAGCGGGCCCTGTCCAAGGTCGCGGCAGAGCCGATCGGGGTGATGTGCGCCGGCCGCACCGATGCCTCGGTGCACGGCAGTGGCCAGGTGGTGCACTTCGACACCCGCGTCGAGCGCCCGCTGAAGGCCTGGGTGATGGGCAGCAATGCCAACCTGCCGGCGGATATCAGCGTGACCTGGGCCAAGGTCATGCCGGCAGACTTCCATGCGCGCTTCTCGGCCGTGGCGCGGCGTTACCGCTACGTCATCTACAACGATCCGATCCGCCCGGCGCACATGGCCGAGGAGGTCACCTGGAACCACCGGCCGCTGGACGTCGAGCGCATGCGCGCGGCGGCACAGAAGCTGGTCGGCACCCATGACTTCACCTCGTTCCGCGCCGTGCAGTGCCAGGCCAAGTCGCCGGTCAAGACGGTGCACCACCTGCAGGTGCTGGAGCACGGCCGCTTCATCGTGCTGGACGTGCGCGCCAACGCCTTCCTCCACCACATGGTGCGTAACTTCGCCGGGGTGCTGATGACGGTAGGGGCGGGCGAGCGGGAGCCGGAGTGGGTCGACGAGGTGCTGGCGGCGCGCGACCGCCGCGCCGGCGGAGTGACCGCGCACCCCTTCGGGCTCTACCTGGTGCGGGTGGAATACCCCGAGGCCTTCGCGCTGCCGCAGCGCTACCTGGGGCCACATTTCCTTTCATCTTTGCCCGATACGCTCGGCTGACGCTGTCCGGGTCATTTGCTACCATCGACGGATTGCTTTGAAGGAAGGTCGCCGCATCTTGTCCGCCGTTCGCATCAAAATCTGTGGCATTACCCGTGTCGAGGACGCCCTGGCCGCCGCCGAGGCGGGCGCCGACGCCATCGGCATGGTGTTCTACGCCAGGAGCCCGCGCGCGGTCAGCGTGCAGCAGGCGCGCGCCATAGTCGCGGCGCTGCCGCCCTTCGTCACCAGCGTGGGCCTGTTCGTCAATGCCAGCCGCTGCGAGATGGGGGAAATCCTCGATGCGGTGCCGCTGGACATGCTGCAGTTCCACGGCGACGAGCGCGCCGCGGACTGCGAGGGCTACCACAAGCCGTACCTGAAGGCGCTGCGGGTGAAGGCCGGCGACGACATCGCCGCCCAGGCCGCGCTTTATCCCGGCGCCGCCGGCATCCTGCTGGACACCTACGTCGAGGGCGTTCCCGGTGGAACCGGCGCGGCCTTCGACTGGTCCCTGATTCCCGAAGCCCTGCCGCGCCCGCTGGTGCTGGCCGGCGGCCTGAACGCCGACAACGCCGCCGCGGCGATCCGCCAGGTGCGCCCCTATGCCGTGGACGTCAGCGGCGGGGTGGAGGCGAGCAAGGGAATCAAGGACGCCGAGAAGATCCGCGCCTTCATCCGCCGCTGTCGCGAGGCGGATTCCCGGTGAGATGCATGTGACGGCGGGCGGTCTGCCACCGTCATTAGGAGCTGTTGACGTTTTGTCATGCGAGCGCCGACCCCGTGTCGGCCTGGCGAAGGCGCCGCCCAGGGCGCGCCGCGATTTCGAGGGGCCGTGGCCGAGCCACGGCGCCGATGGTGATTTTTTCTGCTCACGGGCAGGCGCAAGGCTTCGGGCCGCTGAGCGCACTGTCCCCGCATTGGAGAACAGAGCATGAGCAACTGGCTGGTAGACAAGCTGATCCCTTCCATCATGCGTTCCGAGGCGAAGAAGAGCTCGGTACCGGAAGGCCTGTGGCACAAGTGCCCGTCCTGCGACGCCGTGCTGTATCGGCCGGAGCTGGAAAAGACCCTGGACGTCTGCCCCAAGTGCGACCACCACATGCGCATTGGCGCGCGCACCCGTCTGGACATCTTCCTCGACGAGGAAGGCCGCGAGGAGCTGGGCGCCGAGCTGGAGCCGGTGGATCGCCTGAAGTTCCGCGACACCAAGAAGTACAAGGACCGCCTGGCCGCCGCGCAGAAGGACACCGGCGAGAAGGACG
>Ga0222426_100783_pt1 | contig 16355 bp, 12 predicted proteins | sample 2B50Ametagenome_FD_180087 | JGI IMG/M metagenome (GOLD analysis project Ga0222426, IMG submission 180087) | Enriched microbial communities from leaf-cutter ant dump, University of Wisconsin, Madison, United States - 2B50A (version 2) | ecosystem: Environmental > Terrestrial > Nest > Insects nest... | reverse complement strand
GTAACCCATGTCCTGGCACATCTGTTACCCATGTCTCCGGTCCATACATTTGGCCAGAGAAAATGAACCAAAAGAGAGGCCACCCCGCTTTCGCGCCTGATGGACATCCTGTCCATCAGGTACGCGGCCGGGCTACGGGGCTTTTCGACAGGGCATCCTGCCCTGACGAAAAACTGGCTGACATCCATGTCAGCCACCCTTCGGGCTTTCCTTCGCCCGCCCGCCGCTTCAGAGGGGCCCCGGTAGAGCAGCGGGCCATCGTGGCCCGCACTTTTTGAAAGAGCCAAAGCCGTGCGCCTGCCTGTGAACCGTAGGAGCCCGCTTGCGGGCGATGCTTTTGCCTCCACGAATCCCGAATCCCGGCCTTCAACAGCCAAATGGCAGGTCATCCCGGCATCAAAGGCATCGCCCGCGAGCGGGCTCCTGCAGGTGTGGGGACATGGCGCGCGCGGGGCGCAACGCGCACGACGAAGCGGCCCGCATGGTTGCGGGCCGCTTCGGGAAGGCGCTGGCTCAGTTGACCTTGGACGGGTCGGTGTTGTTGCCGGCGGGGGTGTTGAGCACCGAGTGGATCACGTGGCTGTGTTCGAAGTAGACGATGAACTTCGGGTATTCCCAGCGGTTGATCTGCGGATGCTTCTTGGTGTCGCCGCCGCGGGGCGAGAGCTTGCGCTGCGGCGCGCCCCAGGTTTTTTCGACCTGGGCCATGCTCAGGCCGCGCGCGGGCAGGTTCATGCCCTGTTCCTGTTGCACGCGCTGGATCAGCAGGTTGTCGCCCTGCTGGGCATCGGCGGCTTGCGCCGTGGTGGCGGCCAGGCTCATCGCGGCCAGCATGAAGGCCGTCGACAGACTGCTCGTGAACTTGACCATGGTTCCCCCTCGCGACTTGAGACTGTTTGCGGCGTCGTTGTAGCAGACCTGCCCATGCTACGCCATCACGAGGTTGCCGACTGCGATGGGTTCGGCATTCGGTGACCGCTATCATGGGCGGTCAACGGGCGAGGCCCGGCCACCATCGATCCGGGTTTTCCATGATTTCGTTCCGACACTTCGCCTTGCTCCGCGGCTCCCGCCTGCTGCTTTCCGACATCGATCTGGTGATCCAGGGTGGCTGGCGGCTGGGCGTGATCGGCCGCAACGGCTGCGGCAAGTCCAGCTTGTTCGCGGCATTGCAGGGCAAGCTGGAGAGCGATGCCGGCGAGCTGGAGATGTCCGGCAAGCTGCGGCTGGCGTCGGTGGCGCAGGAAACCCCGGCGCTGCCGGATGCGGCGATCGACTACGTGCTGGGCGGTGACGAGGAACTGGCGGCGGCGATCAACGCCGAGGCCGAGGCCGGCGAGCGCGGCGACATGGAGGCGATGGCGCGCGCCCACCACCGCATCGAGGAGCTCAACGGCTACGACGGCCGCGCCCGCGCCGGCCGCCTGCTGCACGGGCTGGGCTTCGCGCCGGAAACGCACGAGCGGGCGGTGAAGGAGTTTTCCGGCGGTTGGCGCGGCCGCTTGAACCTGGCGCGCGCGCTGATGTGCCCGTCCGACCTGCTGCTGCTGGACGAGCCGACCAACCATCTCGATCTGGACGCCGTGCTGTGGCTGGAGGAATGGCTGCGCCGCTACCAGGGCACCTTGCTGATCATCTCGCATGATCGCGAGTTCCTCGACGGCGTGATCACCCACACCCTGCATCTCAACGACGGCGGCGCGAAGCTCTACACCGGCAACTACAGCGCGTTCGAGCGCCTGCGTGCCGAGCAGCTGCGCCAGCAGCAGATCAGCCACGAGCGCGAGCAGGCCGAGCGCGCGCACCTGCAGTCCTTCGTCGACCGTTTCAAGGCCAAGGCCAGCAAGGCCAAGCAGGCGCAGTCGCGGATGAAGCGGCTGGAGAAGCTGGCCGGCACCGAGGCGGTGCGTGCCGAGCGGCCTTTCAGCTTCAACTTCGCCGCGCCGGAGCGGTTGCCCGACTCGATGCTGCAACTGGAGGACATCGTGGCCGGCTACGAGGGCGATCCGTCGGTGGCCGGTCGCGAGGTGACCCACATCGTGCTGTCCGACGTGCGCTTCTCGATCGAGGCGGGCGAGCGGATCGGCCTGCTCGGTCCCAACGGCGCCGGCAAATCGACTCTGGTGAAGACCCTGGTCGGCGAGCTGGCCCCGTTCGGCGGCGAGCGCAAGGCGCACAAGGACCTGAAGATCGGTTACTTCGCCCAGCACACGGTGGAGAGCCTGCGCGAAGGCGCCAGTCCGCTCGACCACCTGATGGACAAGGCGCCGGGCGTGGCCACCCAGACCATGCGCGACTTCCTCGGCACCTGGAATTTCGCCGGTGATCGTGCCTTCGAGTCGGTGGACGGTTTCTCCGGCGGCGAGCGTGCCCGCCTGGCGCTGGCGCTGATCGCCTGGGACAAGCCCAACCTGCTGCTGCTGGACGAACCGACCAACCATCTGGACCTGGACATGCGCGAGGCGCTGGCCGACGCGCTGGCCGGTTTCGACGGTGCGCTGGTGCTGGTCTCGCATGACCGCCACCTGCTCGGCATGGTCTGCGACAGCTTCTGGCGGGTGGCCGATGGCGAGGTGGCGCCGTTCGACGGCGACCTGGACGACTACGCGCGCTGGCTGAAAACCCGCACCTCGGCCAGCCGCAAGAACGCCAAAGCGGAGGCGCCGGAACAGGCCAAGGTGGTGGAAATCTCCGCCGAGGAACGCCGTCGCCAATCTGCCGCCCGTCGCGAGCAGGACAAGGCGGCGAAGCAGCGGGTGAAGAAGATCGAGACCCGCACTGCCGCGATCGACACCGAGCTGGCCGCATTGGAGGCCAAGCTGGCTGATCCGGCGACCTACAACGGTCCGACCAGCGAGATGATGCGGCTGGGCCAACTCCAGGCCACATTGCGCGAAGAGAAGGACGCGCTGGAAAACGAGTGGCTGGCGCTGGTCGAGCAACTGGAAGAACACGCGTGAGCCCGCCGGATCGCACCCTGCAGCTGTGGCTGCCCGCGCTGGCGCACTTCGCGCCGGAGCATCCGCTGCGCGCCTGGCTGACGCGGGCCGACCGCCTGGCGGAAGGTGCCAGCGGCTATCTCGGTGGCCTGGGCGGCTGGTTTGCCGGCGTCGATGCGCAGGTGGCTGCCGGCGCACTCACCCGCGAGCTGATCGCCGGCGATGCCGGCAACCACCTGTGGCTGTCGGCCGATCCGGCCTGGGTGCAGCCGGACATGACCGGCGTGCGGCTGCTGGCCTGTGGCCACATGCAGCTTGATCAGGCCACCGCCGAGGCATTGGCCGACACCTTGCGGCCGGTGTTCGACGAAGCCGGCATGGAACTGCTCGTCTCCGCGCCGGACCACTGGCATCTGCGTTTGCCGGCGGATACCGCGCTGCCGGAAATCGTGGCGCCGGAGCAGGCGCTGGGCGAGGACCTGTCGCAGCATCTGCCCGCCGGCGAGCAGGGGCGTCGCTGGCGCGTGCTGCTTAACGACGTGCAGGTGATGTTGCATCAGCACCCGTTGCATGCCGCCCGTGCCGCGCAGGGCCTGCCGCCGGTGAACAGCCTGTGGCTGTGGGGCGGCGGGCGTCTGCCGGAGCCGGCGGCCAGTTCGCTGGCCGGCGTGGTCAGCGACGATTTGCTGTTGCGCGCGCTGGCCTCACGCGCCGGCATCGCCGTGCAGGCACGCACCCCGGAAACGCTTGCCTCGGCACCCGCCGGTGGACTGGTCGATCTGCAGGATCTGCCGGCCACCGACCTGGCCGCCTCGTGGTGGCCGTTGCTGGAATCGTTGCTGGAACGCCGCGAGCTGCTGCTGCACTTCGCCAGCGGCGAGCGCTGGCGGCGCAAGCCCCGGCATCGCTGGCGCCTGTGGCGCGGGGCAGGGCGTTGAGCGCGCCGCAGCTGCGCCGGCGCGAGCTTCACGGCGAACCCCGGAACTGGCCCGACAGCGTGCATCCGGTGCTGCAGCGGATCTACGCCGCACGCGGCGTGCTGGAACCGGAGGGCGCCGAGCACCGGCTGGCGCGGATGCTGTCGCCGGCCCTGCTGGGCGGCATGGAGCGGGCGGTCGAGCTGCTGGTCGAGGCGATCGGCAACGACTGGTCGATCCTCGTCGCCGGTGACTACGACTGCGACGGCGCCACCGGTACCGCGGTCGCCGTGCGCGGCCTGCGCCTGCTCGGCGCGAAGCGGGTCGATTACGCCATCCCCAATCGCTTCGCCCACGGCTACGGCCTCAGCGCCGCCTTCGTCGCCTCGATGCAGCCGGCGCCGCAGCTGATCGTCACCGTCGACAACGGCGTGGCCAGCGTCGACGGCGTGGCGGCGGCGCAGGCGCGCGGGATCAAGGTGATCGTCACCGACCACCATCTGCCCGGCGAGCAGTTGCCGGCCTGCGAGGCGATGGTCAATCCCAATCTTGCCGGCGACCCGTTCCCCAGCAAGATGCTGGCCGGCGTGGGCGTGATGTTCTACCTGCTGCTGGCCTTGCGCGCGAAGCTGCACGCGCAGGGCGCGTTCGGCGAGCGCAAGCCGGATCTGGCCTCGCTGCTGGATCTGGTCGCGCTGGGCACGGTGGCCGATCTGGTGCCGCTGGATTTCAACAACCGCGTGCTGGTCGAGGCCGGCCTGCAACGCATGCGCCGCGGACTGGCCTGTCCGGGCATCACGGCGCTGATCGAGGCCGGCCGGCGCAGTCTGGCCACCTTGTGCGCCAGTGACCTGGGTTTCGTGGTCGGCCCGCGCCTGAATGCGGCAGGAAGGCTGGAGGACATGCGATTGGGCGTGGAATGCCTGCTCGCCGACGATCCGGCGCTGGCCCAGCGCCACGCCGCGCAACTGGATGCGATCAACCGCGAACGCCGCGACCTGCAGGCCTCGATGGTAGCCGAGGCCGAAACCATGGTGGCCGGGCTGGGCGACACCGATGCCGTGGGCGTGGCGCTGTACGAACCGTCCTGGCACGCCGGCGTGGTCGGCCTGGTGGCATCGAAGCTGAAGGAGCGCCTGCATCGCCCGGTGATCGCCTTCGCGCCTGCCAGCGAGGACGACCTCGAGCACCTGCGCGGCTCGGCCCGCTCGATTCCCGGCTTCCACATCCGTGACGCGCTGGCCGCGATCGACGCACGCCAGCCCGGCCTGATCGAACGCTTCGGCGGCCACGCGATGGCTGCTGGCCTGAGCCTGAACGCCGCCGACTATCCGCGCTTCGCCGCCGCCTTCGACGCGATCGCCCGCGAACTGATCGAACCCGACCGCCTGCAGGCGGTGCTGCCTACCGACGGCGAACTGCCGCCCGGTGCCGCCACCCTGGAGCTGGCCCGCCAACTGCGCCGGGCCGGCCCCTGGGGCCAGGCTTTCCCCGAGCCGGTGTTCGACAATCTGTTCGAGTGCGCCAGCTGGAAACCGATGGGCGAACGCCACCTGCGCCTGCAACTGCGCGATCCCCGCGATGGCAGCGTGCACGATGCGGTGATGTTCAACGCCTGGCACGGCCAGCCCCCGCCGCCACGGTTGCGCGCGGCCTACGAGCTGACGGTCAATGACTGGCAGGGCCGGGAGTCGGTGCGCCTGCTGCTGCGGCACATCGAACCGGCCTGATGCCGGGGTTCACACCGCACGCATCGCGCACGATGATCTGCAGGAACCCGCTCGCACGTGATGTTTTGTAGGAGCCCGCTCGCGGGCGATGCTTTTGTCTTGAAACCAAAAGCCAAAGCCAAAGCTTGAAGATCAAGATCAAGAGCTTTCGTCCTCCTTCGGAGGGCGAGTTACTTTCTCTTTGCGTGGCCAAAGAGAAAGTAACCAAAGAGAAAGGCCACCCCGCTTACGCGCCGTTCGGACATCCTGTCCGAACGGTACGCGGTCGGGCTACGGGGTTTTTCGACAGCCCATCCCTGGGCTGGCGAAAAACTGGCTGACATCCTTGTCAGCCACCCCTGCGGGGCTTTCCTTCGCCCGCCCGCCGCTTCAGAGGGGCCCCGGAAGAGCAGCGGGCCGTCGTGGCCCGCACTTTTCAAACGAGCCAGAGCTATAGAGCCGAAGCGAAGAGCGGTGTAGGGCGGGCATTGCCAGCCGTACACGGGGCTTCCGGTGGCGACACACTTTCAATGTGCCGCGCTTTTGCAAATCCCGAATCCCCAATCCCGAATCCCGGCCCTCAAACCACCTGCACGATGCCGTTGCGGCCGTCCACTCGCACGCGTTGGCCGTTGGTCAGCAGGCGCATCACGTTGCGGACGCTCATCACGGCGGGCAGGCCGAGTTCGCGGGCGGTGACGGCGCCGTGGGAGAGGGGGCCGCCGCTTTCGGTGATCACGCCGCGGGCCTGGTAGAACAGCGGGGTCCAGGCGGGGTTGGTGGTGCGGGCGACGAGGATGGCGTCTTTCGGGAAGTGCGGAAAATCCTCGGGGCTGTGCACCACGAAGACTTCGCCTTCGACCACGCCGGGGCTGCCGCCCAGGCCTTTGAGCATGTCGCTGCCGTCGGTGTCGATCACTTCGGCCTCGCCGTGGACCCAGTCCGGCGTGCGTTGGCAGGCGGCGAGGTAGCCGGCCTTGTGTTCGGTGGCGACGCTGGTGATCGGTGACAGCTCGCCGCTGTGCATGGCTTCGTTCATCACCGCCAGCGGCACGAAATAGACGTCCATCGGATCGACCAGCACGCCGCGTTCGACCAGTGCCGCGCCGATCGCCTTCAGGCCGCGGCGGAAGGGCAGGTGCAGGCGGGTGGTCTGGTAGTGCTCCAGGTCGTCCAGCGCGGTGTAGGCGCGGGCAAGCCGGATCACTTCGTGGACCAGGTAGCGCAGTTCTTCCGGTGCGTGCGACAGCACGGTGTGCTCCATCGCGGCCTGGGCGGCTTTCTGGCGGCGTTCGTTGGCGGCGTGGTCTTCGTCGGGGCGGTCGACCAGCATCTTGAGCTGATCCAGCACGATCTGCGGCGCTTCCAGCCAGGTCGGGTGATAGGCGTCGAAGTCCAGCTCGCGGTGGCCGTGGCGGGCCAGGAAACGCTGGAACTCGGCGTGGAAGGCGGGGTGATCGGGCAGGGCGTCGAGCAGGTCGAGGCTGGCTTCGTCGCGCAGCCGCGCATGCAGCGGCGGATCCATGCGGACCAGCCGCGACAGCGACCACAGCTCGGCGTTGACCTGGCCGGTCTTGGTGTCGGTGACCGCCAGCAAGCGATCGAACACCTGCTGCGCCTGATCCTCGGGCAGGGCCAGTTTCAGCATCTGCAGCAGGCCGACGTAGAGCGTGCGCTGGGTCAGCGAGATGGCGATGTTGGGCAGGAAGTAGGCCGCGCCCAGCGCGTTGATGCGCTGCACGTAGTCCCACAATTCGTTCAGCGGGCGGCCGTCCAGCGGCTCGCGCATCAGCGCGCCGATGCCGATCAGGTAGGTGTCCAGGTCACGCATCCAGCGCACCGGCAGCTCCTGCACCCAGGCGAACTGCTTGGCGATCTGCGGCAGCGCGGCGCGCACGCTTTCCACGTCCTTGAGCATCTTGGCCGGGGTGCGCCCGCTGTACAGCTGCACCGCGTTCTGGTTGCCGTAGATGTAGTAGTCGCGCATGGCGAACCACTTGTCGCCGAACGGCGGCAGGCCCATCAGCTGGAAGCTGTGGTTGAGCGAGGCGTGGAAGCCGGCTTCGCACAGGTCCCAGGTCAGCGGGGTGACCGGGTTGGGGAAGCGCTCGGCCGATTCGTCGCGGGTCCAGCGCGGCGGGATGCGGGTCACCGCACGCGACTGCAGCAGGTACAGCGTGCCGTCCTGCCAGGCCCATTCGATGTCCTGCGGGAAGCCGAAGTGTTCCTCTGCGGCCAGCGCCAGTTTCGCCACGGCGCGGCGCTGTTCGCCGTCCAGCGCGGGGCGACCAACCTGCTCGTCCGGCAGTGCGACGCGGCGGGTGCCGCCGGCCTCATCGGTGACCAGCGCGTGGGGCTTGTCGGCGATCACCGCCTCGACCTCGGCCTGATCGGCGCGCTGCAGGCGGTATTCGTCGACCGGCTCCTCGCCACCGACCACGGTTTCGCCCAGGCCGAAGGCGGCGTTGACCAGCACCTGGTCCAGCGCGCCGCGCACCGGATCGATCGAGAACGCCACGCCGGCCGCCTCCTGCGCATCGACCATCACCATCTTCTGCACCACCACCGCCATCGCGGCGTCGAGGTGATCCAGCCCCATCCGTTCGCGATACGGCAACACGTGCACGTTCCACAGCGAGGCGTAGCAGCGGCGGATCGCGTCGAGCACGGCGTCGACGCCGCGCATGCCGAGCAAGGTGTCGTGCTGGCCGGCGAAAGCGGCGCCGGGCAGGTCTTCCAGCGTGCCGGAGGAGCGCACCGCCACCGGCGTGTCGGTGAGGCCGAGGTCGGCCATCTTGCCCGCCAGTTCATCGTGCAGCGTGGACGGCAGCGGCTGCGCCAGCAGCAGCGCCTGGATGCGTTCACTGCGGGCGGCGTGATCCAGCGAGGCGTCGTCCAGCACCGCGCGGATCGCCTCGTGCAGCGGTGCCACGAACTCGCGATAGACCGCGCTGCCCACGATCAGCCCGGGCGGTACCGGCAGGTGCTGCGCGGCACGCGCCAGGTTGGCGCCCTTGCCACCGCTGATGGCATGGGTGGCGGCCTGCGGGTCGGTGAAGGCGAACAACTGGCTCATGCGGGGAAGTCCTTGCGATGGCGTTGGATCAGGGTCAGCACGACGGCGGCGAGGGCGATCCCGCACAGCACGTCGATGCCGTAGTGGTAGCGCAGGTACAGCGTGGCCACGACCAGCGCCGCGACCACCGGGGCGATGATCAGCGCGAGGCGCCGGTAGCCGCCGAGCGCGAAGAAGCCCAGCACGTAGACGCCGATGCCGCTGTGCAGACTGGGGAACACGTCCATGCCGGTGATGCCGGCCTTGACGATGCCGGCCAGCAGCGCGGTCATCGCGCCGCCGTGGACGGGGTAGGGAAACACCTCGGGGAAGGCCATGTACGGGCCACCGGCCGGCACCAGCAGGTAGCCGATGAAGCCGACCAGATACATGCCCGACAGGCCGAGGAAGAAACGCCGCGCCTCGGCCGTGCGGCGGCGCAGGCTGAAGCCGATCGCCGGCAGCAGCACCAGGAAATAGAACAGGAAATAGCCGCCGCTGAGCAGTTCCGACAGCCACGGTCGTTCCCACGAAAGCAGGTGCTCGGGCAGGCTTTGGCCACCCCACAGACGGCGATCCAGCGCCAGCAGCGCGGCGTCGGCGGTGTGCGTGATGAACACCTCGCGGATCGCCTTGAACAGCGGGAAGATCAGCCAGCAGGCGACGAACTGCAGCGTGCCTTTCCAACTGGCGCGGACGCTGCCGTCAGCGGCGAACGTGGTTGCCGCAAGCGCCAGCCAGGCGACGCAGCCGATCACGGTGCTGGTCACCAGGGCGGGGGCGTCCAGCCGGAGCGCGCCGATGCCGCCGAGGATCAGGATCAGCAGCAGTTCGGCCAGGAAGGCCCAGCCGACCCAGCGTTCCGTGCGTGAGGTGTTCATGGCGACTCCTTGTGCATGACCTGCGGCCAGCGCCACCAGCCGGCGGCACCGAGCAGCCACAGCGCGGACATCGGCGGCGGCCAGCAGGCGGTGGCCAGCAGCAGGCACGGCAGCCAGGGCAGGGCGGCGACCAGTCCGCCGACGATGCGGAAAAAGCTGACCGTGTTGCGTGCGTCAGCCTTGCCGCCGGCGAAGCGACCGGCCAGCAGCACCGGTGCGGCCAGCAGCATGAAGGCGGCCACCGCCAGCCAGTCCCACGGCCAGCGACGTGGCTTCGGTGCTGGCGGCAGATCGGCCAGCTTCTGCCCGTCGCGCAGACGTTGCTGGGCGTCGATGAACGCCTCCGCGAAGGAACGGCCTTGCCGGGCCATCGCCTCGGCATGCGCCTCGGTGGCGGCGAAGCTTTCCGCATCGGGGCAGTTCACCGACACCGCATCAAGCGCCTCGGCCATCGCCTGATGGATGCGCAGTTCCCACTGGCGGTCGGTTTCGTCGTTTTCGCGGGAAGGCAGGGCCAGCGGCGCACCGACCAGCACCTCCACGTCGGAGCGGAAGCGGTCCGGTGCCTGGTAGTGCAGGCCCACCGGCACGATCTCCGGCGTGATGCCCTCGTCCAGCAGCACGCGCGCCATCCGCGCCGCGCCGCGCTGGTAGGGCAGCGGCCGGAAACCCCATTCACTGCTGCCCTCGGGAAATACCAGCAGGTCGCCGCCGGCACGCAGCTGGGCGCAACCGGCGTCGACCGGGTGGGCGAAGGCGGCGCTGCTGACGCCGTAACGCTGGCGGTCCTTCTCGCGCACCACCACGATGCCGTCGAACAGCCAGCGCAGCAGCGGGTGCTGCAGCAACTGGATCGAGACCAGTCCCTGCACGCCGGGAAACGCCTTCAGCACCACGTAGCCGTCGATCGCGCCGTTGCGATGGCTGCTCAGGATCAGCCGGCCACCGCGTTTCGGCGAGGGCTGCCGGCGCGCGCCGACGATGCGGACATGGCGGAAGTAGACGCCGCGCAGCAGCGGTGCCAGCCGTCGTACCGACCAGCGCAGCGGCCGGCCACCGGGCGGCATGGAAGGGGTGCTGCGGGCAGACATCCGTGTGGGGTCGTCACTCATCGGAGGCGAATGTAGCGGCAAGCCAGGCTTGGCGTCATCCCGCGTGGAAACCCTCTTGCGGATCGTCGCCGGATCTGATCAAGTGCGCGACATGTCTTCCTTCGCCGCCATCCAGCTGCTCCCCGCCGTCGCGCCTGCCGCGACCGGCATGGCCGTGGCCGGCAGCAACAACAATCGCGCGAACAACAACGCCAATGGTTGGCGGGCCCGCGCGTAGCTGAAAGTTTCCACCCGAATACGCGAAAGAGGCCCGCCCAGAGCGGGCCTCTTTCGTTTTGCGTGCGCGAATCCATCCGCGCGAAGCGGAGTCGGCCAGCCAGGGCCGGCTTCCGGAACGAGCTGCATCCACCACGCACATCAAAGGAGTCTGCGCCATGTGTTCGATCCTCGGCATGTTCGACCTGCAACCCGGCGACGATCTCGCCGCCCTGCGCCGGCTGGCGCTGGAGCTTTCGCAGCGCCAGCGCCATCGCGGCCCGGACTGGAGCGGCGTGTTCGTCGATGCCGGGGTGATCCTGGTGCACGAGCGGCTGGCCATCGTCGATCCGACCAGCGGCGCCCAGCCGCTGCGCTCGCGTGACGGCATGCTGGCGCTGGCGGTGAACGGCGAGATCTACAACCACCGCGAGCTGCGCGCGGCCAGCGACTACGACTTCACCACCGGCTCGGACTGCGAGGTGATCAACGCGCTGTACCGCGAACACGGCAGCGGTTTCCTGCCGCAGCTCAATGGCATCTTCGCCTTCGTGTTGTGGGACGCGGCGGCGCAGCGTTATCTGATCGCCCGCGATCCGATCGGCGTGTGTCCGCTGTACTGGGGCCATGACGTGCAGGGCCGGTTGTGCGTGGCTTCGGAGATGAAGGCGCTGGTCGGGGTGTGCGCCGACGTGGCCGAGTTTCCGCCCGGCCATGTTTTCGACAGCGCCAGCGGCAAGCTGCGTGGCTATTACGACAAGCCGTGGCGCGAGCATGCGGCGACGCGCGGCCACGCACCGGCGCCGGCCGAGCTGCGCGCGGCCTTCGAGCAGGCCGTGCATCGCCAGCTGATGACCGACGTGCCCTACGGCGTGCTGCTCTCGGGCGGACTGGATTCCTCGCTGGTGGCCGCCTGCGCCGCGAAGTTCGCCCGCGAGCGGATCGAGGACGGCGACCGCAGCGAGGCCTGGTGGCCGCGCCTGCATTCCTTCGCGATCGGGCTGGAAGATTCGCCCGATCTGGCCGCCGCGCAGATCGCCGCCGACGCGCTGGGTACCGTGCACCACGGCTTCGTCTACAGCTTCCGGGAAGGGCTGGACGCCGTGCCCGAGGTGATCCGTCACCTGGAAACCTTCGACGTCACCACCATCCGCGCCGCCACGCCGATGTACCTGCTGGCGCGGCGGATCAAGGCGATGGGCGTGAAGATGGTGCTGTCCGGCGAGGGCTCGGACGAGCTGTTCGGCGGCTACCTGTACTTCCACAAGGCGCCCTCGGCCGAGGCCTTCCACGAGGAAACCGTGCGCAAGCTCGACGCGCTGCACAGCTACGACTGCCTGCGCGCCAACAAGGCGATGATGGCCTGGGGCGTGGAGGCGCGGGTGCCGTTCCTGGACCTGGAGTTCATCGACGTGGCGATGGGCATGGACGCGAAGCACAAGATGGTCGGCCCCGGACGGATCGAAAAGGCGGTGCTGCGCGAGGCGTTCGAGGGGGCGTTGCCGCCGGAGATCCTGTGGCGGCAGAAGGAGCAGTTCAGCGATGGCGTGGGTTATGGCTGGATCGACGGCCTGAAGGCGCATGCCGAGCGGATGGTCAGCGACCGCGAATTCGCCGCCGCAGCATCCCGCTTCCCGCACAACCCGCCGCTGACCAAGGAGGCCTTCCTCTACCGCAGCCTCTTCGAACACCACTTCCCCGGCCAGGCCTGCGCCGCCACCGTCCCCGGCGGCAAGTCGATCGCCTGCTCCTCGCCGACCGCACTGGCCTGGGACCCCGCCTTCGCCGCCGCCGCCGACCCCTCCGGCCGCGCCGTCAACGGAGTCCACCAACAAGCCTGGGCGCAGCTCGGCCACCGCCCGACACCGGCAAAACCGCACCCCGCCCATGAACCGTAGGAGCCCGCTCGCGGGCGATGCTCTTGGGGGCGGGATTGGGAATTCGGGATTCGTGATTCGTGAAAGCAACGGCATCGCCCGCAAGCGGGCTCCTGCAGGTGGGGCGAATCGCATGCCACTGCAGGGCTTGCGTTCCACGCCGTTGTAGGAGCCCGCTCGCGGGCGATGCTCTTGAGGCCGGGATTCGGGATTCGGGATTCGTGAAAGCAAAAGCATCGCCCGCAAGCGGGCTCCTACAGGTGGGGCGTGAATCGCATGTCGTTGCGCTGCACGCTGTTGTAGGAGCCCGCTCGCGGGCGATGCTCTTGAGGGCGGGATTGGGGATTCGGGATTCGTGAAAGCAAAAGCATCGCCCGCAAGCGGGCTCCTACAGGTGGGGCGTGAATCGCATGTCGTTGCGCTGCACACCGTTGTAGGAGCCCGCTCGCGGGCGATGCTCTTGAGGGCGGGATTGGGGATTCGGGATGCGTGAAAGCAAAAGCATCGCCCGCAAGCGGGCTCCTACAGGTGGGGCGTGAATCGCATGTCGTTGCGCTGCACACCGTTGTAGGAGCCCGCTCGCGGGCGATGCTCTTGAGGGCGGGATTGGGGATTCGGGATTCGTGAAAGCAACGGCATCGCCCGCAAGCGGGCTCCTACAGGGGGCGTGCGGTGCGCCGTGGGTGATGCCCGCCCTGGGGTTCGGCGTGGTCGGCGGTGGCCTTGAGCAGCAGCAGGATGCGCAGGTCGATCAGCGTGTGCAGCAGCATCGACAGGGCCAGGTTGCCGGTGGCGAGGTGGAGCAGGGCGAAGATCAGGCCGAGGAAGCTGGTCATCACCACGCCGGCGACGCCCTGGTAGACATGGGCCAGGCCGAACAGCAGCACGGCGACGAGCAACAGGATCCAGGCATGGGCATCCGGCCAGACCGTCATCAGCCAGTTCAACAGGAAGCCGCGGTAGATCCATTCCTCGCAGATGCCGGCGGTCAGGCAGACCAGCACGAACAGCCAGCCCTGCGCCCGGCCGGTGGGCAGCATCGCGCGGATCGGATCCAGTTGGCGGGCGATCTGTTCCGGTCGTTTGCGCGCGATCAGCACGGGCACGAACAGGCCGACGCCGAACGCCGCCAGCATCCCCGGCAGCATGCCGGGCGGGATGTGTTCCATACCGAGGCGCGCGGCGAAGCCGGGTGGTGCCTGCCACAGCGTGGCGAAGGGAAAGGCCATCAGGCAGATCATCGCCAGCAGCCAGGTGCTGGCGATGCCGACGCCGTAGCTGCGGAGGCGTGCCCGTGCCGAGTCCAGCCGCTTCAGCCGGCGCATGTCCAGCCAGCCCCACGCCGGCATCACCAGCAGCAGGAAAGCGAGCAGGCAATCGGCGATGAAAGCGTGGCTCATCATGGGCTCCCCGGATGGTTGGTGCGCTGCATCGAGTGCAAGGCCTCTGCTATCCTAAACGGCTTGCATCAGGACCTGATACCGACATGATCGAGACCAATCCCATCCAGGCGCAGATCGCCGACCTTCGTGGTCGCGTCGAGTCGCTTAGGGGGTATCTTTGACTACGCTTCCAAGAGCGAACGCCTGGAAGAAGTAACCCGCGAACTGGAAAGCCCCACCGTGTGGGACGACCCGGCCAACGCCCAGGAGCTGGGCCGCGAACGCGCCCGCCTGGACACCATCGTCAGCGGCATCGACACGCTCACCAGCGGTCTGGATGACGCCGGCGACCTGCTGGAAATGGCCATCGCCGACAGCGACGACGACACCGCGCAGGCGGTGATCGACGATCTGGCCAAGCTGGAAAGCCAGGTCGGCAAGCTGGAGTTCCAGCGCATGTTCTCCGGCAAGATGGACGCGATGAATGCCTTCGTCGACATCCAGGCCGGCGCCGGCGGCACCGAGGCGCAGGACTGGGCCGAGATGCTGCTGCGCATGTACCTGCGCTGGGCCGAGTCGCGCGGCTGGAAGGTCGAGCTGATGGAAGCCTCCGGCGGCGACGTGGCCGGCATCAAGTCCGCCACCTTCCGCGTCGAGGGCGACTACGCCTACGGCTGGCTGAAGACCGAGATCGGCGTGCACCGGCTGGTGCGCAAGAGCCCGTTCGACTCCGACAACCGCCGCCACACCAGCTTCACCTCGGTGTTCGTGTCGCCGGAAGTGGACGACTCGATCGAGATCGACATCAACCCGGCCGACCTGAAGACCGACGTCTACCGCTCCTCCGGCGCCGGCGGCCAGCACGTCAACAAGACCGAATCGGCGGTGCGCATCACCCACGTGCCGACCAACACGGTGGTGGCCTGCCAGACCGAGCGCAGCCAGCATGCCAACCGCGATCGCGCGATGAAGATGCTGGCGGCCAAGCTGTACGAGCTGGAAGTGCAGAAGCGCAACGCCGAACGCGACGCGCTGGAAGCGACCAAGTCCGACATCGGTTGGGGCAGCCAGATCCGCAACTACGTGCTGGACCAGAGCCGCATCAAGGACCTGCGCACCGGCGTCGAACGCACCGATACCCAGAAGGTGCTGGACGGCGACCTCGACGAATTCATCGAGGCCAGCCTGAAATCCGGCCTGGAGGCCGGCGCCAAACGCGTTGATGCGTGATCTGGAGGGGCGAGGGACGAGTGGTGAGTAGCGAGGGCGCATCAACAAGCCGCCCCTTCGCCGCAAACCGCCGTCTCCACCCCTGCAAGCCTGCCGCAGCCCGTCATTGATACGCCCCAGCTACTCGTCCCTCGCCCCTGCAACTCAAAACCATGACCAACGAAACCACCCCCACCGACACCCCCGTCATCGACGAAAACCGCCTGATCGCCGAGCGTCGCGAGAAACTTTCGGCGTTGCGCGGGCAGGGCGTGGCGTTCCCGAACGACTTCAAGGTCGACAGCTTCGCCGGTGACCTGCAGGGCGAGTTCGCCGACAAGGACGCCTTCCCGGCCGAGGCCATCGAGTCGCTGGCACGGCGGGTGAAGATCGCCGGCCGCATCGTGCTCAAGCGCGTGCAGGGCAAGGTCAGCTTCGTGCAGGTGCAGGACATGACCGGCCGCATCCAGCTGTTCATCCATGCCGGCACCGTGGGCGAGGTCTACGACGCCTTCAAGGGCTGGGACATGGGCGACATCGTCGGCGCCGAAGGCGTGCTGATGCGCACCAAGACCGGCGAGCTGTCGGTCAAGGTCGACGCATTGCGCCTGCTGACCAAGAGCCTGCGCCCGCTGCCGGACAAGCATCACGGCATGGCCGACGTGGAGCAGCGCTACCGCCAGCGCTACGTCGACCTGATCGTCACCGAGGAAGCCCGCGAGACCTTCCAGAAGCGCTCGCGCATCATCGGCTTCATCCGCCAGTGGCTGGAAGCCGCGCCGCGCCGCTTCATGGAAGTGGAAACGCCGATGATGCACGTCATCCCCGGCGGCGCCACCGCCAAGCCGTTCATCACCCACCACAACGCGCTGGACCTGGACCTGTACCTGCGCGTGGCGCCGGAGCTGTACCTGAAGCGGCTGGTGGTCGGCGGCTTCGACCGCGTCTACGAGATCAACCGCAATTTCCGCAACGAGGGCGTGTCGACCCGGCACAACCCCGAATTCACCATGCTGGAGCTGTACCAGGCCTACGCCACGTATGACGAGATCATGGATCTCACCGAGAACGTGATCCGC
>Ga0222426_100782_pt1 | contig 16400 bp, 13 predicted proteins | sample 2B50Ametagenome_FD_180087 | JGI IMG/M metagenome (GOLD analysis project Ga0222426, IMG submission 180087) | Enriched microbial communities from leaf-cutter ant dump, University of Wisconsin, Madison, United States - 2B50A (version 2) | ecosystem: Environmental > Terrestrial > Nest > Insects nest... | reverse complement strand
CGCCTGATCGCACGCTGCGGAGTCTTCTGAATGCGATCCCCTCGCCGCCTGCTGCTTGCCGTCTCCGGCCTCGCCCTGCTGGGCGCGGCGGCCCTGCCTGCCGTCGCGCAGGACGTCACGCCGTCCAGCCCCTGGGCTCAGTCCGCCAGCGACATTCCAGCCGACGCCAATGTCCGTTTCGGCGTTCTGCCCAACGGCATGCGCTACGCCATCATGAAGAACGCGACGCCTCCGGGACAGGCCTCGCTGCGGCTGCGCATCGACGCCGGCTCGCTGATGGAGAACGACGACCAGTTGGGCCTGGCCCACTTCATGGAGCACATGGCTTTCAACGGCACGACCAACGTGCCCGAGAACGAGTTGCTGCGTATTCTGGAACGTCTGGGCCTGGCCTTCGGCGCCGACACCAACGCCTTCACCAGCTTCGACCAGACCGCCTATACGCTGGAGCTGCCGCGCACCAACGACGAGACCGTCGACACCTCGCTGCGCATCATGCGCGAACAGGTTTCCGAAGCCTTGATGAAGGCCGAGGACATCGACGCCGAGCGCGGCGTGATCGAGGGTGAAGAACGCCTGCGCAACACCCCCGGCCTGCGCTCGATCAAGGCCCAGATCGCTCTGCTGGCGCCCGGCCAGCGCCTGTCGAACCGTCTGCCCATCGGCGATCTCAGCATCATCCGCTCGGCCCCGCGTGAACGCTTCGTCGAGTTCTACAACGCTTATTATCGCCCTTCGCGCGCGACAATGATCGCTGTCGGAGACTTCGATGTCGATCAGATGGAAGCCAAGATCAAGGCGACCTTTTCGGACTGGCGGCCCAAGGCCGCTGACGGCCCGAATCCCGATCTGGGAACCGTCGCCCCGCGTTCAGCTGAAACCCGCATCCTGGTCGAGCCTGGCATCCAGTCCTCGATCCAGCTGAACTGGATCCGCAATCCCGATCTGGATCAGGACACGATCGCCGAGCGTCGCGAAACCCTGGTGCAGAACCTGGGTCTGGCGGTGCTGAACCGTCGCCTGGGTGAAATCGCCCGCGCCGACAATCCCCCCTTCATCAGCGCCAGCGCCGGTCAGGGCAGTCTGTTCGAGACGGTCGACCTGGGCAGCGTCTCGGCCAACTTCAATCCTGGCGGCTTGAAACGCGCCCTCGAAACCATCGAGCAGGAACAGCGCCGTCTGGTGCTGTTCGGCGTGACCCAGGGCGAACTGAATCGTGAAATCGCCGACAGCCGCACTGCACTGGAAAACGCCGTCCAGGCGGCGGCGACCCGCAGCACGCCGGGCCTCGCCAACGCCCTGCTGGCCGCCGCCAACGACGACAAGGTCTTCTCTTCCCCAGCGGAAAACCTCGCCCTCTTCGAAGCCGCGGTCAAAGACCTGAAGGCGGAACAGGCGAGCACGGCCGTCAAGTCCGTGTTCGAAGGGTATGGTCCGCTGGCGCTCGTCGTGACGCCTGAAGCGATCGACGGCGGCGAAGCCGGCGTCACTGCGGCTCTGGAAGCCAGCCGCACTGTCGCCGTCGCCGCCCGCGCCGAACAGGCCGAACTGCAGTGGCCCTACGCCGACTTCGGCGCCGTCGCCGTCCCGAGCAGCCGCACCGAGGTCGCCGCTGTAGGCGCCACAGTCGTCACCTTCCCGAACGGTGTGCGCCTTACGGTCAAACCGACGGACTTCAAGGACGAGCAGATCCTGATGACGGTGCGCACCGGCATCGGCGAAGAAGGCCTGCCCACCGACCGTTTCACGGCGCAGATGCTGGCCCCGATGGTCTTCACCCAGGGCGGCCTGGGCAAGCTGACGGCCGACGAACTGAGCCGCGTCCTGACCGGCAAGATCTACAGCGCCGGCTTCTCCATCGACGGTGACGCCTACCAGCTGACAGGCGCGACCCGCCCCGTCGATCTGCAACTGCAAATGCAGGTGCTGGCCGCCTACCTGACCGATCCAGGTCTGCGTGCGGCGCCGTTCGAGCAGATCAAGGCCTTCTTCCCGCAGATCATAGCCCAACAACTCGCCACCCCCGGCGGGGCCTTCGGCATCCAGGCGGGCGGTCTGCTGGCCAGCGGCGACAAGCGCGAAACCGTGCCCGCCGCTTCCGACATCGCCGCCTTCACGCTCGACGAACTGAAGCAGGGCGTGACCGAGGGCCTGGCCTCCGGCCCGATTGACATCATCATGGTCGGCGATGTCGCTGTGGATGATGCAGTAGCGGCCGTGGCCACGACCTTCGCCGCCCTGCCCGCCCGCGCTGCGGCGGCCCAGCCACTGCCGGGTTCGGACCAGCGCCGCTTCCCGGCGCCGACCGCACAGCCCGTGCGTCTGACGCACACAGGTCCGGCTGAACAGGCGCTCGGCTACATTGCATGGCCGACCACCGACGCCGTCGATGACCGAACGGAAGCCCGCAAGGTCAACATCCTGGCGGAGGTCTTCAAGCTGCGCGTGCTGGAGGAGATCCGCGAGAAGCAGGCCCTGGCCTATTCGCCGCGTGTCGGTTCGTCGGCCTCGGACGTCTTCAAGGGCTACGGCTCCATCTTCGTGATGGCCGAGACAGCGGCGGACAAGATCCCCGCCTTCTACGCCGCTGTGGACGCGATCACCGCTTCGCTGCGGGACACGCCGGTGACGGAAGACGAACTGAACCGCGCTCGCCTGCCCGTGATCGAAACCCTGCGCCGCAGCCAGGCCGGGAACGAGTACTGGCTCGGCCAGTTGGAGGATCTGGCCGCCAAACCGGCTTCTCTGGAGCAGATCCAGACGCACATCAGCGATCTGGAAGCCTTCACCGCCGCCGACATCCAGGCCGCCGCTCGCCAATACCTGACGGCGGGCACTGCCTGGAAGGCCGAGGTGGTTTCTGACAAGACGCCGGCCCAGTAGGCCGCAACGTCAGGACAAAAAGGGGCCCCGATCCAGTGGATCGGGGCCCCAAGTCTTTTGGCCTATCGACGGAGAGTCGATGCCGGCAATCCAGTTCAGCCCGGCTGACGCCAGGCTGAACGCCCTGTTCAGAAGACGCGGCCGCCGACGCCGCCGTCCAGCATGATGACCGCGCCCGAGGCCACGGCTCCGGCGGTCTCGACCATCTCTTCGCGATACTCGGTGTAGGATTCCTCGCGGATCATGGTCAGCACCTTCACGCCCGCGCCATAGCGGCGCAGCAGCGAACGCTCGTTGCAGTCACGCTCCTGCTTCTCGGGACGGCATTCCAGTTGCCCGCCGCGGCCGTACCACAGGGCCTCACGCTTGTTGCAGTTGATGGTCTCGCCCGGACCACCAGTCTCATCGGCGATGGTCCATTGCAGCTTCGTGCCGGCGATGCAGCGATACAGTTCGCCTTCATAGTCCATGGCCACGTCACGGCCGGGACGGACCTGCGAGGCGGGATGCGGCACGGCGCGATCGTCGATGCAAACGGCCTGGATGACGACCCGCTTCTCCATGCGGCGCGAGGCCGTATAGGGGACGCGGATCATCTCCATGGTCTTGCCTTCGACCGACAGGCCCTGGATCGTCGTCGGATAGGGTTGATCGACATTGAAGTAGGCGCCGCCGCCCCCGCCGACGATCACCGTCGCGCCGCTACGCGATCCGGCATAGGCGCGGGCCGTCGCATTGGCGCTGGCGTTCGCATTGACGTTCACGTTGACGTTCACATTGCCCCCGCCCGAGCAGCAGGGCGGCGCCACCGGCGGCGCGCAGCAAGGCGTGGTCGGCGGCGTCACGGGCGGCTGCGGCGGACGCGGCGGCTGACAGCACGGAACAGGCGGCGACGGCGGCGGCGGCGGCGGCGGCGGCGGTTGGCACCCGCCAGTGCCGCAACCCGTCGCGGCCGAGGCCATGTCGGCCATCGCCATCAGGCCGATAAAGGCCGCTGATCCTGCCAGCAATTTCTTGATCCCCACCCGCATGGGCCCGGACTCCTGCATTGTTCGTAGGCAGGGTTCTGCAAATCGCAGGCCGCTCTCTATCCTCGGAAATCCGCACGAAAAGCGTGCTTTTCAGGACAATCAGCCCAGACGGACAAAAGGTCTGTGCCATCCTGAGGCATCCCGAACGGATCAGATCGGCGCAAGGCCCGTTTGATAGCGCCGCCAATTCTGGACGTAGTGCTGCGCCGAGATCCGCAACGCCTCGACCTGCCCCTCATCCAGCTCCCGCACCACCTTGCCGGGCTGCCCCATGACCAGGGAGTTGTCGGGAATGACCTTGCCCTCGGTGATCAGGGCGTTGGCGCCGATCAGGCAGTTCTTCCCGATCCTGGCCCCGTTCAGGATCACCGCCCCGATGCCGACCAGGCTGTTGTCGCCGATGGTGCAGCCGTGAAGCATGGCCTTGTGCCCCACGGTCACGCCCGCACCGATCGTCAGGGGCGAGCCGACGTCGGTATGCAGGATGCTGCCGTCCTGAATATTGCTGTCGGGACCGATGACGATGGGATCATTGTCGCCTCGCAAAACCGTGTTGAACCAGATGCTGGCGCCGGGGTGCAGAATCACATTCCCTAGAACCGTTGCATTCGGCGCGATCCAGTATTCGCCCTCCGGCGGAAGTTGCGGCTTGCTGTCGCCAAGACTGTAAACACTCATCCGAACACCACCTATGTTTCAGAAAATGATGGCTTTAAGCCCTCATAAACTACGTTAGCATCATTCTGTTGATGCGATTCGAGGTCGCCATTTCGGCCCCGGATCCGAAGCCGGATCAAGCCCGGTCCGGTCATATGCTGGAGAATGCGCATGGCGTGTTCGCGACCGGTTCCGGGACGACGCCTCTGCTGCGGCGACGATCCTGCGACTGATCCGGGCGGCCGCTGCGTGGTTCCGGCCCTCTCCTCCCCCACTGACGACCAAGGCGTGTCCCTGCCGGGCGCGCCTTTTTTCATGCCCTGGAGGCGTTCATGACGAAGCGTTCGGCCATCAAGCATCAGGTCCGCGAAGGCGTTCTGGATTCGCGGGAGTTCCTGCAGGACGCCAAGGTGCGGCGATTGCCGCCTCGCACCGGCTGGTCGCCCTATCCCTCCAACGACGAACGCGACCAGGGCTATCTCAAGACGCTGAAGCCCAAGTCGGACGGCCAGGCCGAACTGATGGCGGCCGTCGATCACGCCAACCTGGTTCTGGCCCTGGGTCCGGCCGGAACGGGCAAGACCTATCTGGCCGTAGCCAAGGCGGTCGAGGCGCTGGAGGCGGGCAAGGTCGGCCGCATCGTCCTGAGCCGCCCGGCGGTCGAGGCCGGTGAGTCGATCGGCTTCCTGCCGGGCGACATGGAGGACAAGCTGGCCCCCTATCTGCGCCCGCTCTACGACGCCCTGTCGGACCGCCTGTCGATGAAGCGGGTCAAGGCCCTGATGGCCGAGGGCCTGATCGAGATCGCCCCCATCGGCTACATGCGCGGCCGAACGCCTTCATCGTCGTGGACGAGGCGCAGAACTGCACCTACGTCCAGCTCAAGATGCTGCTGACCCGGCTGGGCTGGCACTCGACCATGGTGGTGACCGGCGATCCGCATCAGTCGGACCTCCTGCCCGGCGTGTCGGGCCTCTCGGACATCGCCGAGCGGCTGGAGGCCGTGCCCGAGATCGCCGTGGTCCGCCTGGCTGAACGCGACATCGTGCGCCATCCCCTGGTCGCGAGCATGATCGGCGTCCTGTAAGCCCCCCTATCAGGACGCGGATGCGAAGAGGCCCGGAGAGCGATCTCCGGGCCTCTTTTCATTACATGACGTCAGCCAGGGTCGCCTTGGGCTCTTCCTTCTTGGGCGGAACCACGACCCGCCCGCCCATCCGGTCGATCAGGGCGAAGACGAAGGGATTGAGCGAGATCGACAGCAGGGCCGCGGCCAGGATCAGGTCGTGGGTCTCGCGGCTCATGGCGCCCAGGGACACCGAGATGGCGGCCAGGATGAAGGAGAATTCCCCGATCTGGGCCAGGGCGGCGGCGACGGTCAGGCTGGTGGCGCGATCCAGCTTGAAGGCCGTGGTGATGGCCAGGGCGGCCAGCGACTTGCCGACGATGACGATGCCCAGGACACCCAGAACCGCCAGGGGTTCGCGCACCAGGATCATGGGGTCGAACAACATGCCGACCGAGACGAAGAAGAGGACGGCGAAGGCGTCCCGCAGCGGCAGCGACCGTTCGGCCGCATTATGCCCCAGCGGCGAGCTGTTCAGCACCAGACCCGCCAGGAAGGCGCCGAGCGCAAAGGAGTGGAACAGGTAGTAGGCGACCCAGGCGATGCCCAGTGCGATGGCCAGAACGCCCAGGGTGAAGAGTTCACGCGACTTGGTGTGGGCGATCCGCACCAGCACCCAGGGCAGGACCTTGGCGCCGACCACCAGCATGACGCTGACGAAGCCAGCGACCTTGACCAGGGTCCAGCCGATGGACTTGGCCAGTTCTGCGCCGCTCAGCGTTTCACCCGGCTGAATGATCAGCAGGGGCAGCATGACCAGGGCGATGACGATCACCAGATCCTCGACGATCAGCCAGCCCATGGCGATGCGGCCGGCGTCGCTCTTGAGCTGCTTGCGCTCTTCCAGCGCCCGCAGCAGGACCACGGTCGAGGCGACGGACAGCGAAAAGCCCAGCAGCAGGGCCTCGACGTCGCCGAGCCCGAGCAGGAAACGCCCCAGGACCCAGCCCAGGACGGTCGCGGCGGCGATCTGGACCAGGGCGCCCGGGATGGCGACCTTGCGCACCTTCATCAGGTCCGCCAGCGAGAAGTGCAGTCCGACCCCGAACATCAGCAGGATGACGCCGATCTCGGCCAGCTGGGGCGCCAGTTCCGTATCCGCGACGAAGCCGCCCGTATAGGGGCCGACCGCCACGCCGGCGACCAGATAGCCGACCAGGGGCGACAGCTTCAGCCGATTGGCCAACATGCCGAACACGAAGGCGAGGACGAAGCCTCCAACCAGGGTGATGATCAGGCTGTCGGCATGCGGCATCGGCGCTCCTGCGTCGGTGAGGGGTTTTTCCTTGGGGCTGGAAGCCTCAATCTGGGGGCGCGAGGCCGCCACAGCAAGGCTTTCGCCGCCATTTTACCGGGATGAAACCGATTTGAAACAATCAAAGTTGCGTGCGCGACGACGGGTCGCGGAGGAATGAAGGCGTCGCTTTCTCACTCCCCTTCTTGGGGAGAGAAGAGCAGAGGCGCCCGCCGCGCATGAACACGACATCGGCTCGGCCTCGCTTGCGATGGCATGCGCCAAATCCTTCTCCCGCAAGGAAGAGAAGGGAATACCCCCTACCCGATCAATACCCGGGCCGCCGCGCGGGCTTCGTCGGTGATCTCGGCCCCCGACAGCATCCGGGCGATTTCTTCCTGACGGGGATGGGGTTCCAGCACGTCGATGGAGGTGCGGGTGTGGCCGTCCACGTCGGCCTTGCGGACCTTCCAGTGGGCGTGGCCGCGCGAGGCGACCTGGGGGCTGTGGGTCACGACCAGGACCTGGGCGCCCCTGGACAGGCGTTGCAGTCGCCCGCCGACGGCTTCGGCCACGGCGCCGCCGACGCCCTGATCAACCTCGTCGAAGATCATGACCGGCTGGCGCTGGTCCTCACGGCTGGCCAGAGCCGCCTTCATGGCCAGAGCGAAGCGCGCCAGTTCGCCGCCCGAGGCCACCGTGTCCAGCGGGCCGAACGGCGTGCCGGCGTTGGTGGCGACCTCGAAACGCACGGTCTCAACGCCCAGCGGGCCGCGACGGCCCTCGATGGGCTCCAGGGTCACGCGGAAGCGAGCGCGCTCCAGCTTGAGCGGACCCAACTCGCCCATGACGGCGGCGACCAGACGATCGCCCGCCGCCTCGCGCGCCGAGGTCAGCAGCATGGCGGCGACGTCATAGGCTTCGATCGCCGCAGCCACATCACGACGGGCGTTGGTCAGGGCCTCGGCCCCGTCCTCGATCAGCCGCAGTTGCTCGCGCAGGCGGACGCGCAGGGCCGGCAGGGCGTCGACCGTGGTGTTCAGCTTGCGAGCGGCGGCGCGTAGGCTGAACAGGCGCTCCTCGGCCTTGTCCAGGCGGCCCGGCTCGAAGTCGAAGGCGTCGGCGGCGGCGTCGACGGCGGCGACAGCCTCGGTCGCCTCGACTAACGCGCGATCCACGGCCTCGGCGGCCAGGGCCAGCTTGACGATGATGGGGTTGTCGCCCTCGGCCCCGGCCTGAACGGCGCGCTGGCGGGCGTGTTCAACGGCGCGCAGGGCCGAGGCCAGGCGCTGGCTCAGCTTGTCGCCACCCAGCAGGTTGCGGGCGTCGGCCAGATCGGCCACGGCCTTTTCCGCCGCGCCCAGGATGGCGCGCTCGCCCGCCAGTTCGGTCTCTTCGTCCGGCTGAGGGTCCAGGGCGTCGAGGTCGGCGAGGTTGAGCGCGATCTCCTCGGCCTTTGCGGCGGCTTCGGCGGCGGAGGCTTCCAGTTCGTCCAGACGGCCCTGCGCGGCCTTCAGGCGCTCAGCGGCGGCGGCCACGCCCGACAGCTGGGGTTGCAGGCCGCCGTAGTTGTCCAGCAAGGCGCGGTGGGTCTTCCAGTCCAGCAGGCCGACGGTTTCGTGCTGACCATGAACCTCGACCAGCAGGGCGCCGATCTCGCGCAAGGCGGTGACGCCCGCCGGCTGATCGTTGACGTAGGCGCGGCTGCGGCCGTCCGCCGAGACGACACGGCGCAGAATCAATTCCTCACCCGGCGCGACCTCGAAGCCGCGCTCGGCCAGAAGATCAATCAGGGCGGCGTCGCCGGGCGCGGTGAAGACGGCGGTGGCGACCGCCTGCCTGGCGCCCGAGCGCACCAGCCCCGCGTCGCCGCGCGCGCCGAGCGCCAGACCCAGAGCGTCGAGAATGATGGACTTGCCGGCCCCGGTCTCGCCGGTCAGCACGGTCAGCCCCTCGCCGACCTCCAGGTCGAGGGCGTCGACGAGGACGACGTCACGGATCGAGAGAGTGGTCAGCATGGGCCAGCTTGATTCGACTTTACAGCCCACTGTAGCCGGAAACAGAAAGGGAACGCAGCGTCTTTCGCATGCGCTCCCTCAATGGATAGGGATCAGGCCCCGCCGGGGATGATCCGCTGCAGCCAGCTTTCACGCTTGGCTTCCGGCTGGACCTCGGGACGGGCGCCGCGTTCGGTCAGCAGGGCGTAGGCCTCGGCGTACCAGGGGCTGCCCGGATAGTTGTGGCCCAGGACGGCGGCGTTGCGGGTCGCCTCTTCGGTCAGGCCCAGGGCGACGTTGACCTCGACCAGACGATACAGGGCCTCAGGCGTATGCGAGCTGCGCTGGAAGGCTTCGTTGTTGATCACGGCCTTGTAGCGGTTCAGGGCCGCCAGGGGCTGGTTGGCGCGCTGATAGAAGCGGCCCACGGCCATTTCCTTGCCGGCGAGCTGGTCGTTGACCATGTCGATCTTGATGCGAGCGTCGGTGGCGTAGGCCGTGTTCGGATAACGACGGACCACATCCCGCAGGCCGACCAGAGCCGCCTCGGCGTAGGCCTGATCGCGTCCCACGTCGACGATCTGCTCGAAGTTGCAGATGGCGCGCATGTAGAAGGCGTAGGCCGCCGACGGGTTGCCGGGGAACAGAGCGATGAAACGGTCAGCCGCCGCGATCGCGTCCTGATAATTGTTGTTCTGATAATAGGCGTAGACCTGCATCAGAATCGCGCGGCGCGACCACTCCGAATAGGGGTGCTGACGCTCCACTTCCTGGAAATAGTCGACGGCGTCGGTCCAGCGCTTGGACTGCAGGCGCTGATAGCCGGTGTTGTAGAGCGCCTCGACCGGGCGTTCTTCATAGACCAGCTTCTGACGCGTCTTGGTCCCGGAACAGGCAGAAACCGTCAGGGCGGCGACGGCGACCGTCATCAGGATCAGACCGGAACGGAACTTCGAAGCGGGCAAGGGCGACCTCTCAAGATGCCTTGGCTGCAGCGCACCCCCGGTGCGCCGCTGTCGTTACGGCGATCTCTATAGCAGCGACTGCGACCATGCCAATGCAGCGAAATCCGTCATGACGGGTTGATGCAAAGCGATCCGCTGCTAAAGAGCGCGTCCAGAAACGTCTGCGCTCATTGGCGCAGCGATGACGGCAAAAGGATGACCGGTCATGAAGCTGCTCTCTGGCAATTCGAACCGGACTCTGTCCCAGGCCATCGGCTCCCACCTCGACATGCCGCTGACCAAGGCCCAGGTGAAGAGATTCGCCGACAACGAGGTTTTCGCCGTCATCGAGGAGAACGTCCGCGGCGAGGACGTCTTCATCATCCAGTCGACCTCCTATCCGGCCAATGACAACCTGATGGAGCTGCTGATCATGACGGACGCCCTGGTGCGGGCGTCGGCGCGGCGGATCACGGCGGTCATGCCCTACTTCGGCTACGCCCGTCAGGACCGGAAGACCGGCGGCCGCACGCCCATCTCGGCCAAGCTGGTCGCCAACCTGATCACCCGCGCGGGCGCCGATCGCGTCCTGACCATGGACCTGCACGCCGGTCAGATTCAGGGCTTCTTCGACATTCCGACCGACAATCTGGTGGCGACGCCGGTCCTGGCCCAGGACATCAAGGACAACTATCCGCGCGGCGACGACCTGATGATCGTCTCGCCCGACGTCGGCGGCGTGGTGCGCGCTCGCTCACTAGCCAAGCGCCTCGACGCCGACCTGGCCATCGTCGACAAGCGCCGCCCCAAGGCGGGCGAGAGCGAAGTCATGAACATCATCGGCGACGTCGAGGGCCGCCGCTGCATCCTGTTCGACGACATCGTTGATTCGGGCGGCACCCTGGTCAACGCCGCCCAGGCCCTGATTGACCGCGGCGCGACCGAGGTCTCGGCCTATATCAGCCACGGCGTCCTGTCGGGCCCGGCGGTCCAGCGCGTCACCAACGGCCCCCTGAAGGAGCTGGTGATCACCGATTCCATCGAGCAGCCTGACGAAGTTTTGAACTGCTCGAAAATCCGCACGGTTTCCGTGGCGCCGCTGATCGGCGAAGCTATCCGCCGCATCGCTAACGAGGAATCGGTCTCGAAGCTGTTCGATTAACCTTCGAATAACCATTCCCTCAGCGATATAAGACGCTTCAGTTTTCAGGCGCGCCACGGCGCGCTTCGCGTTCGAATACGAGGGAAGTCCGATGTCCCAGGCCTTTTTGCGCCGTGGCCTGTCCGCCGCGGCCGTAGCCGCAGCCGTTGTTCTGGCCAGCTGTTCGACGCCCGAACCGGAGGCCCCGCCGCCGCCGCCGCCGCCGCCCCTGCCCGCTGTCAGCCTTAACGAAGGGGTGGCCCAGGCCGCGTCCATCTATGTGGCCTTCGTGCGCGAGGTCGGCACCATCCAGGCTGGCTTCACGGACGCCGAATCGATTCAGGCCGCGATACGCAAGGGCGCGGCCTATGAACCCGGCCAGCTGTCCCGCGGCATGATCGCCTACGGCTCCATCCTGGCGCTGCAGTCACCCGAGTATGTCGCCGGCGTGCGCCAATTCGCCTCCACCCCGGCCCTGCGCCAGGACATGATCGCGCGCATCGTCGCCGATCCGGCCTATGCCGCCACCCTGCCCGGCGCCGACGCCGCCGCGGGCTTGATCACCTCGACCATGGGCAAGGACATCGCCGCCCTGACCGCCATCGCCGAGGCGGTGGAGGGCGACGCCTATACGATCCAGGAACGCCGTGACCCGCGTCGTCGCTGGGCGGTCCAGCCCGTGGCCGATCGCGTCGGACGTCTGGAAAGCGCCAAGACCCTGTCGGTGGCGCGTCTGCCCTCGGCCGAGGAAAGCGCCCGCCTGTTCGCCGCCGCCAACAGCGGCTCGGGTCTGAACCTGACCCCGGCCCAGCGCGGCGCGCCCTTCACGCCCGCCGTGGTCAACTCCCTCGCCATCGCCGCCCTGGCCGCCCTGGGCGCCGCCGGCGACGACGCGCGCACCAATACGGACGCCCTGTCGAGCGAATCGAACAACGAATTCTGCCTCAACATGTCCAAGCTGATGCTGTTCCAGTGCCTGGCGGCGTCGCGCCCCAGCTATGAAGACATGTTCTGCACCGGCCGGCATATCGTCCGCGACCTGGCGGCCTGCACCGCCCAGTATACAGGCCCTGTGCCCGTTCAGACGACGCCGACTGTGACGATGGCCGAAACCAATCCCACGCCGGGAAGCGGCATGAACTGATCCGCAGCGGGCGGAAACCACCGGAGCGGTTGCGTCCCGCCTCCGATCCGTGTAATAGCCCGCGCTCTTGAATTCGAGGGTTCATGACCCCGCCGCGCGGGCCCTGAGTTGGCGCGGCGTTACTGTTGTTGTTGAGGCGAGCCCGATGGCCGAGATCATTCTGAACGTTGACGTCCGTGAAGGCGCAGGCACCGGCAGCGCGCGCGCTGTCCGTCGCTCGGGCGCCGTGCCCGGCATCCTGTACGGTGGCGACAAGGCCCCCGTCTCGATCTCGGTGAACGAGAAGGACTTCCGCAAGTCCCTCTACACCGGCAAGCTGCTGGGCCACCTGGTGACCCTGAAGTACGGCGACGAGACCCAGCCGGTCATCGCCAAAACCGTCGATTTCGACCCGGTCACCGATCGTCCGCTGCACTTCGACCTGATGCGCGTCGACGCCAAGGCTCCGATCAAGATCGAGATCAACGTTCACTTCAAGAACGCTGACGAAGCGCCCTTCTCGCGCGCCGGCGGCATGCTGGAAGTCGTCCGTCACTCGGTCGAGATCCTGGTCGCCGCCGACCAGATCCCGGAAGAGCTGGTCGTCGATCTGAAGGGTCGCGAAATCGGCGAAACCATCCGCATGTCGGACATCGCCCTGCCGAAGGGCGCCTCGGCCACCATCACCGACCGCGACTTCGTGATCGCCACGATCAAGAACTCGGCCGCCGCGCAATCGGACGCCGGCGACACGACGGCTGAAGCTGAAGCCTAAGAGGTTTCTTCTTCGGAAGATTTCAGCCCCGCCAGGTTCGCCCGGCGGGGCTTTTCTTTGCCTGATGCACGGGGCATGAGGACCGCATGATCATCATCGCCGGCCTGGGCAATCCGGGCGCCAAATACGAAAAGAACCGCCACAACATCGGCTTCATGGCCGTGGACGAGATCGCCAGCCGCTGGCGCTTCGGTCCCGAGCGGGCCAAGTTCCAGTCCATCATCAGCGAGGGCGAGGTCGAGGGGACCAAGGTCCTGCTGATGAAGCCCCAGACCTATATGAACGAGAGCGGCCGCGCGGTCGGCGAGGCGGCGCGCTTCTACAAGATCAAGCCCAGCGAGATCATCGTCTTCCACGACGAGATCGACTTGGCCCCCGGTCGTTTCCGCATGAAGACCGGCGGCGGGGCGGCGGGCCAGAACGGCGTCCGCAGCCTGATCAGCCACCTGGGCGCCGACTTCCGCCGCGCCCGCATGGGCGTCGGCCACCCCGGCGAACCGCAGCTGGTCATGCATCACGTCCTGGGCGACTTCCACAAGGCGGACAAGCCGTGGCTGGACGCCATGCTAGCCGCCTGCGCCGACGCCCTGCCCTTCGCCGTGAAGGGCGACGACGAGCGCTATCAGGGCGAAGTCATGCGCCTGGCCCCGGCGCCCAAGTTCAGCCCCCGGCAGGCGGCGCGGGGGGAGTAACCCCCTGCTTTCCTCCCCACTTGTGGGGAGGGGGACCGCGTAGCGGTGGAGGGGGCGGCGCAAACGTCCGTCGTCGAGACGCCCCCTCCGTCACGTCGCCTTCGGCTCCGCGCCACCTCCCCATGAAATGGGGAGGAAAAAGCCGCCTCAATCCGTCGTCGTCCAGGTCGCCTTCAGCGTCGCCGCGCCGTTCGCCGGAACGGTCAGGGTCCAGACCGGATAGCCGGTGTCGTCGATACGGCTGCGCTGTGACTGGCTGCGGATGCGGAAGCCGCGCGACATCGCCGCATCAGCCACCAGTTCAACCGTCACAGGCTCCGAGCGGGCGTTGGTGACGGTGGTCTCGATCTCGGAACGGTCCGTCGTCACCGCGCCGCGCGTGGAACTGCTCGACTTCACCAGCCGCGTCTGCACCTGCACATCGGGCGATTGGCCGAAGGACAGCCGCACCGGCAGACCCACCCCCTTGTCCACGAACCGGTCCTGACCGGCCAGCAGGACGCCGCCCGCCCCGTCCGGCTGCATCACCGCCACCGATCCGCCCGGCAGGGCCACGCCAAGACCCGCAGCCTCCTCGTTCTTCAGCTTCAGGATGATGTCGGACGGCCGCGATTCGTCGTCGGCGCTCAGCACATTGGCGCGATAGACGCGTTCATAGGCCACCCCGTCGCGCTCCAGAAAACGCACCTGCTTGGTCTGGCGCGCGGCCACCGTGGTCGGTTCCGGCAGGGTGTAGATCTTGTAGTCGCCCAGCTCGCCTTGACGCGCGACGCGGCTGCCGGTGACGATGACTTCCTCCTGAACTCTTAGGGCTGGCGGAGCGGGCATTGGCGGCCCGCTGTACTCGACCCGGTCTTCCTTGTACGTCGCCCCTGTATAGGCGTTGCCGTAGCCATACTCGCCCGAGCCGAAGGTCGTCGTGCCCTGCGGCCAGCACTGGTTCTGCTGATAGCGGACCATGGGCTCGACCGGCACGGTCCCCGCATCCTTCCGCAGCGTCCCCGCCACCACCTGCACAGGTGCATCAGGGAAGCCCGTCCCTCCGAAATTGGCGAGGGTCACCCAGCCGGTCAGGTCCAGCGTTCCGTCCGTGGGGTCCAGTCGCGCCACATAGTCGGCCGACCACTGCAGGCCCGTCGCCAGATAGGCCAGGGTGACGGTGTGGCGCCCGGCCCGCTCGGCGCGGGTGCGGACGGACAGCACCGGCTGGTCGCCCAGCCCCTCGGGCACGCGGTCGAAGATGACGCGCTCGGTTTGACCCGAGCAGTCCAGGGCCTCGAAGCGGCCGTCGATTTCCAGCACCGTGCCTTGGGCGCCCGCGCGGATGACGGCGGCCTTTTCCACCTGCTCGCCGGTCGCGGGATTGGTGCGGACCACGCGCACAACCTCGCCCACCGACTTCTCCATCAGGCTGGCGGGGGACAGCAGGTCGAAGTCGGCGTTGCGCTCGACCACATGGGCGGGCAGGCCCTCCAGCACCGCGCTCTGCGGCACGACGCCGGTGGCCAGACCACGAAAGCGGATGATCCCCTCGCCCGCCGGCAGGTCCACGGTGCGAGTCTCGACAATCAGGGCCAGACCCTCCCGGTCCAGCCGGTTCCACGACTGGCGCGACTGCGCCATCAGGGCGACGGTATCGACCGGCTGGTCGCGATAGATGACCACCGTCGCCGTGTCCGGGCGCGCCGAAACACTTTCGGTCTGCGCCCACACAGAAGGCGCGATCAGGCTGAGGGCCGTGGTGATCGCCAGCAGGCGGCGCATGGATCAGCCGCCCGTGATGATGGTCGCGGTCAGCTTCGTCTCGCCGTTGGCGGGCACGGGCACGCGCCAGACCACGGTGCGGGCGTCGCGCATCTCGCCCTCGATGCTCTGCTCAGACAGCTCCGTGTCGCGGCCCAGACCGCGCTGGCGGACCTCGACCGTCACCGGCTCGGGGCGGGCGTTGCGGACGGTGTATTCCATCGCATAGCGGGTGCGGAAATAGTCGACGAGACGCTTCGACACCCGCTCGGACGAGACCAGACGCGGCTGCACCGTCACGTCGAAAGCGTCGCCGGTCGTGACCACGATCTCCGACCCGGCGGGCGAGTGATCGACCTGATCCTCGCCGATGAAGCGTGGCTCGCCCGCCTCGTCCTTCACATAGACGCGCATGACCCCGGCCGGCAGGGCGCGGGCGGCGCTGCCCGAACCGTTGCTGAAGATGACCCCCACCTCGGCCGCGACCGGCTCCTCGGCCGTGTAGAAGCCGTCGATGACGTTCAGGTAGCGCTTGCTTGCGGGCACGCCCGCCGCGTCGATCAGGCCAACCTGCTTGGTCTGGTTGTTGGCGACGGTGACGGCTTCCGGCAACGGATAGACATAGACGTCGGCCAGAGCGCCCTGCCCGCCCGTCTGCGTGCCATTGCCCCGCGTCGGGCGCGTTGGCTGTCCATAGCGGGGGTTGTAGCCGTTGTTGTCGTTGATCAGGTTGACGTCGCCCGCCACCACCCGCGTGTGGGCGTTGCTGAAGGTCGCACCCGAGTTGTTGGTGATGGTGACCCAGCCGGTCAGGTCCAGCTTGCCAGCCTTCTCGTCGAAACGGGCGACATAGTCCGCCTTCCACGCCAGACCGGTGGTCAGATAGGACAGCGTCGTCTCGCGCCGACCGGCGCCCTCGGCGTCCAGGGTGACGCTGAGCGTCGGGCGCGGGCGCAGGTTCTGCGGCACGCGATCAAAGATGACCCGCGTCGGCACGCCGTCGTCGCGCAGCACCTCGATGCGGTTGCCGATCTGCAAGACCACGCCCTGATTC
>Ga0222426_100764_pt1 | contig 16706 bp, 17 predicted proteins | sample 2B50Ametagenome_FD_180087 | JGI IMG/M metagenome (GOLD analysis project Ga0222426, IMG submission 180087) | Enriched microbial communities from leaf-cutter ant dump, University of Wisconsin, Madison, United States - 2B50A (version 2) | ecosystem: Environmental > Terrestrial > Nest > Insects nest... | reverse complement strand
GTGCAGCGCCTGGCCGCCATCGAGGACGAGAACGCCCAGGCGGTGCTGGTGCTGGTCAGCGCCGCGGCCATCGCCAGCCTGGTGGCGATCGTCTATGAGCTGGCCGGCGCGCGCCAGCTGCCGGGGAGCGAGCGGCTGCTGCGCTACGCCTTCACCGGCAGCACGGTTTTGGGTTCCTGGTTCCTCATCGGGACCATCTTCGCCATGCACTACGCGCGCATGTTCTACACGGCGGCGGATGGCGAGGCGCCGCTGCAGTTCCCCGATCGCGGGCGGCAGCCGGACTACTGGGACTTCGCCTACTTCTCCTTCACCCTCAGCGTCGCCGTGCAGACCTCGGACGTGGCCATCGCCTCGCCGGCGCTGCGCCGGGTGGCCCTGGCGCAGTCGATCATCTGCTTCCTGTACAACACGGCGATCCTCGGCCTGAGCATCAACATCGCCGCCGGCATCCTCGGCTGACGCGCCTCAGTGGCGCCAGAAGGCCGGGGTGAACAGCACCAGCACGGTGAGGATCTCCAGGCGCCCGGCGAGCATGCCGGCGCACAGCAGCCACTTGGCGGTGTCCGGCAGGGACGAGAAGTTGCCCGAGGGGCCGATCACCGGGCCCATGCCCGGGCCGACGCCGGAGACGGTGCTGGCGGCGCCGGTCAGCGCGGTCATCCAGTCCAGGCCGAGGAAGGTCAGGGCCAGGCCCAGGCCGCCGACGGTGGCGCCGAAGAAGAACGAGAAGGTCAGGATCGAACGCACGATCTCCTCGTCCAGGCGGTGGCCGTTGTAGCTCTGGCGCAGCACCGCGCGCGGGTGGATGAGCTGGTACAGGCTGGCCTTGAGCAGGATGTAGGCGACCTGGAAGCGGAAGATCTTCAAACCGCCGGCGGTGGAGCCGGAACAGCCGCCGATGAAGCCCAGGTAGAAGAACACCATGATCGAGAAGTGGCCCCACAGGCTGTAGTCGCCCAGGGCGAAGCCGGTGGTGGTGACCACCGAGGTGACGTTCACCGCCACGATGCGGAAGGCGTCCTGCCAGGACAGGTCGGAATTGAAGGCGTACCAGGTGCCCATCACCAGCCAGGTGAATACCAGCAGGCCGATGAAGCCGTGCACCTGGCTGTCCCTGAGCAGAGCCTTGCGATGGCCGCGCAGGGTGGCGACGTAGAGGGCGAAGGGCAGGCTGCCGAGGATCATGATCACCACCGCCACCCAGTGCACCGCCGGCTGGTGCCACTTGGCCAGGGACTGGTCGGAGGTGGAGAAACCGCCGGTGGAGATCGCCGACATGGCGTGGTTGAGCGAGTCGAACAGGCCCATGCCGGCCCACCACAGGCCCAGGGTGCCGAGGATGGTGATGCCGACGTACACCGCGACTATGTACTTGGCGACCATGTGCGAGCGCGGCATGACCTTGTCGCTGCGATCCGAGGATTCGGTCTGGAACAGGCGCATGCCGCCGATGCGCAGCATCGGCAGGATCGCCACCGCCATGCCGATGAAGCCGATGCCGCCCAGCCAGTGCAGCATCGAGCGCCAGATGAGGATGCCCGGCGACATCTTGTCCAGCCCGGAAAGCACCGTCGAGCCGGTGGCGGTGATGCCCGACATGCTCTCGAAGAAGGCGTCTGTGACGCTCATGTGGCGGGCGATGATGAAGGGCAGGGCGGAGAAGAAGCAGACGATCACCCAGCTGGAGACCGTGAGCATGTACATGTCCCGCGGGCGCAGGTGGGCCTGCTCGGGGCGGCCGGGCAGGACCAGGCCGAGGCCGGCGCTGAAGGTGATCAGGCTCGACCAGATGTAGGGCGAGAGTTCCTGCGGGCGGTGGTAGTAGAGCAGGGTGGCCATGGGCACCAGCATGGCCACCGCCAGGGTGATCAGGAACAGGCCGATGATGTATCCGAGGGTGCGTAGTGTCGGCAGCGCCATGAAGCGGACTCGATGGACATGAACCCTCCATTGTACCTACCCTCGGCGCGATGCGCAGCGCGCCGGAGGGCTCTTCACAACGGCTGCGCAATCGCTAGAATCCTGCGCTGCCCGCCGGCGCTCGCCGGTTTCTTCTGGTGCATTCGCACATCATGCCCATCGACAATCCGTGTTTGAACTGCGGCGCCTGCTGCGCGTATTTCCGTGTGTCCTTCTACTGGGGCGAGTGCCGTTCCACCGGCGGCAGCGTACCCGACGACCTGGTGGTGCAGGTCGGCCCGTACCATGCCGCCATGCGCGGCACCGAGGCCAAGCCGGTGCGCTGCGTGGGGTTGCTGGGCGAGGTCGGTTGCGGCGTGCGCTGCACGGTCTACGAGCAGCGCTCCAGCACCTGCCGGGAATTCGAGGCCTCCTGGGTCGACGGCCAGCACAACCCCAACTGCGACACGGCCCGCGCCGCCTACGGCCTGCCGCCGCTGACGCCGCCGCTGCAGCCGATCATCACGCCGTCGCCGGAGCGGGTGGCTTGACTGTGGGCGCATGACTTTGGGCTCCCTGTAGGAGCGAGCTTGCTCGCGAACAGCTCTACCGGCGAACGCTGGTGTTCATCCTGAGAGCGCCCTCTCCCTAACCCTCTCCCTGAAGGGAGAGGGGACCGTTCGGGGTGTGCTGACACTTCGGCGTTAGCCGGCTTGCATTGAGTATCCGGTTGAAACCAGAGCCCTTCTCGGCACGGACAAGCCCCCTCTCCCTTCAGGGCGGGGCGCGCAGCCGAGGGCTGGGGAGAGGGATCGGAGCTAACCCGAAACGCAGGAGTCGCCGGTAAGCCCCCTTCGCGAGCAAGCTCGCTCCTATACGGATACGAAGCACCCTGGCTGCAGGTGAGCAGACAGATGAGAAGCCTTTGCGATTACAATGGCCGTCCTTGTGTGTACAGGAGGTAGCCCATGGAGGCCTACGAAGCGCTGGTCAACCGTGTATCCCATGCCCGCCTGGGCGAGCCGGCGCCCACTGCCGGGCAGCTCGAGCGGCTGTTCCGCGTCGCCTTGCGCGCGCCGGATCATGGGCAGTTGCGCCCGTGGCGCTTCCTCACGGTGGAGGGCGAGGCGCGCCAGCAGCTGGGCGAGTTGTTCGCCCGCGCGCTGAGCGCCGAGCAACCCGACGCCAGCCCCGAGGCGCTGGCCAAGGCCCGCGCCATGCCGTTGCGCGCGCCGACCCTGGTGGTGGCCATCGCGCGCCTGCAGGAGCACCCCAAGGTGCCGGAGATCGAGCAGATGCTGGCCGCCGGCTGTGCTGCCTACGGCATCGTCCAGGCGGCGTTCGTCGAGGGGCTGGGGGCCATGTGGCGCACCGGCGCCATGGCTTTCGACCCCGTTGTGCGGCAGGGCCTGGGCCTGGCGGCCAACGAGCGCATCGTCGGTTTCATCTACCTGGGCACGCCCATGGGTGAGCTGCGCCAGCCGGCGCCGCTGGACCCGGCGGCCTTCGTCAGCGCCTGGCGGGGCTGAGCGGCAGGCTCAGGCGGACTTTCCAGCGCGCCCCGCCGGCCCGCCAGAGCAGCCGGCCGCCCTGCCAGGCGGCCAGGCGCTGAGCGGCGCGCAGGGCCCGGGGCAGCCAGCGCCGGGCCTGTTCGTCGGTGCCGCCGAGGTCCAGGCGCAGCAGGCCGCGCTCCAGGCGCGGTTCCAGCACGATGGCGGCGTCCTGCTGCCATTCCACCGCGGTATCCAGCAATTCATCCAGGGCTTCGTGCAGCGCCTGCGGCCAGCTGTGCAGCGGCCAGGTGCCGCCGCGCGGCAGGCTCAGGCGCAGTTCCGGCCAGCGGCGCCGCCAGCGCTGCGCCAGCAGCCCCAGCTCCACCGCCAGCACCAGGCTCTGCGGCTCGTCCCGCGGGCGCTCGCGTGGCAGGCCGGCGGCCGCCAACGGCAGGGCCGGGGAGGGGGACGGCAGGTATTCGGCGGCTAGGTTCATGATCGGGCTCCGGGGTCAGGCGGCGTGGCGCGCCAGCGGTATTTCCAGGGTGGCGACGAAACCGCCGTCGGGATGATTGGCCAGGCGCAGGCGGCCGGCGTGGCGCTCCACCGCGCGGCGGGCGATGGCCAGGCCCAGACCGTGGCCGGGGCTGTCCTGGTTGGGCGCGCGGAAGAAGGGCTCGCCCAGCTGCGCCAGGTGTTCGGCGTCGGCTCCCGGGCCATGGTCGCGAACGCGCACGCGCAGCACGGCGCCGTCGCTGTCGGCTTCGACTTCCAGCGGCTTGTCCGTCGGGTTGAAGCGCAGGGCGTTGCGCAGCAGGTTGTCCAGCGCCCGTTCGAGCATGTCGGGCCAGCCATCCAGGGCCAGGTCGGCGGGAACCCGCAGCTGGATGTGCTGTTCCGGGGAAAGCAGCTGGGCGTCCTCGCGCAGGCGTTCGAGCAGTGGCAGCAGTTCGACGCGGCTGGTCGGCCCGGGCTCGGCGTCCAGGCGGGCGAGGGCGAGGATTTCGGCGATCAGCGCTTCCAGGCGGTCGCACTCCTGCTCCAGGCGCGGCCACATGCTGGCGCGCTGTTCGGGGCTGGCGCGCTCGGCCAGGGCCAGGGCGATGCGCAGGCGCGCCAGCGGCGAACGCAGTTCGTGGGAAACGTCGCGCAGCAGCTGGCGCTGGCTGCTGATCAGCCGTTGCAGGCGCGCGCCCATGCGGTTGAAGTCGCGGGCCAGCACGCCCAGCTCGTCGCCGCGGCGGGCCAGGCGCGCCAGGCTGTCCTGCTGGTAGGCGGTCTGCCCGAGGTCGTGCACGGCGCGGCGCAGGCGGTTGAGCGGGCGGGTGATGGAAAGCGTCACCAGCAGGCTGAAGATGGTCAGCACCACCAGGGCGATGCCCAGCGCGCTGAGCGGCCACAACAGGCTGCCGCGGTGCCAGGCTTCCAGCGCGCCGTGGGGAATCCGGTAGATGAACAGGTAGGTGTGGTCGCTTTCCGCGCTGGTGTATTCCTGGCTGAGCTGGCGCCAGGGGAAGCGCGGCAGGTTCCGGCGGTCGAAACCTTCGTCGTTGTTGCGCCGTGGCGGGCGCGGCAGGTAGGTGCCGTCGACCAGGCGCTGGCCGCTTTCGTCGAGCACCTGCACCGACAGGTCGTAGTCGCGGCGGCGTTGCTCCAGCAGCTGCTGGGCGGCGGCGGGACCCTGGTTTTCGTAGAGCCGCGTCCATTGCTGGGCGAGGTCGTGCATGCCGGGGTAGCGGGCGATGATCCAGGTGTCCTGGTTCAGCGCGCGCCCGAGCAGGATGGACAGGCCGGCGACCAGCAGCAGGGCGAGCCAGAAGGCGGCGAGGATTCGCCAGAAGAGCGAGCGCATGGTCTTTCGGTTCAGTCGCATGTCCGTTTCGGGTCAGGGGCGCGGGCACGCCGAGGCGCCGGGGGTGAGCCCGGCGCCCGCGTGGCTGGCGCTATCAGTTGGTCTTGCCATCCTTCTGCGCTTTCCATTGCTGGAACTCGGCCCATTCGGCCTTGCGCTGTTCGCGCTGGGTCTTCAGCTCGTCGAACTTCTTCTGCTGTTCGGGCGTCAGGAGCGCGCGGATGTCCTTCTGCGTCTTGTCGTGGCTGGCCTTGAGCTCATCCTGCATGGCCTTGCGGTCAGCGGCCGAGAGCTTGCTCAGGTACTTGTCGGTGATGTCGTGGCGGCTCTTCATCGAGTCGCCCATCAGCTTGCCGACCTGCTGGCGCTGTTCCTTGCTCAGGTTCAGCTCGCGCATTGGGCCGCCGCGGTCGCCGTGGCCGAAGCGCGGGCCGTGGCCGTCCATCATCGGGGCGCCGGCGGGCGGCGGGGGAACGTCGGTGGGTGCCGGGGTGGCGGCCATGGCCAGGGTCGGCAGGGCGGCGGCGAACATCAGGGCGGTGAGGGTCTTGCGCATGAATCTTCTCCTTTCGTGGACCGGTTTCTGAACCGGATGTGCCCAGTCTAGGGATGGCAAGGTCAAGGGCGGTCAGGGCCGGGTAAAGCTTCGGTAAAGATTGCGTCTACCGCTCTAGGGCGGGGTTCCCGGCCGTTCGCTCAGGGTGCGTAGAAGTAGCCGCGCCCGCGCAGGGCGAGGATGCGCGGACGCCCGTCCGGGTGCGCGCCGAGCTTCTTGCGCAGGTTGCTCACGTGCATGTCCAGGCTGCGGTCGTAGAGCGTCAGCTTGCGGCCCAGGGCGATCTGCGCCAGGGCCTGCTTGTCCAGCGGCTCGCCGGGCTGGCGCAGCAGCGCCTCGAGGATGCGGCTCTCGGACAGCGTCAGGCTGACCTCCTGGCCGGCGACGCTGGCCACGCCGCGGGCCAGGTTCAGGCTCAGGTCGCCGAGGTCGACCTGGGCGCTGGGCTGCGCCGGGTGGCTGCGGCGCAGCACGGCGCGCAGGCGCGCGGTCAGCTCGCGCGGATCGCACGGCTTGGCCAGGTAGTCGTCGGCGCCCAGCTCCAGGCCGAGGATGCGGTCCAGCGGCTCGCCGCGGGCCGAGAGCATCAGCACCGGCAGGTCGGGGTGCTCGCTGCGCAGTTGCTTGAGCAGCTCCAGGCCGCTGCCGTCGGGCAGCATCACGTCCAGCACCACGGCGTCCGGCGTGCGGCTGGCCAGGGCGCTACGGGCCGCGCCGCCATCGTGGCTGGCACGCACGCTGAAGCCTTCCTGGGTCAGCCAGGTGCACAGCAGTTCGCACAGTTCACGGTCGTCGTCGATCAGCAGCAGCTCACTCATTGCTCGGGCTTCTTTCAGTTGATCCATTCGCGCCGCCGGCGGCGACGGCCGCGGCTCAGGGCGCCGAGGACGAAGGCGACGAGGGCGACGGCGCCGCCGGTCGCGAACCAGGTCTGCTCGTCGCTGAGCAGGCGCGGCGGTTGTTGGGCCTGCAGCTCGCGCAATTGCAGCTTCAGGCGCTGGTTTTCCTGGCGCAGGTGGCCCACCACGGCGCTTTCCGCCCCTTGCAGCTGGGCGGCGAGGTCGGCGCGCTGCTTCTCGCTCTCGTCCAGGCGCTGTTGCAGCTGGGCGAGGTCGTCGCTGGTCGGGGCCGGCGCGCTGGTTGGGGCCGGCACGGCGCCGGGGTCGTCGGTGACGGGCTCCTCGCCGTGGGCGGCGAGCGGCAGGCTCAGGCAGAACAGCAGGGGCAGCAGATGACGTCGGGACATCGGAACTCCTTGTACGCTGATGAGCCGCCGGGCACCGCGCTCCGGGCGCTGTCCGGCCGCGGGGCCGGGCCTGTGTGTCCGGCCATGCGGCGTCGTCCGTACGCCGCCGCTCGCCGGTTTACGGCAGGACTTTCTTGAACGGCTTGACCACGACTTCGGCATAGACGCCGGCGGCGCGGTACGGGTCGGCATCGGCCCAGGCCTGGGCGGCGGCCAGCGACTCGAACTCGGCGACGATCAGGCTGCCGGTGAAGCCGGCCGCGCCCGGGTCGGGGCTGTCGATCGCCGGGTGCGGCCCGGCCAGGACCAGGCGGCCCTCGTCCTTGAGCTGCTCCAGGCGGGCCAGGTGCGCCGGACGCGCGGCCAGGCGGCGTTCTTGGGAAGCGGTGATGTCGCGGGCGATGATTGCGTAGAGCATGTCAGTCCTTGGGCTTTTCGCCGGTTGGGGCGTCGTGCATGTGGCGAGCCAGGAACACGCCCTGGCCGATCAGGAAGAGCAGGGTCATGCCGAACACCTTGAAGTCCACCCAGAAACGCTCGAAGGTGAAGGCGACGAACAGCTGGACGCAGCCGCAGAACACGAAGAACAGTACCCAGGCCAGGTTCAGGCGCTGCCAGATCGGTTCCGGCAGGTGCACGGCATGGCCCATGATGCGCTGGATCAGCGGCCGGCGGTCGCCCACCAGGGTGCTGCCGAGGAAGCCCAGGGCGAACAGCCAGTTGACCACCGGGGCCTTCCACTTGAGGAAGGTCTCGCTGTGGAAGGCCAGGGTCATGCCGCCGAACACCAGGCAGGCGGCCAGGGTCAGCCACTGACCCTTGTCCAGCTTGCGCTGCTTGATCAGCAGGGCGCCGTAGACCACTACCGAGGCGCCGATCAGCACCGCGGTGGCGCTGTAGATGCCGCCCAGGCTGAAGGAGTGTCCGGCGAGTTCGACCGTGCGCGGGTCCAGCTTGTAGACGATGAAGAACAGGATGAGGGGGATGAAATCGATGAATTGCTTCATTACGGCAGCCAGAGCCCAGTTGTGGCGGCATAATACCAACCTGCGGAAGAACTGAAATAGTCACCCGTCTCGTGCCGTTGCGCTCGCACGCCGTGAATCGCCGCCGCGCAGCGTCTATACAGAAGTAAAACCCGTTCCGGTATGCCCATGCGTGTCGACCTGCATTGCCATAGCACCGCCTCCGACGGCCAGCTGCCGCCCGCCGCCGTGGTGGCCCGCGCGCACCAGCGCGGCGTGCGCCTGCTCGCCCTGAGCGACCACGACACCCTGGAAGGTTTGCCCGAGGCGCGTGCCGCCGCCGAGGCGCTGGGGGTGACCCTGGTCAACGGCGTGGAGCTGTCCTGCACCTGGGGCGGGGCGACCATCCACGTCCTGGGCTACGCCTTCGACAGCGCCGCCGAGCCGCTGGTTCGCGCCCTCGATGACCTGCACCGTGGGCGCTGGGCGCGCGCCGAGGAGATCGGCCGGCGCCTGGAAGCCAAGGGCATGCCCGGCGCCTTCGAGGGCGCGCGGGCCGTCCAGCGCGAGCTGGGCGACAGCGAAAATGCCCCGGCGCGGCCGCACTTCGCCGAGTTCCTGGTGCGCGCCGGTCACGTCGCCGAGCGCGCCGAGGCCTTCCGCAAGTGGCTGGGCGCCGGCAAGCTGGGCGACGTCAAGCAGCACTGGCCGAGCCTCGCCGAGGCGGTTGGCACCCTGCGCGCGGCGGGCGCCTGGGTCAGCCTGGCGCACCCCTACCAGTACGATTTCACCCGCACCAAGCGGCGCAAGCTGATCGCCGATTTCATCGACGCCGGCGGTCACGCCATCGAAGTGGTCAACGGCCTGCAGCCGGCCGAGCAGGTCGGCGTGCTGAGCATCCTGGCCCGCGAATTCGGCCTGCTGGTCAGCGCCGGCAGCGATTTCCACGGCCCCAGCGACTGGTCGGAGCTGGGGCTGTACCGGCCCGTGCCGGACGACCTTCCGCCCTTGTGGACGCGCTTCGCCGGCGCGGCCCGGGCCCTCGAGGAGACTTCATGAGCCAGTTCTTCCAGGTCCACCCGGAAAACCCCCAGCCACGCCTGATCAAGCAGGCGGTGGAGATCGTCCGCCAGGGCGGGGTGATCGCCTATCCCACCGACTCCTCCTACGCCCTGGGCTGCCGCCTGGGCGAGAAGGGCGCGGTGGAGCGCATCCGCCGGCTGCGCAAGCTCGACGACAAGCACAACTTCACCCTGGTGTGCCGTGACCTGTCCGAGCTGGGCCTGTACGCCAAGGTCGACACCCGACTGTTCCGCCTGCTCAAGGCCCACACGCCCGGGCCCTACACCTTCATCCTCGACGCCACCCGCGAGGTGCCGCGCATGCTGCTGCACCCCAAGCGCCGCACCATCGGCCTGCGCGTGCCGGCCTGCCCGATCGCCCAGGCGCTGCTGCAGGAGCTGGGCGAGCCGCTGATGAGCGTCAGCCTGATCATGCCCGGCGAGACCGAGCCGATGAGCGACCCCTATGAAATGCGCGGCGCGCTGGAACACCAGGTGGACCTGGTGCTGGACGGCGGCTACGGCGGCGTCGAGGCTTCCACGGTGATCAACCTCACCGGCGAGGAGCCGGAGGTGGTGCGCGTCGGCTGCGGCGACCCGGCCCCCTTCGAGGCCTTCGCCTGAGGCGCTTTTCTATACTGCCGCCCTTGCCGAGGTCCCGCGCTTGAGCAATGTCGAATCCCAGCGCCGTGTGCTGTCCGGCATGCGCCCCACCGGGCGCCTGCACCTGGGCCACCTGCACGGCGTGCTGCGGAACTGGGTGCGCCTGCAGCACGAGTACGAATGCTTCTTCTCCATCGTCGACTGGCACGCCCTGACCACCGAGTACGATGACGTCGGGCCGATACGCCAGCACGTCCGCGACATGGCCGTGGACTGGCTGGCGGTGGGCGTCAGCCCCAGTGCCGCGACCCTCTTCATCCAGTCCCAGGTGCCCGAGCACGCCGAGCTGCACCTGCTGCTGTCGATGATCTGCCCGCTGCCCTGGCTGGAGCGGGTGCCGACCTACAAGGAGCTGCAGGAAAAGCTCGGCCACAAGGACCTGTCGACCTACGGCTTCCTCGGCTACCCGCTGCTGCAGGCGGCGGACATCCTGGTCTACCGCGCCGGCCTGGTGCCGGTGGGCTCGGACCAGCTGGCCCACGTCGAGTTCGCCCGCGAGGTAGCGCGGCGTTTCAATCACCTCTATGGCGGCGAGGTGGACTTCGAGGACAAGGCCCAGGCCGCCGTCGCGCGCCTGGGCAAGAGGACCTCGAAGCTCTACAGCAACCTGCGCAAGGCCTGGCAGGAACAGGGCGACGAGGATGCCCTGGAAACCGCGCGGGCACTGCTCAAGGAGCAGCAGAACCTGACCCTCGGCGACCGCGAGCGGCTGTTCGGCTACCTCGAAGGCAGCAGCCGCGTGCTGCTGCCCGAGCCGCAGACGCTGGTCGGCAGCACTTCGCGCATGCCGGGGCTGGACGGGCAGAAGATGTCCAAGTCCCATGACAACACCATCAGCCTGCGCGAAAGCCCGGCGGAAGTGGAGGAGAAGATCGCGCGCATGCCCACCGACCCGGCGCGGGTGCGGCGCAACGACCCGGGCGACCCGCAGCGCTGCCCGGTGTGGCAGTGGCACCTGATCTACTCCGACGACGCCTGCCGCCAGTGGGTGCAGGAGGGCTGCAGCAGCGCCGGCATCGGCTGCCTGGACTGCAAACGGCCGCTGATCGAGTCGATCAACCAGGAACTGGCGCCGATCCGCGAGCGCGCCCAGGACTACGAGGACAACCCCGAACTGGTGCGCAGCATCCTCGCCGAGGGCGCCGAACACGCCCGCGAAGCGGCGCGCGAGACCCTGGTGGAAGTGCGCCAGGCCATGGGGCTGGTGTACCGCTAGGTTGCCCGGTATTGCGGACAAAATCCTGCGTTGCAGGCGAGCATGGCTTTTCGTAGGAGCGAGCTTGCTCGCGAACAAACGCGGTGCCATGCGGTTCGCGAGCAAGCTCGCTCCTACAGGGACATGGCGTGGGTGGGGCAGCGTAGGAGCGGATCTCATCCGCGAATCGCGCCTGTGGTTCCGGCTATCGCGGACAAGGTCCGCTCCTACGGGGAGGAATACCGGGTTTCACGGCATGTAGGACCGGGCCCTGCCCGCGATTCGCGCGCAGGGCGCGCTCCTACAGGGGATGGCGTGGGTGGGCGCCATTCCGTCCAATTCCCTCACCATCGCCGCTGAAAAGCAGGGATAATGCCGCCCTGAGCCCGCCCCGCCCGACGAGAGGCCGATGAGCGACCTGAACGAGCCGCAAACCCCGCCCAGCCCCGCCGAATATCGCGAACCGGTGCAGCTGGCGCTCGTCTATGGCGAGGCGGTCACCGAGCTGCCCCAGGATCTGTACATCCCGCCGGACGCCCTGGAGGTCTTCCTCGAAGCCTTCGAGGGGCCGCTCGACCTGCTGCTGTACCTGATCCGCAAGCAGAACATCGACGTCCTCGACATCCCGGTGGCGGAAATCACCCGCCAGTACATGACCTACGTCGAGCTGATGAAGTCGGTGCGCCTGGAGCTGGCCGCCGAATACCTGGTGATGGCCGCCATGCTCGCCGAGATCAAGTCGCGCATGCTGCTGCCGCGCTCGGCCGAAGCCGAGGAGGACGAGGAAGACCCGCGCGCCGAACTGATCCGCCGCCTGCAGGAATACGAGCGCTTCAAGCAGGCCGCCGAAGACCTCGACGGCCTGCCGCGCCAGGGCCGCGACTACGTGGTGCCGACCGTGGCGGCGCCGGAGGCCAAGGCGCGCAAGCTGTTGCCGCAGGTGGACATGCAGGAGCTGATGCTGTGCATGGCCGAGGTGCTGCGCCGCGCCGACCTGTTCGAGAGCCACCAGGTGACCCGCGAGATGCTCTCCACCCGCGAGCGCATGAGCGAAATCCTCGAACGCCTCAAGGACGCCGGCTTCGTGCCCTTCATCGAGCTGTTCAGCATCGAGGAAGGCCGCCTGGGCGTGGTGGTGACCTTCATGGCGGTGCTGGAACTGGTCAAGGAACAGCTGGTGGAGCTGGTGCAGAACCAGGCCTTCGCGCCCATCCACGTGCGCGTCCGGATCGAGGTGGAGGAGGGCGCAGCGCCGCTGGAAGAGCTGGAAGAGGGCGACGAAGGCGTCTTCGAGCCGGTCGAGGCGCCGGCGCCGGAGCCGACCTTCGAGGACGGCGGCTTCGACGAGACGGCGGACGCCGAGGACTTCGACGAAGAGCCGCTCTGAGCCGCCGGCGTTGCCCTGGCGCCGCGCATTGAGTAGTTTTCCCGCCAGACCGGCGATTCCCGCAACCCGAACCGAGCGACCCGATGAACCTCTCCGACCCCCACGAACTGGCGACACTGCTCGAAGGCATCCTGCTGGCCGCGGGCCGGCCGCTGTCGCTGGAGCGCCTCGGCGAGCTGTTCGAGGAGGCCGAGCGCCCGGAGCCGCAGCAGTTCCGCGACGCCCTGGCGATCCTGTCGCTGTCCTGCGCCGGGCGCGCCTTCGAACTCAAGGAGGTGGCCAGCGGCTACCGCCTGCAGATCCGCGAGCCGCTCTCGCCCTGGGTCGGCCGGCTATGGGAGGAGCGCCCGCAGCGCTACTCCCGCGCGCTGCTGGAAACCCTGGCGCTGATCGCCTACCGCCAGCCCATCACCCGCGGCGAGATCGAGGACATCCGCGGCGTGGCGGTGAACACCCAGATCGTCAAGACGCTGATGGAGCGCGAGTGGATCCGCATCGTCGGCTACCGCGAGGTGCCGGGGCGCCCGGCGATGCTCGCCACCACCCGCACCTTCCTCGACTACTTCAACCTCAAGAGCCTGGAAGAGCTGCCGCCGCTGGCCGAGCTGCGCGAGATGGAGGCTGAACCGGAAGACGTACAACTGGTGCCGGTCCACCTGCCCAGCCCGATCCTCGACGAGGACTACGTGCCGGCGTCCATCCAGGCCCTGGCCGACCAGGCGCTGCGCGAGGCCGGCGAGGAGCCGGAAGCCGCGCCGCCGGAGGAGAAGCCCGAGGAAACCAGCTTCCGCAGCCTGCTGGCCGAACTGGACGAGATGGAGCAGGGCCTGAAGACCGACTTCGACGACCTGATCGAACCGCCGCCGGTCGCCGAAGCGGACGCCGTGGACGACCCAGCAGCGGCCGAAGAAGCCCCTCCGGCAGCGCCCGACGACGCCGTCGAGGTAGCCCCGGAACCCGCCGCAGAGCCCGCCGCGCCGGCGCCCGAGGCCGAGGAATACGACGAGGAGCGCGCCCTGGCCGAGGCCATGCGCGAGGAACTCGAGGCCATGGCCAGGGAACGCGACCACTGATCCGCGCGTCCGAAAGTCGGGGGCGCCGCCCCTGAAAGCTTTCAACCGTTGACTTCCATCGCGCGCGGGACGACCTTATGTGCCGCGCCGCACGGGCGCCGGCGGCAGCACCTGGGGGAGCCGCCGGAACAGCGCCGGGTATGGCCGTCATCGAACCTTCCAACATTCAACAGTCGGCCGCCGCCCTGGCGCGGGCCACTGAGTGCGCACACATAATGAAGAGAACACACCTCTGCCTCGGCCTCCTGCTGGGGTTGAACAGCGTTTCCCTGTTCGCTGCCGAGGGGCCGGCGGTTCCGCTGCCGGGGCAGTCCAAGGACGCCTTCATCAGCCAGCTGATGCAGCAGATGAGCCTCGAAGAGAAGATCGGCCAGCTGCGCCTGGTCAGCGTCGGCCCCGACCATCCCAAACCGGTGCTGCTGGAAGAGATCAAGACCGGCAATACCGGCGCCATCTTCAACACCGTGGTCCGCCCAGGCATCCGCGACCTGCAGGACGCGGCCATGCGCAGCCGCCTGAAGATCCCGCTGTTCTTCGCCTACGACGTGGTCCACGGCCATCGCACCGTGTTCCCCATCGGCCTGGGCCTGGCTGCCAGTTGGGACATGGATGCGGTCGCCACCAGCGCGCGCATCGCCGCCCTGGAGGCCAGCGCCGACGGCCTCAACCTGACCTACTCGCCCACCGTCGACATCGCCCGCGACCCGCGCTGGGGGCGCGTGTCCGAAGGCTTCGGCGAGGACACCTACCTGGTCAGCCGCATCGCCGGGACCGTGGTCAAGGCCTACCAGGGCAAGGGCCTGGACCAGCCGGGCACCATCATGGCCGGGGTCAAGCACTTCGCCCTGTACGGCGCCGGCGAAGGCGGGCGCGACTACAACACCGTGGACATGAGCCTGCCGCGCATGTTCCAGGACTACCTGCCGCCGTACCGCGCGGCCATCGATGCCGGCGCCGGCGCGGTGATGGTCTCGCTGAACAGCGTCAACGGCGTGCCGGCCACCGCCAACAAGTGGCTGCTGCAGGACGTGCTGCGCAAGCAGTGGGGCTACAAGGGCGTGCTGCTCAGCGACCACGGCGCGGTCATGGAGCTGATCAAGCACGGCGTCGCCGGCGAACCGCGCGAGGCCGCGCGCCTGGCGATGACCGCGGGCGTCGAGATGAACATGAACGACGACCTCTACGGCAAGGAACTGCCGGAGCTGCTCAAGACCGGGGCCATCAGCCAGGCCGACATCGACCGCGCCTGCCGCGACGTGCTGGCGGCCAAGTGGGACATGGGCCTGTTCAAGGACCCGTACCGCTACCTGCAGGGCGCCGACCCGCTCGACACCGACGCCGAAAGCCGCCTGCACCGCGCCGAGGCCCGCGACGTGGCGCGCCGCGGTATGGTGCTGCTGAAGAACGAAGGCGACGTGCTGCCGCTCAAACGCGGCGGCACCATCGCCCTGGTCGGCCCGCTGGCCGACAGCAAGCGCGACGTCATGGGCAGCTGGTCCGCCGCTGGCAAGGCCTTCCAGGCGGTGACCCTGCTCGAAGGCATGGGCCACGCCACCCGCGGCAAGGCCGCGCTGTTGTATGCCAAGGGCGCCAACGTCACCAATGACGAAGAGATCATCAAGTACCTCAACGAATACAACGAGGACGTGAAGATCGACCCGCGCAGCCCGCAGGAGATGATCGACGAGGCGGTAGCCAAGGCCAGGCAGGCCGACGTGATCGTGGCGGCGATCGGCGAAGCCCAGGGCATGGCCCACGAGGCGTCGAGCAAGACCAACCTGCACATCGCCCAGAGCCAGTACGACCTGCTCAAGGCGCTGAAGGCCACCGGCAAGCCGCTGGTGCTGGTGCTGATGAACGGCCGCCCGCTGGACCTGCGCTGGGAAACCGAGAACGCCGACGCGGTGCTGGAGACCTGGTTCAGCGGCACCGAGGGCGGCAACGCCATCGCCGACGTGCTGTTCGGCGACTACAACCCCTCGGGCAAGCTGCCGATGACTTTCCCGCGCTCGGTGGGGCAGATCCCGATCTACTACAACCACCTCAACACCGGCCGCCCGTTCGACCACGAGCACCCGAACAAGTACACCTCGCGCTACTTCGACTCGCAGAACGGCCCGCTGTACCCCTTCGGCTACGGCCTGAGCTACACCCGCTTCAGCGTTTCCGACGTGCAGATGTCCAGCCCGAAGCTGCACAAGGGTGACACCCTGAAGGCGTGGGTGACGGTGAAGAACACCGGCAAGCGCGCCGGCGAGACCGTGGTGCAGCTGTACCTGCGCGACGAGGTGGCTTCCATCAGCCGTCCGGTGAAGGAGCTCAAGGGCTTCCGCAAGGTCATGCTGCAGCCGGGCGAGTCGAAGGTGGTGGAATTCCCGATTCGCGAGGAAGACCTGCGCTTCTACGACAGCAACCTGCGCTACGCCTCGGAACCGGGCGAGTTCAAGGTGATGATCGGCCTGGACTCGGATGATGTGAAGGAAGGCCAGTTCACCCTGCTCTGAGCCGGCTTGCCGAACCACGACATCGCCCTGATTGGCCCGGCCAATCGGGGCGATGTCTTTTCTGCGTTGGACCTTTCGTCGCCTGTGCCTTCAAGTAGGCCCGGCGCACCCCCATGGTGGAGGTGTGCGGAACGCACCGGGAGGCCCTGTGAAAGATCCCTGCATCAAGGTCTGCGAATTCGACGACGGCGTCTGCCGCGGCTGCGGCCGCAGCCGCGCCGAGGTCAAGGCCTGGAAAAAACTCGACAAGCCCGAACGCCTGGCGGTGCTGGCCGAAGCCGACATGCGCCTGCTGGTGCTGCAGGCGCAGGGGCGGCGCAAATACCGCTAGCGGTGACAGGGAAGCACGGGCGTAGGAGCGGACTCCGTCCGCGATTGGATTCACCCGCCACGCCGGATGCCCCGGTGGCACGGCGGCGGCGTATAACCGCGAACGTTTATCCGCCCTGCGGTTCTGTTCGCGAGCAAGCTCGCTCCTACGAAGAGCGGCTTGGCACGGCCTTGCAGGCTGGCTCTGTACTTGCCGCCGCTCAGGACGGCCCCCTCTCCCTTCAGGGAGAGGGCTGGGGAGAGGGAACGGAGTTCGCCCGGACAAGGGAATCATCTCCTACGGTTCAGGGAAGCACGGGCGTAGGAGCGGACTCCGTCCGCGATGGGATCCACCGGTCACGCCGGACGCCCCGGTGGCACGGATGGCGGCGGATAACCGCGAACGTTTATCCGCCCTGCGGTTCTGTTCGCGAGCAAGCTCGCTCCTACGAAGAGCGGCTTGGCACGGCCTTGCAGGCTGGCTCTGTACTTGCCGCCGC
>Ga0222426_100761_pt1 | contig 16824 bp, 9 predicted proteins | sample 2B50Ametagenome_FD_180087 | JGI IMG/M metagenome (GOLD analysis project Ga0222426, IMG submission 180087) | Enriched microbial communities from leaf-cutter ant dump, University of Wisconsin, Madison, United States - 2B50A (version 2) | ecosystem: Environmental > Terrestrial > Nest > Insects nest >... | reverse complement strand
TTCTTTTATCCTTGATGTTTGGATGGCTCCTATAGGCACAGAGGATTATAAAACAGTGACCATGGTAGGCATTATGGTAATGGCCAGTGCTTTATTACGTTTTTTTCAAGAATACCGTAGCAATAGCGCCGCCGAAAAGCTAAAAAGTATGGTTAAAACTACCGCAACAGTTTTAAGGAAAGAGCCCGGCAAAAAGGAAATAGATATTAAAAAATTAGTACCTGGCGATATCATTATGCTGTCTGCAGGTGATATGATTCCTGCAGATTGTCGATTAATCCAATCTAAAGACCTATTTGTAAGTCAATCGATGCTTACGGGCGAATCCTTACCTGTTGAAAAACGAAACCTGCCCATTAGAAATGCCGAAGAAAAACCTACATTGGAATTAGATAACATTTGCTTTATGGGTACCAATGTAGTAAGTGGTACCGCTACAGCCATGGTAGTGAACACGGGTAACCAAACCTATTTTGGATCGTTAAGTAAGGAAATTGTAGGCAAACGTGCCGAAACCAGTTTTGATAAAGGTGTAAACAAAGTAAGCTTTCTACTCATCCGCTTTATGATGGTGATGGTACCGCTTATCTTCCTCATTAATGGACTAATGAAAGGCAATTGGTGGGATGCCCTTCTTTTTGCTATCGCTGTAGCTGTTGGCTTAACGCCTGAAATGTTACCTATGATTGTTACCGCTAATCTGGCTAAAGGTGCAGTAAATATGAGCAAGCACAAAGTAATTATTAAACGCCTAAATGCCATCCAAAATATTGGTGCCATGGATGTACTATGTACTGATAAAACAGGTACTCTTACTATGGACAAAATTGTATTAGAAAGACACTTGAATATTTTTGGGGATGATGATGATGAAGTATTGAAATGGGCTTACCTGAACAGCTATCACCAAACAGGTTTAAAAAATCTATTAGATGTGGCTATACTGGAACATGTGGAATTACATGATTACCTTAATGTTAACCAAAGCTTTTTAAAGATAGACGAAATTCCATTTGACTTTCAACGCCGTAGGATGTCGGTAATTTTGAAACAGCGTAATGGTAAACAACTGCTTATATGTAAAGGTGCGGTAGAGGAAATGCTAAATCTATGTAGCCATGCTTTTGATCCTGGTGAAGATAAGGAACTACATATAGAGAGCGATCAAATTATGGTGATGGATCAAGCCATGCGAAAAATGATCATGAACACCTCAAAAAAACTTAATGCCGAAGGTTTAAGGGTATTACTAGTGGCTATCCGCGAATTTGATGACCGTGCCCTTAACTACACCATTGAGGATGAAAGCAATATGATATTAACAGGTTTCATTGGTTTTCTTGATCCAGCCAAGCCATCGGCCAAAACAGCCATTACTGCCCTACAAAAATTGGGCATTAACATTAAGGTACTTACCGGCGATAATGAAATTGTAACGCAAAAAATCTGTAAAGATGTAGGCATTCCATTTACCCAAATTTTAATGGGTGCCCAAGTAGAACAAATGACAGATGAGGAATTACAGCAACAAATTGCCGAAGTATCTATTTTGGCAAAGCTTAGTCCTACACAAAAAGCTAGGGTGGTTAAAATATTACAGGCCAAAGGGCATACAGTAGGTTTTATGGGCGATGGCATTAATGATGCTGTTGCTTTAAGGGATGCCGATGTAGGGATTAGCGTAGATACCGCCGTAGATATTGCCAAAGAGAGTGCCGATATTATTTTATTGGAGAAAGATTTAATGGTATTGCGCAAAGGGGTAATTTATGGTCGCAGAACTTTTGGCAACATCATCAAGTATATTAAAATGACGGCCAGTAGTAATTTTGGCAATATGTTTAGCATGTTGGGTGCTAGTGCCATGCTACCGTTTTTACCTATGTTACCAGTGCAACTGCTCATCCAAAATCTGTTGTATGATGTTTCACAAATCTCTATTCCTTGGGATCATATGGATAAAGATTTTATTGAATCACCAAAAAAATGGGACGCCTCTGGCATTACTAGATTTATGCTCTGTATAGGTCCTATCAGCTCTATTTTTGATTATGCCATGTTTGCCGTAATGTTTTTTGTTTTTAAAGCTAATAGTCCAGCCCATCAAACACTTTTTCAAAGCGGTTGGTTTATCGAAGGCTTACTATCACAAACATTGATTGTACATATGATCAGGACTAAAAAAATTCCTTTTATACAAAGCTGGGCAACAAAACCTGTGGTAGCGCTTACCTCGCTCATTATGCTCATTGGCATACTTATTCCATTTTCGCCTTTTGCAAGTACTTTGAAACTGGAACCACTTCCATTAGCTTATTTCCCTTGGCTAATTGCTATACTGGCGAGCTATTGTTTGTTAACGCAGTACATTAAAACAATTTACATTAGGAAGTTTAAGCAATGGTTGTAGGTTTGGGGTTATGAGTTCTACTTACGATTAGCTATGCGTCATCCCGACCACGCAGTAGCTGCGAAGCAAACCGAGCCTTGGCGAGCTCACCGAAGGTAATTTATTTCGGAATCGTAATGCCATGATAGGTTTTATATTTTTTAAGGTTATCTTCGATGAGCTCTTCGTGGTTCCCGCCTACGCGGAAACTACGTATACAAAAAGCAACAAACCTCTCTCTAACTCTTTCCTTGAAAAGGAGAGAGAACTGCTAGTGCTAAAACACACTACTATTTCTATCCATTTGCACAAACATTCCTAATTGCTTCTCTCTCCCTTAGAGGGAAGAGATGCCGACAGGCAGAGAGAGTTTTACTTCCCCATCTAGCGCAAGCATTAATATAGCGGTGCTTGTGCTCTAATTACGGTAGTTCAACGCGACACGCGTGCGCCAAGATGGGGATACAGTGCACTTAAGAGCATATTTTTTCATATTGAAAAAGAACCTTCAAGAATATACTATGTAACTTATATAGATGCTGGATTTGGAACTCCAAATCCTGAGTATGCTAGGATAGCCTTAAGGGCAGTATACAAAGAAGATTATGATAGATGGTACATTAAGGATGATCTAGACAAAGAAGAACAAGAAGATATTAAGATTTTTTTTGAAAAAGAGATCATCACAAGGTTGGAACAAACAACGAGCACTAAATCATATATTCAAAAATAACTATCCCCTCTCCTAGTGGAAACATAATCTTAATTTGAATAGTCAGGCACGCGTGCGCCAAGGTAGGGAAATGATACATGGTAAAAGGGAAGTGTAAAATGTGCTTACACAACAAAACCCACCAAACTATACAAAAGCATAGCTATAGGTGGGTTTAAGGGTGCGGATAATAAAGATTTAAATTTATTGAGGTTTTGTTTTTCTCTTTCTATGCCTAAACTCGGTAGCTACTTTGACACGTATCACCGACTGAATTTCGTTGTACAGCACAGCACTCTGCTCGGCTTTGCTCAACATGCTGTTGGCACGTTCGTAAGCCTGTTGCAATTCGTGAAGTACCTCACGCCAACTTGAACTTCCTTCTTTTCCTTCGCTTAGCGCTACTAAACCGTCTACCAGTCTTTTATGTATCGCTCTGTCTATTCCTATTGCCAAATCACTTCCTTTATTAAATTTCAAAGCGCCTATTAAAAACCAGGCGCTTTGAAAGATTTTATTTCAAAAAGATCTTTCTTACTGCTTTATTTCCAGCATCAAGAATGTATATATTTCCGTCTTTATCTACGACAATATCTGCTGTCTGACCAATTTTGGCCGTGCTTAAGGTCCCATCGGTAAAACCCTGACCAACTTTTAGCACCGTAGAAACCGTTCTGGTTGGGATATCTACTTCCCTAATTGCAAAGTTAAAGGTATCGCCTACGTAAATTTTGTTGCCATATATGGCTATTCCACCACCAATACCATTAAAAAAGGCGTTACTACCTATACCATCGGCATACCCACCTTCAGAATATCCCACCCATGAATCTATCTTAGCTCCTGTTGGGGTAATTCTAACAATACCGTTGTTGCTATTAAGGTTTTGATCTGGAAAGTACAGGTTACCATCCTTATCAACAGCGGGTTTACTTGCTACCCAGCTTGGTCCGCCAATTTTACTATATGAACCAACCACATTCACTTTGTTCATCCCTTGGGCAAAACCATTGATGTTTACATAAAGGTTTCCAGCCTCATCAATAGCCATTTTACCTGGAGCAAAGCCAGAAACATAAACCGTATTTTGCCCAGATGGGGTAATTTTACGGATATGGTTAGCACCTTGATCGCTCACATAGATATTGTTCTGTTTATCGATTACAATACCAAAAGGGTTAACAAAGGTGATATTGCTACCATTAGATTGTAAGATACTTACCGTACCATCGGGAGCAATTTTTTTCACCACCTTATTTTGTGGATCTGTTACGTATACATTGTTATTTTGATCCACTGCAATTCCAGTCATCAAAGCACCAAAAGTGCTACTGCTTGGCCCACCAGCAAGGGTAATTACACCCGCTCTCCTGAACGGTGAAGGCGCTAATGCTTCTTCTCCACCTACCACTACCTTTAAATCACCTGTGCTAAGCCCTACTGGGGCATCAAGTACTAAAGTATTTTCGGTAGCTGTTTTAACCGTAGCCAACAAACCATTAAAATAAACTCGGTTATTGGCTGCTGTTGTGCTAAAACCAGAACCTTTAATGGTCACCGTTGTTCCTGCCAAACCATTATCTGGACTTACCGATTGGATACCTAAATTTTGGTCTTTAAACAATGGACCATTGGTAGGCTGATCGTTTACCACTACCTTTACCGTTCCTGAACCTGTTCCTCCAGGAATCACCAGCTTGATTTGAGTGGCAGATGCAGCAGTGATAGGCACTAACACATCGTTGATATATACTTTGTTCTCGTCTAAAAGAGTACTAAACAAAGCTCCTGTAATGATCATTTCAGCTCCTCTTGGTCCGCTTAATGGGGTAACCACCTCAATAGCAGGCGGAGCCACTACAGTAAAGGTTGGCCCAGTCGTTTTTTGACCATTAATGTTTACAGATAAAGGTCCTGTACTTACCCCATCAGGAGCAGTTACGGTTAATTCGCTGCTGCTCGCGGCTATTACTGTTGCTAGTTTACCATTAAAATCAACCACGTTACCTACTGCTAAGGTTTCAAATCCTTCACCTTTAATCACTACTTTGGTATTTTTTCCGCCACTTAATGGTTTAATGCTATGAATGGCCTGATAGGTAAAGTTTTGCCCTGTTGATTCCATACCGTTCACTTTCACCACAATAGGTCCAAAACCAGCATCAGCAGGCACTTCAGCCACAATCATGGTGTCGGAAACACTTACCACCAAGGCAGGTTTGCCATTTACCATTACGGTAGCCGGTCCTTTAAGACTGCTAAATCCAGTTCCTGTGATTTTGATTTGTGAACCCGCCGGACCATTGGCTGGAGAGACTTGGGCAACGCTCAATGCCTGATAGGTGTACTGTCCAACCTCATAGGTTTTATCACCATGTTTTACACTTAAGTTGCCACTACTGGCGCCATCGGGCATACGTACCACCAATGCTTTAGCGGTGGCACTAATCACTTCGGCATTTTTACCTGAAATGGTAGCACTATATTCGCCTATTGAAGTTCCAAAACCTTCGCCTTCTATGGTAACCAAGGTGCCTGCATTGCCACTATTAGGGTAATAGCTGGTAATTTTAAAGGGTACTGGAGGGATTTCGTTTTTGTCTTTTTTACAAGCGGCCAAGCTCATGACCAATAGCAGCATGATCCCAATGCTTGCTTGTATATTTACTTTAATCCTTTTCATGTTCATGATAGGTTGGGTTAAAAGGTATATCTTAATCCGAATTGCATTTGCGCTCTCGACGCAAAATAATCTGTACTATATGGCTTGCCAGGATTATTGAATGTAAATACCGGGTAGTTGCCTGCATTTTGCTGTGGTGGGAAAAGCACTGGTGTTAGCCCCACACTGCTGGTTGAGTTAAAGGTATTGGGCGAAAAATACTGGATTCCCCAATCCTTGTTGATGAAGTTAGTTAAGTTGGTTACATCAACCGTGAGGCTAACTGATTGTGCTTTATTTTTGCTTACAAACAATTCGTGGGCAATATGTAAATCGGCTTGAATGTTCCAAGGGGTGCGACCTTGGTTACGTTCTGTAAATTGGCCTCTTCTACTACTCAAATATTTGTTCCCATCAATAAACTGGTTAAAGGCAGCTGCCTGTTGAGCGGCAGTTTGTCCTGCAACATCCTTAAAGTAGCGAACAGCCTCATCTCTGGTTGGAATATAGGCCAGTGAAACCTGTTGTGGCAAACCTTGGATGCTGTTGTTCACTATGCCATAACTGAATGGGCTTCCCGACTGTGCACTGAAAAACAGATTAATGCTGGTTTTGCCTGCATTTTTCCATTCGTGGCTATAACCTAAGGTAGTTACAATCCTATGCCTTACATCAAAGTTGCTATAAGCCAAACCCGGGTTGTTAGGCACCAGTGCTTGGTTTAACTGCCAGTTACTTTCCATAGAGTTACGTACACCGTTGCTCAAATCCCTCGACTGGCCGTAGGTATAAGAAGTACTTAGGTTTAATTTTTTGAAGAAGTTTTTGGCAATAGTTCCTGTAATGCTGTAACGATAGCCCTGGCTGGTGTTGCTCAATAGGTAAATGTTCGAGAAACGATTATCTACCGAACCACTATAAACAGGTTGCTGTTTGTTTTTGTCGTAACCGTAGTACAATGGATTATCTTGCGTATTTAACTGTTGGAAAAGTACATCTTTAATGTTTTTGGTATACATCCCTTCCAAGGTAAAACGCCATTCGTTAGCAGCTTCATAGTCAATACCCAAGCTGGTACGCAATACCTGTGGCATTACAAAACCGTTGTCAACAAGGTCAACTTGCGTACGCCCGCTATTTGGGTTATTGATTACTGCGCCATTTTGTTCAATGAAATTTCCAATACCGTTTTGGCTTGGTCTGATGGCATCACTACCTGGTGCAAAAGGTTTTTGATCGGCACGTTGATCAAAAGCGCCATAGGTATCACCCGTATTGTAATAGGCATAGGCTAACCATGCAAATGGAATACGGCCTGTAAATAAACCAACTCCACCTCTAAAGATCAGTTTCTGGTCACCAAAAGCATCATACCTGAACCCTAAACGTGGTGATAGTTGTATTTTGTTAAGGAAACTATTGTTGATTCGGCTCAATGGTGTATAGCTGTAGGTTGACCCGAAGTTTACATCTGCGTTTACGCTGCTAATTTTATCACTTAGTGTTGGCATGTTAGGTAAATGGGCAATATCTGCTCTTAAACCTGGGGTAATCCTTAATTTATCACTCACCCTAATTTCGTCCTGTACATATAAGCTGTACATGTTCACATTAAAATCTGCAGCGGGATTGTTCAAAATATAATCACGGGTGTTGTTGGTATAGTTATAACTTCCTCTTACGCGATAAGGATTATTGGCAATAAAGTCTTCGATGTTAAGATAATCTACACGACCATTCCAGGCATTTACAAAACCATAACCAATGTTGTACAATTCATTATGGGTTCCTATTAAAAACTTGTGTCGTCCTTTAACCCAGTTTAAATTGGCAGTAAATTCCCAGGTCTTTTGTTTCATGTTAAAGATGCTGGCTTCCCTATCCGTTCCCAAATAAATGGTGCTTCCGGGAGTACGCCCCATAATTTGCACCTGTGGCAAGCTTGGATCACTTAAAGGATTACGGCTATCGCTCACTTGCGTGTAGCCTACTACAATATTTCCAGAAAGTTCATTGTTGAAACGGCTTTTTAGCTCGGCAACAGTACTACTTTGATTGTTCTTCTGTTCAAAGGCCATACTGCTAAAACGGAAATCCTGCTGATCTCGGTCCATGTGCGTGGCCTTGCTGAAGATGGTATTGTTACGTACCGCTAGTTGGTGTTTATCATTGATGTTCCAATCTACCCTGTTAAAGAATTTTTGCGACTTGCTCCAGTTGGTGTATACACCTGCCGTACCTACATCAAAAATACTTCCGTAACGATTTTTGGCAACATTGGCAATGCTTTGTGCATCGGCAGTGCTTAGGATATGGCTGGTTTCGGCAGTACCTACCATGAGTTGGGTTGGATCTTGTCGACGGGTAATTTCCTCATTACTGAAGAAAAATAGTTTGTTCTTGATGATGGGAAATCCGATACGGAAACCCGCCTGATAATCGTAGAAATCACTATTCATCTTACCCAAACTTCCTACCCTATCTTTTCCTGTAATGGAGGCATTGCGACCAAAACCATAAACGGAACCACTTACCTTATTGGTACCACTACGGGTTACAGCATTTACCGAACCTCCCGTAAAGTTTCCAATCTTTACATCAAAGGGTGCCAGGTATACCTGCATGTCTTCAATGGCATCCAAGGATAGCGGGTTGGTTCTGGTACTACTTCCTGCCATACCCGAAGTACCTGTTTGTCCACCTAAGGATGGGCTAAAGCCAATGGCATCGTTGTTAATGGCACCATCAATAGTGACGTTATTGTAGCGGAAGTTGGTACCACCAAAGCTGTTGTCTCGGCTGCCCTGTGGCGTTAAACGGGTAATATCGGTAATGCTACGATTCAGAGTGGGCATGTTTTTTACCTGATCAGCACTGATGTTTTTACCCGCACCATAGGTATTGGCTCTTTGCCCCGAAACAGCCTTGCCTGCAATGGTTACAGTACTCAGTTGCTGTGCATTGTCTTGCAAAGTGAAATTGAGCTGTTGCGCACCACCTAATCTAATGGTAACGTCGTCACGCACTTCGTTTTTCATACCTGTTAGGGAAACGGTAATGTGATAAGGGCCACCTATCCTTAAATTGTTCAGGAAATAACGTCCATCAGCATCGGCCGCTACGGCGTATTTAGTACCTGATGGAGTATGTATGGCCACAATGGTAGAACCTGGTAAAGGTTGCTGCTGCGCATCTTTTACCTGTCCTGTAATGGCGCCGCTGGTTTCCTGCGCATTACTGCTCAAATGGCTACCCAGCACCAAGCTAAATAAAGCAATTAGTAGGCGTAAACAGCCATGATAATGCTTTATATGTATCATTTTTCTCATTTGTTTTAATTTTATAGGCAAAAAGGCAGTGCTACCAAACCTATTGGGTTCGTCAAATCTTTTCCACCTTTTTAATCATGATTATCTTCCTATTGTGTTAATCGTAAACCAGTATCGATAATGTGCAATACACCGTTCCCTGTAAGGATATCCCTTTTGGAAAGGTTCACATCGGCAGTATTTCCAATACCTCGTAGGGTGATGCTGGTAAAACCACCTGTTGAATTGGGTTCGGTAATAAGTTTAACATTGATACTGTTACCATCTATCATGCTTTGTTTAGCAGTATTTGTGGGGCCAGTACTTAAAATATAATCGTACACAAATCGCCTATCCCCTACAATATGGTAATCTACCAATCGCTTTAGCTCGGCCACATCAGTTTGATTAATCTGTTGAATGCTTTGATAACCTAGCGCCTGCATGGCACTATTGGTTGGTGCAAAAATGGTATAGGGACCTTTACCGTTCAGTTTCTCTAAAACCCCAGAGGCTTTTAAAGCTTGGGCAAAAAGGGTCAAACTACTTTCGGCCGCAATGGCATCACCAATCAAATCGTGCAGATAAGGAGTTAATACCCGATCAATTACCTGTACCAATCCGTTTGATGCGGTAATGTTTTTTGAAAGGATTTTTGAACCATTGATGGTCAGCACCGTATCGGTACCTTTTACCCAATGTGTGGCATAAAGCTTTCCACCACGTGAGCGCAGCTCCTGGTTAAATAGAAAGGGTAATTTATTGAGTTCATATTTACCATCCAGAGTGTGATAATTGGCAATACGCGAAATAGTAGTGGCATTGGCCGCTAACACCCCCACTGCTCCGTTGTAGCCTGCTTTGGTAAATGCCGCATCCGAAGGAGCCAGTAAGGTATATGGTCCAGTTCCCTGTTGCAGTTCTTGATCAAGGGTGCTCCGTCTTAAAGCCGCGCTGAAAGCAGAAAGGTTAAAATTATCTGCTACCACCATATTGACCTTGTTTTGATCGAATCCGTTAGCGTCCTTATCCTTACTACAAGCAATAGCCAAGGATGCCATCAGGAACAAGGCCATCAATTTTATATTATGCTTAGAATGAAATATCATATTAATGAATTTTAAAGCCCTTGGGAATAAGTAAATGATCAACCGCGTGGATTGGCCCGTTGAGGGTATTGATATCTGTTTGAACCACATTGGCTGCAGGAAAGGTGCTATCTTTTATTTTTAATTGTACGGCAGCTCCATTTACTGAAAAACCAAAGGGCATTTTATAGGCATAAGCCATTTGTGCCATACCGCCAACGTTTACATAGTAGTCACTCAGAAATTCTGGACGTAAATCATTGCTGTAAAACATGGTACTATTTGCCGCTGCCAAGCCATAGCTAGGATCTCGTGGACCAAACATTCTTCCCCAGTTATAGTGATAGTTAAATAGCGTATCGGTAGGAAAGTTACCGGCTGGAGAAAAGGTCATGTCATCAAAACGAACATCATTATGCTCGTTAAACCTCATCACATCTGCCACCGACTGGAAACCTGCATTCTTAAAAGCCTCGTCAGTTGGAGCGAAGAAAGCACCCATCGTAATATTTGGTCCAATGAAACCTTGGTAAATAGGTCGGTTGATACCTCCCCAAACATCGCCAAAAAAATCACGTTGTTTATACATATCCTTAATTTCATCGGGACTAGGCCTGTAGCCAAACCACATTTCCATCTCGGTCCCCATTTTATCTAGGTATAGTTCATCGCAAGCCTTTAAAACGCCCACAAATATGCTGAACCTGGCATCGGCTTCTAAGGTTTGTTTCACAGTTTTGGTAGGTCTTTCTATCGCTTTGCTGATGAAATAAACCGCTCCATTGGTTGCGGGTTGGTAATTAAGTTTCCCTACAGATTTTCCGTAGATCAATAGTTCATCGCCTTTGGTTGCCAAATACAATCTATGGAAGTATAAATCGTAAGTTTGTCCGTTGCTTAGGTTGCTCTCATAAAAAGGCACATAAAGGTCCTTTTGCTCCAATAGGGTTTTTAAGGGAATGCTATAAGCACCCAATTGTTTTTTACGAAGTACTTTATTACTGGTGTAAAACATCAATAAACTGTCTACATCGTTTACTGCCATTTGTGTAATACTGGCGTTGGTAATGCCCGCAGCGGTTAGTGCAGCATCATCTGGTACAAAAACCGTGAACTGCGTGTTTTTACCCATTGCCTCCAATCTTGCCTTCATGGTGCTTTTTTGCCAGGCCGCATAAAATATTTTAGCTGGAGATGCCGACAATAATTGTTCGATACTTTGTGTAGCATCATTTTGATAGGGAACCTGGGCACCCTCTGGGTCAGGCATAAATTCGGTTTTTCGGCATGCGACAAACATCATTACCGATAACAATAAGAATGAAATGATGCTCGTATTTTTTATATTCCTCATGTTATTTATTGTTTAATAGATTGTTGTGGCGTTAATAGGCCACTTTCTAAGTGATGAATAACTCCATTACTGCATAAATTGTCCATTTTGGACTGTACATAATATTCTGCAGACTTAATGGGTGAAGCAAACAGTTCGTTACTAGGCTTAATCACCAAACGATAGTATAGATTTTGAGGATAAGCTACCAGTACACTAAACTGCATGTAGTGTTTGTTATCCTTTAAGTAATAGCTGTAATCTCCCCTGCCGCTAATGATGCGCAGTGCTTCAGAATCTGAAATAAAGAAATGCCTATTGTACATCAAGTAAGCTCCAAAAAGAAGATCGCCATTATAGTTATCCTTATTTAAGGCGGCTAAAGAAGCCGATGTGATACCAATACTTGCCAATGCCGCATTACTGGGGGCAAAAATGGTACAAGGCCCTGGTTGTGCCAATTGATCCCATAGGCCAAACTTTTTCAGTCCTTCAATAAATACACTATACTCGGCTCTTTTTTGTAACCATTGTTGTGTAGTAACCTTAAAATTAGGCTTCATCATTTTTTCGATCACATGTAACACGCCGTTAGATAGCACTACGTCTTTTCTGGTGGTGTAGGCACCGCTAAAGAAAAGCTTGTTTTCTTTATATTGTCCTGTGCCCAAAGTGGTATAAAGTTCAGATCCTTCTAAAGTGGGATAACGTACATCTACTCCATCCGTTGGAATATCGGCCAGCATTAATTTACGTGGCATGATATGGTAAGAAATGACTTTCTTTAAGCTATCCACGTTCATCTTGTCAAAATCGGAAGGACGAAATACGCCAAGTTCATTAAAGGCCAAATCATTAGGTACCAACACCGTAAAAGGTCCCGCACCGTTCAATTGTTCGGCCAAACCTGTTTTTTTAAGGGCTGCGCTGAACAAGGTCATTTCGTAATTATTTTTGATAAAATCTGTAGCCGGGCGAATGTTTTCATTAGGCACCGTTACGGTTAAATCATCGTGTTTACAGGCTGCCATAATACATACCAGCGTAGTAAACACCCATATTTTTAAATGTTTCATTTCTCCGTGTTTTAATAAATTGGTGGTGCGTATTTACGTTGAATGGTAGTGAGGTAAATTCTACCGTTAACTACTTCTAGTGTATTTACAGTAGCAAAAGTCCTGGGGTTATCTTTTCCCGAATGTACATTGACCAACAGGTTAGGTAGCACCGTGCCATTTTCATTACTCTGTAAGCTTACCTTGCCATTTAGCAGACAGTTAACCACCGCCCAGTTACTCCCAGTGTTTATCTGGCTGTCGTGTATCGGATTGTTGGTAATATCCATCCCCGGCAACAGAAACTCGAACCTTTGCCAAATATCCGTTACTACACCATTAGCTTTGCTGCTGCTCCAAAGTGGGAAGCTTACATAGGGACTAACTGATGCTTCAGTATTGTTTCGTTTTATATTGGTAAGGTATTTTCCTTTATACCCTGGCACCGTTAAGCCACGATGGTTAAGATTACTTTGGCTTTCGTAAAGAGATACGTAAACATTCATATCATCTTTGATACCACCTTTAAAACTTTTTAAAGCAAAATCATCGTCTTTAAACTGATCATCAGCTTGCCAAAAGCCTTTGGCGCTCATGTTATAAAAGTTTACATAAACCAGCGAATCTGATAATGGAAGTTTGTAGAAGTTTTCATGTCTGAGTAAAACCCCACTCGTTTTTTTCTCAAAATCTTTTTGTAAAAGGTGAAGGGTATAAACTTCCTTACTGGTTAAATTAATGGTAGTATCAACCAGAATATCCTTTTTGAGATGTGACTCCAACTGGAAAAAAGGAATGGTGTTTTTAGGACGGTAGGCAAATACTACCCTCAATTTGCCCGAAGGCACCTGTGCCCAACTGCTCAGGTCAAAACCATTTAATATTGGTCCCACCAATACATTTTCTTTTCCTGGATATTCGGGGTTATTTACCGAAGTACTATTTCCAATATGTGAAGGGTAAGGTGGTGCATAGGCATCTCTTTTATCTAAAAAATCGCCGACAATTTCTGCTCCAGTTAAATTACCATTTGCATCGGTAGTTGGGTTAATCAACATACAAAAAAATGGCACCTTATCATCTTTAGTACCTAAAGTTTGTACATAGTTGAGGTTATTGAACACACGCAGATAGGCAGGTTGATCTATTTTGGTATAATCAACCTTTCTGCATCCCGTTACTATTACCATGGCCAATAGGCCCAAATAAATACTTAAAATCTGTTTCTTCATTACTTAGTATGTTTAATAATGATCATTTTGGCCTTGTTTGTTGGTGTAGCATTTGTGCTAGTACCTATCAATGCCACGGTATATACTCCAGGCTCATCTACAGGCAAACCTTTGCTTGGCCTTTGATATAAGGTTTTGTTGGCAATAAAAGCATCGTGTGGAAGTGTTTCGATATCGTTTGCCCAAGTTCCCGGTACTACATTTGGTTTAGATCTGTAAGCTAAAATGTTATAAGCTTCTCCAGTAGCAAAGCCATCAATATAAGGCTGTTCGAAAACAGGTATTCCAGGTTGGATATTTACCACTGCATTGGAACCATATTGTCCATTATCAAATGTGAAGGTGATGTAAGGGTTACCTATCGAGAAATTTAGGAAGCGCTTAGAAAAGAAGAATTTTTTCGCCAATCGAGCATAAGTAGCATCGTCTGTAGGGCCTATAAAAGAAGTTCCACTTAAATCATTAGCTACCAATAACAACTTTGCCTTACCAGTTTGATCTGGATGTAGCCAAGCTGTATAGTTTTGAGAAGGGCGAAGTTCTTGCGTTGCAGAAGCCAATACATTTCCCGAAGCATCTAAAGCTTCAACCGTATAGTTGCCTTTGATCAAATTGGCATAATCGCTTCCCTTGCCATAAGCAACATTGTTGGCTAGCAATTTTCCGTTTATCCTTAAGCCCATCACTTGCCCAGCCATGGCATTAGCTGCCTGCAACCTCAAATAAGTTTGGTTAGCGGGTGCACTCACATCCGTAATTACCCTAAAAGCATTTTGGTAAAGGAAAGAGTTGTTCCCAATATCATCTACCAAATAATCAAAGCGTTGTGGCGCTACCAATATGGTGTACACACCACCTGGCTGATAGGTTTGCAAAGGCGCATATACCTGATGACTTACCTTATAATAATCCTTTGGAATACTAGAGGTAGCTGGATCGATAAGACCTAACATATAATCTTCGCTACTGCCTGGTGAAGGCAATTGTCTGCCATCTTGCAATAATACCCTGAACTGGTAAGTGCCATACGGTAGTTCCACATATTCAGAAGCTTTGGTTGCCGCAGTAATGTTATTGGTAGCGTTGTTCACCAAAGTTCCATCGGCAAAGGCTAAAGAAACTGCCCCACGTAAATCTTCCTGCGGTCCACTTAAACCATAAGCGGGGTTATTGATATTTGCAGAAAGGTTAACAATCCTGATTTTGAAATGATCAGGCTTAGATGGCGAGGCTACTCCTCTGGGAATTGCTACTACTTCTGGCTGTCCGCTGGTATAGCGGGTAGGCATCAACACATAGTCTGTTGGCGTATTGTAATCGTTTTTAGCAACCATGCTGATGTCAAAATTCCCATTGGTTTCGTTGATGTTTCTAACCCCAAACTTTAATGCAGCTGTTTCTTGTTGGTTAAACAAATTTTGTGGTACCGACCAAGTTTGCCCCAATCTTCCATCTGTTGGAAAATAAGAAGTACCTGGATATTTATGGCTATCTGGGCCAGTTAAAGGGCGAACAATAAAACTTGTTAAACTATCGCCATTGGCTACTACTTGGTTAAATCCCGCAAGGTTAATGATACGAACATTGGAACTCACACGGTTTTCTGTCAATACCCGATTGTCTACCTTGGTATCTATCTTGTCTTTTTTACAAGCTTGTGCTAATAGCATGATGCAAAAGCACAGACTTAAAATTTTATAACTTAATGTTCTCATTATTTAAACAGGTTATAGGTAAAGCCTACCATGATTTCGGCACCTCGTTTGAAACTACGGTTGATATACTCATTACCATACCACTTTCCTCCAGTTTCCGGATTGGCGTAAACTGTTTTGATTGCAGGGTTAAGAATGTTTTTGGCGTATCCCTTGAACAAGATCTTTTTGTTAATGCGTTGGCTGAAAACAAAATCTAACACAGGCACTGGTTGGCTGTACAAATCGGGCTCGCCCGTAAGATTGATCTGTACCAAACGCTCGCCCACCATGTTAAAGGTTGCAGTAAGGTCGGTTCCAGATTTCTCGTTATTATAGTTTAACCAAGCATTTACCGAATAAGGTGCCTGTTCAAAAAGAGGGCTGTTTTTAGGGGTATATCGGTCTAAAGAACGGCTAGCCTCGTATCTGGCTGGCGTTTTTTTGATATCGCTTTGCGCCAACAATAAGTTGGATCCAATGTAGAAGTTCTTTAAAGGATCGAACATTGTTCCAAGGTTTTTCACCACCTCTAGTTCTATTCCCCATACCCTACCAATATTTGGGTCATTTTGGAACTGAATGGTTGGAAACTCCGGATAGGTAGCGGCTAGGCCCTGCGTTTTTAAACTAAATACCTTTACCAATTGATTTTCGATGCGTTTTCCGAAAGCAGAAATGGCCAACACCTCACCTTTTGCAGGGAACCACTCCCATCTGAAATCGAGGTTTTGGGTTTGCTGGTTCACTAGATTTGGATTTCCAACCACCAAGCCCATTTGAAAGGCATCAAACTCAAAAACGTTGGTAATTTCCCTTAGCTCTGGTCTGGCCAAAGTAGAGTTATAGGCCGCACGGAAATTCATATTATCCTTTAAGGTATACGTGGCATTTACCGAGTAAAATGGTTTGTAATCCGTTTTATATACCGAGTTAGGGTTAATAGGATTTAAAGGTACTCCGCTGTTACCCGCTGTTAAAGCAGGATCCAAGAAAACACCTGCAGTATCAACGCTAGAACCGATATTAGTCATCTCGAAACGTACACCTCCTGTTAAACGTAGCTTTTCGGTCAGTTTTAAATCCAACATTCCGTAAAAAGCATTGGTTTCGTAATACCCTTTATAGTTGTTAGGTGATTTTTGACTGTTGTACAGAAAGCCACCAACAGGCATCATTCCCTCGCCTTGCCCAGCACCTGGCACTTTCACGCCTATAATTTCATTACTCACCAAACGGTCTAAGTTCCCTTGTGCATCATATAATGGTACTGCTTTGTTTCTGGTAAAGTTAGATCCTGGCAAAAAAAGCTGGTTCTCTGTAAAAGTTCTTTCTCTGAAAAGATAGTTAG